>JAESFN010000042.1_pt1 | contig 149160 bp, 162 predicted proteins | sample 9269411 | NCBI WGS metagenome assembly JAESFN01 (sample SAMN14505399, study PRJNA617100) | algae metagenome | isolation source: Iphinoe sp. HA4291-MV1 and co-occurring heterotrophs from trail next to... | place: USA: Maunawili Falls, Hawaii | collected 2009-07-25
CGTTGATGACGAGGTCGCGGATGGTGATCGCGCCCTGGCCTTCGAGGTTCGGCGGACGGGTTTCGAGCGGCAGCCAGTGCGGCTGCTGCAGCCTCAGCTCGGCCGCGTCCTCGATCGTGATGACGCGCTCGCCCGGGTCGATCAGCTTGGACAGGGCATTGAGCATGGTCGTCTTGCCCGAGCCGGTGCCGCCCGAGATGATGACGTTCATGCGGCTGGCGCCGGCGACCTTGAGCACGGTCGCCATCTTCTCCGACATCGAGCCGAAGCCGCGCATCATGTCGACGGTGATCGGCTTTTCGGAGAATTTGCGGATCGAGATGGCGGTGCCGCGCAGGCTGAGCGGCGGGATGATGACGTTGACGCGGCTGCCGTCCTGCAGGCGGGCGTCGGCGAGGGGCGTGGTCTGGTCGACGCGGCGGCCGACCTTGTTGACGATCCGCTGGGCGATCTGGAGCAGATGCTCCTCGTCGCGGAACTGGATCTGGGCGAGGGACAGCTTGCCCTTCTTCTCGATGAAGGTCTGCAGCGGACCGTTGACCATGATGTCGCTGACGTCGGGGTCGCTCAGCAGCTCCTCCAGGGGCCCGAGTCCGAGCAGCTCGTCGACCAGCACCTTTTCCAGCGCGAACTGTTCACGGCGGTTGAGGTTGATCTTCAGTTCGGCGAGCACCTCGCCGATGATCGGGCGGAACTCTTCAGCGAGTTCGTCCTTGGAGAGCGTGGCGGCCGCCTCGGGATCGACACGCTCGAGCAGGCGCGGCAGCACCTGCTCCTTGATCCGGTGGATCGAGGCTTCGAAGCCTTCGTTTTTCGACGTGCCCTGATCGCCCGACTGTGCCTGGCGATCGTCGAGACGCGCCATGGCGCCGCTGGAGCTGCGGTCAAGCGGTGTCGCCGTGACCTCCTCGACCGCGTCGGGAAGCGATTCAACCGGCGGGAACTGACTCCCGCCCTCGGCCGGCCGCGCCGGTGCCGGGCCCTTCATCGGGGCGGCGGTACCGAAGCTGGGGCGCCCACCCGCGCCGCCCATGCCGTTGCGTCGTCCGAAAGCACTCATAAGGTCAGCGAACCTCGCCCTGTTTTCGCGGTTTTCCCAAGGTCGCACTGGTGAATAGGGAGGAAACTTTGACAATTGCCTAACCCCATCCGAAGGGGGGGCATGAGCGCCGCGCAGACCCGCACCGCCATCCTGATCGCGCTCGCGGGGTTCATGTCGCTGTCGTGCGGCGACGCGATTGTGAAGTCGATGGCGGGAGCATGGCCCGGCAGCGCGGTTTCGGCGCTGCGCTATGCCTTCGGGGCCCTCGGCCTTTTCATCTATGTCGCCGTCCGGCACGGGCGCGCCGGGTTCGTGCTGCCGCGGCCCGGATTTCAGTTCGGGCGCGGACTGGCGGTGAGTGTCGCGACCTTGTGCTTCTTCATGGGCGTGATGGCGATGCCGCTGGCCGATGCGACCGCGATCCAGTTCACCAGCCCGATCCTGACCGCCCTGCTGGCGCCGTTCGTACTGGGGGAGAAGACGCCAAGAGCGGTGTGGCTGGCGCTCGTGCTGGCCTTTTCCGGCGTGCTGGTGGTGCTGCGGCCGAACGTCGTCGAGTTGGGCATCGTGGCGCTCTATCCCGTGGGGGCGGCGTTCGGCATGTCCTGGCTGATGATGCTGAACCGCAAGACGGCGGGCGACGCACCGGTCGCGGTCATGCAATTCCTGCTGGCGGCGATCGCGGCGCCGCTCCTGATCGCGGCGGCCTGGGGGCTGCACAGTTTCGGCGGGGCGCCATTCCGGATTTCCGCGCCGGACGCGATCGTCGTGGCGAAGTGCGCGGCGGTCGCGGTGTTCGCGACGCTGGGCCACGCACTGATCTTCACGGCGGTGGGCAAGGCGACGGCGCAGGTGGTGGCGCCGATGACCTATGTGCAGCTGCTGGTCGCTGCCGGCCTCGGCTGGGCCTGGTTCGGCCATGCCCCGGATGCGGCGACGTTCGGCGGCGCCGCGCTGATCATCCTGGGCGGCCTGTGGCTGTGGCGGGCACAGAGGGCGCCGGCGGTGGCCGAGACGCCGGACTAGGCGCGACATCCACGATCACACGGAAGTGCGCGCGACGGCGCAAAAGGGGGTGGCGCGTGTCAAATTCATTATATAAAGACTTCTTTATATCTTTATATGTGAGGTCGCAATGCTCGCCGCCTATGCCGCTTTCCTTCTCTCCGCCGTAGCCCTGCTTGGATCGCCGGGGCCGGGAATCGCCGCTCTCGTGGCGGTCGGAAAGGCCGACGGACTGCAGTGCGGCCTGCGTTTCTATGGCGGGATGCAGATCGGCCTGGCCGCGGCGGCGATCCTGTGCGGGATCGGGCTGTTCTCGGCGATCGCGGCGATTCCGGGTGCGTTGACCGTGATGACGGTCGGCGGCGTCGCCTATCTGCTCTACCTCGCCTGGCAGATTGCGTCGGCGCCGGTCGGTGTTGCGGCGGAGGCGGGGCAGGTGACCGCCAGCGCGGCCGGCGGCTTCGTGCTCGGGGCGTTCAATCCGAAAGCCTATCTCGCGCTCGGCGCGCTGATGGCTGCGCACACGCTGGTGCCGGGCAATGCGGCGCTTGATGCCGCGCTCAAGACCGCCCTGTGCATCGCGGTGATGCTGATGGTGGATCTGGCCTGGCTGGCGGCGGGAGCCGGGCTCAAGACCGTCCGGCTCGAGCCCGCGCGCGAGCGGTTGCTCAACCTGCTGCTGGGCGCCTCGGTCGCGGCCGCAGCGCTCGCGGCCGTCCTCTAGAAGGTCAGGCGTCGGCCTTTTCGGCGAGGACCGTCAGGCCCTTGTCGTTGACCTCGGCGAAGCCGCCCTCGACGCGAATTCGCTCGGGCTCGCCGCCCTGGGTCCGGTAGACCGCCAGTTCGCCGTCGCGGATGGTCGACATGACCGGCGCGTGGCCGGCGAGCACGCCGAAATCGCCCTCCGTGCCGGGAACGACCACCATGTGGACGTCCTCGGAACGGACCAGCTTTTCCGGTGTGACGAGTTCGAAGTGGAGGTCTGCCATTGTTATTGCGTCCTGTTCACCAGAGAGACACCGATCGTGAGCTGAACGCTCGACTGCCCTGCTGGCTCTCGGGGTTGAGTAATCGTTAGCATGGGTTGAGTGGCGGCGTCGGATTGAGTTTGCCCGGTGAACACGGTTCGGTTCAAACCCTCCGGAGCGGTCTCGCTAGAGTCACCCGGTCTCCAAAAATCGCCGACTTGCACGAACCTCTGAAGCTCCGGAAGAACGCGATGCGCCCATTCAGAATTGGTCACTACGATGCGACAAGTCGGCGTCTGTTGATAAGAGACGATCAGAATTACCGCATGTGGATCTAACCACCGCGCAAACCGCGGTGGCCCATACTGAGGGCGCGCCATCGCCGCCATCGATGCTGGCGGGTTGTCAAGAAACTCGACCATGCCGGCCTGCATGGCTCTGGTCTCCACGTTCCCAATATTTGGATCACCCGCTGCTGCTCGGCCGATCTGCTCGCTACAGAACTTAATAGCGTTGTCGAGATTCTGCGCGAGCGACGTAACCTCTCCACTCCCGGACTCTACCACAGACGGCGGAGCGGCAGGCTGTGCAATCGCGCTGCCAGTCAACAGTACCAGCAAAGCGGCTGCAAAGCCCCCTCTCACATTACGCTTCCTGCGCCAGCTTCTCGGCCTTGGCGACCGCTTCCTCGATGCCGCCGACCATGTAGAAGGCCGCCTCGGGGAGGTGGTCATATTCGCCGTTCACCACCGCCTTGAAGCTCGCGACCGTGTCCTCGATCGACACGAACTTGCCGGAAATGCCGGTGAAGACCTCGGCGACGTGGAAGGGCTGCGACAGGAAGCGCTGGATCTTGCGGGCGCGCTGAACCGTGAGCTTATCTTCTTCGCTGAGTTCGTCCATGCCGAGGATGGCGATGATGTCCTGCAGCGACTTGTACTTCTGCAAAGTTTCCTGGACGGCGCGGGCGGTCTCGTAATGCTCCTGGCCGACGGTGCGCGGCTCGAGCACGCGCGAGGTCGAGTCGAGCGGATCGACGGCCGGGTAGATGCCCAGCTCCGAAATCGCGCGGCTGAGCACGGTCGTCGCGTCGAGGTGGGCGAAGGACGTGGCCGGCGCCGGATCGGTCAGATCGTCCGCGGGCACGTAGATCGCCTGCACCGAAGTGATCGAGCCCTTGTTGGTCGAGGTGATGCGCTCCTGCAGTGCGCCCATGTCCGTGGACAGGGTCGGCTGGTAGCCCACCGCCGAGGGGATGCGGCCAAGCAGCGCCGACACTTCCGAACCCGCCTGGGTGAAGCGGAAGATGTTGTCGACGAAGAAGAGCACGTCCTGGCCCTCCTGGTCGCGGAAATATTCGGCAATGGTGAGGCCCGAGAGCGCGACGCGGGCGCGGGCGCCCGGCGGCTCGTTCATCTGGCCGAACACCAGCGCCACCTTGGAACCGTCCGGCGTCGGGTTGCCGTCCTTGTCCTTGGCGATGACGCCCGCGTCGAGGAATTCGTGATAGAGATCGTTGCCCTCGCGGGTGCGCTCGCCGACGCCGGCGAACACCGAGGTGCCGCCATGGCCCTTCGCGATGTTGTTGATCAGCTCCTGGATGAGCACGGTCTTGCCCACGCCCGCGCCGCCGAACAGGCCGATCTTGCCGCCCTTCGCATAGGGGGCGAGCAGGTCGATGACCTTGATGCCGGTGACGAGGATCGAGCTTTCCGTCGACTGGTCGACGAAGAGCGGTGCCTCCGCGTGGATCGGCGCGGTCATGTCGCTGCCGATGGGCCCGCGCTCGTCGATCGGTTCGCCGATGACGTTCATGATCCGGCCGAGCGTCTTCGGGCCGACGGGCACGCGGATCTGCGAGCCGGTCGCCTTCACCTCCTGGCCGCGGGTGAGACCGTCGGTCGCGTCCATCGCGATCGTGCGGACCGTGTTCTCGCCGAGATGCTGGGCGACCTCGAGGACGAGGCGGTTGCCGCCATTGTCGGTCTCGAGCGCCGAAAGGATCGCTGGCAGCTCGCCGTCGAAGGTGACGTCGACGACGGCGCCGATCACCTGGCTGATGCGGCCGGTGACATTGGTGCCGACGCTCGCGGCAGTGCTCGTCGGCGCAGCCGGGGCGGCGGCCTTCTTCGCGCGGGGCTTGGCGGGAGTCTTAGCGGCGGTGGCCATGATCTTTTCGTTTCCTGCTCAGTTCAATTCGGGGTTTTCGTCGTCGCAGCGCGTCGGGCCGTCGATCCAGACCCACTGGCCTTCGGCGCGCTGAAGAATGGCGGTCTGCGCGGTCCATCGCTGATCGGCGCCCTGCGCCTCGTAGCTGCAGCGATACTGGACCGAGCCTTCGTCTTCGACCGTGCAGCGGATATTGCGCGTCGCCTGCCGCGGCGCCGGGCAGGCGTCGGACAGGGCGGCCTGGAACTGCGCGGCGGTGGGCGCGGCAGCCTGGGCGACAGCGGCGCTCGACACGAACGCCAGAGCGAGCACGGTGAATTTCGTCATGGTTACAAGGCCTCCGCTCCGGAGATGATCTCGATCAGCTCCTTGGTGATGGCCGCCTGACGGGTGCGGTTATATTCGATGCTCAGCCGGTTGATCATGTCGCCGGCATTGCGCGTCGCATTGTCCATGGCGGTCATCCGGCTACCCTGCTCCGAAGCGGCGTTCTCGAGCAAGGCGCGGAAGATCTGGACCGCGATGTTGCGTGGCAAAAGCTCGGCGAGGATGTCCTCCTCGTCCGGCTCGTACTCGACCGCGGCCGGAACCACGCCCGACTCGGCCCTTGCCGCGCCTTCGACGCGCGGCACCGGGATGATCTGCTGGGCGACCGGCTCCTGGACCAGCGCCGACTGGAACCTGGCGTAGAACAGGTGGACGACGTCGATGCCGTCGGTCTGGTAGCGATCGACGATGTCGTTCGCGATTTCCTGCGCATCGGCGAAGGCAAGCTGCTTGATCGCGCTGGTGTCATGCTGGTGGATGATCTGCTTCGGGAAGAAGCGCTGGATCACCGCGCGGCCCTTGCGGCCGACCAGGTAGAAATAGACGGTCTTGCCCTGGCCGCGCAGCTCGTCCGCCTTGCGGCGGGCGGCGCGGACGATGTTCGAATTGAACGCGCCGGCAAGGCCGCGATCCGAGGTCGCGACGATCAGGAGGTGGGTGTCGTCCTTGCCGGTGCCGGCGAGGAGCTTCGGGCTCTGCGGACCCGGCTGGATCGTCGCGGCGAGGCTCGCCATCACGCTGGCCATGCGCTCGGAATAGGGGCGCGCGGCCTCGGCCGCCTGCTGCGCGCGGCGCAGCTTGGCTGCGGCGACCATCTTCATCGCCTTGGTGATCTTCTGCGTCGACTTGACCGACGCGATCCGGTTCTTGAGCGCCTTGAGGCTGGCCATCTATTCCAGTTTCCCATTTCCGTTCGGGTTGAGCCTGTCGAAGCCCTGCCCTTCGCTTCCTTCCGAAGAAGGACAGTCCTTCGACAAGCTCAGGGCGAACGGTGTTTCTCTTACCCGTTACGCAAACGTCTTCACGAAATCGCCGATGATCGACTTGAGCTTGCCGGCCGTGTCGTCGTCGAGCGCCTTGGTGTCGCGGATCGTGGCGAGCACGTCGGCATGATCGGCGCGGACATGGGCGAGCAGCGCGCTTTCGAAGCGGGTGACCTGATCGGTCGGCACGCTGTCGAGGAAGCCCTGCACGCCCGAGAAGATCGAGACGACCTGCTCTTCGACCGGCATCGGGCTGTACTGCGGCTGCTTGAGGAGCTCGGTGAGACGTGCGCCGCGGTTCAGCAGGCGCTGGGTCGAGGCGTCGAGGTCCGAGCCGAACTGGGCGAAGGCGGCCATCTCGCGATACTGGGCCAGCTCCAGCTTGATCGAGCCGGCGACCTTCTTCATCGCCTTGGTCTGCGCCGACGAGCCGACCCGGCTGACCGAGAGACCGACGTTGATCGCCGGGCGGATGCCCTGGAAGAACAGCTCCGTCTCGAGGAAGATCTGGCCGTCGGTGATCGAGATCACGTTGGTCGGGATGTAGGCGGACACGTCACCGGCCTGCGTCTCGATGATCGGCAGCGCCGTCAGCGAACCGTTGCCGTTGGCGTCGTTGAGCTTCGCGGCGCGCTCGAGCAGGCGGCTGTGCAGGTAGAAGACGTCGCCCGGATAGGCTTCGCGGCCCGGCGGACGGCGCAGCAGCAGCGACATCTGGCGATAGGCGACGGCCTGCTTGGAGAGATCGTCATAGACGATGACGGCGTGCATGCCGTTGTCGCGGAAATATTCGCCCATCGTGCAGCCGGTGTAGGGTGCGAGGAACTGCAGCGGGGCGGGCTCCGAAGCGGTCGCGGCGACGACGATGGAATATTCCATCGCGCCATTCTCCTCGAGCGCGCGGACGATCTGGGCGACCGTGGAGCGCTTCTGGCCGACGGCGACGTAGATGCAGTAGAGCTTCTGGCTCTCGTCGTTGCCGGCGTTCGCCTGCTTCTGGTTGATGAAGGTGTCGAGCGCGACGGCGGTCTTGCCGGTCTGGCGGTCGCCGATGATCAGCTCGCGCTGGCCGCGGCCGACGGGGACGAGCGCGTCGAGCGCCTTGAGGCCGGTCTGCACCGGCTCGTGGACCGACTTGCGCGGGATGATGCCTGGCGCCTTGACCTCGACGCGGCGACGCTCGGTCGACTGGATCGGGCCCTTGCCGTCGATCGGGTTGCCGAGGCCGTCAACGACGCGGCCGAGCAGGCCCTTGCCCACCGGCACGTCGACGATCGTCTGGGTGCGGCGGACGGTGTCGCCTTCCTTGATCGTCGAGTCCGAACCGAAGATCACGATGCCGACATTGTCGGCCTCGAGGTTCAGCGCCATGCCCTTGATGCCGCCGTCGAACTCGACCATCTCGCCGGCCTGGACGCTGTCCAGCCCGTGGACGCGGGCGATGCCGTCGCCGACCGACAGCACGGTGCCGACTTCCGAGACCTGGGCCTCGGTACCGAAATTGGCGATCTGGTCGCGGATGACCTTGGAAATTTCAGCGGCGCGGATGTCCATGGATTAGCCTTTCATCGCCGTAGCGAGGGTGTTCAACTTGGTGCGGATGGAGCCGTCGATCATCTGGCTGCCGATCTTGACGACGAGACCGCCGAGGATGGCGGGATCGACGCTGAGCTCGACAGCGATGTCGCGGCCCATGCGGGTGCGGAGATTCTGCTTGATCGCGTCGACCTGCTTGCCGTCGAGCGGGTGGGCCGAGGTGACCTCGGCGGTGATCTCGCCACGGTGACGGGCGGCAAGGGTGTTGAAGGCGCGGACGATGTTGCCGATCTGGGAGAGGCGACGGTTGCGGGCGAGCACACCCGTGAAGTTGCGCGTCAGCGGATCCAGCTTCAACGTGTCGACGATTGCCGCGATGCTCCGGGCGCTCTCGTTGCGGCCGATCAGCGGGCTGGTGACAAGGGTACGGAAATCGTCCGATTCGTCGATCGCGCGCTTCAGCGCCGCGAGGCTGGCCGACACCTCGTCGAGCTTCTTCTCGTCACGCGCCAACTCGAACAGGGCGAGGGCGTAACGGCCTGCGAGGCTTGCCTGAATGCCGCCGGAAATATCCACGCGCGTCAAAACTCCTGGATCGGATTTGGCCCCATGCGCAGATGCGGGCGCGAAAGCGCCTCCCATGGGTCGCGGGCGCCGTAGCAGGGGCTTTGTTGCGATGCAAGGTGGCCGATTGCCGCCGTCCACCGACTCTCTTAGGCCAGTCCGGTCGAGGGAGGATCAGATGGGGATGCGCGACTGGTTCCGGGGCAAGGCCGCGGCACAGCCGCCGGCACCGCCGGCGACACCTCCCCGCGAAGGGTCGGCCGATCGGCGCCGCTTCCATCGCGATCGCGGGCGGATGTTCGACATCGCCAAGACGCACGATCTCGCCGCTCTTCTCAAGGTGCCGCGCGAGGCGCGGGACGATGGCTGGAGCGACCGTTTCTTCGATGCCGTCTGGTGTGGCTCGATCGCGCTTGCCGAGCCGCAGACCTTCTTCGGTCCGGACCGCCTGCCCTATCTCAGGCTCGACATTCCCTGGCCGGATTCGGCCTTCGAGTCCCAGTGCCTCGCCAATCTCGCCGGCGGTTGTCTGGACCATGGCGTGGGCTCGGCCCTGTTCGCGAGCCCGGACGATCCGCCCGAGGCCGCGCAATATGTCTTCTCGCCAGGCCTGCTCGACAGCCTGCTGCGTTACGATTCGCCGCTCGGCGATCCGATCGATGTGACGGAAGCGGCATTGCCGCCGGATGAGGGCACCTTCTCGGTCGAGCGCGACGGGGCGAGCCACACCATGACGGTGCAGACCGGGCATCAGGCGCTGGTCGGCACGCCGTCGGCCGAATATCTGCCGCCGCATCTTGCCAGGGCGCTGCACGACTTTCTCAGCCGCGCCTGGGGGATCGGGACGCCGCGCGTGCAGTTGCTGGTCGACACGCACATGCGCCCGCACCGCAGCCTCGTGGTGAACTGCCGGCGCAGCGACTTCGCGCCGGGCGCCGACGTCGATTCGGCCGTCCGGCAGCTGCTCTGGTTCCTCAATCCGGGCCGCACTGTGATGCTGATGCCGGACCATTGGTCGCCGGACGACATGACCCCGCTGACGGCGCTGTTCGAAGGGCGCTGAAACCCCGTCAGGTTTGATCGCAAGGGTCGGGACGCACCCGTTCCTCGCCTGCGGCACGAGGGCCGCACGGACAAGGAGAGATCAATGACCTACCGAATCGAAGGACTGGCGCCGGCGGCATTTGAGGGCCTGTTCGGCATGACCGATGACGAGCTTGCCGCGCGCAATGCGGTGCGGGTGACGGCTGAATCGGCCTTTGGCTATCCCTGCCGGGTGTCGCTCAGGGACGCCGATGAGGGCGATGAGCTGGTGCTGCTCAACCATGTCTCGCACGACGTCCAGACACCGTTCCGCACCAGCTACGGGATATTCGTCAGCAAGGGCGCTGCGACGGCCGCCTATGCGGACGAGATACCGGAGATGCTCAACGCCCGGACCCTCGGGCTGCGCGGCTTCGACGAGAAGGGGATGCTGCGCGATGGATTGCTCGCCCTTCCCGGCGAAGCCGACAGCAAGATCCGCGAATTGTTCGACCGCGACGAGGTCGCGACCATCCATGCGCACAGCGCGGCCTATGGCTGCTTCCTGGCGCGCATCGAGAGGAACTGACCATGGCAAGTCTTGCAACCAACATCATCGCGTTTAAGTCGAAGGCCGTGAACGATCCTGTCACCGTGACCGACGACGAGGCCTGGGCGGCGTTCGAGCGCCGCGACCGGACTTGGGACGGCCGCATCGTCGGCGGCGTCAGGACGACCGGCATCTATTGCCGGCCGAGCTGTCCGGCGCGCCGCCCGAAGCGGGAGAATGTCGAGTTCTTTCCTGATGGCGCTGCGGCGCGGGCGGCGGGTTTCCGCGCCTGCCTGCGCTGCGAGCCCGACGACGTGAACCGGGAAGAGATGGCGCTCGAAAAGGCGTACAGGCTTCTCAACGCGGCGGAGGAAGCGCCCTCGCTGGAGGCGCTGGCGGCGGCGGCGGGCTATTCGCCGCATCATTTCCACCGCCTGTTCAAGCGGGCGACCGGAGTGACGCCGGCGGCCTACTATCGCACTCTCAGGGCGAGGCGGGCGGAGGCGGCGCTCGACGGCAATGACCGGATCACCGACGCGATCTACGATGCGGGCTATTCGGGCCCGGCGCGCTTCTACGCGGATGCAAAAAGCCGGCTGGGCATGACCCCTTCGGCCTGGCGCAACGGCGGGCGTGGCGAGACGATACGCTGGGCGACGGCGGAGACCGATCTCGGCACGATGCTGGTCGCGGCGACCGACAAGGGCATTTGCCGGCTGTCGTTCGACGAGGACGAGGCGGCGCTGCACCGGCGCTTCCCCAATGCGGTCATCAAGCCGGGCGGCGAGAAGATGGCGGATCTGGTGCGGCGTACGGTCGCGGCGGTGAACGCGCCGGAGAAACCCAATGACCTGCCGCTCGACGTGCGCGGCACCGCGTTCCAGGAGGCGGTGTGGCGCGAGCTGACCCGGATCCCGGCCGGCGAGACGCGCACCTATGCGCAGATTGCCGCGGCAGTCGGGCGGCCCAGGGCGGTGCGTGCCGCCGGCACCGCGAACGGCGACAACAATGTCGCGGTGCTGATCCCCTGCCACCGGGTGATCCGCACCGACGGAACGCTTGGCGGCTACGCTTACGGCCTCGACCGCAAGACCCGGCTGCTCGAGAAAGAAGCGGGCAAGGGCTGACGGTACGCTCTTCTCCAAACCTGCTCATCCTGAGTAGCCGGTGAGCTTGTCGAGCCGGCGTATCGAAGGACTTCCAGCCTTTCCGATGGGTCCTTCGATACGATGGGCAGGTCGTCATGTCCCCCGGACATGACTACGAACGTCCGGGGGACGCTCGTACCTGCTCATTTCGCCAGGCTCAGCCCCTACTCAGGATGAGCGGATTCGGGGTCAGGACCGCCGCCTTACTACCGCCCCTGATTCTGGCAAGCGAAGACCAGTCGCTCGTTGGGCTGGCGGGGCAGGGTGTCCTGGATTTCGCGCTGCTGGTCGGCGAGCACAGTGCGCGCCTCCTGCGAGGCGCCGCAGGTCTTGACGTCGACGCCCTGACGCAGGCCGCGGATTTGCGCCATCGTCTGATTGCCGAGCTGGTAGCGGGTGACGACATATTCGCCGTCGCTCGGATCGAACTCCAGCACGGAGACGGCGGCCTGATCCTCCGGCACCAGGATGCGCGACCAGACGAGGCCGTTCCGCGCATATTGGGTACGGCCGTTGACGCAGCCGGCGTCGCTCCATTCGAGTGGCACGTCCTCGGTCGGGGAGACTGTGACCCGGCTGCGTTCCGGCACGAGCCGGCAGATGTTGCGCCCCGCGAAACGGCTCGGTCCCGCGGCAGGGCCGTTGCCGGCTTCGCCTCCCTCCGCGTCGACGTCGGCAAGGCTCGGACGGGTCACGAACGTAATGACGGCGGCGGCTATGAGCAGTGTGCCCACGCCGGCGAGGATCGCGGCCGGCCGGTTGCGGTTCTTGATGACGAGCAGGCCTGCGCCGCCGAACGCGATCAGCGCGAGCGCCAGCAGCAGGGCCGCCACCGCAAGGCGGTTCTCGCGCGATTCGGCGGTCTGGACGAACGCCCGCTCGCGGGCATCGCGAGCGCGCTCGGCGGCCTCGTCGCGGCGGCGTTCTTCCGCCTCGGCCCGGTCGCGGTCCTGGCTGAGGCGCTCCGCCATGCTGATGCAGGGCGTGGTGATCGTCGGATAGGGCTGCCGGGCAGCGCGCAGGAAGGTCTCCACCTCGCGGTTGGCGACGGCGAAGGCGAAGGAGGAATCGCCCTCCTGATTGCGGGTGATGAGCGTGTTGACGCCGAGCACCCGGCCGCATGGATCGAGCAGCGGGCCGCCGCTGTTGCCGCGCGCGATATTGGCGGTGTGGAGCAGCGTGGTGACGCCGTTGATCGGCCGCACGTTGGAGAAGATGCCGACCGAGCGCGTCGGCGGCAGCGGCGTGATATAGTCCTGCGACGACTGGGCGGTGGCGAGATCGACGTTGCCGGGATAGCCCAGGGCCGCGACCTGCGACCCGTCGTCGAGCGTGCCGGTGTAGAGCGGGATCGGCGTGAATCGTGCGCCCTCGCCGACCTCGACGAGAGCGAGGTCGCGGGCCTGATCGACGGCCACGACCCGGGCGCGAAAGGCCTGACTGCCCTCCGAGGGCACCACCCCGACGGCGACATTCTCCATGCCCTGCGTCGCCTGCGCGACGACATGCGCATTGGTGACGATCCGGTTCGCTGCGACCGCGAAGCCGCTGCCGTGCCCGAAGCCCACCACCTCGCCGTCCTCGAACGCGACGACGACGACGCGCACGACCGAGCGGCCGGCGGCCGAGATGTCGTCGGCACGGGCCGGCATGGCGAATGCGAGCAGCATCGTCGCCCATGCGATCAGTCCGGCCGCAAATCTGCCCATGGCCGGCCTTCTAGGGAGACAGGCGAGATGGTGGCAAGCGCGCTATTGCGCGGGCCGCGCGCCGGGCCGGGCGATGGCGTACATCGCGCGGGTGATGTCGCGCATCAGGCCCATCCGGTCGCCCTCCTGCTGGAACAGGTTCCCGTGGGTGCGGCCCTCGACATAGGTGAAACTGGAACGCGCCCCGAGTCCGTCCAGCACCGCCTGCAGCCGCCGCGCCGAGCCATCGAGGTAGAAGGTGTCGGCGGTGCCCACGATCAGGTGGATCTTGCCGTCGAGATGCGGGCGCAGCCGCGTCCAGTCCCGCGCGACGATATGGGCGACGTCGTAGTGATCGCGCCAATGCGCCGCGACCTCGGGGTTCACCGCGCCGGTCGCGCGGTCGAACATCGGCAATGGGCGGCCGTCCGGGCCCTTGGGCGAGAACACCCAGTCGAACGAGGCGAACTGGCCACCATAGGCGCCGAGCACGGCTTCGAGCCGGGCGAACTGCTCCAGCGTCGCCACCACCCGGCCTTCGTTGCGGACCAGGGGAAGCGCGGCGCCGTCCGCACCGCGATAGGCGTTCGCGTTGGGCGCGTAGATGTCGATATTGGTGAAATCGTGGAAATCGCTCGGGTCCGGAGCGGTCGGCCAGCTGCCGCCGAAGAGCTCCGGATAGCGGACCTGGAGCCAGAGCGTCGCCCAGCCGCCGGAGCTGTGCCCGGTGAGGAAGCGGCCGTTCGGGCGCGCGTCCATCCGGTACTGGCGTTCGAGATGGGGGATCAGTTCGGTCGTCAGCACCTCGCCCCATGGGCCGTTATTGGCTGAATCGGCGAATTCGTGCGTGCCCGTGGCGGAGCTCTGGTCGAGGAACACCCAGATCATCGGGGGCCAGATGCCCGCAGCCATGCGCTGGATCGCCTGGGCGGCGCTGCGCCGCTGCGAGGCGAGCGTACCGCCGAAGCCGTGGGTCGAATAGACCACCGGAAAGGTCGGCCCGTTCTCGCGATAGCCGGGCGGCAGCGCGATCCAGCCGCGCATGTGGACCGGCCGGCCCCAGAAGGCCGACAGCTTCGGGCTGGCGAAATCGACCGCGATCGCCTGCTCCCAGGCCGTCCGCGTCGCCGCACGCTCTGCTTCGGGGAGGTTGGCGAGGAAGGCGTCGGGCGCGGGTTCCGCGACGGTTTCGCCGAGGACGAGTTCGGGAACGCCGCCGGGCAGCCGTCCCTCGACCACCGGCGAGATGATGTCGCCGGCGCCGCGGCCGCCATAATTATAGTCGTGATTGCGATCGAGCACCGCCTGGAAGCGGTAGGTGCCCGCCGGCAGCTCGGAGAAACGCGCCGGGAAGGCATCGACCTCGCCATCGACCAGCGCGGTCTGGCCGCGCGTCAGCGCCTGGACTTCGCGCGCTGCGACCGCCGTGCTGGTCGGCGCGAAAGGAGAACTGTCGATTTCGCTCGGCGCGGCGGCGCCGGGCTCGACCCGCTGCGCGAAGACGATGAGCCGCCCGGAAAGCGGTGCGGCCGCGACAGCCGGCGCGACGGAGACCGGGATGGCGACCGGATCGGCCAGCGCCGAGGCTGGCGCAGCGAAGATCAGCAATGCGGCGGCAAACGAGGCGGTGAGCTTCACGAAAACCCCCTTGGACCTGGAACGGTGGCGACGGGCTTACAGGAAAGACGGGGTCGCGGCATCGACAGAAGCATGTATGCGGTGACGCTCCTCACAGGGCGATGCCGGGATACCAGCCGCTGGCCGCGAAGACGGCCTGATGGTCCGTCATCTCGAGGAGCTCGCGCACCGCGCGCCGCTTGTCCGGGGCATTGCAGTAATAGGCCTTGGCGATCCGGTAGCCGACCCAGTAGCCGAGGTCGCCGGGGCGTTCGAACGTCCCGTTGTCGACCCAGGCGCTCATGTCCGTTTTGTCCTTGTCGGCGAGGAAGGCGCGCTCCACCTCGGTCTCACGCCCGGCCACCGAGGCGCGCAGGTGCGCGGAGCTCATGTCGCCGGTGATGAGCTCGGTGACGAATTCGGCAATCCCCTCCTCGAGCGACCGCTGGAGCACGGTCTGGTTCGTCGCATTGGCGAGCGCGGGCGATTGCTGGGAATGGACGAACTCATGGGCGAGAACGCGGACGAAGCGGTCTTCCAGGTTCGGGTCGAAATAGGGGATCGAGCACAGCACTTCGAGTCCGATCTGTACACCGGCGGCGTCGGCGATGCCCATCGGCCGGCTCCGGCCGATCGCCACGGTGATCGGCGGGAAACGCGCCTCGGGATAGAGCCGGCCGAGTTCGCGCAGCGCGGCATCGAGCCGCGGCCGCATCCGGGGCAGGACGGCGACGCAACGCCGCGCGTCGTTGTAGATTTCGGGGCGGGCGGCGATCGCCTCGGCGATGCGGGCGCCGGTGGTGCGCCGCGCGGCGGCGAAATGGCGCAGGCCCGGCGAGCCGGTGTCGATATAGGTCTGAAGCTGCCCGGCCGTGGGCCGGCCGTTGGCGCCGTCGTAGAGCGCGTAGAAGCGGTAGACGTCGTCGAGGACGATCACCGGCCCCGCGCCGGTCGTGCCGTCCTGAGCGGCGGACATGGCGGGAAGCATCGCGAGCGCGAGCAGGCAGGCGGCTGTGGCGGCCCGGGCGGGCGCAGCGAGGCGTGAGGCTATGCTGGCCGTTGTGGCGAGACCGGGAATCACGCGCGCTCCTGGCGATTGGGCAGGCGGACTTAGCCGGTGGCGAGCCTTCCCGTCCATGGCCTCGCTGGCCGGCGACGGCATTCGTCGCCTGACCGTGCACGTTGGTCGCGCAGCGCTTGCCGTTCGTCGCCCACCGCCCATCCCGCCCGCCTGTCATTGGAGAGATGGGGAAGAAAATGCTGAATCGTGTTGCGTACCTGTGCGTGTCCGCCCTGCTGGTCGCCGGCTGCAGCGGCGGGGCCGAGAGCAACGGGAGCGCGGGCAATAGCGCCGCAGCGAGCCCGGCCGCGCCGGCGGCGTTCGCCGGAACGATGCGGCCGGGACGCTGGGAGGTGACCTCGACCGGGGACGTCGACGGCACCGAGGATCTGTGCATCACCGCCGAGCAGGTCCGGCAGAGCTCGTTCGTCGGCAACGGGCTCGCCGATCAGCCCCAGTGCAGCATCGTGCGCGACCGGATGACCGGCGGCGCGATCGACGTCGAAGTCGCTTGCGGCGAAGGCCGCCACCCGATGCGGATGCGCGGCACCTATACGGCCGACAGCTTCAGCATCGACAGCTCACTCGAAATGCCGGTCGGGCAGGGAACCGAGACGATGCGTGCGCAGCGCACCGGCCGCTGGGTCGCCGACCAGTGCGCCCCCGCGGACGAGGCGGCCGAAGGCTAGAGAAAGCTGTAGGGATCGACGTCGACGGCCACGCGCACCCCGCGCGGGAAGGTCAGCGCCTCCAGCCAGGCCCGGATGATGTCCTGCACCGGCACGGCGCGGGCGGCGTGGACGAGCAGGCGGAAGCGGTGGCGGCCGCGCAGCATGGCGAGCGGCGCCGGCGCGGGGCCGAACACCGCCATGTTCTCGTGCGTCGGCGCGGCGCGGCCGATCATGCGGGCGGCGGTGGTCGCCTCGGCCTGATCCTCCGAGGAGACGATGATCGCGGCAAGGCGGCCGAAGGGCGGCATGCCGGCCATGCGCCGCGCCTCGGTCTCGGCGGCGTAGAAGCCCTCGGCGTCTCCGCCGATCAAGGCCTGCATCACTGGCGCATTGGGTTCGTGGGTCTGGACGAGGACGCGGCCATGCTTGTCGCCGCGGCCGGCGCGGCCGGAGACCTGCTGGATCTGCTGGAAGGTGCGCTCCGCGGCGCGAAGGTCGCCGCCGGACAGGCCGAGATCGGCATCGACAACCCCGACCAAAGTCAGGTTCGGGAAGTGATAGCCCTTCGTCACCAGCTGGGTGCCGATGACGATGTCGATCTCGCCGGCCTCCATCCGCGCGACGAACTCCGCCGCCTTCGCCGGCGACCAGATCGTGTCGGAAGTGACGATGGCGGTGCGCGCATCGGGGAAGAGCGCGGCAACCTCGTCGGCGATCCGCTCGACACCGGGGCCGCAGGCGACCAGGCTGTCCTCCTCCTTGCATTCCGGGCAGGCATGCGGGGTGGGCATGACATGGCCGCAATGGTGGCAGGCGAGGCGGCGTGTAAAGCGGTGCTCGACCATCCAGGACGTGCAGTTCGGGCACTGGAAGCGGTAGCCGCAATGGCGGCACAGCGTCAGCGGCGCATAGCCGCGGCGGTTGAGGAACAGCAGCGACTGCTCCTCCGCGTCCAGGTTTTCCTCCAGCGCCTTGACCAGTTCCGGCGCCAGCCAGCGGCCGCGGTCCGGCGGGCTGGCGAGCAGGTCGATTGCGGCCATATCGGGCAGGCGCGCGCCGCCATAGCGGTCGGGGAGTTTCAGTTCGGCATAGACGCCGGTTTCGGCCATGTGCCGCGTCTCGATCGCGGGTGTGGCCGAGGCGAGGACGATCGGGATGTCCTCCAGCTTGGCGCGCATCACCGCGACGTCGCGGGCGTGATACTGGACGCCGTCCTCCTGCTTGAAGCTCGCCTCATGCGCCTCGTCGACGACGATCAGGCCGAGATCGGCATAAGGAAGGAACAGGGCGGAACGGGCGCCGACCACGACCCGGGCCTCGCCGCCCTGGATCGCCCGCCAGGCCCGGCGGCGCTGGGATTGCCTCAGGCCCGAGTGCCAGGCGACCGGCTCCGTGCCGAAGCGGGCGGCGAAACGTTTCAGGAAAGGTTCGGTGAGCGCGATCTCGGGGAGGAGGACGAGGGTCTGGTGACCCCGGCGGATCGCTTCGGCGATGGCCTCGAAATAGACCTCGGTCTTGCCCGAGCCGGTGACGCCGTCGAGCAGGAAGGGCGCGAAGTCCGCTGACTCCACAGCGCTCCGCAGCGTTGCGGCGACCCCTGCCTGCGCCGGCTCCAGCGCGGGCCGATCATGGTCGGGATCCGGTGCGGGGTAGGGGTCGTCGATGGCGACCTCGACCGCCTCGATCGCGCCGGCCTTGACCAGCCCGCGGATCACGCCGTCGGAGACCCCGCCGATGATCGCCAGCTCGCGGATCAGCCCCATCCGGTCCCCGATCCGTTCCAGCGCCTGGGTGCGCTGCGGCGTCGGCCGATCAGGGGCATGGCCGGTGGCGCGATATTCGGTGATCGACCGTGCGCCGTCCAGCGCCCCGGACGAGGGCAGCGCCATGCGCAGCACCGATGCGATCGGTGACAGGTAATAATCCGCCGTCCATTCGATCAGCCGGCGGAGCGGCGCGGGGAGCGGTGGCAGGTCATAGGCGTGGAGGAGCGGGCGCAGCCGGTTGTCCCCGACCTCTTCCGTCGGCAGCCGCTCCGCCTCCCAGGCCACGCCGACGAGTTGCCGGGGACCGAGCGGCGCGACGACGATCGACCCGGGGCCGACATCCATCCCGTGCGGCACCCGATAGTCGAGCGGGCCGAGCGCATTGTTGAGAAGGATGACGCGGGCACGGGACATGCCGCCGCCATATCGGGGTTCGGGCGGGGAACGCAAAGCCCGCGGGCGTCAGCCGTCGATCCGGTTCCGCAATCCGGCCAGCAGCGCGTGCCACCATTGCCCGTGGCGCTGGAGGAAGAGCGCATCCGGCATGCCGTGCCGCACCACGCTGGCCTGCGGGACGCTGTCCCAGCCGTGATGGACGACGGTGACACGGGTCTCGTCGCCGACCGGTTCGAAGCGGACCTCGACCTCGGTCGACTGGCCAGGCTGGAAATCGGCCTGCCGCCAGGTGAAGCCGAGTCGCTTGCCGGGCTCCCAGCAGGTGATCCGGCCGATCTCGAACACCGTGCCCTCGGCCGCGGTCTCGATGAACCGGCCGCCGGGACCGCCCTCGAACGCGAGTGCGGCTCCCTGCTGGCGGGTGAAGCCGAACAGCGGATCCGGCCGCCACCAGAGGTGGATCTCGCGGGTGAAGACGTCGAAGGCGCGCCCGGGCGAGGTTGCGACGCGCAGAGCGACCTCGATCCGCGACCTCATTGCCCCTGCTCCACATGCGCCTTGAACGCGGCGAGCTGCCCGGCCCAGAGCCGCTCGGTCCGTTCGAGCCAGGCCTTGAGCTCGCTCATCGGCGCAGGCGTGAGCGCATAGATGCGGACGCGGGCGTCATAGGCGGGATGGCTCTCCTCGACGAGGCCGCTGGCCTTGAGGGTGCGCAGGTGGCGGCTGAGTGCGGCCGGACGCAGCCCGACCGCATCCGCCAGCTCGCTCGCCCGCAGGGGTCGGGCGCCGAGCAGGTCGACCACCTTGCGGCGACGCGGGTCGGCGAGCGCGGCGAGTGTGCGATCCAGCGTGGCGGGGCTCAGGAGAACACCTCGATCCTGAGCCCGGTCGCCTGCTCGGATTCTGCGATCGAGAAGGGCGCAACGGTCTGCCCGAAGGTCCACAAATGGCCCTCGGGATCGCGCGCGCGATAGGTTCGATCGCCATAGAACTGGGTTTCCGGCTCCTGCACGATCTCGGCGCCGGCGGCGCGTGCCCGCGCACAATGCGCGTCGATATCCTCGTCGAGATGGGCATGGATCGACTGGGTGTTCCTGCCACCGGCATTGGCCGGGCTGGAGATGCTCTCCATCCATTCGCCGCCGATCATCAACTGGCCGTCGCCATGGCGCATCTCCGAATGGACGACATTGCCGTCCCCGTCGGTGATGACCATCGTGCGCTCGAAGCCGAATGCCTTCTCCAGCCAGTCGAGCGCCGCGCGCGGATCGCGACAGGCCAGCGCGGACACCAACGGGGCACGGGGGGTGTCGCTCATCGCCATATCCTTTCAATATTCCTATATATTTTACGATATCGGAAACTATATCCATCGTCAATTTCATTTGCGGTGCGCATTGACGTCGAAAGGGCAGGTCAATAGATGCTACTGCGAATTAATCGCAACAATGACTGACCAGATGGAGACGCCTGGATGAATCCGGCTCCTGTTTCACCTGCCCGGCCCGTCCTATCGCAAGCGGAGGTCGCGTCATGAGCAACCGCAACGCGATCCCGCTCGCGCCCTCGGCCGCGCTGACCGCGGAAGAGGTGCTGTCGGTGCGGCACTGGAATCCGCATCTGTTCAGCTTCTCGATCACCCGCCCGCGGAGCTTCCGGTTCCGGTCGGGCGAGTTCGTGATGATCGGCCTGCCGGCCGACGGCAAGCCGTTGCTGCGCGCCTATTCGATCGCGAGCCCCGCCTGGTCGGAGACGCTCGACTTCCTGTCGATCAAGGTACCGGACGGGCCGCTCACCTCGCGGCTCCAGCAGATCCGGCCAGGCGACCACATCTTCCTCGGCCGCAAGCCGACCGGTACGCTCGTCACCGACGCGCTGCGGCCGGGACGCCGGCTGTTCCTGCTCGCCACCGGCACCGGCCTCGCGCCGTTCCTGAGCCTGATCCGCGATCCGGACGTGTACGAACGGTTCGCGGAGATCATCGTCGTCCATTGCGTCCGGCAGGTGAGCGACCTCGCCTGGCGCGCCGAGCTCGAGGCGCTGCTCGCCGATGATCCGCTGGTGCGCGATCAGGCGCTGGTCCAGCTCGATTACGTGCCGACGGTGACCCGCGAGCCGTTCCGGACCACCGGGCGGATCGACGCGCTGCACGACAATGGCGCTTTGTTCACGCCGCGCGTGACCGGTCCCCGTCATTTCGATCCGGAGGGCGACCGGGTGATGCTGTGCGGCAGCATGGCGATGATCCGCGATTTCGCGAAGCGGCTCGACGCGATGGGCTTCATCGAAGGGTCCAACGCGCAGCCCGGCGACTATGTGATCGAGCGCGCCTTCGTGTCCTGAGGGCTGGCCAGCGAGATATCGCCGACTCGCCGCCTCTGCTATGGTACGCTGCGGGGAGAGCTGGCTATGCACACGCTCCTTGCGATCACCGCCCTGTTTCTTGCTCCTGTTCCACCAGCCCCGCCGGCGCCGGCAACGGCTGAGCAGATTTGCCCGGTTGTCGGGCAGATCGTGCAATCTTCTCGCGAGACGCCGGCCTTCGTCTCGATCCAGCGCGCATTGAACGAACGCGAAGACGTGATTCCCGGTTTCCCGCCGCGCACCTGCGCGGTCGTGCCGGGCCGCAGCATCCGTTGTCGGAATACCAATCCCGGATGGGATGACTGGTTGGTGATTGAAGCCTGCCCCGGAGTGATGCTTGCCGCAGGATCGCAGTCATTTCGCGAGCAGCAGCGGGCCGGTCAGCGAGATCTGCGTCGAACACATTTTGTCGCGGACCTGCGCATCAGCTACGGCATTGATTGCGTGATCTGCGCTCATCCAGGCATACGTGTCCTTGAAGTGAGCTTTGCGGCGCGCGGGCCCGGCCGCGACTGACGGCGGCATCCGCTGTCACGGGCGTGTCCGGGTCAGCTCTTCCAGCCGCGCCTTCGCCAGCTTCGCCGCCATGCCGATATTCTGGCCGGCGAGCGTCACCACCCGATATTCGACGGCGCTGCCGAGCAGGAGCGCGCTCTCCGCGAGGCTGAGGCCGTAATCCTGTTCCAGCCATTGCGCGAGGCTGGCGGTGGCGAGGCGGGTCGCATCCTCCATCGTCCCGGCCTGGCCGATCGCCATGATATGGGTCGGCGATTCGACGCGCGGGCCGGAAATGTCGCGGCCGCGGATCAGGTCGACGGTGAAGGTCACGTCCATCGACGTTTCGAGCGCGAACTGGCTGGTCTCGCCGTCGCCCTGCGCGGCATGGGCGTCGCCGATGTAGAGGAGGGCGCCCGGCTGCTGGACCGGCAGATAGACGATATTGCCCTCGATCACCTCGTTGAAGTCGATATTGCCGCCGAACCGGCCGGTGTCGCCGGTCGAAGGTGGCGCGAAGCCGAAACCGGGCGCGACCGCGATGCCGCCGAGCATCGGGCGCAGCGGCACGGAATAGCCACGCAGGCGCGGGCTGTCCGTCTCCGGCATCGCGATCCCGCGCGCCGCATCGATCCGCCAGCGCACCGGGCGACCGAGGTCGCCGGCCCGCGCGGTCATCGCCCGGGTCTGGGCGCGGCCGACGATCATGTCGAGGCTGTCGGCCCAGTCGCGGTTGGTGCGCAGCCGGTCGAGCCGGACGGCGAGCACGTCCCCGGGCCGTGCCCCGGCGACGAAGAAGGGGCCGGTCTGCGGATTGCCGTAGAGCGCGCGGGTCTGCCCGGCGGCATCGACACCGCCGGAATCGATCGTGCTGGTGCGCACCGTGTCACCGGGCCAGATGGTGAGGACCGGCGCGCGATCGGCGCTGAACAGGTTGGAGAAATCGGTCGGCGCGAAATCATGGGTGCGCGGCCCGCTCGCCGGTCGCTCTGGCACGCGGCGCGCGGTGAAGGCGTGGCGGGCGCGGCGCCCGGCCGTGTTGGTGTCCGGCATGTCCGCCTCGCCTGCGATGTTCTCGCCCGAGCGACGCCCCGTGTAGTGCGAGACGCTGCCGTCCGACGCGGTCGCCGTGAAAATGAGCTGCTCTCCCTCCCGGCGGCCGGCGATCCGGTCGCCGTCGAGATCGCCCGAAAGCGCGCCGCCCGCGTCGTGACGTAGCGTCAGCGTCTGGTAGGATCGGTTGCCCCACAGGTCGATCGCGACGACCCAGCTCTCCTCCGCCTGCGCCATCGTCGAAACCGCAAGCAGCAACGCCATCAGAACGGTTCTCATCGCGCCTCCTGCTACAGGTGTAGCATCTTTGGATCGGCGGGCAAGGCCCTGGATCGCCGATCTTGCTCGTGATCAACGGTTAGTGTATTATCTATATAATACACATGGAGCAGGCCATGAGCTATCGAGCCGCACGGCACATCCACGTCCTCCTGATGAGCTGGCTCACGCTTGGCTTCGTGCCCGGATGGCTGCCTCTGGTCCGAAGCGTCGTCGAAGGCCCGGCCTATCATTGGGGCGCGACCTTTTTCGGTCGCGCATTCGGGGGCGCAGGGCCGGGCGGCGATTTCTGGTTCGTCGCGCTGATGGCGGCGATCGGGGTCGCCTTCCTCGTCGTCGGGTGGCGGCGGCCAAATGGTCCGTTCCGGATCGTTCTGGTCGCCTGGCTGGCGCTGATGCTTGCCGACACGCTCTACGGCGTCATCGCGGCGCCGGGGAGCTATCGCTTCCGGGGCGACACGCTCGGGATCGACGTGTCGCTTGCCCTCGCGGCGCCGGCCCTGAAAGCCGCGGCGCTGGGGCTGGCGCTCTGGTGGTTCCAATGGGCGCCGGCGCTGCCGGTGCCGCCGCTCGGCCGTGCCAATTTCACCCTGATCGCGATGGCGACCGCGTTGCTTCCGGTCCAGTTCGCGCTGCTGAGCCGCGGGCACGGGCACGGGCAGGAGGCAGGCGACGTGGTGGGCGTGCTACTGACCCTGGCGGGCTGGGTCCTGTTCAGCGCCGGCCTCGGCCTGTGGCGCAACCCTGTTCCGGTGCCGCGGCCCATCCAGGCACTCTAGCTCAGTCCATCGTCAGGACGCCGGCGACGCTGACGATGCCGTCCATCAGATTGCCGATGCGGACATTCTCATTCTCGGCATGCTGGTTGTTGTCGTGGTTCCACAGGCCGAGCACGACGTTGGAGGCGCCGAGTTCCTGACGGATCAGATAGAGTGGCAGGCTCCCGCCCAGGCTCGGCAGGAGCACCGAGCGCCCGCGCATCGCTGCTGCGAGCGAGCGGGCCAGCGGGTGATCGAGCCGGATGCGCTCGGCCGGATAGCCCGGTTCGCGCGTGACGGTCGCGACGCGCGGAAAACGGCGGCGCTCCTCCATCGTCGGCACGCGATCGAACACCTCATAACCTTGGGCGCGGATATGATCGACGACACGTTGCACCTGCCGGCCCGGGGTGTTGCCGAGGACGAGGCGCAGGTCGAGCGCGGCGGTCGCGATCGTCGGGATGACGTTGCGGGCATTCGCGCCGACATCGGCGCTGCGCATGCCGTTGATGTTGAGCGAGGGCAGGTTGATGAGCTCGGTCAGGGTCGCCCCGCCGCCCTCGGTCCAGCCGAGGCCGAGTTCGCTGCGCATCGCCGCGTCCGGGGCCGGGACTGCAGTGATCGCCGCCCGCTCGGCCTCGCTCAGCGCCACCACGTCGTCGTAGAAGCCGGCAATGGTGACGCGGCCGGTCTCGTTCTTCATCGAGGCGAGCAGCTCGGCCAGCATCAAGGCCGGATTCGGCGCCCAGTTGCCGTAATGGCCGCTGTGCAGCGGCCGGACCGGGCCGTAGACGGTGACCTCCATATTGACGTCGCCGCGGACGCCGAGGCTGAGCTGCGGCGGGCCGGACTGGTGGGCGGGGCCGTCGATGATCACCCAGCCGTCGGATGCCAGCGTCTCGCGATGGCGGCGAAGCAAGGCGGCGAGGTTGGGCGAGCCCGCCTCCTCTTCGCCTTCGAACACGATCTTGAGGTTGAACGCCGGCCGCCGGTTCCCGGCGCGCAGCGCATCGACGGCGGCGAGGATCGCCATCACGCCGGCTTTGTCATCTGATGCACTGCGGGCATAGATTCGCATGTCGTCCCGGATCGCGGCATTGTCCGCGGGCGGCGCGACCGGCTGCTGGCCGGCCTGCGCGGCGCCGGCGAACAGCCGCGGCTCGAACGGCGGCGTGACCGTCCAGTCCGACGGTGTGACCGGCTGGCCGTCATAATGGGCGTAGAGGATCAGCGTGCGCCGCGCGCCCGGCACCAGCCATTCGCCATAGACCAGCGGCGGCGCCTGTCCGTCCTCGCTTTCGAGCAGGCGTGGCGAAAGGCCGCGGCGCTGCATCATCGCAACGATATGATCGGCGTTGCGGCGGATGTCGGCGCGGTTGGACGCGACGTTCGGGAGGGCGAGCAGCTCCAGATATTCGCGCAGGATCGTGGCGCGGTTCGCATCGACCCAGTCGCGGGGCGCGGCGGTGGCGGGGATCGCGAAGGCCAGCAGGAACAGGGTGAACCAGCGCATCTGTCTTGCTCCCGGTCGATGGCGAAGCGGCTTGCTCCCACGCTGGGCGGCCCGGGTCAATCGCCGCGCCATGGGCTGTGGGGTCCGGGAATTCTTCGCGGGTCCCGCAGTTGAGCCCGCGACCTGGCCGAGGCCGGAGGAGACCTGGTTCTGATCGGTGTCCCGGTGCTATCCCGCCGGTGCCCTGATCGGTCGGGCCGGAGCGCAGAGATCGGCGAGGCGCCTGGGCAGATCGCTCACCATTTCTCCCGAGCGCGACCCGAGACCCCAGCTGTTCGAGAGCACCGAGACCGCCAGCCCGCGCTCCGGATAGATGGTCAGCCCGGCCTGGATGCCGGGATTGGCCCCGGTGATCGAAAGCCGGCGTTCGCTTCCCGGGTCGGAGACGAAGAAGCCGAAGCTCATCGCCGAGCGGCCGCCGGCGAATTGGGGCTGGACGAACAGCATGTCATACTCACGCCGGGGCAGGAGCCCGGGCCGGAGCAGGGCAGCGCCGAATCGCACCATGTCCTCGGCAGTCGAGCTCATGTTGCCGCCCGCCATATTGTGGGAATAGTCACGCGGCGGCACGGCGATCAGCGGGCTGTCCGAAGGAATCTCCGCGAAGCTCACCGGATCGTAGGCGCTGTAGAGCTTCGTCATGTTCGGCCGAGGTCGCCTCGCGTCGTCGAATGCGGTGCTGGAAAGTCGCAGCGGCGCGAGGATCCGGCGCTCGACATAGCGGGTGAATTCGGTTCGGGTCGCGCGCTCGACGGCCAGCCCCAGCAGATTGTAGCCGTAGCTGGAATATTGATATTCGGTCCCCGCACCGGGTCGCAGGGGATCCGCCGCGAACAGCGGAATGATCTCGCCCAGCCGGTCGAAGTGGCGGGTGAAGTGGCCATCCCGCTCGGGACCCCAGTGCCGGATGCCGGCGCGATGTGCCGCCAGCCGCCGGGGCGTGATCGCCAGTTCGGGTTTGACCGGGAATTCGGGAACGTAGGCCTGGATCGGTGCATCCAGGTTCAGCCTGCCCGATGCCGCCGCCTGCAACGTCGCAACGCCGGTGAAGGCCTTGGTGAGGCTGGCCAGCGGGAATCGCGTCGCTCGCGTGACGGCGATCCGTCGGTCCCGATCCGCCAGACCGATGCTGCCCGAGAAGACCAGCCTCCCGTTCAGGCGGATGGCGCTCTGCACCCCGACATTTCGCTGCCTGTCGTGAACCTCCCTGATCGCCGCCAGCAACTGATCATCGGACGCGGCGCAACGCGGTGGTGCGGCGAGAGCCGGCGCGGCGGGCGACAGCAACGAAATGGCGGCCATCAATCTGACCCAGGCAGCATGCATCACCATCGACCTCCCTGACTTGCTTTCGTGCGTACGGGCGGGGCACATGCTGGCAAAGGCTAACCGGCGAACGGTAGCGCAGCACCGGTGAGCGGCATATCCGGAGGAGCGGCAGCCAATGCAGGACATCGGTCGGCGTTGGACAGGGGTGCCGATGGCGCTCTTGCTGGGCTGGATTCTCGTGCTGGCTCTCGAAGGTCCGGCCATCGCCGCGCCCGTTGTCAGGGGTCCGTGGAGCGTTTGCGACGGGCCGCCGTGGCTGCCTTCATCGACGTGCGTGCCGAAGCCGCTGCACGACGTCGACCCGCAGGGACGCATGCTGTGGTTGACGGCGGAGATGCGGGTCGGACCCCTCACCCCGGAGCCGACCGCGGTTTTCGTCAGCGCCTATGCCGCGTCTGCGGTCTATTGGGATGGGAGGCTGATTGGGGCAAACGGCCATCCATCGGCCAGGCCGGGGTCGGAAATGCCCGGGCTGCGCGACGCAGTCTTTCCGCTTCCCGACGCGGCACCGGGCCGTCACAGGCTCACGCTTCAGATGTCCAGCCACAATGGATTTCTCCGCCTCAGGTCGCCGGTGACACAGGTTTCGGTGGCACCGTTCGAACAGCCCTCGACCAGGACGATGCGCGGCTATTTGCCGGCTTTGATCAGTGCGGGTGGCCTGCTCATCATGATCCCGATCTTGGCGGTCATCTGGTGGACCGGAAACCGGAGCGCGAGCAGCATCTATTTGCTGGGCGCCGCGCTTTTCGCAGCAGGTCAGTTGGGCGCAGAAGCATCCCGGGGCCTCCTGGACTATCCCTATCCCGTCCATTTCCTCCGGATCGGGCTCGTGCTCGCCTTCGCGGCGGGGTTCGGTTTCATGCTTCTCGCCTATCTTGCCCGCCGCTTTGCGGTCGCGCAGATGTGGCCCGTCCTGTCGGCCCAGGCCTTCGCTGCCTCGATCGCCGTCCTCCTGAGCCCCAGCTTCGATCGGAAGACGGGGCTCGTCCTCACCTGCTCCATGGCGATCGGCCTCTTGCTGGCGATCCGGGCCGCGGCGCGCCCGGCCCCCGGCGCGCTGCCCCTCATCGCGATGCTGGCACTGGGCCTCGTCCTTTCGCTCGCCGCGCCCTACAGCTTCCTGGACAGGGATCTTTACCTGTGGACGGCCGGCCTGTTCGTCCTGCTCTTCACCGGGGAAGCGCGCCGGATGAGGGATGCCGCTGTTCCGGAAGCGCCCGGCGCGTTGCCCCGCCGCTCCGAATCGCATGCTCCGATTGGAGTGTATCTCGGTACGGCGGCAGGCCGCCGGTTCCTCCTGCCTGCCGATATTGTGCGGGCGGCGGCGGCGGACGATTATTGCGAGGTCTTCCTGGTGGACGGCGGATCGGTGCTGCACCCCGAGCCGCTGCAGAAGCTGCTCGCGCAGTTCCCGCGGGGTTTCCTGCGCGTGCACCGGTCCCACGCGATCAACCTCTCGCATCTCCGGTCGTTCCGCAAGGGGCCCGGCAGCAGCGTCTTGCTGTCCGATCGTTCGATTGCGCCCGTCAGCCGCCGTCGCGTCGCGACGGTGCTCGCCGCGATCGAGGGCCGGAACGGGCTGTGATCCGGACAGGGCCGGGCCGGCTTTGGGCGTTGCCGACCGGCGGTCCTGCGGGCTAAGCGGCTCGCGACTCCAGCAAGGACGCGCGCCATGAAATTCTTCGTCGACACCGCCGACACTGCCGATATCCGCGATCTCGCCGAAACCGGGCTGCTCGACGGGGTCACCACCAATCCGTCGCTGATCCACAAGGCCGGCCGCGACTTCCTCGAGGTGGTGAAGGAGATTTGCGGGATCGTCTCCGGGCCGGTCTCCGCCGAAGTGGTCGCCACCGATCATGCGGAGATGATGCGCGAGGCCGAGGTGCTGCGGAAGATCGCCGACAATATCGCGGTCAAGGTGCCGCTGACGATCGACGGCCTCAAGACCTGCAGGAAGCTCACCTCCGACGGCACGATGGTGAACGTGACGCTCTGCTTCTCCGCCAACCAGGCGCTGCTTGCGGCCAAGGCCGGCGCGACCTTCATCTCGCCCTTCGTGGGGCGGCACGACGACGTCGGCTATCCCGGCATGGAGCTGATCGCCGACATCCGGCTCATCTACGACAATTACGACTTCCCGACCGAGATCCTGGTCGCCTCCGTGCGCAACCCGATCCACGTCCACGACGCGGCCAAACTGGGCGCCGACGTGATGACGGCGCCGCCGGCGGTGATCCGTCAGCTCTTCAGGCATCCGCTCACCGACAATGGTCTCAAGGCGTTCCTGGCCGACTGGGAAAAGACCGGGCAGCGCATCGGGTAGCAAGATCGGCGGGAGGTCAGCCCTTGCCCGGCGTTCCCGTCGGCGGGGGATCGAGCAGGCCGAGCATCCGGAAGCTCGCCCAGCCGGCGCGCGAGACGATGATGTGGTCATGGAGGCAGATGCCGAGCATCCGGGCGGCGTCGGCGATCCGCAGCGTCGCCTCGATGTCGCCCTTGCTCGGCTGGTGGCTGCCCGACGGATGGTTGTGGACGAGGATGATGCCGGTCGCGCCGACCTCCAGGGCGCGTTTCACCACCTCGCGCGGATAGGCCGGGGCTTCGCCCACGGTGCCGTTCCAGACGAGATCATCGTCGATCAGCTCGTTCTGCGAGGTGAGGAAGAGGACGCGGAAACGCTCGGCGATCAGATTCGCGGCATCCGCCTTCAGATAGTCCAGCAGCTGCTTCGAGGTGGAGATGACCGGCCGGCTGGCGATCGGCAGGCGCAGGCTGTGGAGGAGGGCGGCCTGCACCCTGGCAAGGAAGCGTGCGGGTCCCGGCCCGACGACCCGCGCCCGATCGCTGTTGCCGACCGCGAGCGTCGCTGGCAGCGAACCGAATTCGGCGATCAGGGCGTCGGCCCAGGCGGCGGCCTCGGCCGGCCAGGCGGGGCGGAGGAGGGCGTCCAGGAGGAATCGGCACCGTCCCGGATCCGGCGGCGACGATGCAACCAGGTCCCCGCCACCATCGTCGCCATGATCGGATAGCTCCAGATCGAAAGCACGACGGCATAGGCCCACGGAATCACCTGGGGGCGCAGCAACATGGCAAGATGCCCGGCGAGGCCGAGCCCGACGAGCGCGCTCACCCATATCGGCCAGAACCGGTTCGCCTTGAGGGCGAGCAGCACGAATCCGAGAAACACGAACGCATCGACAATGAACACTCCGATCTCGACGCCCCGGAAGCGCACCGGCGGGGCCGACACGACCAGCCAGGTGAGCACCGATCCGGCCGCATAGATCGCGGCTCCGACCCGCTCCGGGGCGCCGCCGCTGATGAAGGCGTAGGCGGCGCAACCGATGAGAAGGGCCACGAAGACATAGTTCATCGCCATGCCTGACCGGACCACGCGGGCGCGGGTCCGGTCAAGATGGCGTGCTCGTCAGCTCACCGCGCGCAGCGGCGCGGGCGCGCGGGCGAGCGGCGGCGCCGCGGCCGGATTCGGCTTGGGCACCATGTCGCCGGTGCTGACTTCCCGGAGGCCGATCTGGGTGCGTGCCTCGTCGAGCGAACGATGCGTGGCAACGACGCTGCGGCGTGCCTGCACCAGCGCGGAAAAGGTTTCGGCCGCGCGGTCGAGCGCGTCCTGACCGACCATCGCGGGCAGGCGGGCTTCTCCGCGCGCCTCGGGCATCGAGGCATTGAGCTCGGCCGCACGGGTGAGCGCGGCATCGATGGCGTCCTCAAGAGCGAAAAGACGGTCCGCGACTTTCTGGGCGACGGCTTGGCGTATCCTTGGCATAAGTACCCCCTCCCGCGCCGCAGGGGGCGGCACGGCCTGTTGACGGTTCAGTTTCTGCGGCCCGCTATCCCAGCGTTCGACCGAGCCGGGAGAGCGCCTCCAGCCCGGCAATGAAGATGCCGAAGCTGAGGGCGAGCAGGAGAATGAGCAGGACGATCCATCCCAGTCTACGCGCCGGGCTCAGATCGCCGGGTTTCCATCCCCTGATCGGGAGGGGCAGCGGAAGCGGGCCCTGTGAGAGTGAGGGGAGGATCTCGAACCTGATCTGATCTTCCCGCATCGCCTCACCGAACGCCGCTTCCCGACGCCCCCCGGTCGATGCCCCCAATGTCGCGGGTTCGTCGGCGGCGGCAATCTCCGGCGGTTGGTATACCAATGGCTGGACGGCCGCGCCCTCATGTTCGGCGAGCATCCGGGCGGCCGCCCGGCGGTCGCTGACGCCCAGCGTGCGCATCGCCGCCTTGATATATTGATCGACCGTTCCCGGCTCGACCCCGAGCCGCGGCGCGATCTCCTTGGACGACAGGTGCGCGTAGACGAGGCGCAGGCATTTGCGCTGGGTCTCGGTCAGGCGGTCGATGCGGTCAGCTTCCATTGCAGGTCTCTTATGCGCGCCATCCAGCCCGCAGGCCAAGCCGGCGCGAACATGCCGACGCCTATTGTGCATCCCGGAATATCATTTCGCCATCGCTTCTTAACCATATCCGGTCTAGTCTCCCGGCATGGGACGCGTGATCAACTTCGAGGACCGGGCGGTCGCGACCCTGCGGGCGCGGGTCGCGGCGGCGGAGGAGGCCAATCAGGACCTCATCGCCTTCGCGCGGGGTCATTCCGGCGCGGTCGCCTCGATTCATGCCGCTGTCCTCGCGGCGATCGAGTCGGAAGGGCTCGATCACCTGATCCACATCGTTACCCAGGAATGGCCGCATATCCTCGGGCTGGACGCCGTCGCAGTCGCCTTGTGGGCGGGCGACACGGGGGTGCGGGCCGACGCATCGGGCCTGCAGTTCGTCGATCCGCGGCTCATCGAGCGCTCGGTCAGGGATTTCGATGGCGTGCTGCTGCGCGGCGTCGAGCGTGGCCATCCCCTGTTCGGTCCGGCGTGCGAGCTGATTCGCGCCGAGGCGTTGATCCGCCTGGCAAGTGAGCCGCCCTTGCCGTGCGGCCTGCTCGCCCTCGGCCAGCGCGGCCCGCAATGTTTCGAAACGCCCCACGGCTCCGAGCTGCTGCTCTTCCTCGGGCGGGTGCTGACCCGCTGCATGGGCCGGTGGTTGACCCCCTGACATGAGCGGGGTGGATGATGCCCCGCCTCATTCAGCCCTGTCCGCGGGACAGGACAGCCTGGCGCAGCATCCGGCGTCCGCGCTGGCGCTGCGCTGGCACGATCACCTCGCCCGCGAGCGGCGTCGGTCCGAACATACCGTGCGCGCCTACACGGCAACAGCCCACCGGCTGATCGCCTTCCTGGGCGAGCATCTTGGCGGGCAGGTGGAAACCGAAGCCTTGCTGACGCTGCGGCCCGTCGACCTGCGCGCCTATCTGACCCGGCGGCGTGCAACGGGCCTCTCCAACGCGTCCGCCGCCCGCGAGCTTTCGGCGGTCCGCGGCTTTCTCGCTTTCGCTGCGGCCGGGCAGGGCCGCGAGGCGTCGTTGCCGCGGCTCCGGGGTCCCAAGCGGCCGCACGGCGTGCCGCGGCCGATCTCGCCCGATGAGGCGGTCTCGCTCGCCGGGGAGGCGGGCGAGGATGCCGCGCTCCCCTGGATCGCGGCGCGTGACGAGGCGGTGTTGATGCTGCTTTACGGCTCGGGCCTGCGCGTCGCCGAGGCGCTGGGGCTGACCGGCGCGGCGCTGCCGTTGGGCGAGGCGCTCGTCGTCACCGGCAAGCGCAACAAGACCCGGATCGTGCCGCTGCTGCCGCAGGTCAGGGACCTGATCGAGCGCTATCTCGGACTCTGCCCCTGGCCGATGGAGAAGGCGCAGCCGCTGTTCCGCGGCGCACGCGGCGGGCCACTGCGCGGCGAGATCGTCCGCCGCGCGGTCCGCAAGGCGCGACGCGCGCTCGGCCTGTCGGAGCGGACGACGCCGCATGCGCTGCGTCACAGCTTCGCCACCCACCTGCTCGGGCGCGGCGCCGATCTTCGGGCGTTGCAGGAACTGCTCGGCCATGCCAGCCTGTCCTCGACCCAGATCTACACGGCGGTCGATGCCGCCCATCTGATGGACGTCTATCGCAACGCCCATCCGCGCGCCTGACCCTTATTCCGCCGCCATCCTCAGGAGCTCGATCTCGCGCTGCAGGCGCTGGATTTCGAGCTGGTAGACCTGCTGGCAATCGATCCGATTCGGGCGGCGGCCGAGCGGGACGGTGAGGCGGACATAGGCGGTGGCCTCGCGGTCGCGGCTGTCGGTGAAGAGCTGGCGGGACACGTCGTCGAGCGGGCTCGCCGCGCTGCCGGTCGCGCCGACGTCGAGATAGGCGCCGTTGCTGTTCATGCTCTGGCGGCAGCGCGTGCCGCCCGCCGTCTCGATCGAATCCTCGCCCCCCGGCCCGCTCGGCGGCGGCGGCAGGTAGATGCCGGTCGGTCCGGCCGCGGCGGCCGCGCTAGGCAGCAGGCAGGCGGCGAGCAGTGAGATGCGAACAAACGCGTGCATGGATCATTCCTTCGCTCGTTTCGGCGCGCTCGGCGCAGACGCGGAATGCATAGGTCTCCCCGGCCGCGAGATCGTCGGCGATCACCAGCAGGCGGCGATTGGCATTGCCGCCCAGCGTCACCTCGCCCGGGAAGATCGCGACCCTGAGCTGGGCCGCTTCGTCGCCTTCTCCGATCGCATAGGCGCGGAACGCGGTCGCGGTCGGATAGGGGTTGATCAGGGTCAGGTAGAAGGCCTTGCGTGGACCATCGGTGATGCCGGACTTGGCCAGCGGGCCGAGCCCGACTCCGGACGCGGGCGCCGCGGCGAGCGCCAGCGCCAGCAGTGCGCCGCCGAGATACCTCATTGCTGGCATGTCGCCGTCGACCGCACCGCATAGCTGCCCGACTGGAAACCGTCGCCGCTGAGGATGCGACCATGAATGGTGAAGGTGTCGAGCAGGCGCACCGCCGAACTCGACGAAGCCGCGCTGGTATAGGCCTGGTTCGCACCGCCCAGCGAGGTGTAGCGGATCTGCGCCTGGGCGGTCGGCGAGAAGCCCGCCGGCGAATCGATCACCGGCGCGGTGAAGGACACGCTCGGGACGACCCCGATCGCCACCACGGTCATGGTCGCGCCGAGCCCGCCGACATTCTCCGAGCCGTAGCTGGCGGCGTCGCCCGAAATGGCGAGCTGACCGGGCGTCGAAAGCGACAGGATGCAGCTCGACAGCAACGTGCCGCTCAGTCGGATTTCCACGGCGTTGGCCGGCGCGGCGAGCGCGAGCAGCGGCAGGGCGATCAGAAACTTGCGAAACATATCCCGTCCTCCTCAATGGATCGGGGATAGGATCGCGGTGGCCAAGAACTGGTTAACGATGGACAAATTTATCCAAATATTTCATGTGTTTAGTCCGATACGGATTCCATTTCGGAACGTTTCCTCCGCCGCGTCCAGGTCAGCTGCCGCCAGACATAGGCGAGGACGATCGCGACGACGATCACCGAAGAGGCCGGACCCACGATCCGTTCGATCTCGCCGAACTGCACGCCCAGAACATAGCCCGCAGCGGCCAGGATGCCGCTCCAGACGGCGGTGCCCATCGTCGACCAGGCGAGGAAGCGCAGCAGCTTCATCTCGGTGAGGCCCGCGGGCACCGAGACGAACGTGCGCAAATTGGGTGTCATGCGGGCGAAGAAGACGATCGCGCCCCCGAACCGGCGGAAGGCCCGGCGGACCTTCACGACGTCGCCCCAGTCGAGGGTCAGCCAGCGCCCGTACCGGTCGATGAACCGCCGGAAGCGGGCGAGGCCGATCCGGCGCGCCAGCAGGTACCAGGCGAGGTTGCCAGCCATCGCCCCGGCGGTGCCGCTGGCGATGACGCCCGCGAGGCTCATCGGCCCGTTGGCGGCGCGCAGGCCGGCCACCGGCAGGATCACTTCGGACGGGATCGGCGGGAAGACCGTCTCCAGCAGCATCAGCAGGAAGACGCCGAAATAGCCGGTCGCGTCGATCAGGCGGATGACCCAGTCGGCCATGGGGTCAGGCGAGTTTCGCCTCGACCGCCTCCCAGAAGCGTGCCGGCGTGTCCGTGCCGTTGAACGTGTCGATCGCGACGATGCCGGTGGGGGAGGTGACGTTGATCTCGGTCAGCCATTCGCCGCCGATCACGTCGATGCCAACGAAGAACAGGCCGCGCGCCTTGAGCTCCGGCGCGAGGGCGGCGCAGATTTCGTTCTCGCGGGGCGTGAGTTCGGCCTTCGCGGCCTTGCCGCCGACCGCGAGGTTGGAGCGGATTTCGCCCTCGCCGGGAATGCGGTTGACCGCGCCGACCACCTCGCCGTCGACGAAGACGATGCGCTTGTCGCCCTCCGCGACGCTCGGCAGGAAGGCCTGGAGCATGTGCGGCTCGCGATACGCCGTGTTGAACACCTCCATCAGCGAGGAGAGGTTGGCGCCGTCGCGGCCGATCTTGAAGACAGCCTTGCCGCCATTGCCGTGCAGTGGCTTCACGACGATCTCGCCATGCCGCTCGAGGAATTCGCGGGCGACGCCGAGCGAGCGGGTGACGGCCGTCGGTGGCATGAAGCGGGCATAGTCGAGCACCCACACCTTTTCCGGGGCATTGCGGACGCTCGCAGGATCGTTGATCACCAACGTTTCGCCCTGGATGCGCTCGAGCAGGTGGGTGGCGGTGATATAACCGAGGTCGAACGGCGGATCCTGCCGCATCAGCACAACGTCGGTGTCGCGGCCGAGGTCGAGGATTTCGGGCTCGCCGAAGCGGAAATGGTCGCCGGCGACGCGCTGTACGGTGACGGGATAGCCCATCGTCCACAGCCGCCCGTCGATCCAGCTCAGCGCGTCGGCGGTATAGTGCCACAGCCTGTGGCCGCGCGTCTGCGCGCCGAGCATGATGGCGAAGGTCGAATCGCCCGCGATGTTGATGCCGTCGAGCGGGTCCATCTGGACAGCGATGCGCAATGTCATGGCGCCCAATTAGGGAGCGCGAAGGCCGCTGTCACCCGCGCCAGACATTTTCGACATGGCGGGGCCAGCGCCACGGCACGACGAAGACAGCATCGATCCGCATGTCGTCGCCCGGTTTCACATAGCGCGCGGCCAGCGCTTCGGCGGCACGGGCGACGCGCGTGAGGCGCCAGTCGTCGAGGGCGAGATCGGCGCCGGCCTCGGTCGCGCGCGCCTTGACCTCGATGAAGGCGACGATCCGGCCGCGGCGGGCGACGAGATCGATCTCGCCGACCGGCGTGCGGACGCGCTGCGCCAGGATGCGCCAGCCCTTGAACCGCAACCACCAGGCGGCGAGCGACTCGGCCCGCCGGCCGCCGCGCTCCGCCGCCCGGCGTGTCATTCGGGGCAGCGACGAAAGCGTGTCCGGGCGCCGTCTCGGTAGGTTTTGACGAACGCCTCGTCACCGTCGCGGGTGATCTGCGAGATATAGGGCCGGCCGATCTCGGGTGAGCCCTCGTCGGCTGCGTCGGTGACTTCGGTCGCGGTTTCGGTCAGGCGATCGCTGTCGAGTCGCCAGGTGCCGCGCTCCCCGAAAATCTCGTAGCGCCCGCCGGGAAGGTAATGGATCGGCAGGCCGCTGGCGCAGGCGAGCGGGAACTGGACACCATCTTCTTCACCCAGCCACAGACCGGCGAGCCAGGGCGATGGCGAGGGGGCTGAAGGTGTGACGCAACCGGCGATCAACGCGGCCGGAGCCAGCAGAACGAGGGCTCTCATGGCGATCGCTCCTTCAATTCCAGGGCGCGGGCATAGACGTCGCGGCGCGGCCGGCCGAGCGCCTGCGCCACCTCGGCGGCGGCGCGGGAGGCGGAGAGCCGCGTCATCGCCTCGGCGAGCGCGGCATCGACGGCCCGGGCGTCGGCGGCCGGCGCCTCGCCCGGCGGACCGACGACGATCACGATCTCGCCTTTGGGTGGCGCATCGGCATAGCGCGCGGCGAGCTCGGCGAGGGTGCCGGTGACGGCTTCCTCGAACGCCTTGGTGATCTCGCGCGCGACGGCGGCGTTGCGGTCGCCAAGGCCGTCGCGCAACGCGGCGAGCGCGGCCCCCAGCCGCGGGCCGCTTTCGTAGAAGACGAGCGTGCCCCGGAATTCCGCCGCCTCGGCGATCGCGGAGGCCCGCGCGCCGGGCTTGGCGGGCAGGAAGCCGAAGAAGGCGAAGCGGTCGGTCGGCAGGCCGGCGAGGGTCAGCGCGGCGATCGCGGCGCTGGGGCCGGGGATGGTGGTGACGGTCATCCCCGCCGCGCGCGCATCGCGGACGAGCTTGTAGCCGGGATCGGAGATGAGCGGCGTGCCCGCGTCGCTGACCAGCGCCACCGCCCCGGTCGCCATCCGCGCGATCAGGCCGGGCCGGACCTTGTCGGCATTGTGATCGTGATAGGGCGTCATCGGCCGCCTGACGCCGATATGGTTGAGCAGCTTGCCGGTCACACGGCTGTCTTCGACGGCGATCACGTCCGCCCGCGAGAGGACGAGCGCGGCGCGCGGCGACAGATCGGAAAGATTGCCGATCGGGGTCGCGACGATATAGAGGCCGGGTTCGAGTGGGTCGTCCATCAGGAGTATCGTCATGGCATCGCTGTCGCTCAGCCCGCAAGCATGTCCTGAAGCAAGTCGCAGACCCGGCCTGTCGCTGACGAGACTTCTCGTTCTGCTGTTCCTTGCAGTGGTGATCGCCGGGTGCGTGCCGCGCAGCCGCCCGGCGCCGCCGCCCGAACCGGAAGGACCGACCGAGCAGCCGGACGGCCCGTCGCGCCTGCCGCCGGACGAGACCCGCAACCGTGTGGCGGTGCTGGTGCCGCTCTCCGGACCCAATGCCGGCCTCGGCCAGTCGATCCTCAATGCCGCCAACCTCGCCTTGCTCGACACGGGCGGGCAGCGCATCCGGATCACCGCCTACGACACGGCGCGTGGCGCCGAGGCGGCGGCGAACGAGGCGATCGGGGATGGCAGCGGCCTGTTCCTCGGCCCCCTGCTCGCCGAGGACGTGCGCGCTGTGACCGCGATCGCGGCGCGCGAGCGGGTGCCGGTCCTCGCCTTCTCCAACGATGTCAGCATCGCCAGCGACGGCGTCTATGTGCTCGGCTTCAATCCGGGCCAGTCGGTCGAGCGGGTCGTCGCGTTCGCGCGGTCCCGTGGCGCGCAGCGCTTCGCCGCTCTCGTGCCGACCGGCGTCTACGGCCAGCGCACCGGCCAGGCGCTGGTGCGCGCGGTGGAAAGCGCCGGCGGCACGCTCGTCGGCATGGAAAGCTACGAGCGCGGTGCGACCAGCCTGCGCACTGCGGCCAACCGGCTGACGGCGCGTGGGCGGGCCGATGCGGTGCTGATCGCGGACGGGTCGCAGGTCGCACTGGCGGCGATCCCGATCGTCCGCCAGTCCTCGCCGCAGCCACGCATTCTCGGCACCGAGCTCTGGGCCACCGACACCAATCTCGGCAGCCAGGCGGCGCTGCGCGGCTCCTGGTTCGCGGCGCCGTCCGACGGCAATTTCGCCGCCTTCAGCCGGCGTTATCGCGCCCGGTACAATACCAGCCCGTTCCGGCTGGCGAGCCTCGGCTATGACGCGGTCCTGCTCACCGTCCGGATCGCCGAGAGCTGGCCGATCGGCCGCCGTTTCCCGGCGCGGGCGCTGCGCGAGTCGACCGGCTTTGCAGGGGTCGATGGCGCCTTCCGCTTCGGTCGTGACAATGTCGCCGAGCGGTCGCTGGAGATCCGCGAGGTCGGGGCCGGCACGGCGAACGTGGTGTCGCCGGCACCGCGCGGGTTCGAATAGGTACGGGTCAGAACGGCAGGTACATGATGTGCAGGCCGACCCGGCCCAGGGCTGGGTGGGCGAAGGCGCCCGGCACCGTGCCGACGATGTCGAAGCCGAGCTGCCGGTAGAGCTGGACGGCCGCCTGGTTCGAGGCGGCGACCGCGTTGAACTGCATTCCGGCGAAGCCGCGCCCGCGCGCCCAGTCGACCGCATACCGGCACAACGCGGCGCCGATGCCGCGGCCGCGTGCGTCCGCGGCGACCATGAAGCTGGCGGTCGCGACATGCGACCCGGGCCCTGGCCGGTTCGCCCCCATCTTCGCGGTGCCCAGGATCCGTGACCCGTCAGCCGCGACGACGGTCAGGCCCGATGCCGTCTCGACCCAGAGATCATGGGCTTCCGCCTCGGTCATCGCGGAATCGTAGGTGAACGTCTCGCCGGCCTGCACGACGTCCCGGATGATCGGCCAGACGTCGGGCCAGTCGGCTTCGGCGAACGCGCGAATCAGCATGGGCAGCTCCCTGGCAGGACGCTCTTGCAGGCCGGAAGCCGTCAGGCGACGACGACCTCTGTCAGGATCGCATCGAGCAGCAGCATGCCGGCGGCGGTGGCGCGCAGGCGATCGCCGTCCTGTGCCATCAGACCCTGGCGGACGAGCCGCGAAACGGCGTCGTGATCCACCGGGTCGCGGCCGGCGAGCCTTGCGATATGCGACAGGTCGACGCCTTCCCGCAGCCTCAACCCCATGAGCAGCGCCTCGACGCCCCGATCGGCCGGCGCGATGTCGCGTTCCTCGACGATGCCGTTGCCGTTGCGGGCGAGAGCGGCGAGCCAGTTTTCCGGTTTCCTGTGGCGCTGGGTGAGGGCCCCGGCGCGCCGGCCATGAGCGCCTGGCCCGACGCCGACATAGGATTGGTAGCGCCAGTAGGCGAGGTTGTGGCGGCTTTCCTGACCGGGGCGGGCGTGGTTCGAGATTTCGTAGGCGGGGAGGCCCGCTGCCGCGGTGATTTCGCCGGTCAGTTCGTAGAGCCCGGCGGCGCGATCCGGATCGACGGGGTCGAGCTCTCCCCTCGCCGTCAGTGCGGCGAAGCGCGTGCCGGGCTCGATGGTCAGCTGGTAGAGCGAGAGATGATCGGTGCCGAAATCGAGCGCCTGGCGGAGCTCGGCCTCCCAGGCGGCGGCGCTCTGGCCGGGCAGGGCGTAGATGAGGTCGAAGCTGGTCCGGGCGAAGGCGGACTGGGCCGTGCCCAGAGCCATCAGCGCCTCGTCGACGCCGTGGGCGCGGCCGAGGAAGCTGAGCGCCCCGGCGTCGAGCGACTGGATGCCCAGCGAAACGCGGTTGACCCCGGCGCGGGCGAGATCGGCGAAGCGGCGCGCCTCGACGGAGGATGGATTGGCCTCGAGCGTGATCTCGATGTCGTCGGCGAAACCCCAGTGGCGTTCGGCCGCACTGGTCAGCGCCGCGACCGTCCCGGGCGGCATCAGCGAGGGCGTACCGCCACCGAAGAAGATCGATGTCAGCCTCGCGCCGGGCGTCCGCGCCGCCTCATGGGCGAGGTCGGCCAGCAGGGCGCTCCGCCACTGGTCCTGATCGATCGACTCGCGCACATGGCTGTTGAAGTCGCAATAGGGGCATTTGGAGACGCAGAACGGCCAGTGGATGTAGAGCGCGAGGCCCGCTTCCTCGCCGGATGTCCGCTCGCCCGAGGTGACGTCGCCCGACGCCGGTGTCGCCTCCGGGGACTCCCCCCCGGCTTCGCTCGGGACGAACGAGGCCGGGGTGTGGCTCATCAGAACAGCGCCGCCACCAGCTTGCGGAACGCATCGGCGCGATGGCTCATCGCGTGCTTTTCGGCCGGATCCATCTCGCCGAACGTAACGTCGCGGCCCGCAGGAACGAAGATCGGATCGTAGCCGAAGCCGTTGTCGCCGCGCGGCGGCCAGGCGATCGTGCCGTCGACGCGGCCCTCGAACCATTCGCTGTGCCCGTCCGGCCAGCAGACCGCGAGCGCGCAGACGAAATGGGCGTTGCGGCTGGCGTCCTCGCCAAGCGATTCGAGCTCGTCATGGACGCGGCGCATGGCGAAGCCGAAATCGCGCTGCCCCTGCACCTCGCCCGGATCGGCGGCGGGATCGACATGCGCGTCGACCACGGCCCAGCGCGCCGAGAAGATGCCCGGCCGGTCGCCCAGCGCTTCGACGCACAGCCCGCTGTCGTCGGCGAGCGCCGGGAGGCCGGTAAGGTCAGCCGCCTGCCGCGCCTTCAGGTCGGCATTGTCGATGAAGGTCACGCCGGTTTCATCGGGCTCCGGAAGGTCGAGCTCGGCGGCAGAGACAGGCTCGATCCCGTAGGGTCCGAGCAGCGCGCGGATCTCGCGCACCTTGCCTTCATTGTGGCTGGCGATGACCAGCTTGCCGGGCAGGAGCCTGCGGGTCACCGGCCGGTCGCCCGATCCTGCGCCGCGAAGATTTCCGCGCAGCCGATGCGGGCGAGACGGAGCAGCCGGAGCAGGCCCTCCTCGTCAAACACCTCGCCCTCCGCGCTGATCTGCGCTTCCACGAGCTTGCCGTCACCGGTCAGCACGAAATTCCCGTCCGAGCCCGCCGACGAATCCTCGACATAGTCGAGGTCGAGCACCGCGGCCCCGTCATGGATGCCGCAGCTCACCGCCGCGACCTTCTGCCGGATCGGGTCGACGGCGATCAGTTCCCTCTTGAGCAGGCCGTCGACGGCGAGGCGCAGTGCGACCCAGGCGCCGGAAATGGAGGCGGTGCGGGTGCCCCCGTCGGCCTGGATCACGTCGCAGTCGAGCGTGATCTGGCGCTCGCCGAGCGCTTCCAGATCGACCACCGCGCGCAGGCTCCGGCCGATCAGCCGCTGGATCTCCTGCGTCCGGCCGGACTGCTTGCCGCCCGCAGCCTCGCGCCGGCCGCGGGTATGGGTGGCGCGCGGCAGCATGCCATATTCGCCCGTCACCCAGCCCTTGCCCTTGCCGCGCAGCCAGGCGGGCAGGTTGGTCTCGACCGATGCGGTGCACAGCACGCGGGTGTCGCCGAAGCTCACCAGGCAGCTGCCCTCGGCATGGCGGGTGAAGCCGGGCTCCATCGTGATGACGCGCATCTGGTCTGGCGCGCGGCCGGAGGGGCGCATATTCCTGTCTCCTTCGAACATTTGGCCGGCGCTTAGCCATATGTTACCCGGGTGGCCAGCGGGAGACGCAGACGAGTGGGACGATTTCATTCCTGGGTGCTTGTGCTTTTGCTGGCGGGATCGGCCGCACACGCGCGGGGCGGGGGCCAGGAATCGCCGGGCGAGGCCGTTGTACCGGACAGCATCGCCTGGGAGATGATGGTCGGGCGCGACAGGGAGCGGGCCGGCTGGATTTTTCGCAACGATGAAACCGGCGCATTCGTGCGGTCCGTGGTGCACGGCCGCGAGGTCGCCGAGGAACTGGGTTTCACCGCGAGCACCGGCACCTTCGTCGACGTGCAGGCGCGCCTCGCCGAATATCGCGCTCTGGCGAGGGCCGGTGAAGGTTGTCCGGTTGGTGAAAGCGATTTCCTGGCCTTTCGCCTGGTCTGGCGCGAGCGCGGCCTCCGGCATACAGCGACATTCTCGGACAGCTGCGGCGGCGTTCCGGTTGGCTTCCTCGAAACGATGAGGCCGATCAACCAACGGTTCGATCGCCTGCTCTTGCCTTCCCGGGGGAATGCAGCGTCGGAATGACGGGAGGCCGCCTGCGATGAAGATGCTCCTTACGGTTGCCGGGATTTTCGCGTTGCTGATGGGCCTGCTCTGGGTCGGGCAGGGGACCGGGCTGATTCGCTGGCCGGCGGAGAGCTTCATGATCGATGTCTCCGCCTGGACGCTGCGCGGGGCGTTGCTCGCGCTTGGTGGCCTCGTGCTGATCTGGCTTGGCCGGCGCGGGAGCGCATAGGATGAAGGGTCTTGCCCTCGTCCTTCTCGGGATGCTCGCGGCCTGCGCGGGTTCGGCGCAGCCGGATGTGCCGGTCGAAAGCGTCAGCTATACGCGCGGCCCCTGCTACGGCGTTTGCCCGGTCTACCGCGTGACGGTGAACGCCGACGGCAGCGGGCTGTTCGAAGGCGAGAGGTTCACCGCCGTCACCGGGCGCCGCCGGTTCACGGTCACCCCGGCGGCGTGGCGGGCATTCACGGCGAAGCTCGCGCCGTTCCGGCCGCAGGGGACAGTCGACATCAACATGGAGAACACCGCGCGTTGCCAGCTGATGGCGACCGATCATCCGTCGGCGATCGTCACCTGGGCCGGCGGCGGACGCAACGACCGGCTGGGCTATTATTATGGCTGTCGCGACGAAGCCAACCGGACCCTCGCCGCGGCGCTGACCGAAGCGCCGACCCTTTTGCCGATCGCCGGGATGATCGGGCCGCAGCGCTAGCCAGGCCCGCATCGCAATGCCTACATTCAGACCCATGACCGGCGGCATCAACGAAATGAGCGATCGCGCGCGCGACGTGTTCCGTCTCGTCGTCGAATCGTATCTGGAAAGCGGCGCCCCCGTCGGGTCGCGCACCATCTCGCGCACCTCGACCCTCAACCTGTCGCCCGCCTCGATCCGCAACGTCATGCAGGATCTGGAGGAGACCGGCCTGCTCGCCGCACCGCACACCTCGGCGGGACGTGTGCCGACCGACAGCGGTCTCAGGCTGTTCGTCGACGGCATCATGCAGGTGGCCGAGCCCCGCGCGGAGGACCGCGCCGCAATCGAGAAGCTGGTCGATCGCGGCGGGCCGATCGAGGAGGCGATCAGCAACGCCACAGCGGCGCTCTCCGGCCTTTCTGCCTGCGCCGGCATCGTGCTCGTGCCCAAGGAGGAGCCGGCCCTGAAGCAGCTCGCCTTTGTGCCGCTGTCGTCGCGTCAGGCGGTCGCCGTGGTGGTCGGCGGCGACGGAAGCGTCGAGAACCGGGTGATCGATCTGCCACCGGGGGTCACCGCCTCGACGCTCGTCGAGGCCGGCAACTACGTGTCGGCGCGGCTGTCCGGGCTGACCCTGCGCGAGGCGCAGGCGCGGCTTGCGGAGGAGCTTCGCGCCGGCCAGGCGGCGCTGGATACGGTCGCGCAGGAGCTGATCGCGCGGGGCCTGGCGCTCTGGTCCGAGGACGGGGCCCGCCGGCCGGTGTTGATCGTGCGGGGCCAGGCCAACCTGATCGACGAGACGGCAGCCGCCGATCTCGAGCGGGTCCGTCAGTTGCTCGACGAGCTGGAGGGCAAGGAGGAGATTGCCCGCCTGCTGGACCGTGCCCGCGCCGGCGCGTCGATGAAGATCTTCATCGGTTCCGAAAACGAACTGTTCGCTTTGTCCGGCTCGTCGGTTATTGCCGCGCCGTATCGCGGGGCGGACGGGCGGCTCGTCGGCGTGGTCGGCGTGATCGGCCCGACCCGGTTGAACTATGCGCGGGTGGTCCCCATGGTGGATTTCACCGCCAAGACATTATCGAGATTGATGGGATGAACGAAGAAGAGACCCGCACCGAAGACATGCCGGAAACCGGGAATGGGGACGCCAATCTCGACCGGCTGGCCCAGCTCGAGAGCGAGCTCGAGGAGGTGCGTCAGCACGTCCTCTATGCCCAGGCGGAAACGCAGAATGTCCGCCGCCGGCTGGAGCAGGAGAAGGTCAACGCGGCCAGTTATGCCTCGACCGCCTTCGCCCGCGACATGCTGAGCGTGAAGGACAATCTCGAGCGCGCCCTCTCCGCGATCCCCGCCGATCTCCGGGAGGACGAGCGGATGAAGAGCCTGCTGACCGGCATCGAGGCGACCGGCCGCGAGGTCGACAGCGTCTTCCAGCGCCACGGCATCGCTCGCGTCGAGGCGGTGGGCAAGGCGCTTGATCCGCACCTCCATCAGGCGATGATCGAGGTCCCGTCGGACGAGGTCGAACCCGGCACGATCGTGCAGGAAATGCAGGCCGGCTACACGATCAAGGACCGTCTGCTCCGCCCGGCTCTGGTGGGCGTGGCGCGGAAACCGTAGCTTTTCCTCCCCCGCTTGCGGGAGGGGATAACTTGCGGGAGGGGAGAAAGGGGGATGTGGCGGATCAGATACGTCCTCCCCGGGACCTTCTCGTAAACGGAAGGGGAGATTAGCCCGCCCGCGTCCAGGCCATGTGCCAATTGTCGTCCCAGGTCGCGCCCCCGTCGCGCGACACGCTCTGGTACCAGCGGCACGATGTGGGTGTGATCCGGTCCCAGATGCCGCGCGCCCTGATCGGCCGTCCGTTGTCCTCGTCGTCGGCGAGGAAGGTGCCGACGCCATTTTCGAACGTGCCCGGCATCGGTGCATTGACGGTCCGCTGCTGACCGTTGACCCAATGGTCATTCCAGACGCCCGCGGCGGCATCGTAGAGCCTGAAGCCGATGCCGCTGAAATCGCGCGCAGGGATGCGCAACTCCTCGACACTGGCATTGCCGCCGAGCAGCGAGTGGACGGTCGCCTCGCCGGGGAATTCGATCCAGCCTTCGCCCTGCTTCATCCGGTTGGCGATCCGCCATTCGCCGGCGAGGAAGGCGAAGTCGCCGGTGGCGGCCCGGCCCGTGGCCTGTGCCGCCTCGGCGAGGATATTGGCGACCGCGAGCGCGGCCGTGGATCGCAGGACGGTGCGGCGATCGAGCGTCGGCGGGGAATAGGGCATCACTGTCTCCTTCGGACTGTTCGCGAGCCCGCGCCATCGATAGCGCGCCAAAGCTGACATCGACTGTCCACTTTTCGGCCGGGCCCAAATTTCCCCGACCCCTCGCCAAACCCGGCGCCTCCGGCCTAAGCAGGGGACATGCGCTGGCTGGCGGTCCTCATCTTCCTGCTCGGCGGCTGCGCCACAATTCCGCGGCCGGGGCCCAATGTCGCCTACGCCTGGGCGACGTTCGACCGGGGCGGCGTGACGGCGTCCGGTGCCGACGGCCTCGCCGATCCGGGGCGTGGCCGCGCGTTGACGATCGATGACCCGGTGCGGATCGCATCCGTCTCCAAGCTGGTCATGGCGCTGGGCATCATGCGGCTGGTCGAGGAGGGGCAGGTCGATCTTGATCGGGACGTGTCCGACTATCTCGGCTGGCGGCTCAGAAACCCCGCCTTTCCGGACCGTCCGGTCACGCTCCGGCTGCTGCTCTCGCACCGCTCTTCGCTGACCGACAATGTCGACTATGCCGTGCCGCTGGGGACGGAGGTCCGGGCTGTGGCGGGTTCGCCGGCGGCATTTGATGCGGCGCATCCGCCCGGCGCGTACTTCCGCTACTCGAACCTCAATTTCCCGGTCATCGCCTCCGCGCTGGAGCGCGTGACCGGGGAACGGTTCGACCGGCTGATGGCCCGGCTGGTGCTGGCGCCGCTGCGCCTCGACGCCTGCTTCAACTGGTCAACCTGCAGCGACGCCGCCATCGCCCGCGCCGTCGTGCTGCGCGCGGCGGACGGCCGGCCGATCCGCGATGATCTCGGTGGACGGCGGCCCGACTGCCCGGTCAATGCGCCCGAGGGCTCGTCCTGCGACCTCACCAGCTACGCGCCGGGCAGCAACGGCGCGCTATTCTCGCCGCAGGGTGGACTCCGCATCTCCGCGCGTGACCTGGCCGTGGCCGGCCGCCTGCTGCTCAGTGGCGGGATGCACGAAGGGCGGCGCTTCCTGAGCGAGGCGAGCATCCGCACCCTGCTCGCGCCGGCCTGGACTTTCGACGGCACCAATGGCGAGACCGACAGCGGCTTCTACTGCGCCTACGGGCTGGCCTCGCAAAGCCTGCCGGTCCGCACCGCCGGCTGTCGCGACGACCTGTTCGGCGGAGGGCGAGCCGTCGCCGGCCATGCCGGCGACGCCTATGGCCTGCGCTCAGGCCTGTGGGTCGATCCGGCCTCGGGCACCGGCATCGCCTATTTCTCGGTGGGCAATGGCGACGATCCGCCGCGCGGCCGATCCGCCTACCGGACGATCGAGGAATGGCTCGCCCGCAAGCTCCGCCCTTGACAGGGCGGCCACGAATCGCGATTTTCGGGTCGATGCGCGCGATGATCGCCTCGACCGTCTATTATTATCGGACCGCCCGGGCGGGACCGATCTGACGCGCGCGTAACAGCCAAGTTTCAGGATCGCACCCCGTCCGGACCTCCGGGCGGGGTTTTCTTTATGTTCGAAAGGAAGACCTCATGACCTCCGATACCCATATCGGCCTCGACACCGCGAAACCGCCTTTGGGCGCCGCGGCCGACTGGACGATTCCCCAGAACTGGGAGCGGTTCACGCCGGTCGAGCACCGGGTGTGGGACCTGCTCTTCGCGCGCCAGCAGGAATGCCTGAAGGGCCGCGCCGTGAAGCAGTTCTTCGAAGGTCTTGATCTGCTGAAGCTCTCGAAACCCGGCATCCCCGACTTCGACGAGCTCAACGAACGCCTGTTCGCCCGCACCGGCTGGACGGTCGTCTCCGTCCCCGGCCTCATTCCCGACGAGGTCTTCTTCGAGCATCTGAGCCACCGCCGCTTCCCGGCCGGCAACTTCATCCGCGCCGCGACCAGCCTCGATTACCTCGAGGAGCCGGACGTCTTCCACGACGTGTTCGGCCACGTCCCCATTCTCGCCGATCACGTCGCGGCGGACTTCATCCAGCACCTCGGCGCGCTCGGTCTGGAGGCACATGCCAACGGCACCCTGCAGCGGCTCGCCCGGCTCTACTGGTACACGATCGAGTTCGGCCTCACCATGGAGGCCGGGCAGCGGCGCATCTACGGCGCCGGCATTCTCTCCAGCTTCGGCGAGAGCGTCTACGCGCTGGAGAGCGACGTGCCGCACCGCGCGCGCTTCGACATCAACCAGGTGCTGCGCACACGCTACCGGACGGACAGCTTCCAGCCGCGCTACTTCGTCATCGACAGCTTCGAGGCGCTGCTGGAAACGGTCTCCGAAGGGCTCGACCATCTCTACGAGGCGCTGGACGGGACCGACGATCTCGATCCGCACGAAAGCGACGAGGTGCGCCGGGCGGCGTGACGCTCAGGGGTGTTCGTGCGCCATGTCGATCTCGCGCACCTGCCGCTTCTGGCGAGCGGTGTCGACGAGGCGGCGCAGATGCTCGCGGCGGGCCTGCGCATTGGCGACGTGCGCGATGACGAGATCGCCGCCCCGGGTGGTCTCGTCGCTCGACGAGATCGAGAGGGTGCCGATCCCCGCCCACTGGTTCAGAAGGGTGAAGTTGAGCCGCACGTCCTTGATCCGGTAGAGTTCGATCTCGTCCACCGCCTTGAACAGGATGCCGGTCCGGATGATCAGCCGCTCGGCGGTGATCTCGTAGGTCGCGGCGAGGTTCTTCACCCACACCACCGCAAGGATGCCGAGCGCGACGAGGGTGAGCAGCAGCGGCAGCCAGGTGATTCCGGTCTGGGCGACCCCGACCCCGGCAACGGTGAGCACGATGCCGAGGACGAGCATCAGCCCTGTCCCCAGCCCGGCCAGCGTTCCGCGCAACCAGCCCGGTGTCGAGGAGCGAAACGTGTCGAGCGCGTCTTCGGTCATGGCCATCCCCGATCTCTTCCCGGAAGGCTAGCACGGGCGAGGATGAAAGGAAGCAGGCTTTCGCGGGCTGGCCGCCATCCCCGAAGCTGATAGGATCGCCGCGCAACATCGGGAGTATGCGCCATGCGGTTCCGGACGGGGATGTCGGGGTTCATTCTGCTGCTGGCGGCAGGCCATGCCGGCGCGCAGCCACCCTTGCCGCCACCTGTGCCGCGCGCGCCGCCGCAGAACTGTACCGCGCCCGAGCATCGCCAGCTCGATTTCTGGGTTGGCGACTGGGACGTCTACCGCACCGGCACGCAGGAGATGGCGGGCCGTTCGACCGTCGAGCGGATCTACAACGACTGCGCGATCCGGGAGACGTGGCGGCCGTTCGACATGAACGAGGGCGGCAGCGTCAGCAGCTACGATAGCGCGTCGGGCGTCTGGCGGCAGACCTGGGTCGATTCCACCGCCGACCGGATCGACTATTCCGGCCGCTTCGAGAATGGCCGCATGGTGCTGACCGCGCCGCGCCCGGCCCGGGGAGGGCAGCAACGGATTACCCGTGTCTCCCAGTTTCCCGAGGGCGACGCCGTCCGCCAGATCGGGGAAACGTCGATCGATGGTGGCCGGACCTGGGCACCGTCCTATGATTACACCTACCGGCCGACCCGGGTGCCGGGCTAGGAGTCCTGCAATACGTTGGTGACGAGAGCAGAAGCGAGGCAGGGCATGGACATTCCGGACGACATTTTCACGGAGCCGGATGATGTCGACCCCGAAACCCTCGCCAACCTCGGGCCGTTGCGCCGCCTCGCCGGCATCTGGGAAGGTCAGCGCGGCGTCGACATCAACCCGAAGGCCGAGGGGCCGGAACAGCGGGATTATTATGAGCGGATCGAGATGCAGCCCATCGATCCGCAGGCGAACGGGCCGCAGCTGTTCTACGGCCTGCGCTATCACGTCCATATCAACACGCGGGAGGAGGACATCACCTTTCACGACCAGGTCGGCTACTGGCTGTGGGAGCCGGCGACCGGTCTCATCCTGCAGACCGTGGCCATCCCGCGTGGGCAGGTGGCGATCGCCGCCGGCCATGCCGAGCCGGGCGCGTCGAAGCTGATCCTGACGGCCGAGCGCGGGCAGACCGAATATGGCATCTGCTCGACGACTTTCCTCGAACGGGCCTTTCGTACCGATTCCTATCGCATCGAAGTGGATTTCCACGCGGACGGCTCATGGAGCTATGTGCTCGACACCAGCCTCCTGGTCCGGGGTACGGAGGTCCCTTTCCAGCATCGCGACCGAAACACGCTGACAAAGGTCGCCGACCCCGACCTGAACCCCTGGGCCCGCATCCTCCGGGGGGCGAAGGGGGTCAGAGCGGCAGAACCTCGGGGATAGCGAGGCATCCGGACGCATGTCCCGATACGGCTTCCGTAACGTTACGAGAGTCTGTATGCCCTGTCCGGCCGTTCCTTGGGCAAAAGGATCTATGATGATGAAGAGAATGCTTACGTCGACACTGGCTGTTCTTTCGCTTGCCAGCGGCAGCATGGCTGCGGCTCAGTCGGCCGCTCCGCTCAGCCTGTCCAATGCGCCCGTCACGGCGCGTGCCGGTGCGGACATGAGCGACGCGGGCCAGCTTGACGGCACCGGAAAGTGGATTGTTGTTGCGCTCGCCCTCGGTCTGGTCGTCTGGGGCATCATCGAGCTCTCGAAGGACAGTGACCCCGCCAGTCCGTAGTGAGGGCGGTCGGCAGCAGCTATCAAGCCGCGCCGGACGGACCTGCCATGTTCTGCTGTTCCCCGGGCAGGGGGATCGACATTGATACGAATGCTTGTGTCGACGCTGGCGGTGCTTTTGCGCGCCAGCGGCAGCATGCCGGCTGCCTGAGGGCGGCCCTCCCGCCAGCCCGTGACGCGGTCAGGCCGCGCCGAACGGGAGCGCCTTTTCCAGTTTCGCCAGCTCCGTGACGCCCGGCGGCATCACCGCCCGGCGCTGCAGGAACACATGGCGCATGATCTCCGCCTGCTGCTCGAGGCCGTAGCGGTCCAGCGGCCAGCCCGGGACGAAACTGTATCTGTAACGGCAGAAGGGATGGCGCATCAGCGGCAGGTACCATCTGCCCTTGCGCTGGGCCTGCCAGACATGGGTCATCTCGTGGACGAACAGGCCCTGGAGGCCGATCGGCGCCCGCGCATAATCATCGGCCCAGAGCCCGCTCCCGGGCGGCACCCAGATGTCGCCGTCGGGGGCCATGATGACCTTCGCCGGTTGCAGGAAGAACCATTTGCGCCGGTGGATGCGGACACGTTCGGGATCGATCGCGTCGCCAAACATGTCGCGTACGATGATGCGCTCGCCACTGGTGAGGGCGCGCCCGTCAGTGGCCGTCATGCTCTCCACCGAGCGTGTCACCGGCACCGATCACGCGCGCGTTCACCGTCACCGGCGCGCCCTGTTCGAACTGGAAGACCAGGTCCGTCGTTTCGCCGGCCTTCAATTCCGGGCTCATGTCGAACAGCATCAGGTGCCGGCCGCCGGGCGCGAAGGCGATCTCGCGGCCGACCTCGATCCGGCGCACCGGGCGCATCGAGGCCATGGTCCCCTCGCTCATCGTCTCGTGCATCTCGACGCGTCGCGCCGCGGGGGTCGAGACGCCGGTGAGCGCCACCCGGTCCTGCGGCGCCGCAAGCATGAAATAGCCGGCGCCGGGCCGGCCCGGGACGGCCGGCAGGCGGATCACGGGATTGGTCACCTCCACCTCGGTCGACGGTGCCGAATTGCAGCCGGTGGCGAGGAGCAAGGCGGCCAGGATCGGGACGGTGGTTCGCATGGCATCGCCCATAGACGGCGGCGGTTCTTGTCGCAACGGAATCGCCCCCTATATCGCCCTCCATGAAACGCCCGCGCGCGGCTCCTGTCGAGGGTGTGTGGGCCGTCGTTATTTAGAGGGGCCAAAAGGGACGAATATGGCAAAAGTGATCGGTATCGATCTCGGCACCACCAACAGCGCGGTCGCCGTCATGGAGGGCGGGAAGCCCAAGGTTATCGAGAATGCGGAAGGCGCGCGCACGACGCCGTCGGTGATCGCCTTCACCAAGGACGGGGAACGCCTCGTCGGACAGCCGGCCAAGCGCCAGGCGGTTACCAATCCCGACAACACGGTCTTCGCGGTGAAGCGCCTGATCGGCCGTCGCTTCGACGATCCGGTGACCAAGAAGGACACCGAACTCGTCCCCTACACCATCGTCAAGGGCGCCAATGGCGACGCGTGGGTGCAGGCGGGCGGCAAGGACTATTCGCCCTCGCAGATTTCCGCGTTCACGCTGCAGAAAATGAAGGAAACCGCCGAGGCCTATCTCGGCGAGGCCGTGACCCAGGCGGTGATCACCGTTCCCGCCTATTTCAACGACGCCCAGCGTCAGGCCACCAAGGATGCCGGCCAGATCGCCGGCCTCGAGGTGCTGCGCATCATCAACGAGCCGACCGCGGCCGCGCTCGCCTATGGTCTCGAGAAGCAGGACGGCAAGACGATCGCGGTCTACGACCTCGGCGGCGGCACGTTCGACATCTCGATCCTCGAGATCGGCGACGGCGTGTTCGAGGTGAAGTCGACCAATGGCGACACCTTCCTCGGCGGCGAGGATTTCGACGCCAAGATCGTTGATTCTCTGGCCGACAAGTTCAAGGCGAAGGAGAATATCGACCTGCGCCAGGACCGTCTCGCGCTGCAGCGGCTGAAGGAAGCCGCCGAGAAGGCCAAGATCGAGCTGTCGTCCGCGCAGTCGACGGAAGTCAACCTGCCGTTCATCACGGCGCGGATGGAAGGCGGCGCTTCGACCCCGCTCCACCTCGTCGAAACGATCACCCGCGCCGATCTCGAAAAGATCGTCGGCGATCTCATCAAGCGGACTCTTGAGCCGTGCAAGAAAGCGCTGGCCGATGCCGGCCTCAAGGCCAGCGAGGTCGATGAGGTCGTCCTCGTCGGCGGCATGACCCGCATGCCCAGGGTCCGCGAGGTCGTGAAGGAGTTCTTCGGCAAGGAGCCGCACACCGGCGTCAACCCGGACGAGGTCGTCGCCATGGGCGCCGCGATCCAGGCCGGCGTGCTGCAGGGCGAGGTCAAGGACGTCCTGTTGCTCGACGTCACTCCGCTGTCGCTCGGCATCGAGACCCTGGGCGGGGTCTTCACCCGGATGATCGACCGCAACACGACGATCCCGACCAAGAAGGCACAGACCTATTCGACCGCCGAGGACAACCAGAATGCGGTGACGATCCGCGTCTTCCAGGGCGAGCGCGAGATGGCTGCGGACAACAAGATGCTGGGCCAGTTCGACCTGGTCGGTATCCCGCCGGCGCCGCGCGGCGTGCCGCAGATCGAGGTCACGTTCGACATCGACGCCAACGGCATCGTCAACGTCCATGCGAAGGACAAGGGCACCGGCAAGGAGCAGCAGATCCGCATCCAGGCCTCGGGCGGTCTTTCCGACGCCGACATCGAGAAGATGGTGCAGGAAGCCGAGCAGTTCGCCGACGACGACAAGAAGCGCCGCGAGGGCGCCGAGGCGAAGAACGGCGCCGAGAGCCTCGTCCATTCGACCGAGCAGCAGTTGCGCGAACATGGCGACAAGATCGACGCGGCACTGAAGGCCGAGATCGAGACCGCTGTCGCCGAGACCAGGACGGCGATCGAGGGCGGCGATGTCGACGCGATGAAGGAGAAGAGCCAGGCGCTGGCCCAGGTCGCGATGAAGCTCGGCCAGGCGATCTACGAGAAGGACCAGCAGGCCGCGGCCTCGCCGGGCGCGGATGCGCCGGCGGGCGAGTCGTCCGGCGGCGGCGACGAGGATGTCGTCGACGCCGAGTTCTCGGAAGTGAACGACGAGAACAAGGGATAAGAGGAGATGAGGCGCCCGCCCTTTCGCTGCCTGATCGGCGAGGGGCGGGTGCTTTGCTTTGGGGGATCCCGACGCCGCCATGGTTGATACCGACTATTACGAGCTGCTCCAGGTGGAGCGCACCGCGGACGGCGCGACGATCAAGTCCGCGTATCGCAAGCTGGCGATGGAATGCCATCCGGACCGCAATGGCGGCTGCAAGGATCACGAAGCCAGGTTCAAGGCGATCAGCCAAGCCTATGATTGCCTGAAAGACCCCCAGAAGCGGGCCGCCTACGACCGCTTCGGCCACGCCGCCTTCCAGAACGGCGGCATGGGTGGCAATGGCGGCGCACAGGACTTCGGCTCCTTCGCCGATATCTTCGACAACATCTTCGGCGAGTTCATGGGCGGCCAGCAGGGCCGGCGCGGCGATCTGCGCCGCGGTTCCGATCTGCGCTACGATCTGGAAATCAAGCTCGAGGACGCCTTTGCCGGCCGTGAGGTCGAGTTGCAGGTGGATACCACCGCGGTCTGCGAACCCTGCGCGGGCTCAGGCGCCAAGCCGGGCACCGGCGCGCGCGCCTGCCAGATGTGCGGCGGTCATGGCAAGGTCCGCGCCCGTAACGGCTTCTTCGTGGTCGAGCAGACCTGCCCGTCGTGCCGCGGCGTCGGCGAGACGATCGCCGATCCGTGCCCGTCCTGTCGTGGCGAGGGGCGGGTCGAGAAGCGCAAGACCCTCACCGTCAACATTCCGGCCGGGGTCGACGAGGGCACCCGCATTCGCCTCGCCGGCGAGGGCGAGGCGGGGGTGCGCGGCGGGCCTATGGGCGATCTTTACATCTTTCTGCATCTCGCCCGGCATCCGATCTTCCAGCGGGAGGGTACGACCCTGTTTGCCCGCGCACCGGTCAGCTTCACCACCGCGGCGCTGGGCGGCTGCATCGAAGTGCCCGGCCTCGACAGGCAGATGCACGAGATCGCCATCCCGGCCGGTACCCAGACGGGCAAGCAGCTCCGTCAGCGCGGGGCGGGCATGCCGGTGCTGAACGGGCGCGGCGCGGGCGACATGGTGATCGAGATCCAGGTCGAGACGCCGACCCGGCTGTCGACCAAGCAGAAGGAGCTGCTCGAGGCGTTCCGCGAGACCGAGACCGGCGACGAATGCCCGAACGCCAAGGGCTTCTTCCAGAAGATCAAGACGGCGCTTGGCGGCTGACGCGCCAGCCTGGCGGCCGGCCCGCGCGGAGGATGCCGGGGCGATCGCCGCCCTGGCGGCTGCGGCGCTCGGCCCCTATGGCGAGAGCGTGGCCGCCTATGCCGAACGGATCGCGCTGTCCCCCGAGGGCTCCCTCGTCCTCGCGCGGGGCGACGACATCCTTGGCCATTTCCTCAGTCATCCCTGGCGCCGCGGCGCGGTGCCAGAAATCAACGCGATGCTCGGCGCCATCCCGGACGATGCGGACGGCTGGTACATCCACGACGTCGTGATCGCACCCGAAGCGCGCGGCGGCGGTTTCGCGGCGACTGCGCTGGAGATGATCGCAGCGGCGGCGCGCGCCCGCGGTATCGGCGTGCTCACCCTGATCGCCGTCGGTGGCGCCGACCGCTTCTGGCGCCGGCTCGGTTTCGAACCCGGCGCGGCCGCCCGACCCCTCGCTGCGGACAAGGTCTATATGGAGCGGCCGGTCTAGCATCCGGCCCGTTCCGGCCACGCGCGGGCGCAACGATCTCGCTCCGCCGCCCACGGATTCCTAGGCTCCCTCGAGCTCATTCAAACCGGGGGATTGTCTTGAAAACGAACGCGATTTGCGCCGCGGCCTTGCTCGCGGCGGCGATGCTGGCCGGTTGCACGAATGCGGCTGACGCCGAAGCTGTTCAAGAGCCGCCGGTGGAGGGGCGACCCTACGAGCTGGCCGGAACGCAGGTCTGGACCGTGCCCGATCCTGCATCGGGGCGCAGCTATCAGGTCTTCGTCAGCCTGCCGGCCAGCTATCAGGCGGACGCCGCGCGGCGCTATCCGGTGATGTACGTCGCCGACGCCGATTATGGCTTCCCGCTCATCCGGTCGATCGCCCGGCGGGTCAATCTCGAAGGCCCGGCAGTCGAGGACTTCATCCTGGTCGGCCTGTCCTACGCCATGGGCGAGGACGGCGCGAACAGCCGCCGCCGCGACTACACGCCGACTCCGAACGGGCCGCGCAGCGCCGGCAACGCGCTGCATGGCGCGGGCGCCGCCTACCAGAACTACATCAAGACGCAGGTCCTGCCTTTCGTCGAGCAGCGTTTCCGCGCCGATCCCGCCCGCCGCGTGTTCATGGGTCATTCCTACGGCGCGTTGCTCGGCACCCGGATTCTGTTCACCGAGCCGACGCTCTTCCACGACTACATCCTGGGCAGCCCGTCGCTCTGGTATGATCGGCGCCACATGCTCGATGTCGAAGCGGCCTATGCCCGCAATCACCGCGACCTGCCGGCCAACCTGTTCTTCTATGTCGGGGCGCTGGAAACGATCCGGCCCGGCGACCGGCGCTACAATCAGGAAGCCGATCTGGTCGGGGATCTCGCGACATTCGAACAGCGTCTGCGCGCGCGCAACTATCCAGGCCTGCGCATGACCTCCGTCGTCCTGCCCGACGAGAACCACCTGACCGTCTTCCCGCCGGGTTTCACCCGCGGCCTGCTGCACGTCCTGCCGGCGCGGCGCTGATCCGGTCAGGACCTGGCGGGGATTTCCAGTCCGCGCTGCACGGCCGGACGGGCGAGCCCGCGTTCGAGCCAGGCAGGGACGTTCTCCAGACGGGCAAAGTCGACGAGGTCGCCGGCCTCGTAGAAGCCGATCAGGTTGCGGACCCAGCCCAGCGTCGCGATGTCTGCGATCGTATAGTCGTCGCCCATCAGCCATTGCCGGCCGTCGAGGCGGTTTTCCAGCACGCCAAGCAGGCGCTTGCTCTCGTTGACGTAGCGCTGCAGCGGCCGCTTGTCCTCAAATTCGCGGCCGGCGAACCTGTGGAAGAAGCCGACCTGGCCGAACATCGGTCCGATCCCGCCCATCTGGAACATCAGCCACTGCAGGATTTCGGAGCGTTCGCGCGGGGTGGTGCCGTAGAACCTTCCGGACTTCAGGGCGAGGTAGACCAGGATCGCGCCCGATTCGAAGATGCCGATTGGCGCGCCGTCGGGGCCGTCCGGATCGAGGATCGCGGGTATCTTGCCGTTGGGATTGAGCGACAGGAACTCGGGCGTCTTCTGGTCGTCCGCACCGATATCGACGAGGTGCGGCTCGTAGGGCAGGCCCGTCTCCTCGAGCATGATCGAGGCCTTTACGCCGTTGGGCGTGTTCAGCGAATAGAGCTGGATACGGTCCGGGTGCTGCGCCGGCCAGCGCCGGGTGATCGGAAAGGCGGAGAAGTCGGTCATGAGAGACTCCTGGACAGGCAAGCCGCAGATAGGGCTTTGTCGGCCCGGGAAAAGAGGACCCTTCATGCGCCATGTCATCGTTGCCCTGCTCGTGCTCGCATCCGCCGCCGCGTCCGCACAGACCCCACCCACTCCTCCGATCGCTGTGGAGCACGTGGCGCCCGGCATCGCCGTCCTGCACGGCCGGGGCGGCAATGTCCTGGCCTTTCACGGGCCGGACGGGAGCCTGCTGGTCGATGACGAGTTCGAGCCGGCCGCGGTGGCGCTGGCGACGGCGATCGATGCGCTCGGGCCGGGCGGCGTCCGCTATGTGGTCAACACCCACTGGCATGGCGACCATACCGGAGCGAATGCGCTGCTCGCCGCCCGCGGCGCCGTGACGATCGCCCATCATAACGTCCGCCGCCGCATGTCGGCGGACCAGGTGATCCGCGGCCGGGCCATCCCGCCGACGTCCGAGGAGATGCGGCCGCGGCTGACCTACGACGGGGATATCACCCTCCATTTCAACCGCGAGGCGATCCGCATCTTCCATCCCGCACGGGCGCATACCGACGGCGATTCCATCGCCCATCTGCCGCGCGCCAACGTTCTGGCGATGGGCGACATCTTCTTCAACCGGATGCTGCCGTTCCTCGACGTGACGGCGGGCGGGTCGATCGACGGCCTCATCGCCGCGGTGAACGGCGCGTTGAATCTGGCAGACGAGCGGACGATCATCGTTCCCGGCCATGGCGCGGTCGCGCGCAGGGCCGATCTCGTCGCCTATCGCGACATGCTCGTCGCCCTGAGGGCGGGTGTCGCGTCGGCGATGGCTGAAGGCCGCTCGCTGGATGACATCAGGCGGTTGCGCCTCGCGGACCGCTATGTGACTGGCCTCGGCTGGATTACCCCTGACGAGTTGATCGAGGCGATCCACACCAGTCTCCGGTCGCCCGGATAGACGGGCCCGCATCAGCACCCGGGGGGCACACCTCGCCGGAATTCTATGAGCGTGCTCGACCGGGCGACCAACGACATGCCCGCCGCGTTGTTGCAGTCCCGAGCGGTTGATACGCCTCCCTGCGGGAGGCGGCCTATGCCTATCGGAAGAGCTGTGCCGAGAGGCCGGGCGATCGTCGCCTTGATGGCGTACCTGCTTCTCGCTGCATGCGGAGGCGGCGGCGGTTCCGCGCCGCCGCGCCCAGCCGATCCGCCATCGACGCCGCCCCCCGCACCGCCCCCACCTCCTCCCGCTGATCGCCTGCGGGAGCAGATCGTCCTGGCCACGAACGAAATCCTGGCGGACACGTGCTTTCGCCAGGGTGGCACCAATTGCGCGTGGACGGAACGCGCCTACGATCCTGCCGAATTCGCGATGACCCAGAGCACCGGCGAGGCGCTTCTCGTCGTCGACCGCTTTCCGACGTTGCCGGTGCGCGCCTTGCGTTTCCGCAACCGAATCCGGGGCTATTTCCGCCTCCGGGAGGGCGGGGTTATGACGCCCGCCTCATCGATCTGGCGGGTCCCCACTGCCCTCTGGAGCGCGCTCGGCCGTTTCGCCGGCCCCGACCATGTCGCCAGCCACCGGTTGAACGAGCTCAGCGCCGCGATCGCCTCCTCCTACGGGTCGCTGACCTTCGACAATGTCGGCCATGGGAGCTACGTCTTCTCGCTGCTGGTCGACACGAACCCGCATCAGCCACTGGTCATTCTGGACGCCATCGATCTGTCGCAGATGGCGCGGGCCGACTATTGCGATGCGTCCGGTTCTGCGGCCGGCCAGCAGCGTCTCGTGCAAACCGCGGAGCGTGCGGCGGACGAGGTCGTTCGCACGATGCGCACGCACAATGTGCGGTTCGTGAACTACAGCGCCGGCCATACGCTGGGAACGATCACCGCCAGCTGGCAGCAGGACTGCGGCACGCCGCCGCCGCCTGACCCTGTCCTGAGGGCGAAGCTGGCCGCCTACGCGCCGATCTATGCCGCATTGTTCAATACCCCTGGCGTCCTGACGGTCCAGGCCGCGGCCGAGGGCGGCGACGCGGCCGATACCCCCTATGACCAGCGATCGCCATCCTACGGGAACCGGCTCCGCGCCGGCTATTTCACCAGCCTCGACTCCGGCCTGGACCCGGACGGCCGGGGCAATTACATGGCGCTCGCCGGCTGGCCGGAGAGAAGCCGGGTCGATATCTACCTGAACACGGGCGTGCTTCCGCAGCGCCCCTTCCAGTACAACCGGACCCCGTTGCTGCAGATCGACGACTTCGGCGTCGCCGTCTTCCCGATCACCGGATCGCGGACGTCCTGGGTCGCCCCGCTCGGCCTGTCGCTGCTCATCAACCTGCGCTACGCCGCCTTCGGATCACGGCCGATGGACAACAGCCTTGTCGCCGCAATCTTCGACGCGGCGACTCCCGGCCGGTGCTCCGATCTGCCGGAAGGGCGGTGCCTGTACCAGGATCCCCTGCTGCACGGCAGGACGGAGGCGGTCCGGCTTCAGTACCGGCCGCTCCACTATCCCTTTTCCTGAGCGGGCGGCCCTAGCTCCCGAACACCCGCGCGAAGATCGCGTCGACGTGTTTCAGGTGATAATCGAGGTCGAACTTCTCCTCGAGCTCCGCCGGAGAGAGCAAGGCGGTCACCTCCGTGTCGGCCTTGAGCAGGTCGAGCAGGCTGAGCGCGCCGTCCGATTCCCAGACCTTCATCGCGTTGCGCTGGACCATCGCGTAGGAATCCTCGCGGCTGGCACCGGCCTGGGTGAGCGCCAGCAGCACGCGCTGCGAGTGGACGAGGCCGCCCATCCGGTCGAGATTCTTCTGCATCCGCCCGGGATAGACGAGCAGCTTGTCCATCACGCCGGTGAGGCGGGCAAGGGCGAAGTCGAGGGTGATGGTCGCGTCCGGGCCGATGTAGCGCTCGACCGACGAATGGCTGATGTCACGTTCGTGCCACAGCGCCACATTCTCCAGCGCCGGGGTCACATAGCCGCGTACCATGCGGGCAAGACCGGTCAGATTCTCGGTCAGCACCGGGTTGCGCTTGTGCGGCATCGCCGAAGAGCCCTTCTGGCCCGGCGAGAAATACTCCTCCGCTTCCAGCACCTCGGTGCGCTGCAGGTGGCGGACCTCGGTCGCCAGCCGTTCGATCGACGAGGCGACGACGCCTAGGGTCGCGAAGAACATCGCATGGCGGTCGCGCGGAATCACCTGGGTCGAAACCGGCTCGACCGTCAGGCCGAGCTTTTCGGCGACATACGCCTCCACCCGCGGATCGACATTGGCGAAGGTGCCGACGGCGCCGGAAATGGCGCAGGTCGCGACATCGTCGCGTGCCGCGGCGAGCCGGGTGCGATTGCGGGCGAACTCGGCATGGGCCTGGGCGAGCTTCAGGCCGAAGGTGACCGGCTCGGCATGGATGCCGTGGCTGCGGCCGATCGTCGGGGTGAGCTTGTGCTCCTCGGCCCGCCGCTTCAGCACCACAAGCAACGCGTCGAGATCGGCGAGCAGGATGTCCGCCGCCTGCTTCAGCTGCACTGCGAGGCAGGTGTCGAGCACGTCCGAACTGGTCATGCCCTGATGGAGGAAGCGCGCCTCCGGCCCGACATTCTCCGACACCCAGGTGAGGAAGGCGATCACGTCATGCCTGGTCACCGCCTCGATCGCGTCGATCCGCGCGACGTCGATTACCGGGTTCGTCGCCCACCAGTCCCATACGGCCCTGGCGGCCTCCTTCGGCACGACGCCGAGTTCGGCCATCGCGTCGAGCGCGTGCGCCTCGATCTCGAACCAGATACGGAAGCGGTTTTCCGGCTCCCAGATGGCAGCCATGGCGGGGCGTGAATAACGGAGGATCATGGCGGCGCGCCTAGCAATGGCGGGGGCAGCGTGCAACGGCCGGTCAGTTGAATGAACGATCAAATCCTCTTGACATGCGGGAGTGAGTTGATCGATCATTCAACTGTGAAGATCGGGAGGCGCGTATGGTCAAGTCGATGCTCGTGGCGATCGCGGCGCAGCTGTCTGCTGCGCAAACCGGCCAGCCTCCGGCACTTGCGCCGGAGCTGCAGCCGCTCGCCTTCCTCGTCGGCGGGTGCTGGCGCGCGACCTTCCCGGGCACCACCCAGACCGACACGCATTGCTACACCGCGATGCACGGCGGCCGGCATGTCCGCGACCGGCACGTCGTCGAGGGTGCGCCGGCACCCTATTCCGGCGAGACGATCTACCGCTGGGATCCCGAAACGCGCCGGATCCGCTACGATTATTACGCATCGGACGGCGGCCACAGCGGCGGTGCTGCCGAGCCGACCACGACCGGCCTCTCCTTTCCGGAAGAGATTTATGTCGGCGCCGACGGCCAGCGCATGACGCTGCGCAACGCGATGACCCGGGAGGGGGCAGCCGCCTTTTCCGGGCTGAGCGAGATGCGTCAGGGCGAGACCTGGCGCGAGATGTGGCGCATGCGTTTCGAACGGGTGTCCGACGCGCCGGCGGACTGAACCGGCAAGTTCATCGCCGGTCAATCCCGGCTCCGCCACAGCGCGGGCATGCAGATGATGGCGACCCTGGTTTTCGGCCTGCTGGCGGCAGCACCGGCCGCGCCCGCCGGCGTCCACGCCGACGCGACGGCGACGCTCGGCGAAACCGTCCGGCTGGGCCGCGTCACCGTCCGTCCGATCGCCGTGGTCGAGGACAGCCGCTGCCCGCGCGACGTGCTGTGCGTCCATGCCGGGCGCCTGCTGCTGCGCGCCAGGATTTCGGGCGTGCGCAGGGACGCGGTGCTGACGCTGCACCAGCCCTATCGCTTGCCGGGCGGCAGCACGCTCACCCTCGTGTCGGTCGCGCCGGACCGCTGGCAGTCGGCGCCACCGCCCGGCTCCGACGCGACCTGGCGGTTCGGCTTCCGCCAGGCGCGGCGCTGATCAGATCAGGCCCATCGCTCTGAGCGAGGCGTGGCCTTTCGCACCGATGATGATGTGATCGTGCAATGTGATCCGAAGATGGCGTCCGGCCTCGGCGAGGTCGCGGGTGAGGCGGATGTCCTGCTGGCTGGGGCTGGGATCGCCGCTCGGATGGTTGTGCACGACGATCAGCGCAGTGGCGTGCAGATCGAGCGCGCGGCGCATCACCTCGCGAACATAGACAGCCGATTCGTCGACCGAGCCCTCCCACATCGGCTCGTCGCGGATCAGGACGTTCCTGGCATTGAGAAAGAGCACGCGGACCCGCTCGATCCCTTCGTGCGCCATGTCGGCGCGCAGGTAGTCGAGCAGCGACTGCCACGCGCCGAGAACGGGGCGTTCGCGCACATCGTCCTTCAGCAGCCTGAGCGCCGCCGCATGTGTGGTCTTGAGCGCGGCGACCGCAGTCTCGCTGATCTCGCCGACGCGCATGATCGCTTCCGCATCGGCCGTCATCAGCCCGCCGAAGCCGCCGAAATCGCGCAGAAGCTTCTTCGCAAGCGGCTTGGTGTCGCGGCGCTTGATGGCGAGTCCGAGCAGATATTCGACCAGCTCGTGGTCGAGCAGCGCGTCGGGGCCGCCCTCGAACAGGCGCTGCCGCAGCCGGGCGCGGTGCCCGCTGCCGTCGCTGGAAGCGTCAGGAGCGTCGGCGGCCATCGGGATTGGATTACGCCCGCCCAAACGGTTAGGCAACGTGACGGTGCCGGAACGCATCCGGCGCGGCGGGGTTGAACAGGCGGATTTCGGACTGGCGCGTGGAAGAATCGCAGGATTTCGAAGGAGCATCGCGGGTGCGCCGCTGGCCACGGCGGCTGCGGCGCGGCCTTGCCGTGTTGCTCATCCTTCTGCTTCTGGCGCTCGCCGGTGCCTGGGTCCTGCGCGAGCGTCTGGCGACCGACTATGTCGAGGGCGAGCTCGCCCGGCGCGGGGTCGATGCGACCTATGAAGTGAAGCGGATCGGGCTCGGCAGCCAGATCCTCGAAAATGTCGTGATCGGTGACCCTGCCCGGCCCGACGCGACGGTGCGTCGGCTGGAGGTGCAGGTGGTGCTCGGGGTCGGGGGGCCAGAGATCGGGCTGGTCACTGCGCGCGGTGTCCGGCTGCGCGGCCGGGTCGGCGCCGACGGGCGGTTGAGCCTGGGCCAGATCGACCGGCTGCTGCCGCCGCCGACCGGGGCGCCGTTCGAGCTCCCGGACCAGCGGATCGATGTGGCGGACGCCGCGATCGCGCTGGAGACGCCGGCCGGCTTCCTGGCGGTCGCGCTGGAGGGCGGGGGCAATCTGGCCGGCGGCTTCGCCGGCAAGCTGGCGCTGGCGGCGAACCGGCTGACGTTCGGCGGCTGCACGATCGATACGCCGCGTGCCGACTTTTCGGCCTCGGTGGCCGATCGGCGCCCGGCCGTGCGCGGGCCGGTGTCCGCTGCGCGGCTCGCCTGCGGCGACGATCTGGTTGCCGACCGGCCCGTGGCGGCGGTCCGCACCCGGTTCGGGCGGGAACTGGACCTCTGGCAGGGCGGCGCGGCTGCGCATATTCCCGTCCTGCACACCGGCGCGGGACGGCTGACTGCGGTCGGGGCGCGGCTGACCCTCGACGGCAATGCGCTGCGGACGCAGGGGCGCGCCGATCTGACCGCAGCCTCGGTGGAGGCGGATGCGGGCCGAGCCGGGCGGGTGCGCATCACGGGCCCCTATGCCCTCTCCATGCGTCGCAGCGAGCTGGTGATGACGGGTGACCTCGCGGCCGCCAGCGTCGTGCTGCCGGAGCGGACGATCGCCGGCGCCGCAGGGACGTTGCGGGGACTGCAGGGGACGCCGCTTGGCCCGATCGGGGACGACCTCGCCCGCGCGCTGGTTCGGGCCGGGAAGGGGGGTGCGGCCGTCGATGCCGACGTCCGGTTGGCCGTCGCGCCCGATCGGGGCGGCCTCGGCGTGGGCCGGCTGCGGCTCGACACAGCGAGCGGGGTGCGCCTGCTCGTCGATGGCGGCCGCGGGGCAAGCTACACTTGGCCGGGTGGCGCGTTCGGGATCGACGGCGATTTCGCGCTGACCGGCGGCGGCTTTCCCGACGCCCGCTTCACATTGCGCCAGGCGCGGCCGGGCGGTCCTCTCCAGGGCACCGGCCGGGTCGCGCCGCTCGAGGCCGCAGGCGCGCGGCTCGCGCTCGGCGAGATCGACTTCGCCTCGGCGCCGGGAGGGGCCACGCGGTTCGCGACCACGGCTCGACTCGACGGGCCGTTCAGCGGCGGCCGTGTCGAGGGGCTGGTCCTGCCGCTCAGCGGTCGCTTCGGCCGCGGCGGTCTGGCGCTCGGCGAATCCTGCGTCGCCGCGTCGTTCCAGGCGTTGCAGGTCCAGAATCTCCGTCTCGATGCGGCGCGGCTGCCACTCTGCCCGACCGGCCGGGCGCTGGTCTGGCAGCCGCCGGGCGGCGCGCTGCAGGGCGGCGCCGAGCTGAGGGGGCCGCGCTTCACGGGCCGCCTTGGCACGACTCCGATCACCCTGGCGGCGAGCCGGCTGGGGGTCAGCCTCGACGGCTTCACCGCCGCCGATCTGGCCACCCGGCTGGGTGCGTCGTCGAGCGAGAGCCGCCTCGATATCGCCGCGCTCGACGGGCGCTTCGCCGGCGGCGGCGTTGCGGGCGGCTTCACCGGCCTCGCCGGCGATCTTGCCGGAGTGCCGCTGCTGGCCTCGGACGGGAACGGGCGCTGGCGATTCGCCGGCGGCACGCTGAATGCCGAAGGCGCCATGGCTGTCGCCGACCGGCAGACGCCGCTGCGCTTCGAGCCGCTCGTCTCGCGTGATTTCCGGCTCGCCATCGCCGGCAATGATCTCCACCTGACTGCCGGGCTCGATCATCCGGGAAGCGGCACGCGGGTGATGCAGGCGACGGTCGACCACGATCTTGGCACCGGCGCCGGCGGCGCGGTGCTCGACGTCGCGAACCTGCGCTTCCAGCCCCGCGGCTTCCAGCCCGAGGCGCTGACCCCGCTCACCGTCGGCGTCGTCGCGCTGGTCAACGGCACGGTCACCGGACAGGGCCGGATCGCCTGGGACGCGCAAGGCACGCGCAGCAGCGGTACCTTCGCCACCCGGGACATGAATCTCGCCGCGCCGTTCGGCCCGGTCGAGGGCCTGACCACGACGCTCGAGTTCACCGATCTGCTCGGTCTCGTCACCGCCCCCGCGCAGACCGCCGAGGTCCGCCTGATCCAGGCTGGCATCGACGTCTATGACGGGCGCCTGACCTATCAACTCCAGCCCGATTATCGTGTCGCCGTCGAGGGCGCGCGCTGGCCCTTCTCCGGCGGCACGCTGTCGCTGGAGCCCACCGTGCTCGATTTCAGCCGCGAGACGACGAAATACCTGACCTTCCGCGTCGAAGGCCTCGATGCCGCGAGCTTCATCGCGCAAATGGAGTTCGGCAACATCTCCGCGACCGGCACGTTCGACGGGGTCGTGCCGATGCAGTTCGACGCGAACGGCACCGGCGAGATTCGCGACGGCCGGCTGACGGCGCGGCCGGAGGGCGGCACGCTCTCCTATGTCGGTGAGCTCACCGACCGCGACCTCGGCGCCTATGGCATCCTCGCCTTCAATGCGCTGAAATCGCTGCGCTACGACAAGTTCGACCTGACCTTGAACGGTGCCCTCGACGGCGAGTTCATCACCGTCATCGATCTCGACGGCATCGCCCGAAATCCCGGCGCGACGACATTGCCCGGAAGCGGCGGCATTCCGCAGATGATTGCCGGGCGCATTCTGGGTCAGCTCGCCCGCATCCCGTTCGAGTTCAACATCCGCATCCAGGGGCAGTTCCGCTCCCTGTTCGCGACCGCCCAGTCGTTCAGCGACCCCACATTGCTCATCCAGTCGATCCTCCCCGACCGGCTGATCGACACCCAGACCACTCCCGCCGTTCAGGAAAACGGCGTTCAGCCTGAAGAAAGCGAGCCCGTGCGATGATCCAGCGCAGTTTGAAGAGAAAGGTCCGCGATGCGAGCCACCGGCTCATGGCAGGAACGGGGAAGGGGATCGTGGCGCTCGCCGGCGCAGGTTTGGCCGGCGGCTGCGTCCAGGTGACCGCGCCGGAACGGCCGATCGAGATCAATCTCAACATCAACATCCGACAGGAAGTCGTGGTAAGGCTCCAGCAGGACGCGCAGGAGCTGATCCGGAACAACGAGGGAATATTCTGATGACCCGCCGAATGAACATGATGGTCGCCGCCGCGCTCGGGCTCGCGATGGTCGCGGGCGGCCCGGCACATGCGTATCAGGATGCCGCCGCGCAGCTGCGCGCTTCTGGCCAGGCCGGCGAGCAGGCCGACGGCTATATGGGCGCGCTCGGCTCGGCCCCGGCCAATGTCCGGTCGCAGGTGGAGCAGATCAACATCCAGCGCCGTGCGGCCTACACCCAGCTCGCCCAGCAGCGCGGCGTCACGATCGAGGAGGCCGCCGCGGCGACCGCCTGCCAGATCTTCTCCGGCCGGATCGGCGCGGGCCAGTATTACCGCCTGCCCGACGGCGTCTGGCGCCAGCGCAACGGCAACGAGCCGGTGCCCCGGCCGAGTCATTGCGGCTAGCGACAGGTGGAAGTGCCCCGGCGACAGCCGGGATACGGCCCCGACCCGTTCTTCAGCTGGCGGACATCCGACTCTAGCGGTCCAGCCGGTTGTCCGCGGTTTCCGGCGGAATCGCCGTGCCGTCCTCGAGCGAGGTGCGGAAAGCGTCCGGCGCGCGTGCCACGTCCTCCCCGGTCAGCGCGACATCGATCTGGTAGTCGCCCTCCGAAAACGGTCCCGCCACATAGGGCGCGACGAGCAGCCGGAGCGTGTCGAACCGGCCATTATGGTCGCGGTCCGCCAGTTCGGGCGCCTGCTCGCCGATCGCCGGGCAATTGTTGAAATAGTCCGGCGTGGCCGGGTCCTGAGCTTCGTCGGCATAGTCGCGCCGTTTCCCGGTCCGCTGCGTGTCGAGGCCCGTGCAGAACCGCGACCGAAACGGTTCCAGATCGCCGAGCACCTCGCCGACCGCCAGCTGGCGGTCGGGCCCGCGGTCCCACAGCAACGTCCGGAAACCGTAATTCTCGTGCGCCCCGCCTTCGTAGACGATGTCGGTGGTGGTGAGGCTGAGCACCCGTTCGCTCTGGCCCGCGACGGTCCAGACGCTCTGCCGGCTGTGCCGGCCCGTCGAGCCTTCGTCCGCAGCGGCCCCGGCACGCGCCTCCTCATATGCGCGCGCGCCATCCCGCTGCAGAAACTGGCGCAGCGCGGCAAGCCCCTCTGCCTCCGCCGGCCATCCGTAGCGGAACTCGAGCCGGTCCGTCGTCTCCTGCCACAGGAACGGTATGGCCGGCAGGGTTGCCAGCGCCTGTGCCGCCGTCGCCGCGACCGCGATGGTCGCGAACGCCTTCGCCGCAATCGTCGGAAAACCCTTGAGAAACATGCCCATTCCCGCCCTGGCCAATCCCCGGAACATTCCCTGCGGAATAGCACATTCCTCCCGCCGTCCCCATCCGGCAGATGTCATATGCCGCGCTGCAATATGGCGTGGTTGACTTGGCCCCAACCGCTTCCTAAAGGGACCGCGCCTTGGCGGGTTTGTTCGCCGGCATGTCCTCGCCCCGATCAGTCCCAATTACGGCGGCTTGTTCCACGGGAGACGGCATGCAGGAAAACGAGCCCTGGCAGGACCCTGGCCTTCCTGAAGATGCACGGCTGACATCGCTCGACAAGCGGTTGAAGCAGGCGCAGGCACAGGAGGCCGCCCGAACGGGGACGACGGACACCTCATCCAACCGGGGACGATCCCAGGGGATGCGGATCCTCTCCGACCTGGTCGGCATTCCGCTCGGCAGCGCCCTCATCGGCTGGCTGATCGACGGATGGGCGGGGACCCGGCCCTGGGTGATGTTGGCGATGATGTTCCTCGGGTTCGGCATCGCCATCAGGAACGTGCTTTGGATTTCAAAACAGCCGCCGCAATGAGCGCCGGCTTCAGACAAGGGCTTTGAGACGCGTGGCGGCCGAACAATCCACCATCGACCCGATGCACCAGTTCCAGATCGATTCCCTTGCGGGATCGCTCTCGGGCAACCCGTTCGCCTTCACCAACAGCGCGCTGTGGATGATGATCGTGCTGGGCGCGATCCTCGTCTTCATGATCGGCGGAATGAAGCGCGAGCTCGTTCCCGGCCGCTGGCAGCTCATGGTCGAAGGGATCACCGGCTTCATCAGCTCGATGATCGACACCAATATCGGGCCGGAGGGGCGAAAGTACCTTCCCTGGGTGTTCACCGTCTTCATCTTCATCCTGTTCGCGAACCTGATGGGCATGATGCCGTTCGGCGTGATCCCGGGCGTTCATCCCTTCACTGTCACCAGCCAGTTCACGATCACCGGCGTACTCGCCATCATCAGCTTCTCGATCGTGCTGATCGTCGGCTTCTGGAAGCACGGCTTCCACTTCTTCTCCCTGTTCATTCCGCATGGCACGCCGAAGCCGCTGCTGCCGCTCATCTTCCTGATCGAACTGCTCTCCTTCCTGGTCCGCCCGTTCAGCCTCGCGCTGCGACTGTTCGTGGCGATGATCGCCGGTCACATCCTGGTGAAGGTGTTCGGCAGCTTCGTCGTCTCCGGCCTCGCCTCGGACGGGCCGATGGGCTGGGGCGTCGCCCTGTTGAGCTTCGTCTTCATCGCCGGTGTCAGCGCGCTTGAGCTGCTGGTCTGTGCGATCCAGGCCTATGTGTTCGCCCTGTTGACGTCGCTGTACATCAACGACGCCGAAAATCTTCACTAAGTTATTGGTTTTACAAAGGAGCTTATCATGGACTTCGCATCTGCTCAGGTCATCGGCGCCGGTCTCGCCGCCATTGGTGTCGGCGCCGCCGCGGCGGGCGTCGGTACGGTCTTCGGCTCGTTCCTCCAGGGCGCGTTGCGCAACCCGGCCGCGGCCGACAGCCAGCAGGGCCGCCTCTTCATCGGCTTCGCGGCCGCCGAGCTGCTCGGCCTGATCGCGTTCGCCGTCGCGATGATCATTCTCTACGCCCGTTAAGTCCAGGCGGTGGCGGGCTTCGGCCCGCCGCATCCACAAAGGCTAGAGAAGAAGGCCCGAAATGCCTCAGATCAATCAGCTCGCGGACGTCCTCTATTCGCAGCTCTTCTGGCTCGCGCTCACCCTCGCCGTGATCTATTTCGGCGTCGGCAAGGCGATGTTGCCGAAGATCCTGGGAACGATGGACGCGCGCGATTCCCGGATCGCCAACGATCTCGCCGCTGCCCAGGCCGCGCGCGAGGCCGCCGACGCGACCGAGGAGGCCTATCGCGCCAGGGTGCTGGAGAATCGCACCGAGGCGGCGAAGCTGACCGCCGCCGCCAAGTCGGATGCCGCTCGCGCCACCGAGGCGCAGGTGGCGAAGGCGGACGAGAAGATCCGGGGCAAGGTCGAGAAGGCGGAGGCGCGGCTCAAGGCCGCCACCGACGCCGCTCTGGCCGATATCGAAACTGTCGCTGCCGAGGCGGCGCAGGACATGGTGACGCGTCTGGCGGGCGTCTCCGTCAGCAAGGCCGACGCGGCCCAGGCAGTGAAGGCGGCTTTGGTCCATGGCTAATCATCTTCCCGCGACCACCGAAGCCCACGCCCCGGCGGCGCCGGGCGCCGAAACCGCGCATGCCTCGACCGAGGCTCATGGCGGGGGCGGTGGCTACCCGACCGCGCTCGGCTTCGCCGCCGACGGCTGGGTCGCGCTGGCGATGCTCGCTGTCTTCGCGCTGATGATCTGGAAGAAAGTGCCGTCGGCGATCGGCAAGGCGCTCGACAAGAAGATCGGCACGATCCGTCAGCAGCTCGACGAGGCCACCCAGCTCCGCACGGAAGCCGAGGCGCTGCGCGCGGAATATGAGGCGAAATCCGCTCAGGCGGGCGCCGAGGCCGCGATGATGGTCGAGCGCGCCAGGACCGAGGCTGCCGGCATCGTCGCCCAGGCCGAGACCGATGCCGCTGCGCTGATCGAGCGCCGCACCCGGATGGCCGAGGACAAGATCGCCGCCGCCGAGCGCGCCGCGGTCGACGAGGTCCGCGCCAGGGCGGCGCGCGCCGCCGCGGTTGCCGCCGAGAGCCTGATCCGCGACAAGCTCGACGCGGGCGCCAACAAGGCGATGGTCGACGCGACGATCGCGGAGCTCGGCCGCCGCTAGGAGTTTCCTCTCCCTGGACGGGAGGGGGAGTTCCGCGAGTTCTGGTACAGCAGCCGGGCGTAGCCGATCTCGGCGACGTTCTTCATCAACTCGAGATTGACCCAGCCGAGCACCTGCGCGAGCGGGCGCGGGTCCGGCCAGGGATAGGCGACCGGCCGTTCCAGATCGGCTGGAGTCAGCCCTTCAAGCGTCGCCAGCCAGTGGGTGGCCAGCATCTCGACGCTCTGGATCACCTCCGCGGCGTTGCCTGGCCAGAACAGCTCCTCGCGCGGCGTCTGCGTTTCCCCCCTCACCGCCGCGAGCGCGCTCGACCACCACCAGATCAGATGCCAGCTCAGCCAGCCGATCGTCACCGTCGGCGGCGGATCGGGCTCGGCGTCTGCCCAGTCGGGCCGCCAGAGCCGGTCCGGACCCTGTCGTACCGTCCAGCAGCCCGGCGCGGGTTCCCACAGGCAGGCGGCGTCGGTCAGCGCCGGCAGGTGATACTCGGCCAGCCGCCAGGTCAGGTCGAATTGCGAACGCAGCATGTCTTGCGGATCGATGGTCATGCCGATTGGCTAGCCCGCACGCCCGGGCTTCAAAAGTAGGATTCGATCTGCTTTGTGCTGGTGGATGATCCCCGCCGCACATGATTGTTCCGATCGGGCACGATGTGGGCGCTGCCGGGTGACGTTTTTTCCTTCAGGGAAGCTGAAACTTCCGAAACTTCCAGCCTTCGGGTGCCTGCCTTGTGGCCCTTCGGTAGCTCGTATCCTAGATTGATCCTGTGACCCAGAAGGCCGACCGCCCCGACCAACCCAATGCCGCCTCGCGCTTCAACGAGGAGAAGGCCACCTACACCGTGCGTGGCGCCGACGCGCCGGACCTGGAGGCGGGCATTGCCGCGATTCGGGCCTGTGTGAAGACGCTCCCGGTCCGCCCCGGCGTCTACCGGATGCTCGATGCGCGCGGCGATGTTCTTTATGTCGGCAAGGCACGGGCGCTGAAAAACCGGGTGACCAACTACACGCAGGTGCCGCGTCTCACCAAACGGCTGCAGCGCATGGTCGCCCAGACGCGGTCGATGCAGATCGTCACCACCCATACCGAGGCCGAGGCGCTGCTGCTCGAGGCGCAACTGATCAAGCGCTACCGGCCACCCTACAACGTCCTGCTGCGCGACGACAAAAGCTTCCCGTTCATCCTGCTGCGCGAGGACCATGAATTTCCGCGCGTCCAGCTCCATCGCGGCGCCCGGCGGATCAAGGGGCAATATTACGGGCCGTTCGCCAGCGCCGGATCGGTCCGCGAGACCCTGAACGCGCTGCAGAAGCTGTTCCTGCTCCGCAGCTGCTCGGACAGCTATTTCGCCAATCGCTCGCGGCCCTGCCTGCTCTTCCAGATCCGCCGCTGCTCGGCCCCTTGCGTCGGCCGGATCGACGAGGCCGGCTATGACGAACTGGTCCGCGATGCCAAGGACTATCTCGCCGGCAAATCGACCAGGGTGCAGACCAAGCTGCAGGGTCTGATGAGCGCCGCCTCGGAGCGACAAGATTTCGAACTGGCGGCGATCTACCGGGATCGCCTGCGCGCGCTCACCTACATCCAGGGCAGTCAGGCGATCCACGCCGAGAAGCTGGGCGATGCCGATCTGTTCGCGCTGGCGTCCAGGGGCGGGCAGATGTGCATCCAGGCCTTCTTCATCCGCGGCGGCCAGAACTGGGGTCATCGCAGCTTCTTCCCGGCGCACACCAGCGACGTGCCGGAGGCCGAGGTGCTGTCGAGTTTCCTCGCGCAGTTCTACGAAGAGGTACCGCCGGCGCGGCTGATCCTCACCGATCGGGAACTGCCCGAGGCCGGGTTGCTCGCCGAGGCCTTTTCGGAGCGCGCGGGGCGCAAGGTGCAACTCAGGGCCCCGGTACGCGGCGAAACCGCGAAGATGGTCCGTCAGGCCGGCCGCAATGCCGAGGAGGAACTCGACCGCCGCCTCGCCGAAAGCTCGACGACGCTCAAGAATCTGCGCGAGGTCGCCGACCTGTTCGAGCTGCCCGAGCCGCCCGAGCGGATCGAGGTCTATGACAACAGCCATGTGATGGGCACCAACGCGGTCGGCGCGATGATCGTCGCGGGGCCGGAGGGCTTCCGCAAGAACGCCTATCGCAAATTCAACATCAAGCGGCCCGAAACCACGCCCGGTGATGACTTCGCGATGATGCGCGAGGTGCTCGGCCGCCGCTTCGCACGGCTGGAGAAGGAAGATCCGGACCGGTCGAAGGGCGAGTGGCCGGACCTGCTGTTGATCGACGGCGGCAAGGGCCAGCTTTCGTCGGTGTGCGAGGTGATGGAGGATGCCGGCGTTCACGACGTGCCGGTGATCGGCGTCTCGAAGGGGCCGGACCGCAATGCCGGGCGCGAGACCTTCCACTTCCCGAACGGGCGCGAGGTCACCCTGCCGCCCAACTCGCCGGTGCTTTTCTACCTTCAGCGCCTGCGGGACGAGGCGCACCGCTTCGCGATCGGCGCCCACCGCACCAAACGCGCCAAATCGATGGTGACGAGCCCGCTCGACGATGTCCCCGGCGTCGGCCCCGGCCGCAAGCGTGCCTTGCTGATGCATTTCGGCACCGCCCGCGCGGTCAAGGCGGCGGCGCTGGAGGATCTTGAGAAGGTGCCCGGCATCAGCCGCGCGACGGCCGAGGGCATTTACGATTATTTTCATCCGCGCGGCTAGGTCGTCGGGATGGCCGCACCCATCCTCCTCACCGTCGATACCGAGCTCACCTGGCGTCATTACTCGCAGGATGGCGACTGGCGTGACAATTTCGAGAGGAGCATCGAGCCGGCCGGGGTCGGGATCTCCTGGCAACTCGACGTCCTTGCCCGGCACGACCTGAAGGCCTGCTTCTTCGTCGATCCGATGCCCGCCCTGATCTACGGGCTCGCGCCGATCGAACAGATCGTTGCGCCGATCCGCGCTGCCGGGCAGGAGGTCCAGCTTCACCTTCATGCCTTCTGGGCGGCGCTTGCCGCCGGCGGTGACCCGACGGGGGCCGAGCTGACCGGCTTCGATCGCGCCGGTCAGCGCGAGCTGATCAGCCAGGCCCGCGACCTGCTGGTCGCCGCGGGCGCGCCGCCGCCGACCGCCTTTCGTGGCGGCAGCTATGCCGCCAACGACGATACACTGGCCGCGCTCGCCGATCTCGGCTTCGCCTGTGACGCGAGCCATAACGGCAGTCACCGGCCGTTGAGTTCGATCAGCCTGGGCGACGCCCAGATCGCGCCGATCCGTGCCGGCGGGATCGTCGAAGTGCCGGTGACCCAGATCGAGGCGCGCTCGGGCCGTCTGCGCCATCTGCAACTCTGCGCGGTGTCCCTGGCCGAGTTGGTCGGGGCGCTGCAGCACGCCTTCGTTCATCGCCATCCGCTGACCACGATCGTCAGCCACAGCTTCGAGCTCGCCACCCGCGACGGCCTCAGGCCGAACCGCCTGATCCAGCGTCGCTTCGAACGGCTCTGCGGGTTTCTCGACGCCAATCGCGCCCGGCACCCGACCATCGATTTCGCCGATCTCGCCGGCGTGCGGCTCGGCGCCGGCGCGGAGCCGATGCCGGCGCAGCCGATGCGCACCGCCCGCCGCGTTGCCGAGCAATTGTGGTCGGGTACGCGCTACGAGCGCCCGGTGGAGGCGGCGACCGCGACCTATGGTTCCTCGGTCACCAGCGCCGAACTCCTGCTGCCGCTCCTGGGGCTTTGATCATGGCTTCGGCCGTGCCCCCGAGCGTCCTGCCGTTGCGGCTCGGGCGGCGGACCTTGTGGCGTTTCGAACGCCCTCTGCTGCGGGTGCGCCTGACACTGGCGGAGGGGCTGACGGGCGATGCGCCAGCATTGGCCGAACTGCCGGAGGGCGTCGCCGGTCATCTGGTGACGGCGTTGCCTGCCTCGTCAGTGCCCGCCTTGTGCGCAGGGCATCGCGAACTCAAGAGCTTCGTACGACAGCGCTACCGGCGCTCCTACGCCGCGCTCGATACGGATTTCGAAACCTATCTCGCCGGCTTCTCGGCGAAGAGCCGCTCGACCCTGCGACGCAAAACGCGGCGGCTGGCCGAACAGGCGGGCGGCGTGCTCGACCTGCGCTGCTATCGCACCGTCGCCGAGGTCGACGCGTTCCACCGGCACGCCCGCGCGGTTTCGGCGCGCAGCTATCAGGAGCGTCAGCTTGGCGCGGGCCTGCCCGACGGCCCGGGCGCCCGCGCCGAGATGTGTCGCCTCGCGGCGGACGACGCGCTGCGCAGCTGGGTGCTGTTCCTGGGCGGGCGACCGATCGCCTATCTCCATGCGCCGGCCGAAGGCGACACGCTGATCTATGCCCATCTCGGCTATGATCCCGATTTCGCCGAGCTCTCGCCGGGCACGGTCCTCCAGTTCGAGGCGATGCGGCAGTTGATGGCCGAGCGCCGCTTCCGCTGGTTCGACTTCACGGAAGGGGACGGGCAGCACAAGCGGCTGTTCGCGACCGGTGCACTGGAGTGTGTCGATCTGCTGCTGTTGCGCCGCACTCCGGCGAACCTCTTCGTCGGCCACGCCCTCAACGGCTTCGACTGTGCTGCCGGTAGCGGGCGTCGGATGCTGGCGGCCTGCGGTGTCGATCGCGCCGCCCGCCGGCTGCTCGGAGCCTGATGCGACGCGCCCGCTCCCGCTCGCCGCGAGATCGCGATAGGGATGGGGCATGCATCTCGACACCGAAGCCGTGATCGTTGCCGTCCGCGCCCATGGCGAACATGGTGCGATCGTCCGTGCGCTCACGCCGGGCGCCGGGATCCAGGCCGGCTACGTGCGCGGCGGCCGGTCGCGGCGGCTGCGGCCGGTGCTGGTGCCGGGCAACCGGATCCAGGCCGAGTTCCGCGCGCGCACTGACGATCAGCTGGCGCACCTGACTCCGGAGCTGACGCACAGCCGGGCCTTTCTCCTCTCCGAGCCGCTGGCAGCGGCGGGGATCGAATGGGGCTGCGCGCTGACCGCTGCCGCTGTGCCCGAGGCGCAACCCTATCCCGCGCTCTATGCGGGCCTCGAGGGTCTGCTGACCGCGATCGAAGCCGCGCCGAGCGCGCGGGGATGGAGCGCGGCACTGGTGCGCTACGAGCTGCTGCTGCTCGATCAGCTCGGCTTCGGACTGGACGAAGACCGCATTCTCGGGCTGCCGCCCGCACTGGTCCGTGGCCTGGAAACTCCGCCCTGGAGCGCGATTCGCGAGGGGCTGCGCGTGACGGAAGCCGGGCTCGCGCGCGACCTGTTGATCGACCGGCGGGCCGAGGTCCTGGCCGGACGCGAGCGTCTTATCGAACGGTTGAAGCGGATGGCCGGTTGACCTGCCGCCGCTCTCATCACACATCGGGATCGTGAAAGAGCTTTTCCCCCACAGTCTCACCACCGGCGACGTCACCGTCCGGGTTTCGGTCAGCTTTCTTCCCGAGCAGTCGGAGCCCGCCAAGGGCCGCTGGTTCTGGGCCTATCATATCCGCATCGAAAATGGCGGGACCGCCGCCGTCCAGCTCGTCAGCCGCGAATGGGTGATCAGCGACGGGCGCGGCCTCACCCACGAGGTGCGCGGTGAAGGCGTGGTCGGCGAGCAGCCGGTGCTCGAGCCCGGGGCATCGTTCGACTATGTCTCGGGCTGCCCGCTCAGCACGCCGACCGGCGCAATGGAGGGCCGTTATTTCATGGTCGGAGAGGACGGCGTCTCTTTCGAGGTCTCCATCCCACGCTTCCCGCTGATCGCACCGGCGGTTACCAGCTAGGCGAAGGTGTAACTCACTGAGCGTTCGCGCGCTTTGCGGTTCGCCTCGCGGATCAGGCCCGGGATCATGAAGGCATCGGCCAGCGCCCAGATTGCGCCGGCGACGACGGCCAGGAAGGCCGCGGTTATCCCGGACAGAACCATCATCCAGCCGACCACGAACAGGGATGCCTGGATGACCGCAGACGATGTTGCGCCCGCATAGAAGCGGTGCACGCCCAGCTGGCAGAAAAAGAACCACAGCAGATAGGCCACGCCCATCGACTTCTCGCGGATGAAGACCGGTGTCGCGGCCGTATTGGACAGCGGCCTATCCGACGACCGCATCGGCTCAGCATTGATACCTTCGGCCTGGCGTGACCGTTCGGCGGCAAGGAAGGCGGCGCGCTGCGCAGCATAGGGATCCTCGACCTGGGGTTGCACCGCATCTGCCGGCGCGCGCTGAGCGGCACCGAATGCCGGGCGGGCCGGCGCAGCCGCCGCCCCCGAAGTCACGCCTTTGCGTCCGAATGTCGCCCCTGACACTGGCCAACTCCCCGAAAATCAGCCCAGACCTAAAGCGAGAGGCCAAACATAGGGTTAAGATCGGTGGAAACCCTCCGCCCGGGCCGCGTTACACCCCGGAGCACGAAGGAGAGGAAGATGCCGGTCTCGAACACCAGCCTCATCGAGCGGATTGCGCGGGTCATCGCCGGCCGTGTCGTCAGCAGCAATGCCGGAGGCAGCGACCCGTCCGCTGCCGACATCGTCGATTCGGTCTGGCGCGACTACCGGGTGGATGCGCTGTCGGTGATGCGGACGCTGCGCGAGCCCGATGCGGCTATGGCTGAAGCGGGCGACGTCGCGGTCTGGGAACGGATGATCGAGGCCGGGCTCGGCGATGTCGACGCGCGCGCCGTTTCATAGCCCCAGGCGCGGCCAGATCTCGCTCAGGGCATAGCCGGCGGGAAGCAGAAGTAGTGCGCCGGTCACCAGATCGAACCCGCGGATCGGCCGCATCAGGTGACTGGTCCCGCGCTGCCGCATGTCGCGCGCGGTGATGAGCAGGATCGAGGCGCCGCAGAGCGCGGTGAGAGCGAGCAGACCGGCATAGGGATAGAGCAGCCCATCGGGCCAGAAATCGAACAGGATCGCGACCAGCAGGGCGGCAACCCCGGCCGTGATGCCGACGCTGGTGGCGCGCCGCAGCGTCCAGGCGCGCGCCAATCCGGTCGCGGTCACGCGTCGATCGCCTCTTCGTCCAGCTCGGCCGCATGGGCCTGGATGAAGTGGAAGCGGTGCTCCGGATTGCGGCCCATCAGCCGGTCGACCAGATCGCGGACGGCAAATCTCTCTTCGGGCTCGGGCGGCAGGGTGATCCGGATCATCCCCCGTGTCTTCGGATCCATCGTCGTTTCCTTGAGCTGGGCGGGGTTCATCTCGCCCAGGCCCTTGAAGCGCGAGACCTCGACCTTCCTGCCCTTGAACTGGGTCGCTTCGAGCTCGGCGCGGTGCGCGTCGTCGCGGGCATAGGCGACGGTGCCGCCGGCCGACAGCCGGTAGAGCGGCGGCTGCGCGAGGTAGAGGTGCCCCCGGGTCACCAGCTCTTTCATTTCATTGAAGAAGAAGGTCATCAGAAGGGTGGCGATATGGGCGCCGTCGACATCGGCGTCGGTCATGATGACGACGCGCTCGTACCTGAGATCGTCCGGGTTGCAGCGCTCGCGGGTGCCGCAGCCCAGGGCCTGGATAAGGTCCGCAATCTCCTGATTGGCGCGGATCTTGTCGGCGGTGGCGGAGGCGACGTTCAGGATCTTGCCCCGGATGGGGAGGATCGCCTGCGTCTTGCGGTCGCGCGCCTGCTTGGCCGAGCCGCCGGCGCTGTCGCCTTCGACGATGAACAATTCCGTGCCTTCGGGATCGTCATTGGCGCAGTCGGTGAGCTTGCCCGGGAGGCGCAGCTTGCGGCCGGAGGTCGCGGTCTTGCGCTTGATCTCGCGCTCGGCACGCCGCTTCAGCCGCTCGTCCATCCGGTCGAGCACGAAGCCGAGCAGGGCTCGACCCCGATCCATGTGGTCGGCGAGATAATGATCGAAATGGTCCCTGACCGCATTCTCGACCAGCCGGGCGGCATCGGGCGAGGTCAGCCGATCCTTGGTCTGGCTCTGGAACTGGGGGTCGCGGATGAAGACCGACAGCATGATCTCGGCGCCGGCCAGCATGTCTTCGGCCTGGATGTCCTTGGCCTTCTTCTGGCCGACCAGCTCGCCGAACGCGCGGATGCCGCGGGTCAGCGCCATGCGCAGACCCTGCTCGTGCGTGCCGCCGTCGGGCGTCGGGATGGTGTTGCAGTAATAGCTTTGCCCACCCTCGCCCCAGACCGGCCAGGCCACCGCCCATTCGACCGAACCCTGTCCGTTCGGGAACTCGTGGCGGCCCGTGAACGGCGTGCTGGTCGCCGTCTCCTTGTCGCCGAGCTGCTCCTTGAGGTGATCGGCGAGGCCGCCCGGGAACTGGAACACCGCCTCGGCCGGCACATCGTCGCTGGCCAGCGCGGGATCGCAGCGCCAGCGGATCTCGACGCCTGCGAACAGATAGGCCTTGGAGCGGGCGAGCCGGTAGAGCCGTGCCGGCTTGAATTTCGCATCCTCACCGAAAATTTCGGCATCGGGGGTGAAAGTCGTGGTCGTGCCGCGCCGGTTCTGGGTCGCGCCGATCTCGACAAGCTGCGAGGTCGGCGTGCCTTTCGAGAAGGTCTGGCGGAAGACCTGCTTGTTGCGCGCCACCTCGACGATCGTCTCGATCGACAGCGCATTGACGACGCTGACGCCGACGCCGTGCAGGCCGCCGCTCGTCGCATAGGCCTTGTCGGAGAACTTGCCGCCCGAATGGAGCGTGGTGAGGATGACCTCGAGCGCCGACTTGCCCGGATATTTGGGATGCTCGTCGACCGGGATGCCGCGGCCGTTGTCGGAGATCGTCAGTCGATTGCCTGGTTCCAGCGTCACTTCGATGCGGCTGGCATGGCCCGCCACCGCCTCGTCCATCGAGTTGTCGATGACCTCGGCGGCGAGGTGATGGAGCGCGCGCTCGTCCGTGCCGCCGATATACATGCCGGGCCGTCGGCGGACGGGTTCCAGGCCCTCGAGCACCTCGATGGCGCTGGCATCGTAATCGGCGCCGGTACGGGAAGCGGAAGCGAACAGATCGGACATGGACGGGGTATAGGAGGAGGGGAGTCTCCGGGGCAAGATTTCTGGTCTGTTCTATCCACAGGCGGGCGATTGACGGGTGCCGCGGACACGCGGGGTGGTGCGAGGGGGTGTGCGTTCGTCGAGAAACCCATACCTTTCGTCGCGGCGCCTCTCCTCGGGCACCGCGAAACCTGAAGGCATTCATCCTGCATGCGGGTTTCATGGCGCCGTGGCTCGCGCGCCTTCAGATCGCCGGGAAAGGAACTCCGACCATGACAAGCATCGCCCGCCTTGCGGTCATCGCGTCGGCCCTGCTCCTCCCTGGTTCTCCGGTGCAGGCCGCTGCGCAGCCAGCCGCCTCGCCCGCGACCTCCGCGCCCGTCCCCGATCCGGCGACGGGGGTACTCGAGATCGAGATCATGGTCGGATCCGGCGATTGGGCCGTACCGGGCGTGCTCGCCCTCCCGCCGGGGAGCAGCGGCCCGTTTCCGGTCGCCGTGCTCATGCATGGCTTCGGGCCGGGAACCCGCGACGGCGAGGTCGGGCCGAACAAGGTCATGCGCGAAACCGCGATCGGGCTGGCGCAGCGCGGAGTCGCGGCGCTGCGCATCGCCAAGCGGACGACGACGCACAGCCGCCGCTTCCGGGAGGAACGCCGCCACGCCACGGTCGGCGAGGAATGGATCGACGACACCGTCGCCGCCGTGACCCTGCTGCGCGCCACCGCCCGCATCGATCCGTCCCGGATCTACATCGTCGGACACAGTGCGAGCGGCGGCATGGCGCCTCTGGTCGCCAACCTGACTGGAGCGGCGGGGGCGGTCATGGTGAACGGCTCCGTCCGCGACGCGCCGACGATGATCGAGGAGCAGATGAACTATGTGTCCTCGCTTTCGGCCGAGGTCACGCCGGAAGCCCGGCGCCAGCGCGCGGAGATGGAGAGCGGACTCCGGCTGCTTCGCGACCCGAACGCGCCGGGAGACACCCGGGCGCTCGGCCATCCGCTATGGTATTGGCGGTCGCTGACGAGGCTCGATGCGCCGGGCGAGGTCCGGGCGCTGACGTCGCGCGGCGGCGAGTTCCTCATTGTGCAGGGCGCACGCGACTATCTGACGACGGAGGCCGACTGGGCGGCGCTCAACGCCATGTTCGGCGCGCAGCCGCGGGTCACGTTGCGGCGCTTCGCCCGGCTGAACCACATGATGCAGGACGGCGAGGGCCGGATGACGCCGGCGGAATATCAATGGCGCAAGCCGGTCGCGCGCGAATGGACCGACGCGCTGGCGGCGTGGATCGAAAGCCGGCCGGCCCGGCCCCGTCCGGACTGACGGCGACGGTTCGTTTCGGACGAAAGCGCGCCTCGCGCCCCGGCGGAGTCGTTCAGGGCAGGGCCCTTTCCAGGAAGCAGATGAAGCGTTGCTGCATATTGTACCGGCAGGCAGCCTCCGCCTGCGCCTCGAACCAGCCCGGCGGCGCCATTGGGTGGCAGCCGGGACCGCAATGCCGCGCCTGCCCATCGGGCGGGGGCTGCGGGGGCGTCGCGCTCAGCGCCCACTCGGGCAGCCAGCACGGCTCCCCGTTCGCACCGATCAGCGCCCAGCCATCCTGACGTGCGAAGACCCCGATCGGCGCGCCCCATGCGACGTCGGGAAAGGCCTTCTTGCCCTGATAGCGGATATGGGGCTGGTGCCTGCACGTCGTCTCCGCAGCCACATAGCGGACCTCGCCGCCGCCGGCGGCGATGAGGCCGCGCCATTCCCGCTTCTGGTAGTGGTGGATGAAGAGCGGCGAGAGCAGGAAGAGGCCGAAGAGGAGGCCGAGCCATCGGAGGCGGCTGCGGCCGGGCCGCCGCTGATTCCTGTTCTCCTCCCGCTCGCGAATGACCGTGGCCCCGTCGGGCAGGCCCTCGCGATCGTCCGGATCATCCCGGTCCGGCCCCATTCCCGTCCCCCTTCGAAATGACCGGGCGCAAGATTTATCGCAGTCCGCCGCCTGCGCAACAGGCGGTGGGACGCCGCTCAGGCCCCGACGGCGCTTTCGATGCCATGCAGGGCCGGCTTCACGCCGCCAAGATCGTACCCGTTGATGCAGGTTAACGCCAGGTCCGTGAATTGTGCTATGAAGTCGATATCGCCCGGTCCAGCCTTCGGCGCGCGGGTGGCTGAGAGACAAATCGTCGCGCTCCCGTCGAACAGCAGGGAGCAGAGGCATGCCTCTCTACCATCTTTATCATATGAATGCGCACAGCGGGCACATCGACCGGTCGGACGATTTCCACGCGTCCGACGATGTCGAGGCGATCCACCAAGTGCGGGGGCGTCCGTGCACGTCGAACATGGAATTGTGGAGCGAGGGACGCAAGATCTCGCGGTTCGAGGCGGGCCCCGACGTGTTCGAACTCTACCAGCTGGAGGCGCGGCAGGCATAGCGGCGCCCGTGGCGCGGTCCGATCTGGCCGCCCGCCCCTAGGATTCCGCGTCGCGCAGCGCCCGGTCGAGGGCGCGCAGCCGTTCCCCGACCCGTCCGCCCCCGGACGGCGCCGGGGGATAGCGACGGAGAATCTCGACCACCCTGGGCGTCGCCTTCGCGGCCGCCTGTGCGAGATGGCGGGCGCCGATATCGCGCCTGTCGCCGGCCGCAAGCTCGGCGGCACGCGCCGCATGGGCGGCCGCGCCGAGGATGTGCCGGACCTGGGTGGCGCGGGCCAGCGGATGGAGAAAGGCCGCCGCGGGCGCGCACATTGCCGCCCGGGCGGCCTGGGCCGCGGCTTCGTCCCCGGCCTCCTGTGCCGCCTGCAGCGCCGCGAAGGCCGCATCGCGCAGTCCCTTCACGCGCGGGCCGCCCGCTGCGAATTGCCGTGCCGTTTCGATCGCCTCGCGCGGGCGGGAATCCAGGGGGCAGGTTTGCTCGAAGATCGCCAGGGCCTCTGTGGCGCACTCGATCGCATAGGCGGCGACCGCGCGCAGATCCGTCATCTCCAGAACGATCTCGTCCGCCATATGCCGCTCGCCTCGATGGACCGCGCGTCATAATCGCGCGGAGCGGGCGCTGGAAGCGGCAGATCGTCCGGTCCGACCGGGAGCGCTCCGGTCAGGCCTGTGCTTCGGGGCTTTCGTCCGGCTCCCCCTCGCCGTGGATGCGGTCGAGATAGGCGGTGGCGAGATCGTAATGGGCCTGGACGACGCGCGGATCGGTGGCCTGCCGGGCGAGCTCGATTTCGGTCTCCGCGCGCGTTTCGAGATAGTCGCTGTCGTCGGACGACATCGTTTCCGTTTCTCCATCTGTGATGCCGGAGACCAGAGGCCCCCTCCGGTAACAGTATAAGAAACCACGGAAAGCGGATCGGTTCCCCGTAATAACCGCAGGTCGTCGCATTTGCGTGCGGCCCGGCGTCCGGCCGGCGCGGCTGGCCGCTCGGGGCCCTAGTCGCCGCGCTGGAGCGTGAGCCCCAGTTGCTCGACGTCGAGATCGCGCTCCAGCTCGTGGAGGACCTCGTCCTCGATAAGGCCGGCGCGGTGGATGCGGATGAGCTCGGCGCGGGCGGCCGCGATCGCCGCGAGCATCACGTCGAAATGGGGACGCAAATCCTCCATGGCGGTGCTCGCGTCGGCGGCATAGCGTTCCATGAAGGTCATCCGGCGCTGGTGCTCCTGAAGCAGCTGGGGATGGATGAGGGTGCCGTCCGGCGCGTGGGCGAGCGCCTCGACGGTGGCCATTCGGGCCCGCGCCATCGCCATTTCGGCGGCCGGCATATGCATCTTCGCCGGCGGATCCTCGTCGACCGGGCGGACCCGGCGGATCAGCCAGCCGAGGCTCGATCCCTGCACCACCACAGTCGCGAAGATGACGGCGAAGGCGCAGATCAGCATGAAATCGCGGCCGGGCATGTCGAGCGGCAGGGTCAACGCGACCGCCAGGGTGACGACGCCCCGCATGCCCGCCCAGCCGAGCACGGTGGCCTGACGCCAGCCCAGCGGACGGGCGCGCTCGAGGCCGGTCGCGCGGGCCAGCTTCAGCAGCCCCTCCGATCCGGCGATCCAGACGAAGCGGGCGATGACGACGGTCAGCACGACGCCGAGCAGGGCATAGGCCATGGAGGCTGGAAGGGCCGTTATCCCGCCGATCCTGTCGAGCGCGCCGCGCAGCGAGAAACCGATCAGGATGAAGACGAGCGCTTCGAGGACGAACACCATCGTCTGCCACACGGAGGTGCCGACGAGCCGGACGCCGGCGGGCAGGATGATGTGCTGATACCAGCCGAGCACCAGCCCGGCGACGACGGTCGCGATCACGCCGGAGACATGCAGGGCCTCGCCGGCGAGATAGGCCGCCCAGCAGAGCGAGACCGACATGATGACGACCAGCACCCGCTCGTTGAGGTGCCGCATGACGAACAGCCAGGCCGCCGCGACGGCGAGGCCGACGAGCGCGCCGCCGACCGCGACGAAGGCGAAGCTCTGGACGGCGTCGCCGGCATGGAACACGCCACTGAGCGTCGCCGCGACGGCGAAGCGGAAAAGGATCAGGCCGGTCGCGTCGTTGAGCAGGCTCTCGCCCTCGAGCAAGGCCAGGAGCCGGCGCGGCAGGGTGACGCCTTTCAGCACCGCCCTTGCGGACACCGCATCGGGCGGGGAGACGATCGCGCCCAGCGCGAAGCAGGCGGCCCAGGGCAGCTCGGGAACGAGCCAGTGGGTCACGACGCCGACCGCGAGGGTCGTGAAGACGACGGCCCCGACAGCCAGCGACAGGATGCCGGGAAGGTGGCGCCGGAAACGGCCGAGGGCGGTGAAATAGGCGCCGTCCATCAAGAGGGGTGGTAGGAAGAGGACGAGCGCCAGCTCCGGATCGAGGGAAATGTCGGGTAACCCGGGAATGAAGGCGAGCGCGCCGCCGCCGACGAGCAGGGCGGTGGCCGGCGGCCATTTGAGCTTCAGCGCCAGCCAGTGCAGCGCGACGACAAGGGCGAGCAGGCCGAGGACGAGCTCGAATGCCTCGACGCCGTGCATCAGCGATGATTCCGATATTCGGCGCGAATGATCGACATGCCTGCGCCCCGCTTCAGGAAGTCCGGACCAGGTGCAACCTTGCCGCCCTTTTCGGCGGCGATCAACTCAGCGCCGCCGTGCAGCCAGCCAGGCGGCGGCCGCGAGATCCTGGACGATGCTGCCGAGGGATTTGTAGGCGGTCACGTCGGCCGCACCGAGGCGGCCGGGGAGGGTGCCGGCCATGACTTCGCCGATCTCGCCGAGGACGTGGGCGTCGACGACGAGGCCGGCGGCCTTGGCGTTCAGGAACTCGGCGCCTTGCGCGAGCACGCCTTCGCGATGATCGGCGAAGAGGCGGGCGCGAGCGACGAGGGCGTTATCGATCTCGGCCGGGCCGGCGCGGCTCGAGCCGATCAGGTTGAGATGGGTGCCGTCGGCGACCTGGTCGCTGAACAGGATCGGCTCGGCGGCGGCAGTGGTGGTGCAGACGATGTCGGCGTCCTCGACCGCGGCCCGCACGTCGGAAGCGACCTCGGCGCCGAGGTCTTTGGCAAGTGCCGCCGTCTTGTCCGGCGCGCGGCCCCAGATCCTGACGCGGTCGATCGGACGGACGCAGCGAATCGCCTCGACATGGCGACGGGCCTGCTCGCCGGTGCCGAGCACGGCGAGGGTGCGGGCATCGGGGCGTGCGAGGGCGTCGGTGGCGGCGGCCGAGGCGGCGGCGGTGCGGATCGCGGTGAGCTCGCCGGCGTCGATTACCGCAGCGGGCGTGCCGGTGTCCGGCTCGAAGAGCAGGACGAGGCCCTGGTGCGAGAGGCCGCCCTTGGCGACATTGCCCGGGAAGACGCTGACCAGCTTGGCGCCGAACGGGCCGTCGTCGAGCGACCCGGGCATGACGCCGAAGGCGTTGCCGTGATCAAGATCGACGATGCCACGCAGCAGCTGGCGGGTGCGGCCCTGCGACAGGGCGATCATCGCCTCGCGCATCAGCGGAATGCACATGTCGTAGGTGAGCCGTTCCGCGACCTCCCCGGCGCCGATGACCCGCAGGCTCATGCCACGTCCGGCGTTTCCGCCGCGATCCGGGCGCGCCACCAGCGGATCAGCAGGGTGGCGTTGAGGATCATGATGACGCCGTAGATGTTCTGGGTGACGGCGAGCGGCAGGCTGCCGAGCACGGTCAGGGTCAGGAACAGCGCCAGGGTGACGTTCTGGACGCCGGTCTCGATGCCCAGGGTCATGGCGTCGCGGTTCGACACGCCGATCAGGCGGCCGATGCCGAGGCCGAGCGCCATCGCCGCGACGTTCAGTGTCCAGATCGCCGGCGTCGCGGCGGCCAGGCTCTCGATCACCATCTTGATGCTGACCGCCACCGAAACGCCGATGACCGCAACCAGGATCACGAACGAGGTGGGGCGCAGCCAGCGCGCCATCTTCCGGGCGGCCTCGGGTGCAAAGCGGCGCACCAGCATGCCGGCGACAATTGGCAGCACGGTGATCCGCACGAGCTGGAGGATCGTGGTCGGCACCGAGAGCGCCGGTACCTCCCGGCCCACGCCGCTCAGAAACCACGGGACGGCCCAGCTCAGCAGCAGCGGGATGGTGAAGACGGTGACGAGGCTGGTGAGCGCGGTCAGGATCACGGCCAGCGCGACATTGCCGCGGCCGACGAAGGTCAGCGCGTTCGAGGTCGTGCCGGCCGGGCAGATCGAGATGATGAAGAGGCCGAGGGCAAGTTCCGGCGGCAGGCGGAACAGGGCGCCGATCCCGAGGCCGAGCAGCGGCAGCAACAAGAGATGCGTGCCGAAGCCCGCGGCGACCAGCTTCGGGTTGCGTGCGACCAGGGCGAAATCGCGCAGCGTCAGCGTCAGGCCCATGCTGAACATGATCAGCATCAGCCCGATGGGGACGAGCGTGGTGTTGAAGAAGGCGACCGATGCCTCGCTCATGCGCCCCAGATCTCCCGTGCGTAGGCGACGAAGTTGAGGCCCATGATCTTCTCGATCCGCCCCGTCGAATAGCCGCGCTGGCCAAGCAGGCGGATGAGGTCGCGGAACTGGTTGGGACCGCTGAGCCGTTCGACGAAGGGCAGGGTGTCCGGATTCTCGCCGGCCGCGCCGATGCCGGCGGCGCGGCGTTCGGCGATCTCCTGGCGGGTGCGGGCGCGATAGGCGGCCATGTCATCGACGCCGGTGGTGCCGCCGTCGGTGCCGATGCCGACATGGTCCTCGCCGCAGACGTTTACCGCATGATCGATATGGGCGACGACGTCCTCCGGCTCGGCGACGCTGTCGGGGCTGAGGAACGGCATGAAGTAGATGCCGACGAAGCCGCCCCGTTCGGCGACGCGGCGCAACTCGGCGTCGGTCTTGTTGCGGGGAAGGTCGGTGAGGGCGCGGCAGCCGGTATGGTTGATCGAGACCGGCTGGCGCGAAATGTCCGCTGCCTCGAGGCAGGTGCGCTGGCCGCTGTGCGAGAGATCGACCATCACCCGGTTGCGATTCAGCGCCTCGATCACCTCTCGACCGAATGGCGTGATGCCGCGATTGTGCGGCGCCATCGATCCGTCGCCGATCTGGTTGGCCGGGTTGTAGGTGAGCTGGATCACGCGGACGCCAAGATCGGCGAAGATGTCGGCCCGGCCGGCGTCGGTGCCCATCATCGCCGCGTTCTGGAAGCCGTAGATGACGCCGATCTTGCCCTCCTGGCGTGCGCGCACGATGTCGGCGGCGGTGAGCACCTTCATGAGGTCGGCGGGATGATTGCGCAGCCGCGCGTCCCACAGGCCGATCTCGCGCACGCTGTGCTCGAACGGGTCCATGTCCCCGGCGACATAGCCCAGGGTGACATTGACCACGTTCATGCCCGACGCCCTGGCATCGGCGATCACCCGTGCCTCAAGCTCGCGCCGCCGCGTGTTCTGGACGGCCGTGCGGGGCTGGCGCGCCGCATTGGGATTGCCGAAGCCGCCAAGCGCGTTGACGATCAGCATGTCGGCCCCGGCCTCCTGTGCCGCCGCGGGCCCGGCAAGGGCAGCGGCGCCGAGCCCTGCCATCTGGAGGAAATGGCGACGGTCGAAGGCCGGGCGGTCAATCATTGTCAGGCATCTCCTCGGGCGTGATCGGGCGATAATCGGCACGATCGAAGCGGCGGCCGCGCTTCACCGCGAACAGGACGCTGCGCATATTGGCGATGTCCGCGACCGGATCGCGTTCCAGCACGACCATGTTGGCGATATAGCCGGGCGCGATCACGCCCATCTGCCGGCCCTGGCCCATCGTCATCGCGCCGATCTGGGTCGCCGCCCGGATCGCCTCGAGCGGGGTCAGCCCGGCGCGGGAGACGAGCAGTTCCAGTTCCTCGAACACCGCCGGATACGGTGCGTCGCGCGGAGTGTCGCCGTCGGTGCCGGCGGACATCAGCACACCGGCGCGATGTGCCTGCGCGGTCAGGCGCGCTGCGAGATCGAGCGTGCAATAGGGTGGCCGCCCCGGAGGGGCGCGGCGCTCGCTTTCCTCGTAGACGCGCAAGGTCGGGTCCAGAACGATGTTGTTCACGCGCATCTCGCGGAACAGGCCTGCCATCACCGGATTGTCATTGGCGAAAGGCGCGGGATCGATTGGCGAACGCTGCTGATAGGTTTGCGGTGGGGACGCGCTCAGTTGATAGGCGAGATAGCAGGTGTGGGAGATGACGTCCGGACGGGCCGCGATCACGTCCGCCGGGCGGGTCGGAAAGACCATGCCGTGCGCCCAGACCGGGAAGCCCTGACGGTGCGCCTCCTCGGTGAGGCGGCGGACGAGGTCTGGCGTCAGATTGGCATAGACCTTGAGCGCGGTGGCGCCGGTGCCGCGCGCCCGGGCGATGGCGAGCGGGATGCTGGTCTGTTCGTCGATCGCCTGCGCCCAGGGCGTCTCGCCGGGGGTCAGGCCGCCGCCGCTGATCGCCCGCGTGCGCGGATCATCGAAGAAGCTGCGGCCGGCGACGAGCGCCGCGAAATAGAGGTCCGGCGCGGGGATCTCGCCGACCCGGGCCTCGCGGTCCAGCTCGGCGATCGGGCGCAGGTCGTCCGCCATGATGCGCAGTGCTGTGACCCCGCTGTAGAGGCTCCGCCGCATCAGCGCCCGCGCCCGTGCCGGGTTCGGCGGCGTTGCCAGATGCTGGTGGCTGTCGATCAGGCCCGGGAGGAGGTAGCGGCCGGAAAGGTCGACCGTCTCGGCGCCATCGATCTGCGCGGACGTGATCGCCGAATCGTCGATCACTGCCTCGATCGCGGGTCCGCGGGTGATCACTGCCATGTCCCGGCGTGCCGGAGCGCCAGTGCCGTCGATCAGCGTCGCGTGGCGATAGACGGTGCGCTGGTTCTCGGCGGGGGCGAAAGGCGGCGGTGCGGGCTGGGCACCGGCCGTGGCACTCGCGAGCGCCAATGCGGCTGCGAACGCTGACCGCAACAACCTCAAGCCCATCCGCAACTCCTCCCGGCCCCGGGGTGGGTAACAGTCTGAAAGGGACGGCGCCAGTCACGAGGCGCACAGGAAAAAGGCCCCGGAATGCTCCGGGGCCTTTCGGTCATGTCACGAGGATCAGTGCACCCGCCTATCGGACCCTGGGGCCGCCGAAGGGCAGCGGGGGCGGCGGCTTGCGGTCGCGGCGGGGCAACTGCGCCTGATAGGCGACGCCGCAATGCTCGACGCAATAGGGGAAGCCCGGATTGGCTTGCGCGCCGCAGAAATGGAAGTCGGGCTCGCCGGGATGGCCGATCGGCCATTTGCAGGTCTTTTCGTTGAGATCGAGCAGGCTGGTCTTGTCGGCGATCTCGGGGCTCGGCTTGGCGGGCACCAGGCGGCGCGGCGGCGCGGGGGGGATCGGTGCCTGCTGGTCACTCGGTCCCTGGCGGACGAAGCCGCCCGGGCCGATCGAGCGGACGATCGGCTGAGGCTTCTCGGTCGCGATCTCCGGCGATCCGCTGCTGGGTGCGGGCGGCGGCGTGGAGCGCGCGACGGGTTCCGGACGAGGTTCACGGGCGGGCGTCTCCGCCCTCGGTGCGGCTGCGGGTTTTTCCGCCTTGGCTTTCGGGGCGGGGGCCGACGCGGGCTCGTTCGGCTTCACCGGCGACGGCCGGGACTGAAGGCCGAGGCGATGTGCCTTGCCGATCACGGCGTTGCGACTGACCCCGCCGAGCTCGTCGGCGATCTGGCTGGCGGTGACGCCCTGGCTCCACAATTCCCTGAGCCGGTCAATTCTCTCGTCCGTCCACGACATGCGACTTTGCTTCCTCAACAGCTTTTCGTGGGCTTGCGGGCCACGGCGTCTGCGACTAGCGACGGCGCCTGTGAACGACCAGCCTTCGAATTGGGTTCGAACCGCCCCCGGCGTCGCCGTCATCCGGAACGTCAATTGGGGTGGCCTCAAGACCCTCTATGTGAAGGAGGTGAGGCGTTTCTTCAAGGTCCAGCTGCAGACGGTGTGGGCACCGGCCGTCACGACCATGTTGTTCCTCATCATTTTCACGGTCGCGCTGGGCCGTGACGGACGCACCGTGCCGCTCGGCGGCGAGCAGATTCGCTTCGCCGATTTCCTCGCGCCCGGCCTCATCGTCATGGGCATGATCCAGAACGCCTTCGCCAATTCGAGCTTCTCCCTGCTCGTCGGCAAGATCCAGGGGACGATCGTCGACTATCTGATGCCGCCGCTGTCGACCGGCGAACTGATCATGGGCCTGATCGGGGCGTCGGTGACGCGCGCCTTCCTGGTCGGCCTGGCGGTCTGGCTGGCGATGCTCGCCTGGCCGGGCGTGCATGTTTTCCCTACCCACATCTGGGCGGTGCTCTGGTTCGGACTGATGGGCAGCATGATGCTCAGCTTCCTTGGTCTCATCACCTCGATCTGGGCGGAGAAGTTCGATCACGCCGCGGCGGTGACCAATTTCGTGGTGGCGCCGCTGTCGCTGCTCTCCGGTACCTTTTATTCGATCGACACGCTGTCGCCGACCTTTGCGGCGATCAGCCATGCCAACCCGTTCTTCTTCGTGATCTCGGGCTTTCGCTACGGCTTTGTCGGACAGGCCGATTCGCCGATCCTGTTCGGGGCGCTGCTGCTGCTCGCGATCAATCTGGCGCTCGGCCTGCTTTGCTATGGTCTGCTGCGCAGTGGCTGGAAGCTCAAGCCCTAGCCGCCCGCGGCCCTGCAACAATTTGCGACACTTATGAACGGACTCTGTCGGCTGCATTCAGCGGGCGGGCAGGCCGTTCGGGCTAGATACGCCTCAGTTGTTTTGAAGGAGGAGTATCCATGCGCAAGGTTCTTGTTTCGATCGCCCTGGCATCGTCGGCGCTGATCGCCGCCGCCCCGGCGAGCGCCCAGCCCGGCTGGCGCATCAACCCCGGCGTGCAGCGCGAGATCCAGCAGGACATCAACCAGCTCGATCGCCGCATCACCCGCGCCGAGCAGCGCCGGACCATCTCGCGCCGCGAGGCGTTCGGTCTGCGCCGCGACGCCAACGACATCCGTCAGACCCATGCGCGCTATTCGCGCAACGGTCTCGACCGCCAGGAGGTGCGCGACCTGCAACGTCGCGTGAATCGGGTCCATATGCGCCTGCGCTACGAGCAGCGCGACTGGGACCGTGGCCGCCGGTAGGCGGTCGTAAGAGGGGCGCCGCGTTCGTTGACGCGGCGCCCCCAAAATCCCTATAGCGGGAGGGCAAAGGCGGTCTGTTCGCAGGCCGCCTTTTTCCCATGGACGCTCTAGAGGATTGCCAAGATGACCATCACCCCGCTCATGCCCGTCTATCCGCGCTCGCCGGTGCGGCCGGTGCGAGGCGAGGGGGTCTATCTCTATGGCGAGCAGGGCGAGAAGTATCTCGACTTCGCCAGCGGGATTGCGGTCAACCTCCTGGGCCACGGCCATCCGGTCCTGACCAGGGCAATCCAGGATCAGGCGGCGACCTTGATCCATGTCTCCAATCTCTATGGCAGCCCGCAGGGCGAGGCCTATGCGCAACGCCTGGTCGATCTCACCTTCGCCGATACGGTATTCCTCACCAATTCGGGTGCCGAGGCGGTCGAATGCGCGATCAAGACGGCGCGCCGCTACCACCATCACCATGGCCGGCCCGAGAAGCACGAGCTGATCACCTTCGCCAACGCCTTCCACGGCCGCACATTGGGCACGATCAGCGCCACCAACCAGGAGAAGCTGCGCGACGGCTTCGCGCCGCTGCTGCCGGGCTTCACCGTCGTGCCGTTCGACGATCTCGACGCGGTCAAGACGGCGATGGGCCCGCACACCGCCGGCTTCCTGATCGAGCCGATCCAGGGCGAGGGCGGCATCCGCCCGGCCAGCGATGCCTTCATGAAGGGCCTGCGCCAGCTTGCCGACGAGAACGATCTGATGCTGGTACTCGACGAGGTCCAGAGCGGCTTCGCGCGGACCGGCAAGATGTTCGCGCACGAGCAATATGGCATCATCCCGGACGTGATGGCGGCCGCCAAGGGCATCGGCGGCGGCTTTCCGATGGGCGCCTGCCTCGCCACCGAGAAGGCGGCCGCCGGTATGGTCGTCGGCACCCACGGCTCGACCTATGGCGGCAACCCGCTCGCCTGCGCGGCCGGCCAGGCTGTGCTCGACGTTGTCGCCAATGAGGACTTCCTCGCCCATGTGCGCCAGATGGGCGAGCGCCTGCGCGGTGCGCTGGAGCAGATGATCCCCAATCACGATCATCTGTTCGAGGGTGTGCGGGGCATGGGTCTCATCCTCGGCATCAAGATGAAGAGCGACAGCCGCGCGTTCGTGACCCATCTGCGCAACCATGGGCTTCTCACCGTCGCGGCCGGCGACAATGTGCTGCGCGTCCTGCCGCCGCTGGTGATCGAGGACGCGCACATCGCGGAGTTCGTCGAGAAGCTCTCCGAGGCGGCCCGTCAGTACGAGGTGCCGGCGGCGGCCTGACCAGGCCGGGCGGCCTATTGAACCCGGCGGGTTCATCGCCACATCGGCGCCATGGCCTCTGAACCCGTTTCCCATGCGGCATCGGCTGCAACCGTCGATGTCGCGATCGGCTTCGCGCTGCCCGGGCGGCATGCGCGCGGCCGGCTCGTGCGCCTCGGGCCGGTGCTCGACGAGGTGCTTTCGGCGCACGCCTATCCCGCCCCGATCGCGCGTGTCCTCTCCGAAGCGCTGGTGCTGACCGGACTCCTCGGCGCGATGCTGAAGGATGCCGGCGGACAGCTCACCCTTCAGGCGCAGACCGAGGCCGGGATCATCGACCTGCTTGTCGCGGACTATCGGGATGGCGAGCTGCGCGGCTATGTCCGCTTCGACCGGGAGCGCCTCGCGGAAGCGGAGACTCTCCCGTCGCTCGCCGACCTGTTCGGCAAGGGCTATCTCGCGATCACGTTCGATCAGGCTGTGAGCAACGAGCGCTATCAGGGCATCGTGCCGCTGGAGGGCGGCAGCCTGGCGGAGGCGGCGCAGCATTTCTTCAGCCAGTCGGAACAGATCCCGAGCCTCGTCCGGCTCGCGGTGGACGATACCGGCCATGTCGCCGGTGGCATCCTCCTCCAGCATCTGCCGGAGGGCGAGGAAGGGCGCGAGCGGCTGCATACCCGGCTCGATCACCCGGAATGGGACCATGTCCGCATCCTCGCCGAGACGATCCGCGACGGCGAGTTGGCGGACAAGGCGCTGCCGCTCGAGACTCTGCTGTGGCGCCTCTTTCACGACGAGGAAGAGGTGCGCGTCCTCGCCACGCAGACCCTGACCCGCGGCTGCCGCTGCAGTGCCGATTATATCCAGAGCGTGATCGCGCGCTTCGCACCCGAGGAGCGGGCGGAGATGGTCGACGCCGACGGCGTGATCAAGGTCGACTGCGAATTCTGCTCGCGCGTCTTTCCGATCCGGCTCAGCGACCTTGAGGCCTGAGGGAATCGATTCGCGGGCGAAACTTTGCTAGGGAGCGCGCGCCGGGCGTGGGGGCATCCGGCCGCTTTGAGGAGTGGCTGATGATTGAATTGTCCTCGTGGGTCCGTTCCCTTGTCCTGATCGGCGGTGCCTGCCTCGCTGCGCCTGCGGTTCCGCAGGATCGGGGCGCGCCGCTGCCGGTGCTCGACCGGCTGGAACTGGGGCTTTGGGAGCTGCGTGCGCCCAACAACAGCCTGATTGCCTCGATCTGTCTCGGCGATCACGCTCTGCTCACCCAGCCGCAGCACGGCGCGACGGCCTGCAGGCGCCGCGTGATCGGCAGCGATTCCCGGTCGGTAACGGTCCACTATTCCTGCGCGGGCGCGGGTTCGGGCCAGACGGAGGTGCGCGTGGAGACGCCGCGCCTGGCCCAGATCGACAGCCAGGGACTGGACCGGGGAACCCCGTTCGCCCTGCGCGCGGAGGCGCGCAGGATCGGCGCCTGCAACTAGAGAACGACGTTAACGGGCTGTTTACCAAGGATTTGGTAGTGGGGAGATGTGCCTTGAGGGGCACGCTTTCCTCCCTAACAGGCTTCGAAGCCTGAACTGGGCCGCTTCCTCCTTTGAGGGAGCGGCCCGTTCTTTTCCGGCGACGCTTCGCTATATGGCGGCGATGAGCGACAAACCTGCTGCGGTCGTCCTGTTGTCGGGCGGACTGGATTCCATGGTGGTGGCCGGCCTTGCGCGCGAATCCGGCTTCCGGCTCCTGGCGCTGACCGTCGACTACAATCAGCGCCATCGCGTCGAGCTCGACGCGGCGGCGCGGATTGCGTGGGCGCTGGGCGCGCAGCGGCACATCGTGCTGCCGCTCGATCTCAGCCGCTTCGGTGGCTCCGCGCTGACCGACGACATCGCGGTGCCGAAGACCGGAGTGGGCGAGGGCATTCCGATCACCTATGTGCCCGCGCGCAACACGATCTTTCTCTCGCTCTGCCTCGGCTGGGCGGAAGCGGCGGGCGCGCGCGACCTGTTCATCGGCGTCAACGCGCTCGACTATTCGGGTTATCCGGACTGCCGGCCCGATTTCGTCGCCGCGTTCGAAGCCATGGCGAACCTCGCCACCAGGGCGGGTGTCGAAGGCGACCGGTTCACGGTCCACACGCCGCTGATCGCCATGACCAAGGCCGACATCGCGCGCGAGGCGGCGCGACTCGGGCTCGACGCGGGCATGAGCTGGTCGTGCTACGATCCCACGCCCGAGGGCGCGCATTGCGGCCTGTGCGATTCGTGCCGGCTGCGCGCCAAGGGCTTCTCCGAAGCCGGGCTCGCCGATCCCACCACTTATGCCGCGCGGCCATGAGCTACGCGGTCAAGGAAATCTTTCTGACCCTGCAAGGCGAAGGCATGCAGGCCGGGCGCCGCGCGGTCTTCCTGCGCCTGTCAGGCTGCAATCTGTGGAGCGGACGGGAGGCGGATCGTGCCAGTGCGCAATGCCGCTTCTGCGACACCGATTTCGTCGGCATGGATGGCGAGAATGGCGGGCGATATGAGGCGGAGGAGTTGACCGACCGGGTCGCGGCGCTGTGGCGATCGGGAGATCGCCCGCTGGTCGTGGTCACGGGTGGCGAGCCGTCGCTCCAGCTGGACGGGACACTGATCGACGCGCTTCATGGTCGCGGCTTCGAAATCGCGATCGAGACCAACGGCACCCTGCCGGCGCCGGCGGATCTCGACTGGGTGTGCGTCAGCCCGAAGGCCGGGACCGAGGTGGTCCAGCGCACGGGGAACGAGTTGAAGCTGGTCTGGCCGCAGGCGGGCATCGATCCGGCGGCGCTCAGGCAATGGGAGTTCGACCATTTCCTGATCCAGCCGATGGACGGCGTGGAGCGAGACGCCGCGCTGGCCGCGTCGATCGCTTTCGTGATGGACAATCCGGACTGGCGGCTGAGCCTCCAGACCCACAAGCTGCTGGGCCTGCCCTAGCTGCGGCCCCGCTGATCCCGCTCGCACTGCCGCCGCTCCCGGCGATCGCGGATGGCGCGGCAATCTTCCGGAGTCAGGCTCAGTGGTGCGAGCGCGATCGGCATGCGCGTGAACAGATAGGAGTCGTATGCGGGCGTCAGGCTGTTGCGCAACATACGCATCTGCGCGGCGCCGACCGTATAGAACTCGCCCTGGCGGGCGGCGAGAAGGGCGCGCCCGATCCGGGCGGCCGTCTGACAAAAGCCGAGCTGCGCCTGGAGCGTCGAGAAATTGTTGTAGGTCTGCGTCGAGTAATCGTCGAACCGTCGCGGGCCGTTGCGCGGACCGTTCACCCGCCGGAAATAGCCCTCCAGGGCCGTGTAGGCCGCGGCGAGCTCGGGTGCGTGATGCGCGAGGATGCCGTTATAATTGTCGACGGTCCGCAGATAGGGGGAGAACTGACACTGCAACGCCGCAACATTGAGGCCCGACCGCAGGTTCCAGATGAGATGGGCGCGATACTCGGCGGGCGTTGCCCCCGGCAGGGCGATCCCGACCATCGGATCGCTGGGTTCGATCGGGCCGGAGGCGATGTTGGGATCGTAGAGCAGCACTTGCGCGACAGTCGGCGCGGCGCCAGCCATGCCGAACGTGGCAACCAGTGCGAGCAAAGCCGCCCGCAAGCGCGATTTCAAAGGCTTGCCCATATTTCCCTCCCACCTTTGCCGCACCCTAGCAAGGGGCGCGCCGCGACCCTATCGGCTGAGAGCACGTTCACCGCACCCCCGCCACGTTTCGTCCGCGCGTGGCTCCTCGGCAGCGTTGCTCACATCCCCGCGACGTTGCTGTCGACGGTCTCACCGCCGGTGTCGCTGCCGGTGTCACGGAGCGTGTTGTCTTCGGCGCCGAGATTGGCTGTCGGGAGCGGTTCGACGATGTTGGTCACCGACTCCATCGCACTGGCGTCGTTGCCTGGTGTGTCGAGCATCATGTTGCTCTCGAGATCGTTGGCGGCACCCTGGTTGACCGGCGTCTCGCCGCCGCCGCCGCAGGCCGCGACGAACAGCGCCGATCCGGCGATGATGGAGATGCGGGTGGTGGAGAGAAGATTGCGCATGAAGGCCTCCCTGCTGCCTTTTCTGATGGTGCCCCGCGTCTTATCCTTCGCACCCCGGATCGCGCAAGCAGGGCAAAAAGAAGGCCGCCGGAAAACCGGCGGCCTTCTCTCGATTCGAAATCGCCTGAAGCGATTACATGCCGTTGCTGGCGGTCGCGTTCGCGTCGGCCGGAGCAGCCGCATTGGCGTCCATCGGCATCGCCGCATTGGCGTCCATGGTCATATTGGCGTCCATGGTCATGTTGGTGTCCATGCCCATGTCGTTGTAGGTGGTGTCCATACCAAGATCGTTGGTCGTGGTGTTGTTCACCGCGGTTTCGCCGCCGCCGCAGGCAGCAACGATCAGGGCCGCGCCGGCAATCATCGCACCGGTGGTTGCTTTCTTGAGGATGTCACGCATTAAAAGGTCTCCCTAGATTGATGATTTGGTCGGGTAGGCCCCCTTTTATGCCCAAATCGCCGCGTACATTATACGCAAAGCCTGAAGCCCTCAAGCCTTCGCCGACTCGTCCTCCAGCGCCGTCAGGAAGGCGTCGAACCGGGCTCTCAGCCCCCGATCGAGACCGGCCGCCGCGTTCTCGACACCCAGTTCCGCGAGACTGGTGACCGGAAATTCGGCGATCCCGCAGGGCACGATTCCGGAGAAGTGGGAAAGGTCAGGCGCAACGTTCACGGCGAACCCGTGAAACGTCACCCAGCGCTTCACGCGCACGCCGATCGCGCCGACCTTCGCTTCCGTCCCGTTCCGGTCCACCCAGATGCCGATCCGGCCGGGCGCCCGGCGGGCCGCGATGCCGAGATCGCCGAGCGCATCGATCATCCAGCCTTCGAGCGCGTGGACATAGCGCCGGATGTCGCGTCCGCGCCGGTCGAGGTCGAGCAGGGCATAGACCACGCGCTGGCCAGGTCCGTGATAGGTATATCGCCCGCCGCGTCCCGCAGCATGGACCGGGAAGCCCTGCGGGTTGAACAGCTCCGCCGGATCGGCGCTGGTGCCGGCGGTGTAGAGCGGGGGATGCTCGAGCAGCCAGACCAGCTCGCGGGCGCTGCCGTCGCGAATGGCTGCGGCGCGCGCTTCCATGTCCGCGAGCGCTTCGGGATAAGGCGTCAGACCCGCCGAGGCCCGCCATTCGACCGTGGTACCGGCCGGGTTCCGGACCGGACCGGCGGCTGTGGCCTCATGCTGCGGATGCATTGCGCCGTCCATCGCGCTCGCGCATAGACCCTCCGCAGGTGAAGGGAAAGCGTATGGCGAACTTGTCGATCACGACGGCATGGAACGAGACGACGGCGTTCGTGGGGCGCGAGAGCCGGCTGCTCTTTCCGCTCGCCTTCATGCTGGTATCGCTGCCGATGGCGGCGGTAGGCGCGATCATGCCGCAACCCGCGCCCGGCCAGGCGGTGGAGAGCGGCCCCTGGCTGCTGCTGTTGCCGGTCGCCCTGCTCGTGAGCCTGATCGGCAATATCGCGATCAGCTATCTTGCGCTGCGGCCGGCGACCTCCGTCGGAGAGGCGATCGGGCGGGGTGCGCAACGATTCCTGCCGTTTCTGGCGGCCGTGCTGCTGCTCATGGCCGCAGGCATGATCCTGCTCTTCGTCGTGGCGATAGTCATGGTTGTGGTGGTGCCCGGGGCTGTCGCGCAGGGCGCGGGCGGCGTGCCCGGTCCGGCGATGCTCACGGCGATCGGCCTCACCATGCTCGTGCTCCTGCCCCTGCTGCTCTTCTTCGGGGCGCGGCTGACGCTGATGACCCCGGTCGCGGCAGCGGAGGACGGCAATCCGTTCGCGATCCTCGCGCGCAGCTGGGCATTGACTTCGGGCCACACGCCGAAGCTGATCGGCGTGCTGCTGCTGGTCGGCCTCACCGTGTCGATCCTCTCCTTCGCGGTGGAAAGCGTCGTCGGGCTTGCAGCGGTTGCAGCGCTCGGATCGACCGCGCCCGGATCGACCGGTGCCTTTCTCGTCCAGCTCGTCCTGGCGGGGCTCAACATGGTGGTGACGGCGTTCGTCACTGTCCTCATCGCGCGCATCTACGCGCAGCTCACCGGCAGCACCCAGGCCGGGGTTTTCACCTGATCGACTGATCGCCTGTCCTCTCTGGACAGGGCGCCCGCCCGACAGCACCATTGCCCGGGCGGCCGCCGGAGGGGGCGGAGCCGCGAGGGGGTGGAGATGAACGAGTTTCGCTGGGTGGAGGCCTGGGAGCGCGGCTACCGGCTGGTAGCGGCACGGCCATGGCAGAATATGATCCTGCTGATCGGTTTCGGCTTGCTGCTGCCGTTCTGCATACAGGCCGTGTTGACCGGGCCGGGCGCCGGCGGTCCGGCGATCATGCCAGGGATCGACGCAGCGACGCTCGACGGGTTGGCGATAAGCTACATGCTGCAGATCGGCGCATTGTTCGCGGTGCTTCGGCTCGGCCTCGGCGACAACGAGCGGTTCGGCCGCGCGCTGGCCTACGGCGGACTCGCCGGCGTCGTCGCGACCGTGGTGGCGGGTGTGCTTGTCTTCGTGGCGGTGACGGTGGCCCGCCCGGCGCCGCCGGGCTTGATGCATTTCGTCATCATGGCCACCCTCATCCCGTTCGCGCTGGCGCTTGCCGTTTTCTCGACGGTGCTGGCGGCTCTGGTCGGCACGACGCTGGTGCTGGTGCTCGCGGTGACGATGGTTCTGGGCGCGACGACCGGCAATGTTGGCCTGGCGGCGACGGTGGCGGGCGGCGGCAGCGGTTTCATGGTCGTGCTGCTCCTCCTGCTGGGCGCGGCACTGGTCTGGGTGTCGGCGCGGCTCAGCTGTACGGCGGCGATCATGGCCGATCACCGGAACCTCAACTTGGCGAAAGCGATCCGCGACTCATGGGAACTGACCTCGGAGGAGCAGGGGCGCATTACCCTCTACCTCGCCTTGCTCGGCGCCGGCTTTCTGGCCCTGTGTGGCGGAGCCTTCGCCGCGATCGGCGCCGGCCTTGCCGCGATGCAGGAGACGGCGCCTTCGCCGTTCGCCATCGGCCTCTCGCTTGCATTCGCGCTGGTCCTGGGACTCCTCTTCACCTTCCTCGCGGCGCTCGTACCGGCGGGCATCTACCTGCGTCTGGCCGGGGAGCGCTCGCCGGTCGAGGTGTTCGCCTAGCCGCCGATGATCGGCACCTGCGGCGCCAGGTCGCGCGGCAGCAGGCCGGCGAGCCGCGGATCGGGGAAGCTTTCGAAGGCGCGCGCATAAGCCCTGAACCCTGCCCTCAGATAGGAGGGCAAAGCGGCCGGATGATCGAGCGTGCAGGTGTGGACCCGCACCCGGCGCACATCGGCACGCCAGCTGCGCGCCAGCGTCTCGGCGAACAGCCATTTGCCGTGGCCCTGGCCGGCATGGTCGGGCGCGAGGCCGAGAAAGCGGATCAGGCATTCGCCGGCAACGCGGAAATCGAGCTCCAGCAGGCCGACCGCCTCGCCGTCCGGCGCGATCACCGCGTTGACCTCGGCGGTCTTCGCAAGCAGCGCCGCATCGTCCATCGCGAGCCGCGAGAACCACAGCCATTTGCCGCCCACCCGCCGGAACAGCGCCCGGAACCGCGCCGGATCGACCGGATCCCACCGCTCCAGCCGGAGCAGCGAGGGCGGGACGGGCGGCAGCGGCGGCCGCGACGTCATTTCGAGATAGGTGACGACCGCGCCGACCATGCCGGCGGGAATGTCGATCAGTACGCCGCTCACGACCAGGTCGCCAGCGGCGGCAGGCTCATCAGGATCGCGTCGACATTGCCGCCGGTCTTGAGCCCGAACAGGGTGCCGCGATCGTAGATCAGGTTGAATTCGGCATAGCGGCCGCGCCATTCGAGCTGGCGGGCGCGGTCCGCGTCGGTGAACGGCGTCGCCATCCGCCGCCGCACCAGCTTCGGGAAGATGTCGAGGAACGCCTCGCCGACGTCGCGGGTGAAGGCGAAATTCTGCGCGAAGGTCGCGCCTTCGCCCGGCGCATGGCAATCGAGATGGTCGTAGAAGATGCCGCCGACGCCGCGATGGACGCCGCGATGCGGGATGTAGAAATAATCCTCCGCCCATTTCGAGAAGCGGCCGTAATAGGTCTGGTCGTGGGCGGCGCAGGCGGCGCGCAGCCGCGCGTGGAAATCCGCCGTGTCCTCCTCATAGGGGATCGGCGGGTTGAGGTCCGCGCCGCCGCCGAACCAGCGCTTCGTCGTCGCGAGAAAGCGGGTGTTCATGTGCACCGCCGGCACGTGCGGATTGGCCATGTGGGCGACGAGGCTGATGCCGGTGGCGAAGAAGCGGGGATCGTCGCCGGCGCCGTGGATGGTGCGGGCGAACTCCTCGGAGAAGCGGCCGCCGACGGTCGAGACGTTAACCCCGACCTTCTCGAACACCCGGCCCTTCATGACGCCGCGCACGCCGCCCCCTCCAGAACCTTTGGCGCCCGGTGCGCCATCCGGGTCCTCGCGCTCCCAGGAGACATAGTCGAAGCGCGCGTCGCTCCCCGCCTCCGCCTCGATCGCCTCGAATTCGGCGCAGATGCGGGTGCGCAGCGCCTCGAACCAGGTGCGGGCGGCATCCTGCTCGTCATCCAGCTCGATCATTGCGGCCACCTTCCCGTCTGCCTCAGCGCTTCGCCCAGCGCGATGCCCGCGGCGACCGCGATGTTCAAGGACCGCGTGCCGGAAGCTTGCGGAATCCTTACCCTGAGGTCGGCGCGGTCATGCACCCCGGCCGGCACGCCCGCGCTCTCCGATCCCATCAGCAGGATGTCGTCCGGCGCGAACCGGGCAACATCGAGGCGGACGCCGCCCGACGTGGTGAGGAGCACGATCCGCCCGCGCGCCCCGCCCGCGAACCGCGCCCAGTCCGCATGCCGCGTGACATTGGCGATCTCCGTATAGTCCATCCCGGCCCGCTTCAGCGCCCGATCGCCCCACGGAAAGCCGCAGGGCTCGATCACGTCGACCGGCACGCCGAGGCAGGCGGCGAGCCGCAGGATGGTGCCGACATTGCCGGCCTGATCGGGCTGATGGAGGGCGAGGCGCATGGCGGGGGGAATAGCGAATGTTCCCAATGTTCGCACTCACGAGCGTTTTTTCGGAAGTTTCAATGGCCGCGCCGGGTGACGTGATGCGGCAGATCGGGGACGACGAGGCGGGCAGGGCGCGACGTGGTTCGAGCCGTGTCGACACGCTTTGCCGGTCAACTATCATGTACCGTCCCGGCTTTCGCGGCAGGCGCGGCGTTCGGCGCCGCACCTGTGACGACATGATCGGGGGATCGGCCACGCGCGTGGCTGCATCGGTGGATGCGGCGTCGTCTGGCGGAGGGAGATGCGGGCCCACCCGCAGGATAGATCAGATGAAGTCCTACATTGCAAGCAATTTGTTCTTCATATGTTCCAAAAAGGGCGGGTTCAGGGCGAGGCCCTTGCGCGCATTTGTTTCACGCGAAGGCGCGAAGGGGCCAGAGAGGCGCGGCGGCTGTGCGAACCTCGGACTTTTGCGCCTTTGCGCCTTCGCGTGAGACAGCCGTGATCGCCCCTGGGGCGCGGAACAGGGAGTTTGGTACACTGTCACGGCAACGCCCTGTCACCGTCACCCCTGTCATCGTGACCCGGTCCGATTCAGCGCTCGGCCGCCCGGAGGAGTCGGGCCGGGCGTGGCGGCCGCCCTTCGGCCTGCACTGTCGGGACTGCTAGGGCGTGCTGGCGGGGCGGGGCGGCCTCGGTGGGCGCGACGAGCCGTGCATGCTGACGATCCGCCACGCGTCGCCGGTCTTGCGCAACACACTGGTGGTGACGCCGCGCCGCTCGATCGGCTCGCCCTCGGCCCGCTCGATCCGGAAATCGTAGCTTTCGGTCGCCAGCGCCACCGGCCCCTCGAAGCGCACCTCGACCGCGACGTTGGAGAAGCGGAAGGCGCGGAAATGGCCCAGTTCCGGCCCGAGATGGTGGGCGAGATAAGTGGCGTAGCTGCCCTCGATCCCGCCATTTTCGAAGATCTGCGAATCCGCGGTGAACAGGGCCTCGGTTCCGGCGGCGTCGAGCCGCTCGATCGCCGCGCGATAGCGCCCCAGAACCTCGCCGACCGCCGCCTGGTCCGCCGTGCCCTGCGCCAGCGCCGGCCCCGCCAGCACGATCAGCGCGCCGCCTGTCCATATCCGCATCCTGCTATCCTCCCTGTTTTCGGATAGGGGACGCTATCCGGCCGTGCGGGACGCCGGAAGCCTGGGCATCGCTGGAAGGTGGGCGAAACGGCCGGCCGGAACGCATGATCGTCGTCGCCGAAGAAGATCAGCTGACGCCGGTTGCCGCGCCGGGCGCCAGGGGTGCCGGCGAATGTTCCCGATGTTCGCACCCGGGAGTGCCTTGCGGAAGTTTCAATGGCCGCGTTGGGTCACATGATGCGGATGACCGGGAAAGACGGCTCGGGCGAGGCGGGCCATCCCCAAGGAATGACACGCCCTGCCCGCTGGGTCAATTTAGTGCACTGTCACCGTAATCCGCTGTCACCGTAATCCGTAATCCCGTCACCGTAATCCCATCCTGTAGTTTTTGCCCTGACGAAACCACTCGTCAACATTTATCATCTTCTCTGGAAGGTCACTATCTGAGATATCAAAATCTTCTAAAAAGTCTTCAATCATTTTCATTATGAATCTGGCTCCTGATCTGTATCCGTTGTAGAATTCACTATCTTCATATATGCTCTCGTCCGCTATTGATAGATTAATCTCTTTTATCAGTTCTCCAATCATGTTGGCGAACTTTTCTTTGTTGTCACTCACCGCGCGATCTCCTTCTCAATTCCTCTTCCGCTACCTGTCTCTGCCGAGTATAGCGGTCGACTTCACGCTGCCAATCCCGCCTTGCGCGGTCCACCGCATTGGGGTCTCTAGGATTGTCCCGCTGCATATGTCGCTCCGGGTTTCTAATCTTTTCTCTATGTTCGGCGATTCTTCGATCTAAACTCGAAATTGCCCTCTGAATCTGACGGTCCCCATATCCTCGGAGTTGCTGCAGAAAGCCAGCGTTCCTGCCACCGGACACTGCCTCGCCATATGCTCTTGATGCGGGAGTTTGGAACAGCCTGCCTATGATAGGAGCACCAGCCAGCAAGCCCCTCCCAGCTGTTACAACCACCGCGCCAACCTCCGTTACGCCGACTGCGGCACCTATTACCGCACCGAAGGCGAGGACGCTGCCGGCGGTTGGTTGGTTCTCCAACTGGTACTCACCAAAATCCTCAATGCCTCCGTTCATCCGATATCGTTGATACATAACCAACTCGGGCGACTCTAAACCAGTCGGATCACTCCGGTTTACGGGATCACTCTCGGCATACTCATATAGATTATTGCTACCTTCATACCCTGACGGATCGCTCTGCATGAACCGGCCGAGTTCGGCGTTGAAGATGCGGGCCTTGTAGTACCACATGCCGATCTCGGGCAGCCACGTCTGGCCGGTATAGCCGAACCGGGCGATCGCCGGGTTGGAGCTGCGGCCATAATCGTCATAGGCGGCATAGGCGATCGCAGTGCCGGACGCATTGCTGGTGGCGACGATCGAGCCGCGCTCGTCGGCGTGGAGCCAGCGCCGGTCGCTCGTGCCCGCGCCTTCGTACCAGACCAGAGGCTCGTCCGTGCCCGGGCCGTGGACGTAGCGGCGCAACATGTTGCCGTAATATGAGTCCACCTCGAACGACAGCGCCGTGCCGTCGTAGCCGAACGCGGTCGAGGCCGTGCCGACGTAGAGCCGGTCGAGCGGATCGTAGAGGAGGTCCACGCCCCCCAGCGCGGTCCGCATCCGATTGTCCGCCAGATAGGTGTAGGCGTTGCCGCCGATCGCGCTGATATTGCCGCGTGCGTCGTGCGTCACCGCAGCGCCGCCATGTGCCATCAGCTGGTTGAGTCCGTTGTGCGTGTCGGTCGTGTTCGCGGCGCTCGCCGGGAAGCTGTAGGCGGTGTTCGACAGCGCCCGGGTCACGATCTGCCCCGCCGGGTTGCGCGCGAGCGTCGTGATCGTATCGCCGCCCGGGTTGACGAAGTCATGGGCCAGGCCCGCCAGCCGCGACGCGCCGTCATAGCCATAGGCGGTCGTCGTGCCGTTGCCGCGCACCAGCGATGTCCGCCGACCCAAGCCGTCATAGCCGAACGTCGCCAGCATCCCGATCCCGAACGTCGCCCCGTTCTCCCGGATCGCCGTCATCTCGCCGGTGTCGAGATAGTCATAGTCGAGGTAGAGCCCGTCCCGCCAGGTCAGCCGCGAGCGCCGCCCGGCAGGATCGTAGGACGATGTCGACGTGCCGATCCAGTTGTCGCCCTCGGTCAGCCGCCGGCCCAGAGCGTCATAGGTGAAGGTGAGAACATGGCTGTAGCTGTCGGCCGCCGAGGTCATCCGGCCGAGATTGTCATAGGCATAGACGACGTCGTTCTCCCAGGCGACCGCATTGGGCAGGTCCTTGAACGTCATCCGGTTGAGGGCATCGAACGTGTAGGCGATCACCTGCCCGTCGCGCCGGCGCACGCTGGTGCGGTTGCCGTTGGCGTCGACGGTGTAGCCCTCGTAATCCACCTCGTTGACCAGGCCGGCCAGTGTCGGCGAGGGGAAGACCGTCCGGGCCGGCCGGTCGTGCCCGTCATAGCGCATCTCGGAGCGGTTGCCGTTGGCGTCGGTCAGCGACGCCATCCGGCCGTTGGCGGTGTAGGTGTAGAGCGCGACGTCGCGCCGGTCGGCGGTGCCGACGCCGCTTTCGTGGCGCACCACATCGCCGCGCCAGTTGCGTGCCGTGCGGCTGATCCGGTCCGGGCCGTGGACGCCGGGCGTGCCGGCGGCGCAGGCGTCGGCCGGGAGCGAACCGCCGGCGCCGGCCGCATCGGGGAAGGTGGCGGGGTTCATCCGCACCGCGGTGCACAGCGGCCGGCCGAGCGTGTCATGGCTGTACTGGGTGACGGCATGGACCGTGCCGCCGCCCGAGACGATGTCGATGACCTTGCGGTCGCCGTCGTCATAGCGGCTCTCGGCCCTTTCCAGCACGGTGAAGCCGCTCCAGCCCGCCGGCGCCACCGCCTCGCTTTGCCAGGCGGCGAGGGTGCCGCGCTCGACGCGGATCGGCCGGCCCGCCGCGTCATAGGTGGTGCGCACCGCCCGGAACGGCAGGGGGCCGGCACCGTCGGGATCGGGCGAGATCGTGCCGGTCACCCGCCGGGCGGCATCGTAGCGGACGCCGCCGGTGAAGGCGGACGGCGTGGCCTGGGCATCGGCGGCCGAGGGGAGGAGCGGGGACAGCGCGGCGAGCGCGGTGCCGAAGAGCAGGACGTTCCTGTAGGTCATTGGCTTGCAGGTCATGGGACCGGTCCTTGTGTCGAAGGGGGAGAAGGGGCGCGGCGCGGCCGCTACGGACAGGTGCCGAGCGCGGCGCCGGGGCCGGTCTCGCTGATCCGGTTGCCGGTCGGGTCGTAGCCGTAGCAGGTGCGGCTGGTGACGCCGCCGCCGGTGACGGTGACGCCGCGCAGCCGCAGCGCGTTGGCGGTGCCGGACGGGCCGTATTCGTAGAGCGTCCGGACCTCGTCGGTGGTGCCGGTGCAGGTCGCCAGCGTCTGGCAGCGCGATTCCTGGGTCAGCACCCAGACCGGCGTCTCCGCAACGATGCTGCCGCCGCTCAGCACGCCGCCGGCGATCTGCGCATAGGTGTAGCGGGTCTGCGGCCGCACCGCGCCGGAGGTCGGCGCCGGCAGGGTTTCGGTCAGCACGCCGCCATGGGCCGGATCATAGGTGTAGTCGGTCTGGCTGCCCCGCTCGTCGGTGACGTAATCGGGCTTGTTGCAGGTGCGGAAGTTGGTGCCGTCGCAGGTGCCCGGCACAATGAGGCGGGTGAGATCGGCGTCCGGTGACCCGGGCGCCGCGATCCGCCGGTGGCTGATCACATTGCCGCGGGCGTCATAGCCCAGCCGCTCGTCATTGCCGCCGGGCGAGACGAAGCGGTTGGGGAACAGGCCGTTCCAGCCATATTGCCGCGGCCCGTCCGGCGAGAGCAACCGCTTCAGCTGGCCGTTCTCATATTCCCCGCGAAAGAAACCGCCGCTCGATCCGTCGGGGTTGACGTTCAGCAGCACCTCGCTCGCGCTGGGGTAGATCTGTCCCGGCTGCGGCGGCAGCTCGTCCATCGGCAGGTTCTCGTAGGAATAGTCCCAGCGCTCGCCGGTCGCCATCACCTGCCGGCGGACCTGGTCCGGCCGGATGTAGGCCGGGTCCTCGCCGGGCAGCGCGTTGTAGATGTTGGTGAACCGGCAGGTTCCCGAGCCGGGCAGGGTGACGCAGGTGAGGTTCGGCCGGTGGTAGCCATCATAGCTCATCGACGTGACCTGCCCGTCTGCGCCGGTGACGCTGGAAAGCACCCAGCCCTGCGCGGCCGCGGTCGCGCTGTAACCGTAGCTGACGCCGATCGGCGCGCCGCTGCAGGTCGTCGTGGAGGTCACCTGGGTGACGGCGCGGTTGTAGCCGCACGCCGCCGTCACCAGACCGGTGCCGTTATAGTCGAGCACGATCGCGTCGCCGCGGCTGCTGACGATCGTGCGCACCCGCTTCTGGCTGCTGTAGGTGAGGTCGATCCGGGTGCCGTCGGCGCGGTCGATCCGGGTCACCAGATTGTCGGCGTTCATCGCATAGCTGTCGCCGTCCTTGTTGCGGAAGACGAGGTTGACGCCGTAGCTCCCGGTCAGCGTGGTGCCGGCGGCATTGTTGTTGAACTGGTCGAGGTTCGCAGGCGTCCAGCTGCTGACAAAGCGGAACTGATAGACCTGTCCGTCGACATAGATGTTGATGCCGTTGGGCGCGCTTTGATGCCATGCGGCGCCGAGCGCGAAATTGTGATCCCAGCCACCCATCGGGTAGAGCGTGCCGCCCGAGGCCGGGATATGTGTCGCGAAGGACCGCCAGCCGCGGACAAAGCTCAGCGTGCCCATCGTGATGTCGGTCTGCGACGTGATGAAGATGCCGCTTTGCAGGTTCACACCGCCGGGCGTCATCGTGAACACCTGGGGCAGGTCACGCCGGCCGGTTTCGGCCGAGCCGTGCGACGCGATCAGCGCGGTGGACGCGAGCGCGAGCGCTCGAAGCGAACGAGTCATGTCATGTCTCCGTTGGAAAGGGTGTCGGTGTAAGGCGCCGGTCAGGGGCAGGCCGGCCCGGACACGGTCACCCTGAGCGTGCCGGTGCCCTCCGCGCCCAGGCTGTCGTGGATCCGGTAGGTGACGACGGAGGTCGCGGGCGAGCCGGGGAAGAAGCGGACGCTCGTCGCATTCTCGACGATCGCGCTGGCGCCGCCGGTCACGCTGACGATCCCGACCAGGGTGATCGGATAATTGCCTTCGGGATCCGTGTCGTTGCTGGTGACGTTCATCACCTTGCCGTTTTCGAGGCAGGTGGGCGAACTGTTGTAGTCGGTCACGCCGATCGGGGGCAGATTGGACGGATCGTCATTGACGATCGTGCCGATGCCCTGGGCGTCACTCAGCGTAGCGCCGCCGCTCGGGCCCGAAAGGTTCACGAAGAACGTCTCGTCCGGTTCGTAGACGGTGTCGTATCCCGACTGGACGCTGATCGTCCGGGAGAAGTCGTCCGGACCGAAGGTCAGCGTGCCGCTCGCGGGCGTGTAGTCCGCATTCGCCGCCGTCGCGGTGCTGTCGGCCGTTGCCCAGTTGACGCTGTAGTTCGAGTTGATCGAGCCATCGCGCCGCACCGTGAAGGTGAAGACAGGGCTCTCGCCCATGGCGACGTCATCGATCCGGAAACTCGGCGGACGCGGGCCGGGCGCGACAGGAGGCGTGCCGCTGCCCACCCAGCGGCGGTTGAGATTGTCGGCCTGGTCCAGGCTGTGCTGCGTCGTGATCTCCGGGCTCGGCCCGCCTGAGCGCTGGACGGTGACGAGCCGGCCATGCGCGTCATAGGAATAGCTGAGCGTCTCCTGGGCATGGGAATTCGTCGCGGCCAATGCCGCCGCGCCCGCGGTAAGCAGCCATGCATTTGGCGCTTTCATATTTGTTCCTCCTTCGGCTCCGCGACTCGACAGCTCGAACCGCTTCCGAACAAAAAGAGAACAGCAGTCGAAATCCTATTGTGCAAATCCTATTTGGTTCGTTTGCCCGCGGCTGCCGGCGAGGGCGGAGGTTGGCCGTGTCATGCCGGCGTCAAAATGGCTGTTGGCAAACCGCGCATCGCACGTCTATCAGGCCCGCGAGCCGCTAGGCCGGAAGGCCGTTTGGGGGCGGTGTCCGTGTATCCGGGTTCAGACACGCGAAGGACGTTATGGCTGCGGTTGAACAAAATGTGGGGCATGTCCCCGAGGGCGACGGCGTCCGGCGCCGCGATTTCATCAATGTCGCGGCGGTGAGCTTCGCCGGCGTGGGTGGTGCGGCGCTGCTCTACCCGCTGGTGAACCAGATGAATCCGTCGGCCGACGTGCTCGCGCTCGCGCAGATCGATGTCGATCTGTCACAGATCCAGCCGGGCCAGGCGATCAAGACGATCTTCCGCAAGCAGCCGCTGTTCGTGCGCAACCTGATGCCGGAGGAAATCCAGGCGGCAAATGCGGTCGATGTCTCGTCGCTGCGTGATCCGCAGACGCTCGCCGAGCGCACCAAGGAAGGTCATGCCAACTGGCTGATCACGATGGGCGTGTGCACCCATCTCGGTTGTGTGCCGCTCGGCGCGGGGCCGGGCGAGAATCGCGGCGAGTTCGGCGGCTATTTCTGCCCGTGCCACGGCTCGCACTACGATACCGCCGCGCGCATCCGCAAAGGCCCGGCGCCGCTCAACCTGGAGGTGCCGGAGTATGAATTTACCACCGACACCACTGTCCGCATCGGCTGAGGTCTATTGAAATGAGCTTTCCCTGGGCCAAGCATTACGAACCCAAGCACCCGCTGATGCGCTGGATGGACGAGCGCCTGCCGCTGCCGCGCCTCGTCTACAACGCGGTCGGCCCCGGCTATCCGGTGCCGCGCAATCTCAACAGCTTCTGGAATTTCGGCGTGCTCGCCGGGCTCGCGCTGGTCATCCAGATCGTCACCGGCATCGTGCTGGCGATGCACTATAACGCCAATGCCGACACCGCGTTCATGTCGACCGAGCACATCATGCGCGACGTGAATTCGGGCTGGTTCCTGCGCTATCTGCACGCCAATGGTGCGAGCTTCTTCTTCGTCGTCGTCTACATCCACATCTTCCGCGGCATCTATTACGGCTCCTACAAGGCGCCACGCGAGATGGTGTGGCTGCTCGGCCTCGTCATCTTCCTGCTGATGATGGCGACCGCCTTCATGGGCTATGTGCTTCCCTGGGGGCAGATGAGCTTCTGGGGTGCAAAGGTGATCACCGGCCTGTTCGGCGCGATTCCGCTGGTCGGCGAGCCGATCCAGACCTGGCTGGTGGGCGGCTTCGCACCGGATCAGCCGACGTTGACCCGCTTCTTCTCGCTCCACTATCTGCTGCCCTTCGTGATCGCCGGTGTCGTGATCCTGCACATCTGGGCGCTGCATATCCCGGGATCGGGCAATCCGACCGGCGTGGACGTGAAGAGCCCGCAGGATACGGTGCCCTTCCACCCCTATTACACCGCCAAGGACGGCTGGTTCGCCGGCGCGGCCCTGACGGTGCTCGCGATCTTCGTCTTCTTCATGCCGAATGCGCTGGGCCATGCCGACAATTATATCCCGGCCAACCCGCTGGCGACGCCGGCGCACATCGTGCCCGAATGGTATTTCTGGCCGTTCTACGCGATCCTCAGGGCCTTCACCTTCGACTTCATCCTGCCGGCGAAGCTGTGGGGCGTGCTGGCGATGTTCGGCTCGATCCTGCTGCTCTTCTTCCTGCCCTGGCTGGACAAGTCGCCGGTGCGTTCGGGCAGCTACCGTCCGACGTTCAAGATCTTCTTCTGGATCTGGCTGTTTGCCCTTGCCGTGCTCTTCTATTGCGGCGGCAAGCCGGCGGAGGAGCCCTATGTGATGATGAGTCAGGTGGCGACCATGTACTATTTCGCCTTCTTCCTCATCATCCTGCCGATCCTCTCGATGGTCGAGCGGACGCTGCCTTTGCCCAATTCAATCTCGGAAAGCGTGCTGCACGGGGAAACGACTGAGGCCGCGCCGGCTGGCGCCGCGCAGCCGGCCGCGGCCGAATAAGGGGACGAGACTAAAATGGTTCGCATTCTCGGCTTTCTCGTCGGCCTCGGCTTTGTCGGTGTCGCCGCCTGGTCGCTGCTCTGGGGCGCCATCGCTTATCTGAGCGAGCCGCCTGCGGAGACGGTGGAGCACCGTTTCCACCTGCACCCGCAGAGCGAAGGCTATTCGTTCGACGGCCCGTTCGGCCGCTACGACCGTCAGCAGCTGCAGCGCGGCTTCCAGGTCTACAAGGAGGTCTGCGCGGCCTGCCACAGCCTGCACTATGTCGCGTTCCGCGACCTCCACGACCTCGGCTACAGCGAGGCGGAGGTGCGCGCGATCGCCGATCAGTGGCAGATCCAGGTGCCGTCGATCAATCCGGACACCGGCGAACCGGCGGGCCGTAACGCGATCCCGGCCGATCGTTTCCCGAACCCCTACGCCAACGAGACGGCCGCGCGCGCCGCGAACAACAACGCGCTGCCGCCCGACCTCTCGCTGATCGTCAAGGCCCGCGAGGGCGGCGCCCCCTATATCGAGTCGCTGCTGACCGGCTATGCCGATCCGGCGACCTACCGGAACGCGCATGGCGATGCATTGCCGGCCGAGAACCAGCCGGGCACCGGGCTCCACTTCAACCCCTATTTCGCCAACCTCAACATCGCGATGCCGGCGCCGATCACCGCCGATGGCCAGGTGACCTATGCCGATGGCACGAATGCGACCCGCCAGCAGATGGCGCATGACGTGTCCGCCTTCCTCGCCTGGGCGGCCGAGCCGAAGGCGGATCAGCGCAAGAATATGGGCATCGTCGTCGTCCTCTTCCTGCTGATCGCAACGATCCTGGGGCGGATGGCCTACAAGAACGTCTGGTATGGCCCGAAGCGCGAGGACGAGGTTTCGGCCTGAGGCGGGGCCACCCGAGAACGACCAAAGCGGCGCCCCGGATCATGTTCGGGGCGCCGTTTTCGTTCCTCGATACGCCTGCTCAGTGCGGGGGCGACCCTAGACCGGCCGTCGCCGGATCAGCACGATCGAGGTGAAGCGCATCACCGGCTCGTCATGCTGGTTGCTGACGGTCATTTCGCTTCGATAGGAGCCGATGTCGGGTTTGCTGCGCGAGGGCGTTTTCTCGATGAGCCTCCCGCGCAGACGCAGTGTATCGCCGGGATAGACCGGCTTCAGCCACCGGAGCTCGTCGATGCCGGGCGAGCCGAGCCCGGCCTGGCCCTCGCCTTCGGAAAGATGCCGGACGATGATCGCCATCGTCATCGCGCAGGTGTGCCAGCCGCTCGCGGCAAGCCGGCCGAAATGGGTTTTCGCGGCGGCATCGTCGGACAGGTGGAAAGGCTGCGGATCATATTTGCGCGCGAACTCGAGCACCTCTTCGCGGGTCACTTCGCAGGTGCCGAATTCCTCTTCCACACCGACGATCAGGTCCTCGAAATATCTCACGCGCCTCGCTCCCTCCGGCTCACACCGGACGGCCCTAGCGTGCGGGCGCGGCGGAGGGCAATCGCAGCGCGCCTTCCAGCGTCGCCGGATCGCCGTCGCTCGGATGCGGCGTCACGCCGATCAGGCGGGCGAGCAGCGGATAGACGTCGACATTGTCGAAAGCCGGCAAGGAGAGGCCCGCGCGAAAGGCGGGGCCGCTCGCGATGAACAGGGCGGCCATTTCGGGCGCCGCATTGTCATAGCCGTGATTGCCGGCACCAAGGCGGGCGACGGGGAGGGTGGGGACGATCATCCAGCCGGTTTCGGCGAGGCAGAGATAGGGCGGGATGCGCGCATGCGTGCCGTAGTGGAAGCGCGCCGGAATTTCGCCCTTGCGCCAGCATTGCATATGCGCGTGAGGTCGCAGCAAGGCGGCGGCCAGCGCGGCGTCGCGGCCCGCCGTGGGCTCGAGGCTCGCATAGGGGCCATGCTCAATGATCCGGTAGTCGGCCGGATCGGCGATCCGGTCGACCGGAATCACGCGCTCCACGCTTGTCGCGGCCATGCCGTGATCGGCGACGATCACCAGATTGGCAGGCTGGCCCAGCGCGGCCAGCTCGTCAGCGAGCCGGCCGATCGCCCGATCGATCTCGGCGACGGCGGCGGCGGTGCGCGGATCGTCCGGTCCGAATTCGTGGCCGGCGGTATCGACCGTGTCGAAATAGAGGGTCAGGAAGGCGGGGCGGGTGGCGGCCGGGCGGCGCAGCCAGTCGACGATCGCATCGACGCGCTGGCGTGGTGACACGAACTGGTTGAACTGCTGCCAGTCGTGCGGCCGCGTGCCGCCGCTGATCCGGTTCGGCCATTCGCTGGCGCGTGCCCCACCCCAGGCGACATTGGCGCCGGGCCAGAACATCGTCGCCGTGCGCATGCCGGCGCGTTCGGCATCGACCCAGATCGGGGGCGCGGCATTCCACCAGAAGGGGTCGTCGCTTTCCATGGTGAAGGTCTCGCCCGGCCGGTCGGCGTCCTCCATCCGGTTGGCGACGATGCCGTGCCGGTCCGGCCGGTCGCCGGTGACGATGGTCCAGTGATTGGGGAAGGTCTTGGACGGGAAAGAGGGCCGCATCGGTCCGCTCACGCCGGCGGCGGCCAGGGCGTCGAGCCGGGGCGAATGGCCGCGGCGGAGATAATCGGCGCGGAAGCCGTCGATCGAGATCAGGATGGTGACCGGGGCCCGTGCCTCCGCTGCCACCGTGGCCGCCGGCGGCGGCACCGTGGCGCAACCCGCAAGCGCGAGGAGGAGCGGGGCGACGAGCTTCAGGTATGTCATGATCATGGAGGCCCCCGATAGGGACCGAATATGTCGGTCCGGTGTCCGTCAGTCGATGCCTGCGGGGTCGCGCGTCGCGATCAGCGCGGTGTTGACATAGCTCATCACCGGCTCCCCATGCTGGTTGAAGGCGGTGAGGCGGATGCGGAACGATCCCATCTGCGGCTTGCTGCGCGAGCGCTTCTTCTCGAGCAGTTCGCTTTCGCAGGTGAGCGTGTCGCCGGGATAGACCGGCTTCAGCCAGCGGAGCTCATCGATGCCGATCCCGCCGAGCCCCGCCTGCGGGTGCACCCTCATATTCTCCACGATCATCGCCATCACCATCGCGCAGGTATGCCACCCGCTCGCGGAGATGCGCCCGAAATGGGTTCTGGCGGCTGCCTCGTCGGAAAGGTGGAAGGGCTGTGGATCGTAGCGCTCGGCGAAGCTGCGCACCTCTTCGGAGGTCACCTCGTAGCGCCCGAACCGCGCCTTCTGCCCGACAACCAGATCCTCGAAATAATCCATGCCAACCTCCGTCCGCCCTCCAAGCAGGCGGAGGGAGGAAAGGTCAACTCCCGGCGGGGCCGCGGCGACCGGCAATCCTAGACGTTGAAGCGGAACAGCAGCACGTCGCCGTCCTGCACAACATAGTCCTTGCCCTCCGAGCGGAGCTTGCCCTTTTCGCGCGCGCCTGCCTCGCCGTCGCATGCGATGAAATCGTCATAGGCGATGGTCTCGGCGCGGATGAAGCCGCGCTCGAAATCGGTGTGGATCACGCCGGCCGCCTGGGGCGCCCTCGATCCTTTCTCGACCGTCCAGGCGCGCGCTTCCTTCGGCCCGGCAGTGAAATAGGTGATGAGGTGGAGCAGGTCGTAGCCGGCGCGGATGATGCGGGCGAGGCCGGTCTCGGCAAGGCCCAGATCGGAGAGGAAATCCGCGCGGTCCCCGGCGGGCATGGTTGCGATCTCGGCCTCGATCGCAGCGGAGATGATCACCGCCTTCGCGCCCTCGGCCTCGGCCCGGGCGAAGACGGCGGCGCTGTGCGCGTTGCCGGTCGCCGCGTCGCCTTCGTCGACATTGCAGACGTAGAGGACCGGTTTGGCGGTGAGGAGCTGGGCGCGGTCCAGCGCCAGCTTCTCCTCGGCGTCCTTCGGTTCGGTGAGCCGGGCCGGCTTCGACTGGCGCAGCAGCTCGAGCGCCTGGCCGAGCACGCTCGCCTGGACCTTCGCCTCCTTGTCGCCCTGCGCTGCCTTCTTGGCGAGATTGGGGACGCGCTTTTCGAGGCTTTCGAGATCCGCGAGCATCAGCTCCGTTTCCACGGTCTCGGCATCGGCGACCGGATCGACCCGGCCTTCGACATGGGTCACGTCGCCGCCCTCGAAGCAGCGCAGCACGTGGACGATCGCATCGACCTCGCGGATGTTGCCGAGGAACTGGTTGCCGAGGCCCTCGCCGGTCGAAGCGCCGCGCACCAGGCCGGCGATGTCGACGAACTCGAGCTGCGTCTCGATGACCTGCGCGGAGCCCGCGATCTTCGCGATCTCCTGAAGTCGCGGGTCCGGCACCGCGACACGACCGACATTGGGCTCGATCGTGCAGAACGGATAATTGGCCGCCTGCGCCGCCGCCGTCTCGGTCAGCGCATTGAACAGGGTGGACTTGCCGACATTCGGCAGCCCGACGATTCCGCAACGAAAGCCCATTGTATCTCCTGAACGCCGCGCGCCCCTGCGCCCGGCGCGATCGCGCCGCCGGTTAGCCTTTGCGTGCGTCTATGGCCAGCCCGATCTCTCCGCTACAGACATGCCCGGAGGCTTGGCCGAACGAATCCTGGCGCCGCTATTCAAACCTGTGCCTGCGCAGCCGGCGATCAGCGCGGCATTGGCGCAGCGGCAGGGCGCGGCTGGAACGAACCTGCGTTATCTGGCGGCTTCTTCGGTCCGTCGCGACATCCAGGCAGGCGCAGCCATAGCCGTAGTCGGCGGTGTTGACGCGAATCCATTGCCCGTCCTGGAAACGCGGGAGCCGATCCCAGCCCGCCTCGGGCATCTGGTAGCCGCCCTGTTCGCCCAGCACCCAGCGCCCGTCGCCATCGAACAGGTACCAGTTCGCCGGCGTCGGATTGCTGAGCCAGCCGCACCGGCGTTCGCTGGGGGTGGCGGTGGAAGCGCCGCCGATCAGCGCGGCTGCCAAAAGGGCGACTCCGAACATGAGCCCGAACTAACTTGACCGCGGTCGTGCAGCAACTGTCGTTCCATGACCGTTGCGGGGATCGGACGCGAACCCTAGTGTCCCGGCCAAATCAAAAAGGGGGTGCTTTCCATGAAGCTGCGTCTCGCGTGCCTGCTGCTCGCCATGGTGTCCGGGCCGGCGCTGGCCATCGATCCGCCGGCCGAGGTGCTGCGGGGCACGAGCGTGCAGGAGGGGCTGCTGCCGGTCCATGTCGACCGGCGCGACGGGCGCATCTTCCTTTCACTGCCGGCGCCCGACGCGAGCGGCATTTCGGGGCGCTTCCTCTATGTGACCGGGCTGGAGACGGGCCTCGGCTCGGCACCGATCGGCCTCGACCGTGCCCTGTCGGGCGGGTCGAAGATCCTCGTCTTCCGCCGGATGGGCCGCAAGGTGATCGCCGAGATCGAGAATCTGCGTTTCCGCGCCTCGACCGGCACGCCGGCGGAGCAGGCGGGGGTGCGCGAGAGCTTCGCCTATTCGACGATCTGGATGGGTGATGTCGCCGCCGAGACCGCAGGCGGCGGCATGCTGGTCGATGTCTCCGGCTTCCTCACCCGCGACGACATGGGAATCGCGCAGGCGCTGCGGCGATCGGAGGCCGGTGAGTTCCGGCTGGTCGGCGATCTCAGCGTCGCCGACCCGGCCTCGGTCCGGGTCTTCCCCGACAATATCGAGATGGAAGGCCGGCTGACCTTCGTCGCCGAGCGGCCGTCGAACGAGATCAACAACATCTCGCCGGTGAACGGCAATCTCTCCTTCATCATGCGCCATTCGCTGATCCGGCTGCCCGAGGCCGGCTATCGCCCGCGCCGCTTCGATCCGCGCGCTGGAAGTTTCGGCACGCAGGTGATCGACTATTCCCAGCCGCTCGGGCAGCCGATCGTCTACGAACTCGCCAACCGCTTCCGGCTGGAGAGGCTCGACCCGTCCGCGCCGCGCTCGCGCGTGCGGCGGCCGATCACCTTCTACATCGACACGGCGGCGCCGGAGCCGATCCGCACTGCGCTGTACGAGGGCGTCGGCTGGTGGCGCGAGGCGTTCGAGGCGGCGGGCTATATCGATGCCTTCCGGGTCGAGTATCTGCCCGAAGGCGTTGATCCGCTCGATGTGCGCTACAATGTCGTCCACTGGGTCAACCGTGCGACGCGTGGCTGGTCCTACGGCCAGGTGATCGAGGACCCGCGTACGGGCGAGATCATTCGCGGTCAGGTGCTGCTCGGCTCGCTCAGGGTGCGGCAGGACATGCTCATCTTCGAAGGGCTGGTCGGCGCTGCACAGAACGGCAATGGCGGGCCCAACGATCCGGTGCGCGCCGCGCTGGCGCGGATCCGCCAGCTTGGCGCGCACGAGGTCGGTCACGCGCTCGGCCTCGCCCACAATTTCGCGGCCAGCACGCAGGGGCGCTATTCGGTGATGGATTATCCGGCGCCGCGAATCGGGCTGGTGGACGGCGCGCCGGATCTCTCCGATGCCTATGGTGTTGGCGTCGGCCGCTGGGACAATTTCGCGGTCGACTGGCTCTACGGCGCCGATACCGACGCCGAAGGCGATGCAAGGATGACGGCGGGCCTGGCCGAGGGGCTCCGTTTCGTCGCCGACGGCGAGGCGCGCCCGCCCTCTTCGGCACAGCCCAATGGCAGCCTGTGGGACGATGCTGCCGATCCGGTCGGCGAGCTCACGCGGATGATGGCGGTCCGGCAGGCGGCGGTCGCCCGCTTCGGCCCGAACGCGCTCTATGCGGGCGAGCCGGTCTCGCACCTGAGACGCAAATTCGTGCCGATCTGGCTGCTGCACCGCTATCAGGTCGAGGCGGCGGCCAAGCTCGTCGGCGGCGTCGATTTCGCCTACTCGCGCAACGGTGACGGGCAGGAGGCGGCGCGCGTGGTCGCACCGGAGGCGCAGCGTCAGGCGCTCGAGGCGTTGCTCGCGACGCTGTCGCCGGCGGCGCTGACCGTGCCGCCGGGGTTGTTGCCCTATCTGTCGGCGGGCTGGTCCGGCAACGACGACCGCCAGGAGACGATCGAGATCTTCCGCACCGCGGGCGGCAACATCTTCGATCCGCTGGTCGCGTCCGAAACGGCGGCGGCGGTGACGCTCTCCAACCTGCTCGTTCCCGAGCGGCTCAACCGGCTGGAGCTCCAGCATCAGGCCGATCCCGGACAGATGACGCCCCAGGACCTGATCGACCGGCTGCTCGATCGGACGCTCGGCTCGGCCGGCGCGGATACGGCCCAGGCCGGAGTGCAGCGGCGCGTGGCGACGGGGACGGTGCTGGCGCTTGCCCGGGTCCAGCGCGATCCGGCGCTCTCCCCGACGATCGCGCTGGCATTGTCCGATCGGCTGGCGCGGCTGGCCCGCCAGCTGGCGGGCGTTTCGGGCCGGGGTGCAGAGGCCGACTGGAGTCGCGGCCTTGGCCGTCTGATGAGCGACAATGCGGCGCTTGCGGCTGCGCTGGCGGATCGCAACCGCGCGCCGCAGATCCCGCCCGGCATGCCGATCGGCAGCGCCGAGGACGGCTGGCTGAGCGAGTAGCGGCTAGACGAGCCGCAACCGGCGCGCCAGCCCGCCCAGGGCGAGCCGGTCGTCGCGGGTGAGGCCGTGCCGCAGCGCCAGCCAGCTCGTCGCCGCCCAGAGCGCGACGAGCGCAACGAAGCGGACCGGTCCGCCGGCGATCTGGACGATCAGCGCCATCAGCGCGACGCCGGCGAGGGCGACGCCAAGCCCCGCAAAAAGCTTGCGGTCGAACGGGGTGAGCCCGTCGCTGACCCTGATCTCGAGGGTGGCGGCCCAGGTCGAGGCGATTGTGGCGCTGCCGACCGCGATCGCCATGCCCAGCGGGCCGTAGAGGGGGGAGAGGGTCAGGCCGAGCACCAGCCACAGCGTGACGGCAATCAGGCTGTTGAGCAGCGGCAGGAGGCGATGACCCGTCATCTCGACGATCACCGAAGCCGGGCCGACGATCGCCTCGATCCCGCGCGCGGCAACCAGAATGTAGAGGATGGGGAGGGCAGCGGCCGCCTCCGGGCGATAGACGCTGAGGATGTCGACGCCGGCGAAGATGAGCAGGCCGGCCAGTGGCACGACCAGCGCGGTCGAGACGCGGCTGGCGAAATGGTAGAGCGGTGCGATCCGGGCGCGGTCGGCATGGGCCTGCGCGGAGGAAAGCGGCGCCAGGACATACTGGAAGGCCTGGCGCACGATCAGCGGCACGGTCGAAAGCTTGCGGGCGATCTCGAACAGGCCGGCGGCCGCGGCACCGGCGGCGCCGGCGAACATGAGGTTGAGCATGACGGTGGGCGCGTCGATCAGCAGGCGGCGGGCGAGATCGGCGGGGAAGAGGCCGAGCCCCGAGGCGAGCAGGTCGCGGGCGAGCGAGCCCGTGATCGGCGCACGGACCAGAAGGCCGAGATCGTAGTAGCGGCGCAGGAGCGGCACGCAGAGCGCTGCGGTCAGCGTCAGCGAGCCGAGATGGGCCAGCATGAGCCCGTAGCTCCTGAAGCCGAGCAGGAAGAAGCCGAGCGCGAAGAGGATGCGGGCGATCTGCTCCCAGAAGATGCGCAGGCGGATTTCCGGCCCGAAGGCGCGCCGCGCGCGGGCCGCCGCGGTCGAGACCTCGATGAACGTCCAGAGCGGCAGCGCCCAGGCGAACAGGGCAACGGCGGCGGGCAGCTGTGCGGCGTCCTGCGGCGCGGCCGAGAACAGGCCGGCGACCGCGTGCGCGTTGAGGGAGATGGCGAGGGCGATGAGCGTCGCTGGCAGGACCGAGATCAGGAGGGCGAGCTTGACCGCGCCGTGGACGGCCGCCTCGTTGTCACGCGTCGGCACGACCCGCTGGAGCGCGCTGGTCATCGAGAGGCCGACCAGATTGGTGGCGAGGCTCACCGCACCCCAGAGCACGACATAGATGCCGTAGGTCGCGATGCCGAAGAGCCATGTGTAGAGCGGCTGCGCGACGGCTTCGATCAGCGCGCCGGCCCGGCTGAGGCCCGCCAGCCCGGCACCGCGCGCGACCTCGCCGCGGGTGACGGCGGGCGTTGCGGCGTCGTCGGACATACGGTCAGGCCGGAACCGGCGGCCGCGGGCCGAGGAGGATGATCGCGGCGCCGGCGAGGCAGACCGCAGCGCCGATCAGGTCCCAGCGGTCGGGCCGCACCCCTTCGACAGTCCAGAGCCAGAGCAGCGAGGCGCAGATGTAGATCGCCCCATAGCCCGCATAGGCGCGCCCCGCGACATTCGTGTCCACCAGGGTGAGCAGCCAGGCGAAGGCGGCGAGGCTGACCATGCCGGGGATCAGCCAGAGCGGCGATTTGTCCAGCCGGAGCCAGGCCCAGAAGGCGAAGCAGCCGGCGATCTCGAACAACGCTGCGGCGGCGTAGACGAGGAAGCTCATTCCTCGGTCCGGATCAGCACCGTCTCGCCGACCAGGAAGAACAGGAGGAACGGCCCCCAGGCGGCGAGGAGCGGCGGGTAGGCGCCGAAATTGCCCATCGCCAGCGCGAAATTGTCGGCGACGAAATAGGCGAATCCGAGCGCCATGCCGATCACCGCGCGGACCAGCACCTGACCGGAGCGGGCGAGGCCGAAGGCGGCGATCGCGCCGAGCAGCGGCATCAGGATCGAGGACATCGGGCTGGCGATCTTGCGCCAGAGGTTCGCCTCGAGCGATTCCACTGGCCGGTTGACGGCGCGCAGTTCGGAGATCGACTGGCGCAGCGTGCCGAAGCTCTGCTCGTCGGGGTCGACCCGGGCGAGGGTGAACTGATCGGGGCGGATATCGCGGCCGAAGGTGATCGCGGCCATCCGCCCCTGCTGGCCGGTGTCGACGTTGAACAGGGTGACCGGGCTGAGCCGCCAGCCGCCCGGGACCTGCTGTCCCTGATCGGCGGTGACGATCCGGCGCATCGTCCCGCCCTCGCGCTCGTAGATGGTGACGCCCGACAGGCGGACCGCGCCGCCCTGGCCGCGGACCTGCCGGACGAAGATGAGATCGTCGCCATGGACGACCGCGACGTTGGTCTGGACGTCGCTGCCTTCCGGGACCGGCCCCCAGTCCGCCGATTCCCAGGCGTCGAGGGCCGCGTTGGCGCGGGTCACGATCCGTTCGTTGAACACGAAATGCGCGCCGGCGAACAGCACGGCGGCGAGGATCAGCGGAGCGATGATCTGGTGCGCCGAAATGCCTGCCGCCTTCATCGACACGATCTCGCTGTTCTGGTTCAGCCCGACCAGGGTGATCAGTGCCCCCAGCAGCACCGAGAAGGGCAGGAAGCGGTTGATCAGCTGCGGAACGCGCAGGCCGACATAGCGCCAAAGCTCCGCGTCGCCATTGCCATGGACAGCGAGGATTTCACCCGAATTGCCGAGCAGGTCGAGCGTCATCAGCACGACGACGAGCGCGGCCAGCATGGCGAGGCTGCGGGTGATGAACAGGCGCGCCATGTAGAACGCGATCGGGCGCGACGGAAAGAAACTGAGATTGATCATTCGGCGGCCTGGAGCGTCCTGTGGTGACGGCGTTTGAACAGCTTGCCGAAGCGCTTGCCCAGAATGGCGAAGATCCGTTCGAGCCCCCCGATCGGCTGGCCGCCGGGCTTGTAGGCCAGGGTCCAGAACATCCAGAGGATCAGGGCTCCGAACAGCAGGAAGGGCACCCACAGCGAGAGGATCGGGTCGATGCGGCCCTGCGCGCCCATCTGTTCGCCATATTGATTCACCTTGTGATAGGTGACGACCATCACCACCGCGATGAAGATGCCGAGGCCGGAGGTGCTGCGTTTGGGCGGCACGGCGAGGGCGACCGCGAGCATCGGCAGCATCAGGATCATCACGATCTCGACCATGCGGAAGTGAAAATTGGCGCGGGCCGCATCGCGGCGGGACTGATCGGCCTCCGCCGATTTGCCGACTCGTGCCAGCTCCGGAAGGGTCAGTTCATCGAGCGGGCTGCCGCGGCCACGGAACGCCTCGATCGCGGGCAGGTCGATCGGCAGGTCGTGACGCTGGAAGCTCAGCACGCGCGGCGCCGGAAAGCCCGGCTGGTTGTGGACGAGGCGGCCGTTGGTCAGCCTCAGCACGATCGCGTTGGGATCGTCGGTCGCGAGGAAGGTGCCGCGATCGGCGGTGACGGCAAGGGTGCGGCCATTGCGATCGTCGGCGCGGACGAACACGCCGTAGAGGTCGGTTCCGCCATTCTCGCTGCGCTCGATCCTCAGCGTCATCCGGCGGCCGAAATTGGTGAACTCGCCGACCTTGATCGAGGCGCCGAGCGCGCCCGACTGGAGATCGAAGCGCAGCTCCTGATAGGCATATTGCGAATAAGGCTGGACGAAGCCGACGATCGCGATGTTCACGATCATCAGCGCGATGGCGTAGAAATAGGGGACGCGCAGCAGCCGGGTGTAGCTGAGACCCACCGCGCGCAGCGAATCCAGTTCCGACGATGTCGCGAGCTTGCGGAAGGCGAGCAGCACGCCGAGCATCAGCCCGAGCGGGATGCCGAGGCCGAGATATTCCGGGATCAGGTTCGCCATCATCCGCCAGACGACGGTGACGGGTCCGCCCTCGCTGACGACGAAGTCGAACAGCCGGAGCATCTTCTCCAGCAGCAGCAGCATCGCCGCCAGGACGAGCGTGCCGAGCAGGGGGACGAAGATCAGCCTCGCCAGGTAGCGGTCGATTTGTGTCGCGACACTCAAGTTTGACGCTCCATGACCACATTTTGGCCGCAAGCGTCCCCGATGTGGCACGCAAGGGGGCGCGAAACAAGCGTGCCGGAGTTGAGCAGGATGTTGAAGAGGATCGCAGGTGGAGCGGCCATTGGCCTGGCGCTCGGCGTTGCCGCCGTGGCGCCGGCGGGTGCGCAGCCTGTGCTCGGCCCGAACGCGGCCGCCTGCCGTGGCAACCAGGGCGCGGTTCTGGTGACCGTCGACGGCTTCAAGCAGCGCACCGGCAACCTGCGTGTCCAGCTCTATCGTGCCGACAGCTCCTTCCTCGAGCGTGGCCGCTGGCTGCAGCGGATCGACCTTCCCGTCGCCCGCGCCGGCGCGATGCGGGTGTGCGTGCCCGTCGAGCAGCCGGGCAGCTACGCGATCGCGGTGCGTCACGACATGGACGGCAACGGCAGCTCCGGCTGGAATGACGGCGGCGGCTTCTCGCGCAATCCGAGCGTCTCGCTCACCAATCTTCGACCGCGTGCGAGCGCGGTGGCGATCAATGTCGGTCGCACCATGCTGCCGATCAACGTCGTTCTCAATTACCGGTTCGGTCTCTCGATCCGGCCGGTGAGGGGTTAGGCGCATGGCTCTCGTCGCCCTCCTCTCCAACCCCCGTTCGACCGGCAACCAATCGCTGCTGCCGCGGGTGCGTGCCTTCTGCGCGCAGGAGAAGGACGTGTTCCATTATGAGGTGGAGGAGGTCGGCCAGATCGGTGCCGCGTTGCGCACGATCGCCCGCGTGAAGCCCAAGGTCTTGGTCATCAACGGCGGCGACGGCACCGTCCAGGCAGCGCTGACCGAGCTCTACCATGGCGGTCATTTCGGCGATTCGCCGCCGCCTGTCGCGGTTCTGCCCAATGGCAAGACCAACCTCATCGCGCACGATCTCGGTGCGGTCGGCGATCCGATCGCCGCGCTGGAGCGGGTGCTGGAGCTGGCCCGGACCGACATCGGACCGAACATCGTCAGCCGCGAGCTGATCGCGCTGTCGGACGGCGGGGCGAGCGGTCGCCCGGTGCTCGGCATGTTCCTCGGCGGCGCCGGTCTCGCCGACACGATCCTCTACTGCCGTCACAAAATCTATCCGCTGGGCCTGCCCAACTGGCTGGCGCACGCCCTGACCCTGATGCTCGGCGTCCTCGCGGTGCTGATCGGCCGGCCGGCACGTTTCCTGCCGCTGCCGCCGCGTCCGCTCACCGTGTCGGTCATGCGCCGCGGTGAGCTCAAGGGCAGCTTCGCCTTCCTGATGGTGACGACGCTGCAGCGCCTGCTGTTCAACAGCAACATGGCCAACACCGGGCAGCCGGTCGGATCGATGCAGCTGCTCGCGATCGACCGCAACGTGCCCGCGCTGGTGCGCTTCGTCGTCGCCGCCATCCGCGGCCGGCTGGGTCGCGGCGGGCTCGACGGGGTCCATCTCGAGCGGGGCGACGAGATTCGCATCCACGGCAGCCGCTCCCGGGTGATCCTCGACGGCGAACTGTTCGAAGCCAATGACGAGCGTCCGATCATTCTCACGCCGACCGCGCCGGTGCCGTTCCTCCGGCTGGCCGCATAGGGGCGCGACCGCCGTTCAGAGCGGACGGCGGTCGAGATAGAGGTAGGCCGGACGGAACTCGGCGATGCTCTCCAGCGCGGAGCGGTCGAGCATTGTGACTCGCCCGTTGCGGAATGTGACCAGACCCCGCTCGCGCAACTGGCGCAGCACCCGGTTGACGTGGACGGAGGTGAGGCCGACGCACTCGGCGAGCTCGGTCTGGGTGAGCCTGAGCTCATAGCCATTCCCGTCAACGAGGCCGACCACCTCCAGCCGCGCCATCAGTTCGCAGAACAGGTGTGCGACCCGGGCGATCGCGCTGCGCCGGCCGAGCGACAGCTCCCATTCGCGATGCATGGCGGCGTCGAGATTGGTCGAGAACCAGAACAGGCGGGTGAGGTGCGGCTGCTGCTCGGTCATCGCCTTCAGCCGCTCATGCGGGACGAGCACCACCTTGCAATCCGTCATCGCCATCACATTGTGATCGAGCCGCTTCAGCGTGAAGCTGTGCAGATCGAGGAAGTCGCCCGGCACGTGGATGGCCGAAATCTGGCGGCCGCCGTCGCGCAGGTCCTTGTACCGGCACATCATTCCTTCGAGCAGCAAGGTCGAGAAATCGAGCTCCTCGCCTTCGTGGATGACGGTCTTGTCCGCAGGATAGTCGCGCAGCTCGCCGGCCAGGTCCTGGAGCGCAAGCTCTTCCAGATCGCCGATCTCGTCGCGGGCGCGCAGCTTGCGCAGGAGGTGGTGGATCATCCTGAGTCCCTCAGGACCGGCCGCCGGACGGGCTCTCGTCCAGCCTGAGGTCGAAGGCGTCGCGGAACGGGACGGCGAGCAAGGTCTCGCCCGCAACATTGCAGATCACGATCTCGCCGACCAGGTCGATCCGACCCTCCCGCGCTTCTTCGGCGATGATCGACCGGATGCCCTCGATCGCCCGTTCGCGGGCGTCCGGCACACCGGGGAGGTCGACGCCTTCCTCATCCCGCGCATTGCCGACGCCGTTGCGGATATGGAGGTAGTAATGCGGCATCGAAAGCCTCCGACGGGAAGTCCGGGTCGGGAAACAACCGCCGCGGAGGCGCGCGGGTTCCCGTTCCTGACCCGGATCAGGCCGGCGCTACGGGCGCCGTGGCGAGGCGGCTTCTGACCTGCGGGAAATCGGCTGGACAGCGACGTCCGGCGATGATGTCATGCTGGAAAATGCAAGGAGAGGTCAGATGACGGAAGCCGTGGAGTCCACCGATCGCCGCGCCGTGCTGAAGGCGGTTGCAGCATCCGCCGCGTTGATGGCGCCGGGTGCCTCCCTCGCCCAACGCGGCGGTCGCGGAGGCCGCGACGCGATCCGAAGTGCGGTCGAAGCCGGCTTCGAGGAGTCGGTCCGCAGGATCCAGGAATGGATCGCCCTTCCGACCATCGCCGCCGAGCGGCTCAACATCGACCAGGGCGCCGACCATATGGCGCGGCTGGCGACCGAAGCGGGATTCACCGGGGTGCGCAAGGTGCCGACCGGCGGCGTTCCCGCCGTGTTCGGCGTGCTGGACGCCGGCGCCGCGCGAACGCTCGGCATCTACTTCATGTACGACGTGAAGCAGTTCGATCCATCGGAATGGACGTCGCCGCCGCTGGCGGCGCAGATCTTCGATCACGAGCTGGGCCGCGCGATCCGCGGCCGCGGCGCCACCAACCAGAAGGGCCCCGAGAGCGCCTTCCTGGCGGCGCTCCACGCCTTCAAGGCGACGAACACGCGCCTGCCGGTCAATCTCGTCCTCCTGGCGGAGGGAGAAGAGGAGATCGGGTCGCCGAACTTCCGCAACGTCTTTCGTGATGCAGAAGTGCTGGCGGCCTTCCGGCGCGCCGAAGGCGTGATCATCCCGGGCAACGGCCAGGCCCCGAACGGCAATGCCGGCATCGAGCTCGGCGCCAAGGGCATCATCGAGCTCGAGCTCGTCGCGTCCGGAGAGCGCTGGGGCAGGGGGCCGGCACGAGATGTCCATTCGAGCCTGAAGGCGCAGGTCGACAGCCCGGTCTGGCATCTCGTCGAGGCGCTGAAGACGCTGACGAGAGACCACGGCAACACGCCGGCGATCGAGGGCTGGTTCGAACGCGTGCGGCCGCTTACCGACCGCGAGCGAGCGCTGATCGCCGAGATCGCACGGCGGGAGAGCGAAGCGGAGATGAAGGCCGCGTTCGGCGTGCAGCGCTGGATCGACGACCTGCCGTGGCGCGAGTCGCTGGAGCGACTCGCCTCGCAGCCGACGGTGAACATCGAGGGCCTCGTCGCCGGCTATACCGGCCCGGGCGGCAAGACCGTTCTGCCGGCGCGGGGCGTCGCCAAGCTCGACCTCCGGCTCGTCCCGAACATGACCGTCGACGATTGCCTGCCGAAACTGCGGCGCCATCTCGCGCAGCAGGGGTTCGGCGACATCGAGGTCAACATGACCGGTGGCTATGATCCGACCGAGACACCGGAAGACAGCCGCGTGATCCGGGCGCAGCAGGCGATTTTCACGCGCAACAACATTCCCTACGCGCTCTCGCCGCGTAGCGCCGGGTCGTGGCCGGGCTGCGTCTTCACCGGCGATCCCCTGCGCAAGCCCGCGGGCGGGTTCGGGCTCGGCTATGGCAGCGGCGCCCACGCGCCGAACGAGTTCATGGTCATCGAAAGCCGCAACCCGCGGGTTGCCGGCCTCAGGGAGGCAACCATGGGCTATGTCGACTTCCTCTATGAAATGGCTTCGGTCCGGTAGGGAAGTGCGCCGGAACATCGCATTTCGGCGCCTGCCACACGAGATTGTCAGCGATGTCGCCTGCCGGACGCGGACTCAGGGCGGGTCTTGCGCCCGGCGCGCCTCCGCTTCCCGGATGTCCATGGCGCTCCAGCCGCCGCCCATGGCCTGGTAGAGCTGGACGCGGGCCGCGAGCGCATCGGCGCGCAACTGGGCGAGGCCGAGCTCGGCGGAGAGCAGGCCGCGCTGGGCGTCGAGCTGCTCGAGATAGGGCGAGTAGCCCTCGCGATAGCGGTTGGTTGCGAGACGCAGCCCTTCGGCGAGTGCGTCGCGCTGGAGCATGGCGGCCGCCAGCTGCGCGTCCAGGCGATCGACCGTCGCCAGCGCGTCTTCGACATCGCGAAAGCCGGCAAGCACGGCGCGGCGATAGGCGAAGGCGGCCTGATCGCGTTGGGCGCCGGCCGCATCCGCCTGCGCGGTCAGCCGGCCACCCTGGAACAGGGGCGCGAGAATGCTCCCGCCGACCGACCACAGACTGATCGGATCGCCGAGCAAGGTAGAAAAGGCGACGCCCGCGCTCCCGGTCAGCCGCAGCTGCGGCAGGAAACGCCGGCGTGCTGCCGACAGCGCGTGATCCGCTGCCGCCAGCGCATATTCCGCCTGCGCGATGTCCGGCCGCCGGCGCAGCAGATCGGAGGGCAACCCGTCCGGGATGTCCGGTCGGACGAGCCGGTCCAGCGCGCCACGATCGATCGCATGCGGTGGCGCCCCGGCGAGCAGGCTCAGCGCGTTCTCGGCCCGCGCGATGGCGAGATCGAGCTGCGGTATGATCTGTGCCGTCGCCTCATACTCCGCCTCGGCCTGCTGCAGCTCGAGCCGCGGCGAATAGCCGCTCTCGACCCGCCGGCGGGCGATGCGCAGCGACCCGGTGCGCGCGGCCAGCGTGGCGCGGGCGACCTCGCGCCGGGCATCCAGCCCGAGCAGGGCGACATAACTGGCCGCCGTCGCGCCGGCGACGGAGAGGCGCGCGGCGTCGCGCGCTGCGGCGCTCGCGAAATAGGTTTCCCGCGCCGCCGACGTCTGCTGTGATATCCGGCCGAACAGGTCGAGCTCATAGGCGACCTGCACCTGCGGCTGCGCGGCGGTCTGCTCGCGCGGTTGCCCCAGCGGGCTGACGTCGCGGCTGCGCGCACCGCCGACCGCGGCATCGAGCGTCGGCAGGAACTGGGCGCGCGCCAGCATCAGGTTCGCCTGCGCCTCGCGCACCCGCGCGACAGCCACGCCGATGTCGCTATTGTTGGCGAGTGCGGCCTCGACCAGCGCGGTCAGCGCCGGATCGCCGAAGGACTGCCACCAAGCCTGGTCGATCGGCGCGTGGGAGCCGGCCTCCGTGCGCCAGGCGGCAGGGGCCGCGATTTGCGGAACGTCGGCGGTGCGGACAGATGGTCCGGCGCATCCGCCGAGCACCAGCGACATGGCAAGGGCGCTGCGCGCGGATATGGTCATTGCCGCCCCGCGCGCGTGTCGATCCGCGCCTCCACCGACATGCCCGGCCGGAGCCGCCGCGCCAGTTCCTGCCCCGGATCGATGCGGATGCGCACCGCGATCCGCTGCGCGACCTTGACGAAATTGCCGGTGGCATTTTCCGGCCGGATCACCGCGAACTCCGATCCGGTGGCGGGCGCCAGATTCTCGACATGGCCGTTGAGCTCGGCGCCGCCCAGCGCATCCACCCGGAAGGTCGCGGACTGGCCGACGCGCACGTCACGGGTCTGCGCCTCCTTGAAATTGGCGACCACCCAGACGTCGCGGGGCACGAGGAACATGAGCTGCGTGCCGGCGGTCACGAAAGCGCCGCTGCGCACACCGATTTCGGACAGCTGTCCGGCGACCGGGGCGCGGATGACGGTGTTGTCGAGATCGATCTGGGCGAGGCGGAGCTGGGCGCGGGCCGCCTCGACGCCGGCCTCGAGCCCGCCGCGGCCGACGACGACGCTGCGCACGTCCTGCGTGCCGATGGCGCGGCCCGCTTCCGCCTGGCGCAGCTGCGCCTGGGCGGCGAGCAGCGCCGCGCGGGTCTGGTCGCGCTCACGCTCCGAGATCGAACCATCGGCAACGAGGGCGCTGGCCCGGCGCATGTCGGCCTCGGCCCGGGTGAGCTGGGCGCGCGCGCTGACGATGGCGGCATCCTGGCTCTGCGTCGCCACCTCGCGCGATCGCTGCGTCTGGGCCGAGTTGGCGAGCGAGGCGATCTGCGCCGCGAGATTCGCCTCCGCCTGCGCGACGCGGGCGCGGTAGATGCGGTCGTCGATCCGGGCGAGCACCTGGCCGGCGCCCACCTCGGCGAAGTCCTGGACCTCGACCGCCGTCACATAACCACTCACCTGCGGGCTGATGATCGTCACGCGTCCGCGCACATAGGCATTGTCGGTGCTCTGGCTGAGGCCGGCGAAGGGCGGCAGCCGCCAGGCGTAGAGGATGGCGAGAATGGCGATCAGCGCGATGCCGACAATGACGAACATGACCGTCCGGTTCTTTTCCGGCGGCCGCCAGCCCCCCTGCTCAGCCTCGTCCGTTGCGTCGGGCGTTGGCATCCCTTCCTCTTGCTGGACGGTGTCGCTCATCTCATGCCCCCCTCTCGCGTCGCCTGTTCAGCCATCTTGCGCTGCAACTGGACGACGGGTGATTCCTCGCCACGCCGCCAGATCGACCACCGGATCGCGAGACCCCACAGGCAGGCGAGGACGGCGAGCATGCCGACGAGCAGGAACACGTCGTTGAAGGCCAGGATATTGGCTTCGCGCGCTACCTGCTGGGCGAGCAGCAGCGTCCCCTCCGCGCCACGCAGCACCGGATCGCCGACCACGCCGCCCAGCGCGCCGCCCCCGGCCCGGACCCGCGCGGCGACAGCGGGATCGGTCATCACCAGGTTCTGGACCAGCTCGTGATAGTGGAACTTCGCCCGGATCACCTGGAAGGTGCCGAGCAGCGAGGTGCCGAGCAGGCCGCCGACGCTCTGGCTGAGGCCGAACAGGACGACGAAGCTGATGAGATTGCGTCCGCCATTGAGCAGGGTGCGGGCGATGCCGATCACCATCGCCTGGGCGAGGAACAGGGTGGAGGCGAAGCCGATCAGCGCCTGGCTCAGATAGAGATTGGCCGGGCGAGTCAGATTGCTCGCGCCCGCGTCCATGAAGGCGGCGGCGGCGATCAGCACCGTGGCGAGGGTCAGCGGCCAGGCCAGCCGGTGGGGCTTGAAAAAGACGATGGCGGTCGCGAGGCCGACCAGCGAGGCGAGAACGACGATGAGGTTGAGCACGATCATCTGATCGTTGAGCATGCCGAGCAGGGTCATCAGCCCGGCCGAACCATAGGTTTGTTCGGAGAGCAGGATGCGGATCGATGTCGCGACCAGGATCAGCCGCAGCATCTCCCGCGTGCCGAGCCACCGCGTGTCGATGAGCGGATTGACCCGTCGATGCTCGACCAGCAGCGCGGCGGCGATCAGCGCGACGCTGCCGGCCAGTGCCCAGCCGAGCCAGGCGCGCTCGGTCCACCACAGGATCTGACCCTGTGACAGCACCGCGATAAGCAGCCAGAGGCCCGGCGCGAGCAGCCCGAAGGTCAGGAAGTCGAGCCGCTCGAACGCCTTGGAGCGCTCGCTCGGCGGCAGCGCCAGCGCCATGACCGCGGCGAGGGAGGCGAGCGCCAGTGCCAGCTCGAACCAGTAGAGCATGTGCCAGTCGCCCCAGTCCAGCAACCGGGGGGAAAGTGCGCGGGCGAGCGGTGTTGCGAGCTGCGGCACGCAGATGCCGATCATCACTCCGGCCAGCCGCTTCGGCGCGGGAAGGCCCTGCATCAGGTAGAGGATGGTGAGCGTGGTGAGGCCGGCGGTGGCAAGGCCGCTGGCCGCCCGAACCGCGACCGACGTCCAGAAATCGTGGACGAAGAGGTGAAGCAGCGCCGAGACCGCATAGACGAGCAGGACGTAGCGGACGAACGGCTGCAGCCCGAACTGCTGGCGATATTTCACGAGCAGCAGGTTCGCCGTCACATTGGTCATGAAATAGGCGGCGGTGAGCCAGGCCGTCTCGTTGGAATAGAGGCTCAGCGTTCCCTGCGCGAAAGCGAGATTGACGGTGATGAGCGCGTTGCCGAGGCCGGCGGTGAGGCCGATCAGGCAACCGATCGCAAAATAGCCCAGCCGCCTCGCGCCCGGATGATCGGGATTGGCCGGCGAGCCTGGCAGCGTCGGCTGCTCATGCGGCTTGAACACATAGCCGGACGGTTTCGCCATAACCATCTCGCCCCGGCAACGCGCGACTCCACATGAACCCTCGGGACGCGTCGCAGGCCCAGCGATGCCGCCAACGCGAACAGATTGTCAATCTCGCGAGCCGTCGAGGCACTGCGATGGATATCGACGATGAAAGGAATAAACCTCTTCCTGTCGGAATCGTCGATCGAGTTCGTCTAGAGACAAGCGGGACACGGAGGCCGCGCGACAGGATGGTCACGCTCAGCGACATGTTACGCAAGGCGCGGGCGGCGGTGCTGCGCCGGGGCGTGCCGTACGACGAGGCGGACGATCTGGTGCAGGAGGCGTTCCTGCGGCTGGAAGGCTATGAGCGCGCCAATGCCGTCCGGTCCCGGGAAGCGTTCCTGGTCTCGGCGGCGGTCAATCTCACCATCGATCGCGCGCGGCGGCGGGAGCGTTCGCCCTTCGACGAGCTGACCCGCGATCTGGAAGCGGTGCCGGCGACGACGGCGGGCCCCGACGAGATCCTGTCCGCCCGCACCCGGCTCAGGCGGCTGGAGGAGGGGATCGCGCAATTGCCCGAGCGGACGCGGCGCATCCTGCTGAGCCGGCGGATCGATGGCGCGGACTATCGCCGGATCGCCGAAGCCGAGAACATGACGGTCGCCGCCGTCGAAAAGCAGGTCGCCCGCGCGACGCTCGGTCTGATGAAATGGATGCAGGAATGGTGAAGGGTTCGATCCGACTGTCTTCGGACATTGACGCCGAGGCCGCCGCCTGGCTGGCCCGGCTGCATGGCCCCTATCGCAGCGCGGACACCGATGCCGCGCTGAGGGCATGGCTCAAGGCGGACGCGACGCATCAGGACGCGTTCGAGCGCGCGACCGAAATCTGGGAGATGATTCCGGGCACGGCGCCTCCATCTGGACCGGTGCCCGCGCCGCCTCGGCGGGATCGCCGGCCAGTGCTCGCTGCGGCATTCGCGATCATCCTGGTGCTCCTCATTGGCGGCGGTGCCTGGCTCAGCCAGCGCCCGCCGGTGCATGAGACACCGGTGGGCGGGCAGCAGGTGGTGATGCTGGCCGACGGCACCCGCGTCTCGCTCAACACCGACAGCCGGATCGCACTGTATTATTCGGAGGGTGAGCGTCGGGTGCGGCTCGATCGCGGCGAGGCCCTGTTCGAGGTCGCGCACAATCCGGCGCGTCCGTTCATCGTCGAAGCCGGCTCCGAGCAGGTCCGTGCCCTGGGCACGACCTTCATCGTACGTCGCGATGGCGCACAGAAGCTCGCGGTGACCCTGCTCGAAGGCCGCGTCCGCGTCTCCGATCCGGTTCGCGCCGCGGTGCTGGCGCCGGGCGAGAGGCTGACGGTCACGTCGTCTGCCGGCGCAGCGCTCGATCGTCCCTCGATCGACACCGTCGCGGCCTGGCGGCGGGGCGAAGTGGTGTTCGAGGATACGACATTGATCGAGGCGGTGGCCGAGCTCAATCGATACAGCGAAACCCGGCTCACGATCGTCGATCCGTCGCTTGCCACGCTGCGGATTTCCGGCGTGTTCTCGACGGGCGACATCGGCGAGGTGGCCCAGGCGATCGCGGCGCTGCACCACCTGCGCGCTGCCCGGAACGGCGATACGATCCGCCTGACGAGGGGATAGCGCCACGGCGCGCGATATTCTGAAATCCGCATGTCGGATTTGCGACAGACCGTCGTCTATCCGGACGGGGAGGTCTCGAAGAAGCGCCTCCGCGAAGGGAGAGCCTGTTCGATGAGCCTGCTGAATTTCCGGTCGATTGCCGCTACATCCGCGCTGGTCTGGGCGCTGGCCGCACCGCCGGCGGCCCATGCGCAGGCCACCTACAGCTTCAACCTGCCCGCGCAGGATCTTGGCCAGTCGCTGCGATCGGTGGCGCGGCAGACCGGCTCGAATATCGCCTTCGATCCCGCCGTAGTGCGTGGCCGCACGGCGCCGGCGCTGCGGGGGAATTTCTCCGCCGAACAGGCGCTGGAGCGGCTTCTCGACGGGTCCGGCCTCTCGACGAGCCGGACCAGCGGCGGATCCTGGGTGGTTGCGCGCGCTGGCGACGCCACCGCCGCCGTGGAGGCACCCGCGATCGGGGGCGAGGCGGATGAGGTCGTGATCACCGGCTCGCGCATCCGCGGCGCAACGTCGCCCTCGCCGGTAACCGAAGTGACCGCCGAGCAGGTTCGCGACGCGGGTTTCAGCGATTTGGGCCAGGTGATCCGCAGCCTGCCGCAGAATTTCTCCGGCGGCCAGAATCCGGGGGTCCAGCTTGGCGCGGGCGGTATCAACAACCAGAACATGTCGTCCGGCTCCGCCCTCAACCTGCGCGGGCTCGGCCAGGACGCGACGCTGACCCTGCTGAACGGGCGCCGGCTCTCCTATAACGGCTTTACCCAGGCGGTGGACGTGTCGGCGATCCCGATTGGCGCGCTCGCCCGGATCGAGGTCGTCGCGGACGGCGCGTCGGCCATCTACGGCTCCGATGCGGTCGCGGGAGTCGCCAACATCATCCTGCGGCGCGACTATGACGGGGCCAGCACGACGGCGCGGATCGGCATTCCAACCGATGGCGGCGGCGAGGAATATCAACTGAGCGCGACCGCCGGGACGACCTGGGGTTCGGGCGGCTTCATCGCCGCCTATGAATATACCGATGCCGAGGCGATCTTTTCGGACCAGCGTTCCTACACCGCCTACATGCCCGACCCCGCAAGCATCTATCCCTCGCGGCGGCAGCACAGCGTGGTCCTCAGTGCCCATCAGGATCTGGGCGATGTCGTCGAGTTCAATGTCGACGGGCTCTACACCCGCCGGTCGTCCACGGCGCTGATCTCGACCCAACCGACCCAGCGTGTGATCCAGAGCTACCGGGCGGAAATCTTCACGGTGGCTCCGCGGCTGGACATCGCCCTCCCGGGGGACTGGTCGGTCACGCTTGGCGGCACCTATGGCCGGGATGAAACCGTTTCGCGCTTCCGGAGCTTCAGGCTGACTGGCGCGCTCGCCCGCGAATCGCTGCGATGCTATTGCAACACCAGCTATTCCGCAGAAATCTCCGGTGAGGGCCCGCTGTTTCAGTTGCCGGGCGGTGACGTCCGGGCGGCGATCGGCGCCGGCTACCGGCGCAACGATTTCGACTCGATCTCCTATACGGGCGGCAGTCGCGAGAGTGGCCAGCGCAGCAGCCGCTATGCCTTTGGCGAGCTCTATCTGCCGCTCATCGGGCCGGCGACGGACATCCCCGCCGTCAACCGGCTGACCGTCACCGCCGCTTTGCGCTACGAGGACTATCCGGCGCTCGGCAGCGTCACGACACCCAAGCTCGGCCTGATCTACGAACCGACGCCGGACCTCTCGATCCGCGGCTCCTGGGGGCGTTCGTTCAAGGCGCCGACCTTGTTGCAGGAATTTTCCGAACCCATCCTGTATCTGTGGGATGCGGGCGATCTCGGCGGGACGGGCTATCCGCCGGGATCGACCGTGCTGATGACCGAAGGCGGCAATCGCAATCTCAGGCCGGAGCGGGCCGAGACCTGGTCGGCAACCCTGTCGGTGCATCCGCGCGCCCTGTCCGGCCTTCAGCTGGACCTCACCTATTTCGACGTCGACTATCGCGACCGTGTCGTCCAGCCGGTGTCGGCGATCGAGCGGACGTTCGACGATCCCGCCTATCGCGAGTTCCTGACCCTCAATCCGTCCGATGCGCTGAAGGCGCAGATCATCGCCGCCTCGCCGGGCGGGATCACCAACAATTTCGCCGGGGCGCCCTACGATCCGGCGCAGGTCGTCGGGATCGTCTCCAACGTCTACACCAATGTCGCCCGATCCGCCGTGCGCGGCGTGGACGCCTCGGCCTCCTACCGCTTCTCCCTCGGTGGCGGCACCGCGCGGATCAGCGGATCGGCGACCTGGCTGGAGGGAAGCCAGCAGAGCAGCTCGGGATCACCCGAATTCCAGACCGTCGGCATCATCGCCAACCCGCCGGAGTTCAGCGCCCGCGGCGGGATCGTCTGGAATCGCGGCGGCGTGACCCTGGCGACCTTCGTCAATCATCTCGCCGGCGTCATCGACAACAATCAGACGCCCGAAGTGCGCACCGATTCCTTCACGACGGTGGACGCCAACCTGCGTTACCGCACGGAGCCGGGACGGTCGCTGTTCGCGAACGTCGAGGTCGGGCTGTCGGTCCTGAATCTGTTCGACCAGAGTCCGCCGCGCATCACCCCGATCGTCGACTTCATCGTGAACTACGATTCCACCAATTATTCGGGAATCGGCCGGGTCGTCAGCCTGTCGGTGACGAAGCACTGGTGATCGCGGTTCGCCTTCCCCGGTTGCGCTGAACGCCCGCACCGGAAGGGCCGGGCTTTCCGAACGTCTGGAGACGCATATGGTCAAGTACAGCCGGCTGTCCGCCTTCGCCCTGACGTCCTGCCTTGCCGCGATGGCTTTCGCCCCCGCCCGGGCCGAGCGGCCCTACACGGTCGATGACATGCTCTCGGTCGAATCGATCGGCGCTGCCCGGTTCGACCCCTCCGGGCAACGGCTGATCTTCGAGCGCTACGGTCCGTTCGATCGCCAGTCCAACTACGGACGGCAGGAGGTGATTGGCGAGCATCGCTCGAAAATCTATGCCGTCGACCTCTCCGGCAATGCGATGCCCTCCCTGCTCTTCGCGCAGGAACCGGGGGACGGCTACACGATCGGCGGCCTCTCTCCCGACGGCGGGATACTGGTTTTCCGCCATGCATCGAACAGCGGGATTGGAATGGGTGCGGTGGCGCTCTCGGGCGGCACGGCCCGCATGTTCGATTTCTCGCCGGCCTACAGTCCGACCCAGGTCTTCCCCTGGTCGGGTCATCGCGTTGCGGTGACCGCCGCCCCGCCGGGCGAAATCGACAGCTTCGCGGCCATTGGCAACGAGCAGGTCGAGGCAGTGGCAGCGCTCTGGCGTCAGCGTAACCGCGGCGATGCCGCGACCGCGAGCCGTATCGGCAGCGGACGGTTCGCGGCCTTTCCGGCGGAGGAAGGCCGCCTCGTGCTCGCCGACGCGGACAACGCCCGGGTGACGGTGCTGGCCGCCGGCCGCTTCTCCGGCTGGTACGCTTCCGTTGACGGGGCGGCCCTCGCGGCCCTGCGTGAGGAACGGCTGACCATCGATCCCGATCAGCGGATTGAACATGGTGCCAATATCGGCGGCATCCAGCGCCGCCTTCTCATTCTGAACCAGCGCGCCGACGCCGATGCCGGCGCGCTGCACGACGCCTGCCCCGGATGTGATGTCCTTGCCCGGTCGCTGAACTGGTCGGCGGCGGCGCCTTTGCTGGCCTTTGTCGCACGCGACGCGGGCGCGGAATGGAGCGCCGCCCGCTATCGTGTCTATGATCACAGCACCGGCCGCACACACGCGGTCGATCTCGGCGTATTGAAGCCGCATGCCGGTCGCGCCGGCTTCGGGCTCGACATCCGCTCCACCTGGATCGGCGACCGGCTCGCGGTATTCGCGGAGCAGCCCGGCGCCGTCACGGTCCCGAACGCGAACGGGGACGTGCGGGCGGACTGGTATCTGGTCAGAAATGGCGCGCCGCTCAATCTGACGGGTGGTTTCGCCGGCGCATCACCGAACCTGGTCGCTGTCGGCCGGCAGGGCCTGGTCGTGCTGCACGAGGGCGAGGCCTGGCTCATCGACGCCCGCGGCAACCGTCACAATCTTACCGCCGATATTGCCGAACCAGTCCGCGCCTGGCGGGAGCCGAGCCCTTATGGTCCGACCCCTGTCGAGAACCTCCAGCCGGGCGACAGCGTCACGCTCCAGGTGGCGTCCGGGACGGACGGCGTCCCTGATCGGCTGCTGTTCGTCGACCTGGCGAGCGGCCGGATCGATACGGTGACGGCGCCGTCCTCCACCAGCGAATTCATCGCCGCCTCGCCGGCCGCGCGGCGCGCGGCGCTCACCGCGCGCGGCGACAATGTCACCACCCTGATGGTCGTGGGCACCGACGGCAGCCGCCGTGAGCTGGCCCGGCTCAACGAGCATCTGCGCGACGTCGCGGGCGGAACCCCGGTGCGTATTGATCACAAGGGCCCGGACGGCAGCGATCGCATGTCCTGGCTGCTCCTGCCGCCTGGCCACCGCCCTGGTCAGCGCCTGCCCACCGTCGTCAACGTCTATCCCGGTTCGGTCGGCCGCGAGACGTGGCATCGCTGGGAGCTGGACGATGTCCACGCGCTCAACGACCACATCCTCGCCGCCCACGGCTATGCGATCCTCTATCCCAGCATTCCGGTCCGCTACGATCAGGTGCCGCGCGATCCGCTCCAGGGCTTGCCGGAACAGGTGTTTGCGGCCGTCGATGCCGCGATCACCCGCGGCTATGTCGACCCCGAACGGATGGCTGTGCAGGGGCAAAGCTATGGCGGCTACACGACCGGTGCACTTGTCGGCCTCACCAGCCGTTTCCGCAGCGCGGTCGCCCAGGCCGGTATCTACGACCTTGTCAGCAGCTATGGCCAGTTCGACATCCGCACCCGCCTCGAGATGGAGCGCACCGGTCTCAATCTCTTCTCGGCGAGTCTCATGGAATCAGGCCAGGGCGGGATGGGCGCGCCGCCCTGGGAGGATCCGGAGCGCTACCTGCGCAACAGCCCGCTCATGCACGTGCGCAACATCAACACGCCGATCATGCTGATCAGCGGCGATCTCGACTATGTCTCGACGACACAGACCGAGGAGTTCTTCACCGCGCTCACCCGGCTCAACAAGGACGCCGTTTTCGTCCGCTACTATGGCGAAGACCATGTTTTCAACTCGCCCGCCAACATCCGGGATATGTGGCGCCGGATCCTGGACTGGTATGATACGACGCTTGGACCGGCCGGTCGGGATCTGTCGAGGTAGGAGCGTCGCGATCCCGTCCCGGAGACGTCCGTTGCCCGGAGCTTACCCGGAATCGGACGGTCCGCTTCCGGCGATCTGGCGACAGCCCGGGCCGTGCAGCGCCCGGGCTTGCATTCGCCATATTCACACCGGCGCCCCAGGCTCCGGCCTGCAGGAAGACAAATGGCCGGAACTCCGTTACCAGCCCCGTCATGCACCACTCCTTTCCATGGTTCGGCCGGCTCGCGGAGCTCGCGATTGATCTTGGCACAGCCAATACGCGCGTCGTCGATCGCAATGCGGGCATGCTGTTCGATGAGCCCTCGCTCTGCTGCTTCGATCGCAGTGGCGTTCAGCCGGCCCTGGTCGCTGCAGGTGCGCGTGCGCGGCCGATGGTCGACCGCACGCCAGCCTCCCTCAAAGTTGTTCGACCGCTCCGTCGCGGCGTGCTTCAGGACATCGACGCGGCACGCGAACTGCTGCGTTACGCAGTGAGGTCCAGCATCGGCACGGGAAAATTCCGGACGATCGGCGCGATCATCGGCGTTCCTGCCGATGCCACCCACGCCGAGCGGAGCGCCTTGATCGGTGCAGCCAGCGATGCCGGCATTGGCTCGGTCCGGCTTGTCCTCGAACCCTTCGCAGCGGCAGTCGGGGCGGGCTTTGAAATTGACCGGCCAGACGGGTCGATGATCGTGGAGTGCGGTGCCGGAACGACCGAAGTCGCCGTCATCTCACTGGGCGAGATCTGCCTGACCCGCTCCGTTCGCACTGGTGGCGGTGCGCTCGATCAGGCGCTTGCCGATCACCTTCATATGCGACACAAGTTCCTGATTGGCGAACTCAGCGCCGAGGCGCTCAAGCGCCAGCTCGTCGAGTTGCTGGCCCGACATGACGTCGCGGACCGCCGCATCGAGATCAAGGGACGAAGCCTGACGCTGGGCGTCCCTACGACGCTTGCCGTCAAGGCCGATGAGTTGCGTGGAGTGGTTGAAAGGCACGTCGCCCAGATCGTCGACACGGTGAGCGAGGTTCTGGCGGATACTCCACCCGAACTCAGCCATGACATCCATGACAAGGGAATCGTCCTCACCGGTGGTAGTGCGGCCATCAACCTGATCGGCGATGCGATTTCGGCGGCGACAGGTCTTCGGACCATCGTCGCTGATCGGCCCGAATTGTGCGTCGCAAATGGCCTGAGAGCGCTGATGGCGCGCTGACACCCCTCTGCCGGTCGTCCGATTCGCCGCGCATCATTCCGGATGTCTCCCGGACTGCGGATTCAGCCTTTGCAGCGGAGCTTCGACGCCTGGCAGCCTGAGTGGCGGTGGAGGCAGCCTGGTGTGAGCTCGTCTGCATTCCGGCTGGCGGCAACAGGAAACGCAACGGGATGTCGACCCGAGCGCGCCAGGCTTCCTCATTGTGGGCGGCGCCCGGGAATGCGCGGCTGATCCAGTCGCGGCCCTGAATCCAGCCACGCGCCGCCACAAGGTGGTCGATCCGGGTCTGATAGGCGGCATAGTGGCGGTCGAGTGTTTCGCTGCCATGGTCGAAATAAATCCGGTGCCGGCCGGGCCGAGGGAGCACCGTGCGCAGGTAGCCCTCGAAGGCGGTGGCGACGACGAACCACGAACGGCACCGGCCGCCCGTTCGGCCGATCAACGCGCCCGCTCAGCCTGAGGCTGCGACCGGTAGGTTGAAGGCCGCTTCTGCGCCACCATCGGGAAGGTGCGGCCACCGTGGTAGGTTACGATTCCGCACATCCGGTCGCCCTGGGCCGAGAGTACGCCGTCGAACAGCACATCGCCTTCGCGGGAAGCGGCAGCCATGTGGATGCGGTTGCCGGTCAAGGTGATTTCGCGCAGGACAACGGGCGCGGTCCTCACCGGCGTCAGCGACCCGCCATAGGCGGCGCCGACGAAGCCGATCGACATGAGCCCGAAACTGGGCGTTCCCCCGACATCCATCAGGAAATCCCAGTTGCCGTGGAGGTTCGGGGCTTCGCCGCCCGTCGCAGCGGGTCCCGCGCCGCAATTCACGGCGATCGATGTTGCTGGCTGTGCAGCAACCGTTGCAGGGGCAGCGAAGGCGGCGGCCAGGGCAAGCGCTATCAAGCATTTCATCTTCATTTCTCCATGTTGGACAAGCTTTGGGGCGCGGATCGCGCTGGTGGCGCCACATCCACCTGTCCTAGTCGCATCGACAAGCCGGGATTTCGCCAATAGCGTCCGCTTTTTCGCCAATGTGGGAAAGCATGCAGCTCACGCAGCGCCAACGGCCTTTCTGGGGGAGATGGAGGCCATTTCTGGCTGCGATCGCGGTGGGCCTGCTCCTCGGCTTCGCAGGTCCCTTCGGCTCCTACCCGGCCTTCCCGATCGCGACCCGCTACGCATTCTGGCTGGGGCTGACGGCGGCCGGCGTGGTGGCTGCAGTCGCGGCGGACGCCGTGTTGCCCCTGGCAAGGCTTCGCGCCGGTCTGATCCGGGTCGGAGCCGTCGCTCTGGTCTCCGCGTTGCCGATGACCTTCGTCGTGGCCTGGACCCTGTCGCTTGTTCAGCCGGGCCGCGTCTTCACGCCCCAGCAACTGCCAGCCCTGTTCGCGGCGGTCGCGGCCGTTCAACTGCTGGTCGTTTACGCGACGACAAGAACCGCGGCCACGGCCGATGACGCCGAGACACCCGCCCGGGCGCCCGCTCTCCCGGAACCAGGGGCAGAGGCGATTCCGGCCGCCTTTCCGTCCGCCCTGCTCAGCAGACTGCCGTCGGGTATCGGCAGCGGCATCATCGCTCTCGAAACGGAGGATCACTATCTTCGCGTGCATGCGGTCGGCGGGAGCGCCCTGATCCTGATGCGGATGGCCGATGCGGTCGCCTTGCTCGACCCGCAGCTGGGAGCGCAGATTCATCGCCGCTGGTGGGTCGCCCAGGCGGCGGTCGCGGGCGTGCTGACGGAGGGGCAGAAGCTCTCCCTCCGCCTGATCGACAATAGACAGGTGCCGGTCGGCAGGACCTTCTCTGCAGCAGCCAAAGCAAGGTTTGCCCATGTCCGCAACATCGGCCCACCCGGTCAGGCGTCGGCCGTTGGCGAAGGGCTCTTCGTCGGCGGCGCCTAGCTGCGCCTGTGCCACAGGCCTGGCCCGCGCGCTCGGCGAGCAGGCAGGTTGCTATGCGCTCGGCCAGGGCAGCCTCGGTCTGCCGACAACTATCTGCCGACCGTGGTCCCGGGCACGCTCACCATCAATGTCAGGCAATCGAGCGCCGACGGCGGCGACACACTCGGAAAGCTCCGCCGCATGAGCGCGTCGACGCGTTTCCGCGATTCGTCAGGCAGCGCTGCAATTTCCTTCTGCGGGTCGCTTGCTGTCGGTATGACCTTGTTATCCACTTCGGCGATGAGCCGCAGGTAGACGGCGCGCAGCAAGGTCCGCGCCTCTTCTTCGGGAAGTTCACGATTGTTTCCGATCAACGATCGACTCGCTGGGCCCCAGGCAGGGGGGGCCAAAGCCGCAAGGCCTCGCAACCGCAGTCCGGTAGCGAGCTGAGAAGCCAGGACAATTTGAAAGTCTGGCGGAGAGGGAGGGATTCGAACCCTCGGAACGCTTGCGCGCTCAACGGTTTTCGAGACCGCCCCGATCGACCACTCCGGCACCTCTCCGCAAATGAGGAATCGCCCCAAGGGAGCGCTCGCCCGGTCGAATGAGCCGCGCGCTCTAGCTTAACCGGATCGGCTTGCCAAGCATGTCGTGCGCGACTTCGGCACATGGTCCGCTTGCCGCCGGGGGCGTCGTATCCTACATGATGAGTCTGATGTCGCGTACCGACCACATCCCCTTGAGCGAGGGTGCCCCGCTGGCGCCGCCGGTCTCGCACGCAGCCTTCTCGATCGGAGATGTGGTCCGCCACCGGCTGTTCGATTTCCGCGGCGTGATCTTCGACATCGACCCCGTCTTCGCCAACAGCGAGGAATGGTATCAGGCGATTCCCGAGGACATCCGTCCGCCCAAGGACCAGCCCTTCTATCACCTGCTCGCCGAGAATGCGGAGTCGAGCTACATCGCCTACGTCAGCCAGCAGAATCTGCTGGCCGACGATGCCGGCGAGCCGATCGAGCACCCGGCGATCACCGACCTGTTCGACGGGTTCAAGGCCGGCCGCTACAACCTGCGCCCGGAACGGCGACATTAATCCCGATTGGCGCACCGCGCTCGGTTGACAGGCGCCCGCTCCCTCTGTAGCAGCCCACCTTCCGCGCGGAGACGTGTCTCGGCGCGCCAAGCAATTTGAACTTATTGGATAGGCCCATGTTCGCTATCGTGCGCACGGGCGGCAAGCAGTATCGCGTCGCCGCCGGAGACAAGATCGTCGTCGAAAAGCTCGCTGGTGAGGCGGGCGACACGGTGACCCTGGACGACGTCCTGCTGGCCGGCGATGGCGGTGAACTGAAGTCGACCGACGGCCTCACCGTCTCGGCCGAGATCGTCGCCCAGGCGAAGGGTGAGAAGGTCATCGTCTTCAAGAAGCGCCGCCGGCACAATTATCGCCGCCGGAAGGGCCATCGCCAGCAGCACACGATCCTGAAGATCGTGGCGATCGGCGGCAAGAAGGCGGAGGCGAAGAAGGCCGCGCCGGCGAAGGACGAAGCCCCGGCGGCCGAGAAGCCTGCCAAGGCGAAGGCGGAAGCGCCGGCCAAGGCTGAGGCGCCGAAGAAGGCGGCCGCGACCAAGACGGACGACAAGACGACCAATGCTGCGCCTGCGAAGAAGGCTTCGACAAAGAAGCCGGCGGCTGCTAAGGGCGAATAAACGGATCTAGGGCTAGAGAAGACTCATGGCACATAAGAAAGCAGGCGGCTCGTCGCGTAACGGCCGCGATTCGCAGTCCAAGCGCCTCGGCGTGAAGAAGTTCGGCGGCCAGTCCGTGGTCGGCGGCAACATCATCGTGCGCCAGCGCGGCACCAAATATTATCCGGGTGCGAACGTCGGCATCGGCAAGGATCATACCCTCTTCGCGCTTACCGCCGGCACCGTCGCGTTCCGCGACGGCAAACTCGGCCGCAAGTACGTGTGTGTGGACATGATTGCGCAAGCGGCGGAATAACGGGCAGTCGATGACGGGCTGCCCAGGAAGGGTGGCCCCGGGGGCATCTCGACGAGATGCCCGAAAATCGAGGGAGAGGGCCACCCCTCTCCCTTTTTTATTGTCTCCCTCGTGACGATGTCGCCGGCTCGTAACCCCTTGGGGGCAAAGGGGCGGCGGCAGGGGAAGAGAGGAGACCACCATGTTCGCAAGGACCCCGAGACTTCTGCTGCGGCCCGCCTGGGCGGAAGATGCGCCTGCACTGTTCCGGGCGATCGCCGACGAGCGGATCGTGCGCAATCTCGCGCAGGCGCCCTGGCCCTATGGCCCGGCCGACGCCGAGGCCTTCGTCGCGCGCGCCCGCGGCGCGCATGAGCCGGCCTGCCTCATCTTCCTGAGGACCCGGGGCGCGCCGCGGCTGATCGGCGGGGTGGGCTTCGGCGAAACGGCCGACGGCGAGGTTGAGTTCGGCTATTGGATCGCGCGGCCCTATTGGGGGCTGGGCTTTGCGACCGAGGCGGCGCGCGCCGCGATCGACAATGCCCGGCACTCGCTCCGGCTGAAGCGGCTGATCGCAGGCCATTTTCTCGACAACCCGGCTTCGGGCCGCGTGCTCGAGAAGCTCGGCTTTCGCCCGACCGGCGTCACGCGTCCGCGCCACAGCGCCGGGCGGGGCGCCGACGCGCAGAGCCGCGAGTACGCACTGGACATGGCCGACGAGATGCCGGTCGATCATCTCTGCGAGATGATGGCGGCCTGATTCCCTCCCCGGCTCACCGCCGGGGAGGGGGCTATGCATAGGCCTCGGGGCCGGCAGCCGTCGCATCGCCTTCCGCGGCGGCGATCAGCGCGCGATCGTCGTGATTCCAGGGGTGGAAGCCGGGCAGGAAGAAGGCGAGCCAGGCGCCGAGGATCTTGCGCAGCATGCCCGGGCGAACCCAGGCGAACCAGAGCATCCGGCCCCACGCCCTCAGCCCCGTGATCCCGTCCTGGGCCAGCAGGTCCAGGGTCCCGGCCGTGCGGTCGACGATGAAATTGCGCGTGACGAACAGCATCACCTTGGCCTTCACCTTCCAGCGGGTCTTGCGCGGCCAGAGCGCGGTCGCATGGAGCCAGGTGTCATAGGCGACGCCCTTGTGCTCGATCTCCTCGATCGCGTGCCAGCGCCACATCGCCGCGCTCTGCGTATCGGCGGAGCCGAGGTGGCGCGGGTCCCTGAGCAGTTCGTGCGCCAGGATCGCCGTGAAATGCTCGAGGCACATCGTCGCGGCGAGACTCACGATCGGCGGCTTGGCGCGGGTGATTTCGAGCCGATAGTCGACCTGGGCCTCCAGCGCGCCGAGGTCGTATCCGGCCTCCAGCGCGCGCCGGTTGAACTGCACATGCTCGCGGCTGTGCATCACTTCCTGGGTGGTGAAGGCCTTGATCTCCTCGGCAAGCTTGGGAGGCGCGCCGTCGCGGAACTTGCGTACACTCTCCACGAAGAAGCCTTCGCCCTTGGGGAAGGTCGCCGACAGGGCATTGTAGAAGGCCGTTGCGACGGGATCGCCGCCCATCCACCATCGGGCCTGCGCGGCACCGCGACCGAAGCGGCGGTCGCGCGGGGTAATCGTCAAGTCTGCGGGTGTACCGGGCCGACTCATACCTGTATCTCCTTGCGTGAGGAGATGCCCAATACTTACACAGATGTCAATAAAGCGCGAGCGCCTGAACCCCGAAGAAAGTCGTGCCGCCGCACTCGAAGCCGCCCGCCGACTGCTGATCGATCACGGTCCGCAGGCGGTGACGCTGAAGGCCGTGGCGGCGGAGGTCGGCAAGACCCACGCCAACCTGCTCCATCATTTCGGCTCCGCCGCCGGGCTTCAATCGGCGCTCGCCGCGCTCATCAGCGCGCGGGTCTGCACCGGCATTGCCGAGGCGGTGGTGAAGAGCCGGCAGGGCGAGGCCGATCCGATCGAGATTGTCGACCGCACCTTCGACGCGTTCGGCAAGGAGGGTGCCGGTGCGCTGGCCGCATGGATGATTCTCTCGGGAAACCGCGATGCGCTGAATCCGGTTCTCGACGCGATCCACGGCCTTGTCGATCAGTTGGGCGAAGGCCATGAGGACCGGCCGGTCCACGAAATGACACTCTGGCTTGTTCTCGCTGCACTGGGTGATTCGCTTCTCGGCGGCGAGATGGCCGAGGCGCTCGGACTGCCACGCGGCAAGGCCCGCGAACTCGCCCGCGGCCAGCTCATCGCGGCGCAGAGGAGGTTCGAGGACGGGGCAGCGTCGTGACGGACGGCGCTCAGGCCAGCACGATGACCACCGCCGCGTCGTAGCCCTGTTCCGCGCGGGACGTCTCCGCGACCGGAACGTCGTCGCCCGCCCGCCGGAAGATCCGGTCCTGCGTATTGCGCAAGAAATTGCCGGCCCGGCCCGCATAGGCGCCCTGCGCATAGAGCGCCTCGGACAGCGCGTCGGGAAAGTAGATTTGCGAGGTGGCTTCACGCCCGTCCGGCAGCCAGGCTTTGACGTGGATATGGGGCGCGCGTCCGTCATACCAGCCGGGATAGATGGTCCGGAATGTCGCAATGGCTTCGGCGTCGGCGAACTGGGTGCCGCGCAGCCAGGTCTCGCCACGGGTCCGTTCCCGATCATAGCCCGAATAGGCGCCCGCCGCGTCGCAATGCCACACGTCCACGCGCGCCCGCGTGGCCGGGGCGCAATCAACGGCAGCGACGATCTGCAGCCGCAGCCGCAGGGCGGCTCCCGGTTTCCCGCCGGTGATATCTGATCGTACGAGTCTCGGATCGAAATAGAACGGTCCCTCGGTCTGCTCCGGTGTCACCGGGCAGGTCATTCCGGTGATCAGTCGCGTGCTCGAGGCGACCGGGGTCTGCTGTGCCCAGGCGATGATCGGGAGCGCTGTTGCGCCGAATGCGCCGGCGCCCCAAAGCATGGTGCGGCGGTCAAGGTGATCGTGCGGTGGCTGCTGCGGCATGTGACGGCCTCATGTGCTGACGGGACCGCTGTCGAACGTGAATGTCATACAACTTTATCGTCGCGCGGGCGAATATGTACCGATTTGTCGCAACCCCTTGGTTTGACTTAGCGCCTGTCAGGCCTAAATCGCATCGATGCATTTCCTCGATCAGGCGAAAATCTACATCCGCTCCGGCGCCGGCGGACCGGGCGCCGTCAGCTTCCGGCGCGAGAAGTTCATCGAATATGGCGGCCCCGACGGCGGCGACGGCGGCAAGGGCGGCGACATCGTGTTCGAGGCCGTCGAAGGCCTCAACACGCTGATCGACTTTCGCTACACCCAGCATTTCCGGGCGCCGCGCGGCACCGGCGGCGCCGGCTCGAACAGGACCGGGGCAGGGGGCCGGGATCTGGTGATCCGGGTGCCGATCGGCACGCAGGTCCTCGACGACGAGCGCGAGCATGTTCTCGCCGATTTCACCGAAGCCGGCCAGCGCGTGGTGTTGCTCAGGGGCGGCGACGGCGGCCGCGGCAATGCGAGCTACAAGACCTCGACCAACCGGGCGCCGCGCCAGCACGGCACGGGCTGGCCGGGCGAGGAGCTCTGGATCTGGCTGCGGCTCAAGCTGATCGCCGATGCCGGCCTGGTCGGCCTGCCCAATGCCGGCAAGTCGACCTTCCTGAACGCCGTCTCCAACGCCAAGGCGAAGGTGGGCGACTATCCGTTCACCACCCTGCACCCCAAGCTCGGTGTGGTGCGCCACAAGGGGGTCGATTTCGTCCTGGCCGACATTCCGGGCCTGATCGAGGGTGCGGCCGAGGGCGCCGGCATCGGCGACCGCTTTCTCGGCCATGTCGAGCGCACCCGGGTTCTTCTGCACCTCGTTGATGCCAACAATGAAGACGTCGCCGCGGCCTATCGCACCGTGCGCGACGAGCTCGAGGCCTATGGCGCCGGCCTTGACGAGAAACCCGAGGTGATCGCTCTTTCCAAGGGCGACACGATCGACGACGAACTCGCCGAGGCGCTGGCCGCCGAGCTCAGCGAAGAATCCGGCACCGAGGTGTTCACCGTGTCCGGCGCGACCGGTGCCGGGGTCGAGGAGGTTCTCGACGCGCTCCTCGCCCATATCGGCCAGCTCGACCGCGCGGCGGCCAATGCGGACGACGAGGAAGGCAGCTGGTCTCCGCTATGAAGGGCGTGCGCGTTGTCGCCCTGACCGGCGCGACGGGTTTCGTCGGCGGGCATCTGCTGAAGGCCGCGCACGCCGCTGGGTATGACGTTCGCGCACTGACACGCGGCCCGCGCCCCGCCGGGGACGGGGTGATCTGGGTCGAAGGCACGCTCGACCAGCCGGACGCCCTGGCCACGCTCTGCCAGACTGCCGACGCGGTCGTCCATGTTGCCGGCCTGATCAACGGTCCCAATCGCGACGCGTTCGATACGGTCAATGCCGGCGGCACCGCCAGCATGATCGATGCTGCCCGCGCCGCCGGAGTCACGCGGTTCATCCACATGTCCAGCCTCGCGGCGCGCGAGCCCGACCTGTCCGACTATGGCTGGTCCAAGGCGAAGTCGGAGCGGATCGTCGCCGCGTCGGGCCTCGACTGGACGATCGTGCGCCCTCCCGCGGTCTACGGCCCCGGCGATCGCGAGACGTTCGAGTTGTTCCGCATGGCGCGGCGCGGCCTCGTCGCGCTGCCACCGGCCGGCCACTTCTCGATCATCCATGTCGAGGATCTCTGCCGGCTGGTCCTCGCCTTGCTCGACGCGCCCGGCACGGCCGGTGAAACCTACGAGCCGGATGATGGCCGGGAGAAGGGTTGGGAGCACCGCCATTTCGCCCGTACGCTCGGCCGGCTGCTCGGGCGGCGCCCGGCGACGGTCGCGGTGCCGAAGGTCGTGATGGCCGGCGCCGCGCACGTAGACCGGCTCGTGCGTCGTGACCGGGCCAAGCTCACGCCGGATCGGGTGCGCTATTTTTGCCACCCTGACTGGGTGGTCACCGCCGAGGCCCGCCCGCCCGCGGCGCTCTGGGTACCGGAAATCCGAACCTCCACCGGCCTCAAGGCGACGGCGGACTGGTATCGCCAGCAAGGCTGGCTCAGATGATCAGGCGAGATAGATAACGATATAGCTGACGAAGCTCGCCACCAGGCCGACCAAGAGCATGCGATAGGCGTAGCTCAGCATGCGGTATTTCTTGTTCTGCAGCACCGATCCCGCCTGATGAATGTCGCGCGCCATCGTCCGGTAGATGCTGTCGTCGCTGACGAGGCGCGACGTGATCGCCTCGATGAACTCGTCCTCGCCCATCCGGCTGAACACGCCGAAGAAAAGCAGGTTCGGCTGGCCCACCGGCTTGCGCTTCCTTGTCATCGGCAACACGGCGAGGATCGCGAAGATCGCCGAGAGGAAGGCCGCGCCGCCGAGGATGAGCAGCGGCACCGGGGCTGCGCCATCGCGCGCCTGGCTGACCGTGATGGTGAAAATGACGAAGGTCGCGCCCATCAGGATACTCGCCTTGGTGTCAGCCATGGCGGATAGCTGCAACTGGGCGAGTTGTGCCGTACGCATCATGTGCGCGGCGTTGACGGGATAGGCCGGTATGTCGGCCCGCTTGTCTTCGGCCACTTCTTCATGCCCCTGTTGAGTCCCCAAAATGTCATGCAACGCTGTGGCAGGCTTGCCAAGCGGGCCCGCGATGCTTTTTCGTTTGCAGTGGGGCGGAAAGATGCGCTCTTCCCAACTTTGACGTGAAATCACTATCATCGCTTGAGGATTCTGGCCTGGCCGGATACCTGAAACGGTAGCTCCAGATGTGACCGATTAGGCAGAGGCTCTGGTTTGGGGGGAATATGGCCGGAATATCGGGCACTAACGGCAACGATGTCATCGACGGTACGAGCGAACCAGATACTATTCATGGCCTTGACGGCGCCGACGTCATCAATAGTCAGGCCGGTGTCGATACCGTCTACGGCGGAGACGGCAACGACACTATCATAGAAATAAACGGACCTGGTGGCGATTGGCTCTATGGCGGCAATGGTGATGACACTTTCTCGGTTAGCGTGAGGTCATACATGACTGGTGGCGCTGGTCGCGACACCTTCATCGTCTCCGGTCCGGCAAATCAATCGCGTATTTTTGATTTCAAAGCTGGCGCTGGGGGCGATCAATTGAACCTCAATGGCTTGGCTTTCTATGGCACTTCCTGGAACGGATCCGGTAATCCGTTCGCTCTCGGCTATCTGACCCTGAACCAGATCGGTAGCGACATTATCATCGGCCGCGACCCCGATGGCGGGGGCGATCAGTCGTTGCCAGTTCTCTATCTCGAGAACGTGGACGCGGGAGATCTGACTGCTGACAATTTCAACGCGTCGTCGGCGTTCGTCAGCCATGTCGATACGGGAGGCGCGGATATTCTGGTCGGGACCGCGGCGATCGATCATTTTCGATTGGGAGCAGGCGACGACATCGTCAATGGCGGACGTGGGCCGGATACTGCCATCTATTCGGGCAGGATGGCCGGCTATTCGATCTCCTATTCCGGAGGTGCGTGGATCGTCAGGGATATCAATCTCGGTGACGGCGATGACGGCACCGATGTGTTGCGTGAGATGGACGCCATCCGTTTTGCCGATGGTCCGCTGCATTTGGACCCGGCCCCGTCGATCAGTGGAAAGATTAAACCTGCCGGCGAGGGAGTCTTCAATAGCCCCGCAGGCGTCGCAGCAAGTGCTTCCGGGACCGTCGCGACGGTTTGGACCACAAACGGTCAAACCCAGTTCCGCCTCTATGACCGTGAAGGAAATCCCATCACGGCTGCGCGCGACGCATTCGACGTTCCTGGCGCGAGCAATGTGGGGCTTGATTTCCTTTCCGACGGGCGGTTCGTGATCGCCGGTACAGCCCAGATCAATGGCAATCCCACACCGGTCGCCCGCCTTTTTGCCGCCGACGGCACGCCGTTGGGACCGCTTATCGAGATCGGCGGCGGCCCGATGGACGAGCCCTACGAGTATCGCCTGGAAGTGCTGCCGGACGATGGATTTGTGATCACCTGGAAAGCCAAAGTCCCGAATCCGGAGATTTTCGCGAGGCATTTTGATTCAGACGGTGCGGCCATAGGTGACCGCATGACCCTGGACGCTTATGGCGTTGGCCAGCGTGCGCACGATATTGCCGCTGTATCTGACAACAGCTTCCTGCTCGCGCGTGTCGCAGACGGTGCCGTTTCCGCCAAACTCCTGTCGACCGACGGATCGGTTTTGCGGCCGTCTATCCAGGTCAATGAAGCTTCAGCGCAGGATTATTCCGGCGTCGCGGTCGCACGGCTCGCCGACGGTCGTTTCATCATCGTCTATGGTGGCGACAGCGCTCTTCTCGGGCGGATATTCGAAGCGAATACGGGCGCACTGGGCAACGAATTCGCCATAAGTACGCTCGGTAGCGGTGGTCGAATGCCAGATGTCGTCGCGCTCGACGACGGTGGTTTCGTGGTGGTCTGGGAAGAAAATTTCTTTAGCCGATATGCCTTCGCACAACGCTTCGATGGGGAAGGGGCGCGCGTCGGGGAGCAGATTGAAGTTTCGCTCAGCGATGCCCAGTCAGCGCCGTATGTCGCTGCCCTGCCGGATGGAGCCTGGGCGACGGTCTTCGAGGACGGAACTTGGCCGTCTCTCGATGGATCCTTGGTTTTCTATGGACCGTCGGGTCTCGTCGGCGGTGACGGAAATGACACGATACGCGGCGGTATAGCCGACGATGTTTTCGGCGGCGGTGCCGGCAACGACATTCTGGACGGCGGCGGTGGCCGGGACGTGATGCGGGGCGGCCTTGGCAACGACATCTACATTGCCGACGGCGACGATGCGATCACGGAGGCGGCGGGCCAGGGGTTCGACCAGATCTATGTGAGCGCAACCCATAGCCTCGTCGCCAATGCCGAGGTCGAGG
>JAESFN010000112.1_pt1 | contig 148430 bp, 165 predicted proteins | sample 9269411 | NCBI WGS metagenome assembly JAESFN01 (sample SAMN14505399, study PRJNA617100) | algae metagenome | isolation source: Iphinoe sp. HA4291-MV1 and co-occurring heterotrophs from trail next to... | place: USA: Maunawili Falls, Hawaii | collected 2009-07-25
CATCGCGTAACGGCTGATCTGAGGGCGGAAGCCCTTCGGGGCTTTCGTCTTTTCACGTCACGGAGATAACACGACCATGAACGGTCAGAATATCCGGATCCGCCTCAAGGCGTTCGACCATCGCATTCTCGATGCGTCGACGCGCGAGATCGTCTCGACCGCCAAGCGCACCGGCGCCCAGGTCCGCGGCCCGATTCCGCTGCCGACGCTGATCGAGAAGTTCACCGTCAACCGCTCGCCCCATATCGACAAGAAGTCGCGCGAGCAGTTCGAGATGCGGACCCACAAGCGGGTTCTCGATATCGTCGATCCGACCCCCCAGACGGTCGACGCCCTCATGAAGCTCGATCTCGCCGCCGGCGTCGACGTCGAAATCAAGCTCTGATCCGATTAAACGGGTCCTCTGTTTCCGGTACCCCCGGATGGACATGACCCCAAAGGAAGGTATGCACCGATGCGTTCCGGTGTGATTGCACAGAAAGTCGGGATGACCCGCATCTTCACCGATGCCGGCGAGCACATCCCGGTCACCGTGCTGAAGCTCGACAACTGCCAGGTTGTCGCGCACCGCACGAAGGACAAGAACGGCTATGTCGCCGTGCAGCTCGGGACGGGCCGTGCCAAGGTCAAGAACGTCTCGAAGGCGCAGCGCGGTCATTTCGCCGTTGCCAAGGTCGAGCCGAAGCAGAAGCTGGTCGAGTTCCGCGTCAGCGACGACGCGTTGATTCCGGTCGGCGCCGAGCTGACCGCCGACCACTTCGTCGTCGGCCAGTTCGTCGACGTCTCCGGCACGACCACCGGCAAGGGCTTCGCCGGCGGCATGAAGCGCTGGAACTTCGGCGGTCTGCGCGCCACGCACGGCGTCTCGGTCTCGCATCGTTCGATCGGTTCGACCGGTGGCCGTCAGGACCCGGGCAAGACCTTCAAGAACAAGAAGATGCCGGGCCATCTCGGTGCCGAGCGCGTCACCACGCAGAACCTGCGCGTCGTCCAGACGGATGCCGAGCGCGGCCTGATCCTGGTCGAGGGCGCCGTCCCCGGCGTTGCCGGCGGCTGGATCCACGTCCGCGACGCGGTCAAGCGCTCGCTGCCGAAGGACGCCCCCCTGCCGGGCAAGTTCAAGGTCTCCGGCGAGGGCAAGGCCGAGATTGTCGAGGCTCCTGCGGCCCAGGCTGAGGAGAACGTGTGATGAAGCTCGATATCGTCACTCTTGAAGGCGGCAAGGCCGGCTCGCTCGAGCTGTCCGACGCGATCTTCGGCCTCGAGCCGCGCGCCGACCTGCTCGCTCGCATGGTGCGCTACCAGCTCGCCAAGCGCCGCGCCGGCACGCACAAGTCGAAGGGGCGTTCGGAAGTCGATCGCACCCGCAAGAAGATCTACAAGCAGAAGGGCACCGGCGGCGCTCGCCACGGCGCGGCTTCGGCTCCGCAGTTCCGCGGCGGCGGCAAGGCCTTCGGCCCGGTGGTGCGTGACCATGCTCACGAGCTGCCGAAGAAGGTGAAGGCCCTGGCCCTGCGCCATGCGCTTTCGTCGAAGGCCAAGGACGCCGGCCTGATCATCATCGACGACGTCAAGCTCGCCGAGCCGAAGACCAAGATCCTGCTCGGCCATTTCGGCAAGCTCGACCTGTCGAGCGCGCTGGTGATCGGCGGCGCCGAGATCGATGTGAACTTCGGCCTGGCGGCGCGTTCGATCCCGAACGTCGACGTGCTGCCGGTCCAGGGCATCAACGTCTATGACATCCTGCGTCGCGACAAGCTCGTGCTGACGCGCTCGGCTGTCGATGCGCTGGAGGCGCGCTTCAAATGAGCCAGTCCAAGAACCTCGATCCGCGGCACTACGACGTCATCGTCGGCCCCGTGATCACCGAGAAGGCGACGATGCTCTCCGAGCACAACAAGGTCGTCTTCAAGGTCGCCAAGACCGCGACCAAGCCGCAGATCAAGGCGGCGGTCGAGAAGCTGTTCGATGTCAAGGTGATCAGCGTCAACACGATGGTCACCGAGGGCAAGATGAAGGTCTTCCGGGGCCGTCTTGGCCAGCGCTCTGACGTCAAGAAGGCGGTCGTGACCCTCGAAGAGGGCCACTCCATCGACGTCACCACGGGCCTCTGAGAAGGATCGTCATCATGGCTTTGAAAAGTTTCAAGCCGATCACGCCGAGCCTTCGCCAGCTCGTGATCGTCGACCGCAGCGAGCTCTACAAGGGCAAGCCGGTCAAGGTGCTGACCGAGGGCAAATCGTCCTCGGGCGGCCGCAACAATCTCGGCCGCGTCACCGTCCGCTTCCGCGGCGGTGGTCACAAGCGCACGCTTCGCCTGATCGATTTCAAGCGTCGCGGCAAGGCCGGCATCCCGGCGACCGTGGAGCGGATCGAGTATGATCCGAACCGTTCGGCCTTCATCGCGCTGATCAAGTATCAGGACGGCGAGCTCGCCTACATCCTGGCGCCGCAGCGTCTGGCGGTCGGCGACAGCGTCATCGCCGGCGACAGCGTCGACGTGAAGCCCGGCAACGCGGCCCCGATGGGCTCGCTGCCGATCGGCACGATCGTCCACAATGTCGAGCTCAAGATCGGCAAGGGCGGGGCGCTGGCGCGCTCGGCGGGCAACTACGCCCAGATCGTCGGTCGCGACCAGGGCTACGTCATCGTCCGTCTGAACTCGGGCGAGCAGCGCCTGATCAGCGGCCTGTGCTATGCCACCGTGGGCGCGGTTTCGAACCCCGACCACATGAACCGGAATGACGGCAAGGCCGGGCGCTCGCGCTGGCTGGGTCGTCGTCCGCATAACCGTGGTGTCTCGATGAACCCGGTCGACCATCCGCATGGCGGCGGCGAAGGCCGCACCTCGGGCGGCCGTCATCCGGTTACGCCCTGGGGTCTGCCGACCAAGGGCAAGAAGACCCGCTCGAACAAGCGGACCGATACGTTCATCGTGTCGAGCCGTCACGCCCGCAAGAAGAAGAACTGAGGTCCGTCATGGCGCGTTCGCTTTGGAAAGGTCCGTTCGTCGACGGATACCTCCTGAAGAAGGCCGAGGTCGCCCGTTCGGCGAGCCGGTCGGAAGTCATCAAGATCTGGAGCCGCCGCTCCACGATCCTCCCGCAGTTCGTCGGTCTGACGTTCGGCGTCTACAACGGCCACAAGCATGTGCCGGTGAACGTCTCCGAGGAGATGGTGGGCCACAAGTTCGGCGAGTTCTCGCCGACGCGCACCTTCCCCGGCCACGCTGCCGACAAGAAGGCGAAGAGGAAGTAAGCCATGGGTAAGCCCTCCGCCCCCCGTGCGCTGCCCGAGAACGAGGCCAAGGCGGTGGCGCGCAACCTGCGCGTCTCCCCGCAGAAGCTGAACCTTCTCGCCCAGCTCATCCGCGGCAAGAAGGTCTCGACCGCGCTCGCCGACCTCGAGTTCTCGCGCAAGCGGATCTCGACCGATGTGCGCAAGTGCCTGCAGAGCGCGATCGCCAACGCCGAGAACAACCATGATCTCGACGTCGACGATCTGGTCGTGTCCCAGGCTTTCGTCGGCAAGGCGCTCGTCATGAAGCGCTTCCACGCCCGCGCCCGCGGCCGTGGCGCCCGCATCATGAAGCCCTTCGCCAACATCACGATTGTGGTGCGCGAAGTTCAGGCTGCGAAGGCCTGAGGAGAGAACGATGGGTCAGAAAATCAATCCGATCGGCCTTCGTCTCGGCATCAACCGGACCTGGGATTCGCGCTGGTTCGCCGCCAAGGGCGAGTACGGTAAGCTGCTTCACGAGGACATGGCCATCCGCGCCGCCCTGATGAAGCTGCTGAAGCAGGCCGCTGTCTCGAAGATCATCATCGAGCGTCCGCACAAGAAGTGCCGCGTCACCATCCACTCGGCTCGTCCGGGCGTGGTGATCGGCAAGAAGGGCGCGGACATCGAGAAGCTTCGCAAGACCGTGTCGAAGCTGACGAATGCCGACGTGACGATCAACATCGTCGAGGTGCGCAAGCCCGAGATCGACGCGACCCTGGTCGCCGACTCGATCGCGCAGCAGCTCGAGCGCCGCGTCGCCTTCCGTCGCGCCATGAAGCGCGCCGTGCAGTCGGCGATGCGTCTCGGCGCCGAGGGCATCCGCATCAACTGCTCGGGCCGTCTGGGCGGCGCGGAAATCGCGCGTCTCGAATGGTACCGTGAGGGCCGCGTGCCGCTGCATACGCTGCGCGCCGACGTCGACTACGGCGTCGCCACCGCCTTCACGACCTATGGCACGTGCGGGATCAAGGTCTGGATCTTCAAGGGCGAGATCCTGGAACACGACCCGATGGCCCAGGACAAGCGCCTCTCGGACGAGGGCGGCCGCTCGGGTGGTGAGCGCCGCGAACGTCGCGAGCAGGCTGCGTAAGGCTGATCGAGAAGAGCCATGCTGCAACCAAAGCGCACTAAGTTCCGTAAGCAGTTCAAGGGACGCATTTCCGGCGTCGCCAAGGGCGGCACGGACCTCAACTTCGGCCAGTTCGGCCTGAAGGCCCAGGAGCCGGAGCGCGTCACGGCCCGCCAGATCGAGGCGGCCCGTCGTGCCATCACCCGCGCCATGAAGCGCGCGGGCCGAGTCTGGATCCGGATCTTCCCGGACGTGCCGGTCTCGAAGAAGCCGACCGAAGTCCGCATGGGTAAGGGCAAGGGTTCGCCCGAGTTCTGGGCGGCCAAGGTCAAGCCGGGCCGGATCATGTTCGAGCTCGACGGCGTGCCGGAGGATATCGCCCGCGAGGCGCTCCGTCTCGGCGCCGCCAAGCTGCCGATCAAGACCCGCTTCATCCAGCGCATCGCCGAGTAAGGAGGGCGAGATGAAATCGACTCAACGCCTGTCCGATCTCAAAGTGATGAGCGCGGACCAGCTCCAGGACGAGCTTCTCAAGCTCAAGAAGGAGCAGTTCAACCTGCGTTTCCAGCGCGCCACCGGCCAGCTCGAGAATACCGCTCGGGTCACCCTGGTGCGCAAGGAGATCGCCCGCATCAAGACACTGCAGCGGTCGAAGACCGCGGCAGTGAGCGCCTGAGGAGTAGGGGACCATGCCGAAGCGCGTGCTGCAGGGCGTCGTCGTCAGCGACAAGCAAAACAAAACTGTTGTGGTCAAGGTCGAGCGGCGTTATACGCACCCGCTCCTCAAGAAGACGGTGCGCCGTTCGAAGAACTATCACGCCCATGACGAGGCGGGGTCGTTCAAGGTCGGTGACTCGGTCTGGATCGAGGAGTCGAAGCCCATTTCCAAGCTGAAAAGCTGGGTTGTGCTCGACAACGCTCCCAAGGCGTAAGTCGAATCATTGAGGCCAGGGGGCGATCGACCCCCGTCAGTCGTAGTCCGGGCTTAGGCAATCCGCCTTTGTCCGGAAACCGCGCTGATATGGAATGGAAGGATCAAGGCCATGATCCAGGTGCAGACGAATCTCGAGGTCGCCGACAATTCCGGCGCCCGCCGCGTGATGTGCATCAAGGTTCTCGGCGGCTCGAAGCGGCGCTATGCCCGCATCGGCGACATCATTGTGGTTTCGATCAAGGAAGCCATCCCGCGCGGCCGCGTGAAGAAGGGCGACGTCATGAAGGCGATCGTCGTGCGCACCGCCAAGGACATCAAGCGCGCCGATGGTTCGGTGATCCGCTTCGACCGCAACGCGGCCGTGCTGATCAACAACCAGAAGGAGCCGGTGGGCACCCGTATCTTCGGACCGGTTCCGCGCGAGCTGCGCGCCAAGAACCACATGAAGATCATTTCGCTCGCTCCCGAGGTGCTGTGATGGCTGCGAAAATCAAGAAGGGCGACAAGGTCGTCGTGCTCGCCGGCCGTGACAAGGGCAAGAATGGCGAAGTGCTCCAGGTCCTGCCGAAGGACGCCCGCGCCGTCGTGCGCGGCGTGAACCTGGTGAAGAAGCACACCAAGGCGACTGCCCAGTCCGAGGGCGGCATCATCAGCAAGGAAGCCACGATCGACCTGTCGAACCTGGCCGTCGCCGATCCGAAGGACGGCAAGCCGACCCGCGTCGGCTTCAAGGTGCTCGATGACGGCCGCAAGGTCCGTTTCGCCAAGCGTTCGGGGGATCTGATCGATGGCTGATACCCAGCAGGCGGCTCTCTCGCCGCGTTTGAAGAAGCATTACGAGGACGTCGTCCGTCCGGCGATGATCGCCGAGTTCGGCTACAAGAACGTCATGGAAGTGCCGACCCTCGAGAAGGTCGTCATCAACATGGGCGTTGGCGAAGCCACTGCCGACCGCAAGAAGGTCGACAATGCCGCTGGCGACCTCGCCATGATCGCCGGCCAGAAGCCGGTCATCACCAAGTCCCGCCTCGCCATCGCCGGCTTCAAGCTGCGCGAGAACATGGCGGTGGGCTGCAAGGTCACGCTGCGCAAGACCAAGATGTACGAGTTCGTCGATCGGCTCGTCACCATCGCTCTTCCGCGGGTGCGCGACTTCCGCGGTCTCAACGCGAAGTCGTTCGACGGGCGCGGCAATTTCGCGCTCGGGATCAAGGAGCACATCGTGTTCCCCGAGATCAACTACGACAAGGTCGACCAGGTCTGGGGTATGGACGTGATCGTCTGCACGACTGCGAAGTCGGATGACGAGGCGCGCGCCCTGCTCAAGCACTTCAACTTCCCGTTCCGGCAGTGAGCCTTCGGGCTCATACGCGGAAACCAGGAGATATCGATGGCTAAGAAAAGCTCCGTCGAGAACAACAACCGCCGCAAGGCGCTCGTGAAGAAATTCGCGGGCCGTCGCGCGCGCCTTCTCGCGATCGCTAATGACGAGAACCAGTCGATGGACGAGCGCTTCCTCGCTCGCCTGAAGCTGGCCGAACTGCCGCGCAATTCCGCCGGCATCCGCGTGCGCAACCGTTGCGAAGTCACCGGCCGCCCGCGCGCTTTCTATCGCAAGTTGAAGATGTCGCGCGTTGCTTTGCGCGAGCTCGGCAACAAGGGGCTGGTTCCCGGCCTCGTCAAGTCGAGCTGGTGAGGAGGTAGCATCATGGCGATCATCGATCCGCTTGGCGATATGCTGACCCGCATCCGCAATGCGCAGATGCGGCGCAAGTCGCGCGTTTCCACTCCGGGCTCGAAGCTGCGCGCCCGCGTTCTGGACGTGCTGCAGTCGGAAGGCTACATCCGCGGCTATTCGACCACCGAGTTCGGCAACGGCCGCACCGAGTTCGACATCGAGCTGAAGTACCACGAGGGACAGCCGGTCATCCGGTCGATCTCGCGCGTGTCGAAGCCCGGCCGTCGCGTCTACTCCTCGGTCGAGACCATGCCTCGCGTGGCCGACGGCCTCGGCGTCACCATCGTCTCCACGCCCCGCGGCGTGATGTCCGATCACCTTGCCCGCGAGCAGAACGTGGGCGGCGAAGTGCTCTGCAAGGTCTTCTGACCTTTCACGCACAGCTGCTCATCAGGAGAGATCCAATGTCTCGTATCGGTAAGAAGCCCGTCTCGGTCCCCGCTGGCGTCACCGCCAACGTCTCGGGCCAGATGGTCAAGATCAAGGGCTCGAAGGGCGAACTGTCCTTCGAGGTTCCCGAGGAGGTCTCGGTCGTACTGGAGAACGGCGCCATCGCCGTCCAGCCGCGTTCGCAGACCAAGCGCGCCCGCGCGCTTTGGGGCACTTCGCGCGCCCGCATCAACAACCTGGTCGTCGGCACGACGGCCGGCTTCGAGAAGAAGCTCGAGATCAACGGCGTCGGCTACAAGGCTGCCGTCAACGGCAAGATCCTGAAGCTCTCGCTCGGCTACAGCCACGACATCGACTATCCGATCCCGGCCGGGGTCGCGATCGTCACGCCGAAGCCGACCGAGATCGTGATCTCCGGCATCGACAAGCAGGTCGTCGGTCAGACCGCCGCCGAGATCCGCGAATATCGCGGTCCCGAGCCCTACAAGGGCAAGGGCGTCAAGTACGCCGGCGAATTCATCTTCCGCAAGGAAGGCAAGAAGAAGTAAGGACGGCAGCCATGAGCAAGCAGACAGTTGCGACTGCGCGCCGCAAGGCCCGCGTCCGCCGCGCGATCAAGGCGGTGGCCAATGGCCGCGCTCGCCTGTCGGTGCACCGCACCGGCAAGCAGATCTATGCGCAAGTCATCGACGACACGAAGGGGCTGACGCTCGCTTCGGCCTCGTCGCTCGACAAGGACATCCGCGCCGACATCAAGTCGGGCGCGAATGTCGAGGCTGCGACGCAGATCGGCAAGATCCTTGCCGAGCGCGCCATCAAGGCCGGCGTCAAGGAGGTCGTGTTCGACCGTGGCGCCTATATGTACCATGGCCGCGTCAAGGCGCTGGCCGAGGCCGCTCGCGAAGGCGGGCTGAGCTTCTGATTGGTTGACTACCGCGGGATGCGGGAGGCCTCACGGGCTTCCCGCATATCGCTTTTGGAAAGTCGCTCCATTCCGGAGCGCTCGAGCGAGCGGCGGGCCACGATCGGTACCGTCCGCGCAAGTAAGAGGAAGACATGGCGAGAGAACCTCGTGACCGTCAGAACCGCGAAGAGCGTGATTCTGAATTCGTGGACCGCCTGGTCCACATCAACCGCGTCGCCAAGGTGGTGAAGGGCGGCCGTCGCTTCGGCTTCGCTGCCCTCGTCGTCGTCGGCGACCAGAAGGGCCGCGTCGGCTTCGGCCACGGCAAGGCCCGTGAAGTTCCCGAGGCGATCCGCAAGGCGACGGAAGCCGCCAAGCGTGGCCTCGTCCGCGTTCCGCTGCGCGATGGCCGCACGCTGCACCATGACGTCCATGGCCGTCACGGCGCTGGCAAGGTCATCCTGCGCGCTGCCCCGGCCGGTACCGGCATCATCGCCGGCGGCCCGATGCGCGCCGTCTTCGAGGCGGTCGGCATGCAGGACGTGGTCTCGAAGTCGCTCGGCTCTTCGAACCCGTACAACCTCGTGCGCGCCACTTTCGATGCGCTGAAGAACGAGGATTCGCCGCGTAGCGTCGCCGCGCGTCGCTCGCTCAAGGTTTCGGCCCTGCAGACCCGCCGCCGCGATGCCGGCGCGGATGCCGGCGCGGACGCGTGAGGAGGGTTCGATGGCAAAGGCTGAGAAGACCTTCACCGTCGAGCAGATCGGTTCGCCGATCCGCCGCGACGCCTCGCAGCGCCAGACCCTGATCGGTCTCGGCCTGAACAAGATCCGCCGCCAATCGACCCTGCAGGACACGCCGGCTGCGCGTGGCATGGTCGAGAAGGTCAAGCACCTCGTCCGCGTCGTCGACGCGAAGTGAGGAGGGGCGAACATGAAACTCACAGACATTCGTGACAACGAAGGCGCGACCAAGTCGCGCATCCGCGTCGGCCGCGGCATCGGCTCCGGCAAGGGCAAGACCGGCGGGCGTGGCGTCAAGGGCCAGAAGGCTCGCGCCGGCGTTGCGGTCAAGGGCTTCGAAGGCGGCCAGATGCCGCTCTATCGGCGCCTGCCGAAGCGCGGTTTCCACAACCTGTTCGCCAAGGATCTGAACGAGGTCAACCTCGGTCGCATCCAGCAGGCAGTCGAAGCCGGGAAGCTCGATGCCAAGGGCGCAGTGACGATCGAGGCGCTGGTCGCCGCTGGCGTCATCACCCGGCAGGCCAAGGACGGCGTCAAGATCCTCGGCGTCGGCGAACTCAAGGCGAAGCTCGCCTTTGAGGTGGCCGGTGCGTCGAAGTCGGCCGTCGAGGCGATCGAGAAGGCTGGCGGCACGGTCAAGATCCTGGCGGCTGCCGCTTCACAGGCGTGACTTCCACGCTTACATGACTAACGCGAGCGGCGGCCGGGCCCGAAGCCTTGGCCGCCGTTCGACTGTCTAGACCAGAGAATCACCCAAGGACCGGACGCATGGCATCGGCGGCTGAACAGCTTGCGGCAAACCTGAACTTCGGCGCGCTGGCCAAGGCCGACGAGCTGAAGAAGCGGATCTGGTTCACGCTGGGGGCGTTGATCGTCTACCGGCTCGGCACCTATATCCCGCTGCCCGGCATGAACCCGGACGCGGTCGCCGACCTGTTCAAGCAGACCCAGTCGGGCGTGCTCGGCCTGTTCAACATGTTCTCGGGTGGCGCCGTCGGCCGGCTCGCGATCTTCGCGCTGGCGATCATGCCGTACATCTCGGCCTCGATCATCATCCAGCTGCTCTCCAGCGTCGTCCCGACCTTCGAGGCGCTGAAGAAGGAAGGCGAGGCGGGCCGCAAGATCCTCAACCAGTACACGCGCTACCTCACCCTGGTGCTGGCGCTGTTCCAGGCCTGGGGCATCGGCGTGGGTCTTCAAGGCTCGGGCAATCTCGTGCTCGAACCCGGGCCGTTCTTCCTGATCTCGACCACGATCACCCTGGTCGGCGGCACGATGTTCCTGCTCTGGCTCGGCGAGCAGATTACCAGCCGCGGCATCGGCAACGGCACGTCGATGATCATCTTCGCCGGCATCATCGCCGAATTCCCTGCCCAGCTGGCGCAGACCCTCGAACTCGGCCGCCAGGGCGCGATCTCGACCGGCCTGCTGCTCCTGGTCCTGGTCATGGCTGTCTGCGTCATCGCCTTCGTCGTCTTCGTCGAACGCGCCCAGCGCCGCCTGCTGATCAACTATCCGAAGCGCCAGGTCGGCAACCGCATGTATGAGGGCCAGACCTCGTTCCTGCCGCTGAAGCTCAACACCGCCGGCGTGATCCCGCCGATCTTCGCCTCGTCGCTGCTGCTGCTGCCGACCACGATCGCCAGCTTCAGCCAGGCTTCGGGCGGCACAGGCATCCTGTCGACGCTGGCGACCTATCTGGCGCATGGCCGGCCGCTGTTCATGTTCCTCTATGCGGCGCTGATCATCTTCTTCTGCTTCTTCTACACCGCGATCGTGTTCAATCCGGTCGAGACGGCGGACAATCTCAAGAAGCATGGCGGCTTCATGCCCGGCATCCGCCCGGGCGAGCGCACCGCCGAGCATATCGACCGGGTGCTGACCCGCATCACCGTGCTCGGCGCCGCCTATTTGACTATCGTCTGCTTGATCCCGGAGTTCATGATCACCTATGCCCAGATTCCGATCATCCTGCTCGGCGGCACCTCGCTGCTGATCGTGGTGACGACGACCATGGACACGGTGGCTCAGGTCCATGGTCATCTCCTGGCCCATCAGTATGAGGGGCTGGTCAAGAAGGCGAAGTTGAGGGGGGCAAGGCGCTGATGAGGCTGATTTTCCTGGGGCCGCCGGGGGCGGGCAAGGGCACTCAGGCGACACGGATCGTCGCGAAGCACGGCATTCCGCAACTCTCGACCGGCGACATGCTGCGTGCGGCGGTCGCCGCCGGCACGCCGGTCGGTCTCAAGGCCAAGGCGGTGATGGATGCCGGCGGGCTGGTTTCGGACGAGATCGTCATCGGTATCGTCGCCGACCGCATCGAGGAGGCCGACGCCAAGAAGGGCTTCATCCTCGACGGCTTCCCGCGGACCCTGGCACAGGCCGAGGCGCTCGACTCGATGCTGGCCGGCAAGGGCCTGAAGCTCGACAAGGTGCTGGAGCTCCGGGTCGACCAGAGCAAGTTGGTCGATCGGATCGTGCGCCGCGCCGAGGAGGCCAAGGCTGCTGGCCAGCCGGTGCGCAAGGACGACGACCCGGAGGTCTTCAAGACCCGGCTCGAGGCCTATAATCGCGACACCGCGATCGTCGCGCCCTACTACGACAAGCGCGGCCAGCTGACGCCGATCGACGGCATGCAGCCGATCGATCAGGTCTCGACCGCGATCGAGCAGGCGCTGGCGGGCTGACATCCAGCCTGATCGGTATTCAGATGCCGCGCGGTGCTTGCCGCGCGGCTTTTTCTTGCGATGGAGCAGGCCCATGGCCGATGGCGACGACGACTATGTCTACGACGAGGCAACTGGCGAATGGCGCCCGGCCTCGGAGCTGGCTGCCGCCGCGGCGGCGAAGCCCGAGGCCCGCGATGCCTCCGGCAACATCCTGGCCGACGGCGACGCGGTGACGCTGATCAAGGACCTCAAGGTCAAGGGCGCTGGCCAAACCCTGAAGCAGGGCACGGTGATCCGCTCGATCCGGCTGACGGACAATCCCGAGGAGATCGACTGCCGCCACGACAGCATCAAGGGGCTGGTGCTGCGCACGGAGTTCGTGCGCAAGCGGTGAGGCGAGCTCAGGTCAGCCCAGCCAGTTCTCGACCTTGAGTCCGTCAACGCGTGTAAACTCGCAAATGTTCGCCGTGACCATGATGCAGCCGAGCGCCAAAGCCTGCGCGGCAATGAGCATGTCGTTACCGCCGATCGGTTGGCCTCTCGCTTCAAGAGACGTGCGCAGATCGGCATAGACGCGTGAGGCGGCTTCGTCGAAGGGAATAGTCTCGATCTCGAAGAGCAGGGCCTCGACCGTTGCCGACAGGCGAGCTGAACCGGCTTTCCTGCAGCCATAGCGCAATTCGGCGGCGACGATCACGCTCGTCAGAATTTGGCGGTCGCCAATCTCCGCGATGCGTTTCGCGACGCGGCCTTGAGGCTGACGGACCAGATCGGAGATGATGTTGGTGTCAAGCAGATAGCGCGTCAAAGGTCGTGTTCCGGTGCCGGAATGGGATCGGCGATCTCCGGGAAGGTCTCGTCGAGCGGCTCCAGGCTTGCGAGCAGGGCGGATAGACCCCGTTTCGCCAGCGGCTCTATGACGAGACGGTCGCCATCACGGCGCATCAGCGCTTCGTCGCCTGGAAGCTCGAACTCGACAGGGATGCGGACGGCCTGATTGCGGCCATTGCGAAACAGCCTGACATGTCGAATCTCGTTCATCCGCGTCGCTCCCGGCTGTTGGCATATGTCTGAGCATATGCTTGGACTATGCCGATCGCAAGACTTGGGCTGAAGACGGCTAAGCTGGATGTGCTCGTGCGCATTTACGCCAGTGCAGGCGCGATTTCGCGCGCCGCGGTTGCAATTGACACATCTCCTCCCGCCGATTGAACTCGGCCCCAGGCCGAAGACGGCCAAGACACGGGACGACGGCAGCCGATGCCGGTGGCACGCGCCATCGCCGGTGGGCCGATCGGCCGGCAAACGGGAGGACGACATGAAACGGGTTGCTTGCCTTGTGGCGGCGGCGCTGCTGGCGACGGCTTCGACCGTGCGGGCGCAGGACGCGGTCAAGATCGGCGTCCTCAACGACCAGTCTGGCAATTATGCCGAGTTCGGCGGGCTCGGCTCGGTCGAGGCGGCCAAGCTCGCGATCGAGGATTTCGGCGGCTCGGTGCTGGGCAAGCCGATCGAGGTCGTCTCGGGCGACCACCAGAACAAGCCGGACGTCGCCGCCGGCCTGGCGCGGCGCTGGTACGATGTCGACGGGGTCACAGCGATCGCCGACCTGACCAATTCGGCTGTCGCGCTCGCGGTCGCCGGCATCGCCAAGGAGAAGCAGAGGGTCGCGCTCTACAATGGCCCGGCGACGACGCGCCTTTTCAACGAGGACTGCTCCGCGACCGGCTTCATGTGGACCTTCGACACGGCGACCTCGGCCAAGGGCACGGCGCTGTCGATCCTGCGCGAGGGCGGCGACAGCTGGTTCATCATCGCCGCCGATTATGCCTTTGGCCACCAACTTACCGCCGATATCGAAGCGGTCGTCGCGGCCAACAAGGGCAAGACGCTGGGTACGGTGCGTGCGCCGCTCTCGACGCCCGACTTCTCTTCCTTCCTGCTGCAGGCGCAGGCCTCCAAGGCCAAGATCGTCGCCTTCGCCAACGCCGGCACCGACACGATCAATTCGATCAAGCAGGCTGGCGAGTTCGGCCTCGTCGATGGCGGCCAGAAGCTCGCCGCCATGGTCGTGGTCCTGAGCGACGTGCATGGGCTCGGCCTCGACAAGGCCAAGGGGCTGATCACCACCGCCGCCTACTATCATGACGCCGACAAGCCGAGCCGCGCCTTCGCCGATCGCTACATGGCGCGGACCAAGAAGATGCCGGGCATGATCCAGGCCAGCGTCTATTCCTCGGTGCTGCACTATCTGCGCGCCGTGAAGGCCGCCGGCACCGCCGCGGGGCCTGCCGTCGCGGCCAAGATGAAGGAGCTGCCGGTCGATGACTTCTATGCACCCGGCGCCAAGATCCGCGAAGATGGCCGGCTGCTGAACGACATGCTGCTGGTCGAGGCCAAGGCCCCGTCCGAATCGAAGGCGCCGTGGGATTATTTCAAGGTGGTCCGCAAGATTCCGGCGGCCGAGATCATCGCGCCGCTGTCGGAGAGCAAGTGCCCGCTGGTGAAGAAGTAAGGGCGGCGGCGGGCGCGCCTGGGTTGACAGGGCGCGCCCAACCGACTACCAGCGCGCCATCCGGTTTCAGATGAGCGATGCCGATGCCTTCGCAAGAAGGGTCGACGTCGCTTTCTCGCGTGGACTGGATTTAACACTCCGCAAGGGCCGGCCTCCACCGGACGCGGAGTTCTTGTCATTGTCATGGCGCCTGGCGTCATGGCCGCAATGGAGAGGTGAAGAACATGGCTCGTATCGCGGGCGTCAACATTCCGACCGGCAAGCGCGTCGTCATCGGTCTGCAGTACATTCACGGCATCGGCGCCCACAAGGCCAAGGAGATCTGCGAGAAGGTCGGCATCGCCGCCGAGCGCCGGGTCAACCAGCTGACCGACGCCGAGGTGCTGCAGATCCGTGAGGCGATCGACCGCGACTATCTCGTCGAGGGCGATCTGCGTCGCGAAGTCTCGATGAACATCAAGCGCCTGATGGACCTCGGCTGCTATCGCGGCCTGCGTCATCGCCGCTCGCTGCCGGTGCGCGGCCAGCGCACCCACACCAACGCCCGCACCCGCAAGGGCAAGGCGAAGCCGATCGCCGGCAAGAAGAAGTGAGCTTCGGCGGGCCGGGCAACCGGCTCGCTGCAATGGCCGCCTGATCCTTATCGGAGCAGGCGGCGTCCCCAGCGCCTGGCATCACGGGCGCGCCTGAAGGATGAAAGAAAGAGACTATGGCCAAGGAAGCCCAGCGCGTCCGCCGTCGCGAACGCAAGAACATCGTCTCCGGCGTCGCGCATGTGAACGCCTCGTTCAACAACACCATGATCACCATCACCGATGCGCAGGGCAACACGATCTCGTGGTCGTCCGCCGGCACGATGGGGTTCAAGGGTTCGCGCAAGTCGACCCCCTATGCCGCCCAGGTCGCGGCCGAGGACGCCGCTCGCAAGGCTGCCGAGCATGGCATGCGCACCCTCGAGGTCGAGGTCACCGGTCCGGGTTCGGGCCGCGAGTCGGCGCTGCGCGCGCTGCAGGCCGCCGGCTTCACCGTCACCTCGATCCGCGACGTGACGCCGATCCCGCACAATGGCTGCCGGCCGCGCAAGCGCCGCCGCGTCTAAAGCCAGCGCCGGATCGAAGCGGCGTCCGCAGGGGCGGACGCCGGTACGGGGCGGCCCGCCGCCGCCATTATTGAATCACCAGGAGTGCGGTCGTGATCAGCAAGAATTGGCAGGATCTGTCCAAGCCTAACAAGCTCGAAGTCAAGGTCGGCGACGACCCGAAGCGTCTGGCCACCGTGATCGCGCGTCCGCTCGAGCGCGGCTTCGGCATGACGCTCGGCAATGCGCTGCGTCGCGTGCTGCTCTCCTCGCTCCAGGGCGCTGCCGTCACCGCCGTCCAGATCGACGGCGTGCTGCATGAGTTCTCCTCGATTCCGGGTGTGCGCGAGGACGTCACCGACATCGTCCTGAACATCAAGGCGATCGCCATCAAGATGCAGGGCGAGGGTCCCAAGCGCATGACCCTGCGCAAGACCGGTCCGGGCGTCGTCACCGCCGGCGACATCAACACCATCGGCGATGTCTCGATCCTCAATCCCGAGCTCGTGCTCTGCACGCTCGACGACGGGGCCGAGATCCGCATGGAGTTCACGGTCAACACCGGCAAGGGCTATGTCCCGTCCGAGCAGAACCGTCCCGAGGACGCGCCGATCGGCCTGATCCCGGTCGACAGCCTCTACTCGCCGGTCAAGAAGGTCTCCTATCGCGTCGAGAACACCCGCGAGGGCCAGAACCTCGACCGCGACATGCTGACCATGCAGATCGAGACCAACGGCTCGGTTTCGCCTGAGGACGCGCTGGCGCTCGCCGCCCGCATCCTGCAGGATCAGCTCGCCGTCTTCATCACCTTCGAAGAGCCGCGCAAGGAAGAGGCCGTCTCGACCGCGCCGCAGCTGCCGTTCAACCCGGCCCTGCTCAAGAAGGTCGACGAGCTCGAACTGTCGGTTCGCTCGGCGAACTGCCTGAAGAACGACAACATCGTCTATATCGGCGACCTCATCCAGAAGTCGGAGGGCGAGATGCTGCGCACCCCGAACTTCGGCCGCAAGTCGCTGAACGAGATCAAGGAAGTGCTCGCTACCATGGGCCTCCACCTCGGCATGGACGTGCAGGGCTGGCCGCCGGAGAACATCGAAGAGCTGGCGAAGCGCTTCGAAGAGCATTACTGAGACCCCGGCGCGGGGCTTATCCCGCGCCATTCCCCGCCCGGCGTGACCTCACGCCGGAGCATAAAGGACGGCCGTTCCGTGGCACGGCGGCCGTAAGCAACGAAGGAGCCAAACATGCGTCACGGTTTCCGCGGTCGTCGTTTCAACCGCACTGCCGAGCATCGCCAGGCGATGTTCGCCAACATGGCCCAGGCCCTGATCAAGCACGAGCAGATCACCACCACGCTGCCGAAGGCCAAGGACCTGCGTCCGGTCGTCGAGAAGCTGGTGACGCTCGGCAAGCGCGGCGACCTGCACGCCCGCCGCCAGGCGATCGCGCAGATCAAGGACGTCGCGCTGGTCGGCAAGCTCTTCGCGGTCCTCGGCCCGCGCTACAAGGAGCGCAACGGCGGCTATCTGCGCATCATGAAGGCGGGCTTCCGCTTCGGCGACAACGCCCCGCTCGCCGTGATCGAGTTCGTCGATCGCGACGTCGACGCCAAGGGCCAGGACTCCGGTCCGGTCTTCACGGCCGATGACGAGCAGGCGGCCTGAGGCCTTCAGGGCATCCAAGGTTACGAAAGGGCGGTCTTCGGGCCGCCCTTTTTCTTTGCCGTGCAGATCGAAGGCGAGAGGTGATTGCTGCGCGAGATTGTTGCGCCCGCTCGCGCTTTTCGCTGCGTCAGGCCGGTGCTAGCGTCAGTTTCGATCGGGCAGGGCAGCTCTGAAGGCCGCTTTGGAAAAAGCCCGGCGTCGAGGGAGATGTTTTCGCATGAAGCGCGCTGCTCTGGCCATGCTTGCCGCCATCGCCGTCCTGCCGGCGCAGGCCCAGGACAAGTATCCGTCGAAGCCGATCAACATGCTGGTGCCGTTCGCGGCCGGCGGCTCCTCCGATGTGATCGCCCGCCTGGTGGGTGAGGAAATGGCGCAGGTGCTCGGCCAGCGCATCGTGATGGAGAACATGGGCGGGGCGGGCGGCGCCACCGCGCTGACGCGGGCGGCCCGTGCCGAACCCGACGGCTACACCATCGTCATCGGCAACAGCGGCACCAACGCCGCCTCCTACACGATCTACAACGACCTCAAATACACCCCGGCCGATTTCGTGCCGGTCGGCCTCGTCGCCAAGACCTCGCCGATGATCGCGCTGAAGCTCGACTTTCCGGCCAGGGACCTCAAGGAATTCCTCGCCTATGCCAAGGCGAATCCGGGCAAGATCAGCCTCGGCCATGCCGGCGTCGGCTCGTCGAACTATCTGATCTGCCGCAACTTCCTGAAGGCGTCGGGGCTCGAGGTGGCGCTGGTGAGCTATCGCGGCGCAGGGCCGGCGCTGAACGACCTGATGGGCGGGCAGATCGACGGCGTCTGCGATGCCGCGACCTCGCTCTCCGGTGCGATCCAGGGCAACAAGGTCAAGGCGCTGGTGGTGGCGACGCCGCAGCGCCTGCCGAGCCTGCCGGATGTGCCGACCTCGGCGGAAGCCGGGCTGCCGGCCTTCCAGGCGCAGGGCTGGAACGCGATCTTCGCGCCGAAGGGCACGCCGCAGCCGGTGATCGACAGGTTGAACCAGGCGCTGCGCACCGCGCTTGCCAGCGAGAAGCTGCATGGGCGCTTCAAGGAGCTCTCCTCGGTGCTGCCTTCGAGCGACGAGATGTCGCCGGAGTTCGTCGCCAAGATGGTTCCTGGCGAGATCGAGAAATACAAGGTGCTGCTCAGCGACGCGAAGTAAGCAGCTTCGTCTTTACGCAATTCCGGACGCAAAACCGCTGCGCACTTTTGCAGGAATTGCTCTAGGCGCGAGCGCTGGCGAGTTCGGCGGCAAGATCGAGCAGCACGTCGAGCGGCTGTTCGAAGATCTCGGCGTCCGGCGTGATGCCGTAGAGACCGAAGATGAAAGCGGTCGTCTCGTTGCGTTCGGCGAAGGCCATTGCCCAGCCGGCGAACTGCCGGTGAGCGATGGCATCCTGCGCCAGCAGGCGCAGATCGCCATGCCGCGGATCGACCATGATCCGGCCATAGGTTTCCGCAATAGAACCGGCCTCGCCTTCAAGGACCTGGGCGAATCCGCCCGGTGTCGCCATCAGGAAACCTGTAAGATGTCTTTCGGCATTGAGCCGCCGCGCCGTCTCGAGAATGCGCGCGAGCTCGACGCGTCGATCCACCTCGACGAGTCGGCTGCGGCTGGCATAAACAAGGCGCACGAGGCTCACGTCGACGGTCCTTTCGGGGATAGGGTGGGGTGTTTCGCGGCCCGGAACGGAATCACGCAGCGCGTGTTTCCGAGACTGTCCGGGATGCTGCCGCGGAAGGGCGGTTCAAGAACTAAACTTCCGACGCAGCCGTTTTGTTTCAAGAAGGAGATCGGCATGCGCCGTTCCATCATGCCGGGTCGCAGCAAGCTTGTCGCCCTGACCCTCGGCCTTGCACTGTCTGCGGGAGCATCGACGCTGGCCCTCGCCCAGGCCCGGCAGGTGCCCGAGGCGCGCCAGCAGATCACGCTGTCCTTCGCACCTGTCGTGCAGAAGACGGCGCCCTCGGTCGTCAACGTCTATGGCGCGCGCGTCGAGCGGCGGCCGCAGAATCCGTTCATGGACGACCCGTTCTTCCGCCGCTTCTTCGGCGATGGCGGCTTCGGCCTGCCGCGCGAGCAGGTGCAGCGCTCGCTCGGCTCGGGCGTTATCGTCGATGCCGCCGCCGGGCTCGTCGTCACCAACAACCACGTCATCGAGGGCATGACCGAGGTGAAGGTGGCGCTGGCCGACAAGCGTGAATACGAGGCGACGATCCTGCTGCGCGATCCGCGCACGGATCTCGCCGTGCTCAAGCTCAAGGGCGCCAAGGAGCTCGCGGCGATCGAGGTCGGCGATTCAGACGCGCTGCAGATCGGCGATCTCGTGCTGGCGATCGGCAATCCGTTCGGCGTCGGCCAGACGGTGACGCAAGGCATCATCTCGGCGCTGGCCCGCACCCAGGTCGGCGTCGGCGACGCCCAGTCCTTCATCCAGACCGACGCCGCGATCAATCCCGGCAATTCCGGCGGCGCGCTCGTCGACATGCAGGGCCGGCTCACCGGCATCAACACCGCGATCTTCTCGAAGTCGGGCGGCAGCGTCGGCATCGGCTTCGCCATTCCCTCGGCCATGGTCCGCGTCGTCGTCGACAGCGCCAAGACCGGCGCGACGACGGTCCGCCGGGCCTGGTTCGGGGCAAGGCTGCAGGCGCTGACCCAGGATGTCGCCGACGGGCTCGGGCTCGACCGGCCGGCCGGCTCGGTGGTCGCCAGCGTGGTCGACTCCGGCCCTGCGGCCGAAGGCGGCCTCAAGCGCTCCGACGTGATCCTCGCCGTCGACGGCGTCGGCGTCGACGATCCCGAGAGCTTCGGCTATCGCTTCGCCACGCGGCCCATCGGCGGCACGGCGCAGCTTACCGTGCTGCGTGGCGGCAAGCGCATCACCATCCCCGTGAAGCTGGCGCCGGCGCCGGAGACGCGTCCGCGCGAGCCGGTCAAGGTCGCCGGCCGCTCGCCCTTCACCGGTCTTACCGTACTGAACCTGTCGCCTGCGGTAGCCGAGGAGCTCTCGATCGACCTCTCGACCGAGGGTGTCGTCGTCGGCAGCATCGAGGAGGGCAGCCCGGCCGCGCGCGTCGGCTTCCAGAAGGGCGACCTGATCCTCGCCATCAATGGCGAGCGCATCAACGCCTCGCGCGAGATCGAGCTGGCGACCCGCGAGCGCAAGCGCTCCTGGGAAGTGACGATCTCGCGCGGCGGCCAGACGGTCACCTCGACGTTCGGCGGGTGAGGTGAGCGACCTCTTCGCCGTATCCGGCCTCGACAGATCCGGCCCGCGCCCGCTCGCCGACCGGGTGCGGCCGACGACGCTCGGCGAGGTCTCCGGCCAGGACCACCTGACCGGCGAGGACGGGGTGCTGACCCGGCTGATCGCCTCAGGCTCGCTCGGCAGCCTGATCTTCTGGGGGCCGCCCGGCACCGGCAAGACCACGGTAGCGCGTCTGCTCGCGGGGCAGACCGATCTCGGCTTCGAGCAGATCAGCGCGATCTTCTCGGGGGTCGCGGACCTCAAAAAGGCCTTCGACGCAGCCCGTGGCCGTCGGCTCGGTGGCAAGGGCACCTTGCTGTTCGTCGACGAGATCCACCGCTTCAACCGGGCCCAGCAGGATGCCTTCCTGCCGGTGATGGAGGACGGCACGATCACGCTGGTCGGCGCCACCACCGAGAATCCGTCCTTCGCGCTCAACGCCGCGCTCCTCTCGCGGGCCCGCGTTCTGACCTTCAAGGCGCTCGACGAGGGTGCGCTGCTCTTCATGCTCGGCCGAGCCGAGGCGCTGGAGAATCGCGAACTGCCGCTGACGCCGGAAGCGCGCCTCGCGCTGGCGCGCTTCGCCGATGGCGACGGGCGGGCGGTGTTGACGCTGGCGGAAGAGACCTGGCGCGCCGCCAAGCCGGGCGAAATCTTCGACGAGGCCGGCCTGTCCGAGGTGATCCAGCGCCGTGCGCCGATCTACGACAAGGCGCAGGACGGCCACTACAACCTGATCTCGGCGCTGCACAAGACGATCCGCGGCTCCGATCCCGATGCGGCGCTCTACTATTTCGCCCGCATGCTCGATGCCGGCGAGGATCCGCGCTTCCTGGCGCGGCGGCTGGTCCGGATGGCGGTCGAGGATATCGGCCTCGCCGACCCGCAGGCGCTGGTGCATGCCCGCGCCGCGGCCGAGACCTATGAGCAGCTCGGCTCGCCCGAGGGCGAGCTCGCTCTGGCCAATACCGTGATCTATCTCGCCACCGCGCCGAAATCGAACGCGGCCTATGTCGCCTACAAGGCGGCGATGCGCACCGCCAAGCAGGCGGGCTCGCTGACGCCGCCCAAGACGATCCTGAACGCCCCGACCAAGCTGATGAAGCAAGAGGGCTACGGCGCCGACTACGCCTATGACCACGACGTACCCGACGCCTTTTCCGGCCAGAACTACTGGCCCGACGCGCTTGGCCGCCAGTATTTCTATGATCCGCCCGAGCGCGGCTTCGAGCGCGAGATCAGGAAGCGGCTGGAGTATTGGGAGAAGCTGCGGCAGGAGCGGGGGGAGTAGGGCTCTAAAAGCTCCGCTCGATAAAAACCTGCGTCGAGATCTGCCGCCCGGCCAATCCCGCCGCGATCTCGCGGCCGGTGAGCGCGATCCTGGCCCAGGCGACCGAGCTCTCGATGCCGGCCTTGAACCCTTCGACCGGGGTCCAGACCAGATTGGCCGCGAAGCGGTCGATCCTGATCTCGCCGCGGAACTGGTTGGCGAGCGGCACTTCGAGCCAATAGCGGCTGAGATAGGCGTTGCTGGCGAGCTCGTCGGTCCATTCGAAACGTCCGGAGACGACCGCGGAGAAGCCGCGCGTGGCATCGCTCGCCACCAGCACGCGATTGACGATGCGGGCGTCGAGCACCGAGCCGAGATAGGGCGCGCCATCGATCGCGCCGGCGAGCTGGGCGGTCAGGCTCCAGCCATGGCCGAGCGCCTCGCCTTCATAGGTCGCGCCGATGATGCCGGCCCGGCCGAAACGCGAAGGCGTGCCGGGGATCTCGCGCAAGGCGAGGGCTCCATGCACGCTCCAGCCGCCCTGCTCATAGACGAGGCGGCCGATCGCATCCGGCACGCGGCGCCCGGTCGGGATAGGCGCGGTCGAGGAGGTGTTGCCGAGCGATGGATCCTCGAGAGCGAGTGTCGCGGTCCAGCTCTCGGTCAGCGGCAGTTCGAGCGCGATGACACCGACGGTGCGCGAGGGCACGCGCGCCGAGAAGATGAATTCGTCGCCGGTCCAGAAGGCGAAGCGCGAGGTGTCGAGGCCGAAGGTCCAGGGGCCGACCAGGATGGTCGCCTCGTCGATCGAGGGATCGCTGGCGCCGTCGACCGGGCTGTAGAGGGTGAAGCCGAAGGCGGTGCCGACGCGCAGGCCCGAGGCGAGCTCATGCGAGGTCGCGATGCGGAAGGCGGCGCTGAGCGGGAAGGAGGTCGCGGCCGGAGGGGCCGGCGGGCCGTTGCGCGAGGCGCGGAAGGAATCGCGCTGCATGCCGGCGCTGACCGTGCCGGAGATGGAAAGGCAGGTGGCCGACCCCGGCAGGACGAGGCCCCGCTCCGGCGGCTCCTCGCCGTCGTCATCATCTTCGTCGTCGTCGCTGCCGTCGTCCGCCTCGTCCTTGTCCGCGGCTGCTGGCGGGCTGCCAAAGAGCGGTTGCGTCTCGGGAAGCGCGATCGTGCAGGCGCGGGCAAAGCTCGGAACCTGCGCCGGGCGGGGCGGCAGGCGCAGCGGCGCGGCAAGGGCAGCCTGCGAGAGCAGCGCGAACGCGAGGCCGATCGGCAAGGGCGCGCGCCAACAGGCTGCGCCGATATGCTCGCCTTCCGGTCCAGAACCACATGCCATCGGCGCGACGATGACCCCTTGCGTCTCGCACCCCTTGCGTCCCGACGTTTCTGCCGGCCGGGCAGGCGGCAAGTCAATCGTTCCGGCGGAAGGGGCGTGCGGCATCCCTCGATGAAGGCGGCCTGCTGGTGATCGCAGGTCACCGGATCGCTGCCGCCGAGGCGTTCCTGCGGGGCCATGGTCCGGTGACGTCGCGCTGAGGCGGCGGATTTCGTTTGTGCGCGGCCGCGGGGCGCTCTATGCCTCGGGGATGCTTTCCACCGCTCTCGTCTTTCTCGGCGCCGGCATCGGCGGCGTGCTCCGGCACGGCGTCAATCTCGTCTCGCTGAAATGGCTCGGCGCCTCGTTCCCCTATGGCACGATGGCGATCAACATCGTCGGTTCCGGCGTGATGGGCCTCGTCGCCGGCTTCCTTGCCTTCAAGGCAGGTGAGGGCTGGACGCAGAATGGGCGGCTCTTCCTCGCCACCGGGATCCTCGGCGGTTTCACCACCTTCTCGGCCTTCTCGCTCGACGCGGTACTGCTCTGGGAGCGCGGCGAAGCGATGCTGGCCGCAGTCTATGTCATCGGCTCGGTCGTGCTGTCGCTTGTGGCGCTGGTCGCAGGGCTCGCTCTGGTCAGGGGGCTGTCATGAGAACCGGCGGCAAGGGGACGGGCGGTCCTCCACGAGGCAACGGCCCCAAGCGCGGTGGCAGGCCACCGGCCTCCGGCGCGCCCAAAGGCAAGCGCCCGAGCCATGACGCGCGCCGCTCGGCCCGCGCCTCAGCCAGGCCGCGCCCGGCGGAGGACGAGGTCGTGCGCACCGAGCCGACGCGCAACCCGAAGCCACACCATCCCGCGCCGAGGGCGGCGGGGCCGCGCAAGCCCGCGACACGCAAGCCACCGATCACGGATGTGCCGACCCGCGCCGAGGTCAAGGCCGCCACCGCCGAGGTGCTCTCGACCGGCGTGCAGCAGCTCGTGGTGACGCCGGACGAGAACGAGATGCGGATCGACCGCTTCCTCGAGGCGCGCTTCCCGCAGCTCTCCTTCAGCCATATCCAGCGCATCGTCCGGAAGGGCGAACTGCGCGTCAATGGCAAGCGCGCCGACAGCAAGGACCGGCTCGAAGCCGGTCAGACCGTGCGCATCCCGCCGCTGAAGCTGGAGCAGGCGGCCGAGCGGCCACGCTCGGCCAAGGCCGATGCCGATACGATCGGCTTCCTGCGCTCGATCACGCTCTATGAGGACGACGATGTCATGGTCCTCAACAAGCCGGCAGGCCTGGCCGTTCAGGGCGGCTCGGGCACGACGCGCCATGTCGACGGGCTGCTCGATGCGCTGACCGGTAAGGACGGGCAGAAGCCGCGCCTCGTCCACCGGCTCGACAAGGACACGGCCGGCTGTCTCGTCATCGCCAAGTCGCGCTTCGCCGCGGCGACTTTGGCCAAGACCTTCCGCTCGCGCTCGGCCCGCAAGGTCTACTGGGCGCTGGTCGCCGGCGTGCCGCGCGTGCGCCAGGGCCGCATCTCGACCTATCTCGCCCGCGAGGAAGCCTATGACGGCGACCAGCGCATGGCCGTCGCCCAGCATGGCGACGATGGCGCGATGCATGCGGTGACCTATTACGCCGTGGTCGAGACCGCGGCACAGAAGCTCGCCTGGCTTTCGCTCAAGCCGGTGACGGGGCGCACCCACCAGTTGCGCGCCCACGCCGCCCATATCGGCCACCCGATCGTCGGCGACCCCAAATACTTCAACATCCAGAACTGGGAATTGCCCGGCGGCATCCAGAACAAGCTGCACCTCTTGGCGCGGCGGATCGTGCTGCCGCATCCGCGCGGCAAGGGCACGATCGACGTCAGCGCGCCGCTGCCGCCGCATATGCGCCAGAGCTGGAACCTGCTCGGCTTCGAGGATGCGCCCTACGATCCGATCGTCGATGCGCCGGACGAGTAAGGTCTGCACGAAAAAGTTGCGTGACCTTGCGTGAGAACACTTGTCGAACAAAACGCGATATGTTCTAAGTTTGTTCCTGTGAACCCTTTGTCACGGGAGGCTTTCCATGTTGCGCATCGCCTTGCTTGCCGCCGGCCTCGTTCTGTCGTTCTCCTCCGCCGGCTTCGCCCAGACGCAGCCGGTCCCGGTTGCTCCGAAGCCGGCTGCTGCGGCGCCTGACGAGCCGGTGCCGCGTGCCGCCCGGGCCGAGGCGCGGCGCGACTGCTATGCCGAGAACATCGCGCTCTCCGGCGACGATCTGCGCCGCGCCATGCGCGAGTGCATGCAGGAGCGCTTTCCCGGCGTGAAGCTCTATGCCAGCGACGGGCTGACGCGCGACGGCAAGCCCACTGCGGTTACGGCGCGGGCCGTCTGCAAGCAGGAGGCAGATGCGACCGGGCTCAAGGGTGCCGAGCGGACGGCGGCGCTGGTCGCCTGCTTCAACGGCAAGCGGCCGGACCTCGCCCAGCGCGCCGAATGCCGCAAGGAGGCGCGCGGCAAGGGCCTCGATGGCGACGCTCTGAAGGCTGCCATCGCCGAATGCGGTCGCAACCCGCAAGGGTGAGGCCGTGACGGCATGAGGGCCTTGCGCTGGCAGAGATGGCGGGCTGCCGCCATCTCCTGTAGAGCGCCCGGCATGGACCTCATCATCTTCGATCTCGACGGCACACTGGTCAATTCCGAGGCGATCATCCTCGGCGCGCAATACGAAACCTTCGCGCGCTGCGGCCGTGTCCATCCTGGCCGTGAGGCCGGGCTCGGCGTCATCGGATTGACCCTCGACATCGCGCTCATGCGGGTTGCCGGGCTCACCGAGCCTGATGATGTGCTGACGCAGACCTACCGCGAGGTCTTCAACGGCATGCGCCGGCAAGCGGAGACCGATCCGGCCCTGGCCGAGCCGCTCTTTCCCGGTGTGGTCGAGCTCCTGGCCGGGCTGTCGCAGCGGCCGGCCACGGTGCTCGGCATTGCCACCGGCAAATCGCGGCGCGGGGCCGATTACATCGTCGAGCGCCATGGCTGGGCGCCGATGTTCAGGACCATCCAGACCGCGGACGACGCGATCTCGAAGCCGCATCCGGAGATGATCCTGCGGGCGATGGCCGAGACGGGTGCTGCTCCGGAGCGGACGCTGATGGTCGGCGACAGCACCTTCGACATGGAGATGGCGGTCGCGGCCGGCGTGACCCCGGTCGCGGTCTCCTGGGGCTTCCAGCCGGTCGCGGCGCTGCAGGCGGCCGGCGCGCGTCATGTGATCCGGAGCTGCGCCGAGCTGACCGGGATCGTCGATAGGCTGACGGTGGCGGAGCCGGCCTGAGGGGCTGGCTGTTCCCACGATCCGTTCAGGGCGCTTTGAGCTGGCCGAGTTCGTGCAGCAGCGCCGCTCCGGTGCGCAGCCCGCTATAGAAGCAGTCGAGCGTCAGGTTCTCGTTCGGCGCATGGTTTGCTTCGTCCGGATTGGCGTAGGGCGTGACGAAGGCGGGAATGCCGAGAATCCTGGTGAATACATAGCCGGGCAAGCTGCCGAAGCCGGCCGGGATCAGCAGCGGCTCGACGCCCTGCGCCGCAACGAAGGCCCGGCGTAAGGGAGCAGTGAAGGGCGAGGCGATCGGCGTCTTCGAGGGCTGCATGCCGGCATCGGCGGCGATGAACTCGACCTCGGGCGCATGCTCGGCGACATGCGCCGCGACCTTGCGCAGGATGTCTTGCGGGTCCTGCGCCTCGACCAGGCGGATGTCGCATTTCACCAGGGCTTCGTTGGGCAGCACCGTCTTGGAGCCGGGGCCGCCATAGCCGCCATGGAAGCCGTTGATGGTCAGCGTCGGGCGAAAGCAGAGGCGCTCGTAGAAGGGCCGCTCGACCGGCGCGTCGAGCCTGGCCAGGCCGAGGCTGCGCTTCACCGCCTCGATGTCGAGCGGCAGGGCCTCGATCGCGGCAAGCTCTTCCGGTGTAGGCGCTTCGATGTCGTCATGCAGGCCGGCAATGGTGATCTCGCCGGCGGCATTCTTCATCGTGCCGAGCAGATGGACCAAGGTCCAGATCGGGTTCGGCACGACGCCGCCGAAATTGCCGGAATGCACGTCGCGGCTGGCGTGGCGGCAGCGCAATTCGAAGGAGACCACGCCGCGCGAGCCGAACTTGATCGCGGCCGCGCCGCTGGCATGGCGCGGGCCGTCGGCGGTGACGGCGAGATCAGCCTTGAGCATCGCCTTGTTGGTCTCGACGAAGCCGGCGATGTTCGGGCTGCCGATCTCCTCTTCGCCTTCGAGCAGCAGGATGACGTTGCAGGGCAAGCTGCCGTGCACTGCGAGATGGGATTCGATTGCGAGGATCTGGGCGAAGTGCTGGCCCTTGTTGTCGCCGACGCCGCGCGCATAGATCCGGCCGTCGCGGATCGTCGGCTCGAAGGGCGGCGAGAGCCATTTGTCGAGCGGGTCCGGCGGCTGCACGTCGTAATGACCATAGAGCAGCACCGTCGGCTTGCCTGGCGCCTTCTGCCAGCGCGCGACGACCATGGGATGCCCCTCGGTCGGCACCAGGCTGGTCTCCAGCCCGATCCGCGTCAACATTTCGACCAGCAGCTCGCCGACTTCGGCGATGCCGATATTCTCGGCGCTGATGCTGGGATGGCGCAGATAGTCGAGCAGGCGGTCGAGGAAGGTGCTGCGATTCGCTTCGATATGCGCGAAGACCGCAGCCAGCGTGTCGGAAGAAGCCATGGTCGTGCTGCCTGCCGGGTGAGGATCCGGGCGCACGGTAGAGTGCCGCGTGCGCTTGCGTCCAATGTCCCAGGCGCAGCCCGGAAAAGCGCTGGAGGGTGCATCGGGGAACAGGCAGGTAATATCCTCGCAACCACGCTGACTCAGGACCGTTTAACCTGAACAAGCGTTCAGATTTGCGCGTTAACCACCTGCTGACTGGCCTGGCTGCATCGTCTTCACACGACAGGGACAAACCGACACACAACAACGTCGGACAGGGGTTGAACGATGATTGGCCACGAACTTCGCGAATTCGTCGATCACGTGATGGACAGGCGCGTGATCGACGATGAAGACGTCCGAATTCTTCAGCGTGAAATCTTGCACGAGGTCGTTCTGACCCGTGACATCATCGATGTGCTGGTGGCGCTCGACCGTGCAGTGGCCGACAAGTCGCCACTCTTCGCTGATGTGCTGCTGGCGTTCTGCGTCGACTTCTCGGTCTGGGAGAGCCGCCCGACCGGCAAGATCGACCGCGACAAGGCGCATTGGCTGGTGACGACGCTCTCGGCCGGCGACGGCCCGACGCCTCTGGCGCAGAAGATCGCCTTCGAGGTCGTCCGCGAAGCTGAATCCTGCGACGAGGCCCTGGTCAGCTTCGCCCTGCGCAAGGCGGATGCCCGGATTTCCACCGCCCCGATCGCCCAGCGCGTGGTGCTGGCGAGCTGAGAGCGGTCAATCGATTGAGCGTTCACGCCCGGCCGCCGCCGGGCGTTTGCGCACGTTACAAAACTTTCGCATCAGTGGACGGATGCGCTTGCCTCCCGTAAAGCCCGCACTGCACAATCAAAGCTCCGGGCCGGGGGGACGCCACGCATGTTCTCGAAGATCCTGATCGCGAACCGTGGCGAGATCGCCTGCCGCGTCATCAAGACGGCAAAGCGGATGGGCATCAAGACGGTGGCGGTCTACTCTGACGCCGACCGCGATGCGCTGCATGTCGAGATGGCTGACGAGGCCGTGCATATCGGCGCTGCCCCTGCCGCCGAATCCTATCTCCAGATCGACAAGATCATCGCCGCCTGTAAAGCAACGGGCGCTGAGGCGGTCCATCCCGGCTACGGCTTTCTCTCCGAGCGCGAGGCCTTCGCCAAGGCGCTGAAGGAGAATGGCATCGTCTTCATCGGCCCCAATCCCGGCGCGATCGCCGCGATGGGCGACAAGATCGAATCGAAGAAGGCCGCGGCGGCAGCCAAGGTCTCGACGGTTCCGGGTTATCTCGGCGTGATCGAGAACCCCGAGCATGCGGTCAAGATCGCCGATGAGATCGGCTATCCCGTGATGATCAAGGCCTCGGCCGGCGGCGGCGGCAAGGGCATGCGCATCGCCCATTCAGCCGGCGAGGTCGCCGAGGGTTTCGCTCGCGCCAAGTCGGAGGCGGCGTCCTCCTTCGGCGACGACCGCGTCTTCGTCGAGAAGTTCATCGTCGATCCCCGCCATATCGAGATCCAGGTGCTGGGCGACAAGCACGGCAACGTCATCTATCTCGGCGAGCGCGAATGCTCGATCCAGCGCCGTAACCAGAAGGTGCTGGAGGAGGCGCCGTCGCCGCTGCTCGACGAGGCGACCCGCCGCAAGATGGGCGAGCAGGCCGTCGCGCTGGCCAAGGCCGTGAACTACGACAGCGCCGGCACGGTCGAGTTCGTCGCCGGCCAGGACAAGTCGTTCTACTTCCTCGAGATGAACACGCGCCTGCAGGTCGAGCATCCCGTCACCGAGATGATCACCGGCATCGACCTAGTCGAGCAGATGATCCGCGTCGCCTATGGCGAGAAGCTTGCCATCGGCCAGGCCGACGTGAAGCTGAACGGCTGGGCGGTGGAATCGCGCGTCTATGCCGAGGATCCGACCCGTAATTTCCTGCCCTCGACCGGCCGGCTCGTCACCTATCGCCCGCCGAGCGAGGGGCCGGACGGCGACGCCACCGTGCGCAACGACACCGGCGTGTTCGAGGGCGGCGAGATCTCGATCTATTACGACCCGATGATCGCCAAGCTGGTGACGCATGCCCCGACGCGCGAGGCGGCGATCAAGGCGCAGGCGCGGGCGCTCGATGCCTTCGCCATCGACGGCATCCGCCACAACATCCCCTTCGTTGCGGCGGTGATGCAGCATCCGCGCTGGATCTCGGGCAATCTCTCGACCGGATTCATCGCCGAGGAATTTCCGGAAGGCTTCTCGCTGCCGCAGCCGGAAGGCGAGACCGCCTTGCGTATGGCGGCGATCGCGATCGCCTGCGACCATCGTCTGAACAGCCGCAAGCGCCATGTCTCGGCGCAGATGGAAGGCTGGCGCAAGGTCGAGTTCGAGCGCACCCGTATCGTTTCGCTCGGGGCTGAGCGCTTCGAGGGAGAGGTCTCGGAGCAGGGCGGGGCAGTGACGATCGCCTTCGCCGAGCGCAGCCTTACCGTGGCGAGCGACTGGCGGCCGGGCGAGCCGGTCTGGCGAGGCACGCTCGATGGCGTCGCGATCGCGGCGCAGGTCCGGCCGATCCTGAACGGCGTCGCGCTCGGCCATGCCGGCGCCTATGCCAACGCCCATGTCTACACGCCGCGCGAGGCGGAGCTGGCGGCGCTGATGCCGGAGAAGGCTGCGGCCGACACCGGCAAGGTGCTGCTCTGCCCGATGCCCGGCCTGGTCAAGGCGCTGCTGGTCAGCGTCGGGCAGGAGGTCAAGGCTGGCGAGCCGCTCGCCATGGTCGAGGCGATGAAGATGGAGAACGTGCTGCGCGCCGAGAAGGACGTCACCATCGCCAAGATCCTGGCGAAGGAGGGCGACTCCCTCGCCGTCGACGCCGTCATCATGGAATTCGCCTGAGGCGCTTGCCTTCGCCCGCCGGCAAGCTGATTGTCGCCGCCCTATCACGCGAAGGTGGCGACCATGCTGACGATCTGGGGCCGGATCAGCTCCATCAATGTGCAGAAGGCGGTCTGGGCCGCCGGTGAGGTCGGTCAGCCCTTCGAGCGTATCGATGTCGGCGGCCAATTCGGCGGCAATCGCGAGCCGGCCTATCTCGCCAAGAATCCGAACGGGCAGATCCCGACGCTGGAGGATGGCGAGATCGTCATCTGGGAATCGAGCAGTATCGTGCGCTATCTCGCAGCCCGCTACGGCGCCGGCTGGATCTGGGAGGAAGATCCCGCAAGGCGCGCCGAGGCCGATCGCTGGATGGACTGGATGCTCTCCGAATTGCAGCCGTCGATGACGCCGGCCTTCTGGGGGCTGATCCGCAAGACGCCGGGCTATACCGACGAGGCGGTGATCGCGGCCTCGGTGGCCAAGGCCGAAGCCAAGCTCGATATCCTGGAGGCGCATCTGGCAGGGCGGGCCTACCTCGCCAATGAGCGCTTCGGCATGGCCGACATCACAGTGGCGCTCGGCGCGCATCGTTGGTTCCACATGCCGGTGCCGCAGAAGGACTGGCCCAATATCCGCCGCTGGTACGCGCAGGTTTCGGCACGACCGGCGGCGGGCCCCGCCATGCCGTTGCCGATCACGTGAGGACGGCCGCCCGCGCTTGACCCACCCGATTTGGCGGTCATGATCGCCGCCATGCGCGGCTTCCTCGTCATTCCCGTCCTGATGGCGCAATTCTCCTGCGCGGCAGCGCTTGCGCAGGTGCCGACCAATCCGGTGCAATCCGCCGATCGCATGCAGGTGGCGAACTGCGTCAGGCAGGGCCTCGCCGCCAGTCCCGCCTGCATCGGGCTCGTTGCGGTGCCCTGCGTCAGCGCCGCGTCGGCCAATGATCGCGCCCAGGCCGAGATCTCCTGCGCAAGGCGTGAGGAGGCGGTCTGGCGCGAGCGGCTGACATTGGCGGGCACGGCTTTGGAGCGCTCGCTCGATGCGGGGGCGCGCAGCCAGTTCGCGGCGCTGCAACTCGCCTGGCAGAGCTACGCCGTGCAGAAATGCGCCTTCTATGGCGCCTCGCAGCCGCCGGCACGCTCGGCCGGGCGGCAGGCCGGTTGCGAACTGCGCGAGGTGGCGGAGCGGGCGCTGGAGGTCGAGCGCCTGGCGGCACGGCAGACCCGCCGCCCGCCGGCGCAGCCGCCGCAGATCATCCGGTAGGACCAGGCTCATCATGCTCGGGCTTGACCCGAGCATCTCAGGCCGGATGAGACTCCGGTCAGCGCGTTCTTGTCCAGAGATTCTCGGGTCTACGCTTCGCTTCGCCCGAGAATGACGGCGCTTGTCGCCAGGCACTCACCGCAACGTGAATGCAACCTCATACCGAACTCCCGCCGCCCTCGGCCGTTTCCTAACGGCCTGTCAGCTTTCTCGGCGTAAGGGAGGCGGGTCTGTTCAAGAAAGCCATGTTCTTCACGCTCTCAAAGATCCTCTGGTTCCTGGCTTCCCCGGTGAACCTCGCCATTGCCGGGCTGGCGCTGGCGAGCCTGCTCGCCTTCACGCGCTTTTCCGGGCCGGGGCGCTGGCTCGGGCTGATCTGCGTCGTCGTGCTCGGCCTGCTCGCCTTCAGCCCGTTGCCGCGCATTGTCGTCAGGCCGCTGGAGGATCGCTTTCCCCAGCAGGCGGTCAACTCCGGCAAGGTCGACGGCATCATCGTGCTCGGCGGCGCGATCGGCGTGGCGCGCGAAGACATCGTGCTCAACTATGCCGCGGCGCGGATGACCAAGGCGGTCGAGCTCGCCCGCGCCCATCCCGAGGCGAAGCTGGTCTTCGCCGGAGGGGGCGGCAACCTGCTCTCGCCGATCGTGCGCACCGAAGCGGACGGGGCACGGCTGCTGTTCCGCGGGCTCGGCCTGCCGGAGAGCCGCCTCGTTCTCGAGGACAAGTCGCGCAACACGCTGGAGAATGCGGTGTTCACCCGCCGCCTGGTCGATCCCAAGCCCGGCGAGCGCTGGCTGCTGGTGACCTCGGCCTGGCACATGCCGCGCGCCATGGGCGTGTTCCGCAAGGCAGGATTCCAGGTCGAGGCCTTCCCGGTCGATTTCCTCTCGGCCGGCACGCCAGCCGACTATGTCCGGCCCTATCGCAAGGCGTCGCGCGGGCTCGATATCGCCGACGACGCCTTCAAGGAATGGGTCGGACTGTTGGCCTATTACCTCGCGGGGTACACGGACGCGCTGTTCCCAGGGCCGGCGGCAGCCAAGGCGGGCCGCTAGGACGGTGGCCTTTCCCGGCTGACGGCGTCGATCAAGAGCCGCGCAGCGATCATCGCGCCGCCGGAGCGGACCATCGCACCTGTCCGAGCAGCGAGCACTGCGGTTTTGGCAGACAGGACCGTGGCGACCGCCGCCGACATGGATTCGGCTGTCGGGACCGCGCCATCATGTGCCACCCCTATACCTAGTTCCGCGATCTTGCCGGCCCAATAGGGCTGGTCGACGATCTGCGGCACGATCACTTGCGGTATGCCCGCCCGCGTCGCGGCCGTCGTCGTGCCGGCGCCACCATGATGCACAATCGCGGCCATCAGCGGGAACAGCGCCTGCTGGTTGACGTCGCCGGTGATGAAGCAATCGCTCTGGTCGTCGTCCAGCGTGAGCTCGGCCCAACCCCGCAGGACGATCGCGCGCCGGCCCTGTGCCCGGATCGCTTCGAGGGCGACGCTGGCGGCCTCCCTTGCGGACGGCACGAACATGCTGCCGAAACCGACATAGATCGGCGGTTCGCCCGCCGCGATGAAGGCCATCAACTCTGCCGGGAGAGGGCGGGTATCGGGCAGGAGCCAGGCACCCGTCTGCACGGCGTCGCAGAGTTCTGTCTTGCGCCAGGGCCACAACACCGGATCCGACGCCAGAAACGGTTGCTTCGTGAAGACGTGATCGCGAGCATCGTCTATCGGCGGCAGGCCGACCGCTGACCGATGTGCCCCGAGGGCTTCGCCGAACAAGGCATCCATGGTGCGGGCGTTGAAAGCCCATAATTCGCGATTGTCGCTGACGTCCGGCGGCAGGGGATGGCCCGGATAGGGAAACGGCCGGTGGTGCTGCGATGGCAGGAAGAGCGGGCAGAAGGTGACGTGGCGATAAGGGAGGCCGCGCAGCTCGGCGACCGAGCGTGCGGCGCTGGCCGATGGGAACAGTCCGGTCGCGACGATCGCAGCGCAGCCCTCGGCCGCTGCCGAGATGGCCTCGAACTGCGCCACCATCATGTCGGAGGCGAGCTTGTGGAAGTCGGCTGTCGATGCCGGCTTCGCCCGTTCGCTGACCCATTGGCGGATCGGCATGAAGGCCGGTGCGAGCGGCACGCCGGCGCGAGTCAGCAGGTCGGTGAATTCCTGGTCCGGTGGGGCGGACACGACCGCTTCGACGCCGAGCGACTGCAAAGCGACGGCCAGCGCCGCCAAAGGCTCGACATCGCCGCGCGAGCCGTAAGTCGATAACAAGACACGCATTTTTCTGCTCCCAATGACCTGGGGTTCAGGTCGAGGGCAGCGTTCCTAGGCCATGGAGGGGGGCTTGCCGCAAGTCCCGGGGCGCGTTAGACGATGATAGTGGCACAGGGCGGAGGCATTCCTCGGCCCTTTTTTGTTGCCTCACGGCGGCACGGCGCAGGCCGGTCGCAGGGGAACGCCCTAGTCCTGTCTGGCCTCGTCCTGCCCCGGCAGGCGCAGGCGATAGACGCCGCGGAAATCGTCGGGATCGACCGGGCGGCCCTTGCGGGTGATCACCAGCCGGCCATCCTTCATCAACTGCACAGCAACCCGGCGGATCGGCTGCATCAGCGGGCCCCAGCCATCGGGATGGTCGCCGCCGAGAGCGCGGGCGACGTCCATCGGGCCGAGCGTGCGCTCGTCGCCGCGCTCGGCCGCGAGGCGCAGGATGGTGTCGGCGAGTTCGTCATCTGTCGGTCTGGTCATGCCGCTTGCTGAGCTGCCAGGCAGGCTTCGTCAAGCGGCCTTGCTTCCCGCGCCGACGGCGGCGGCCGAATCCGAGGCGAATTGCCGGCGCCACATCACGGTCAGCACCGCTGCCGTGGCGATCAGGAAGAGCCAGGGCGAGATGAACCAGCCGAGATAGGCGAGCGCGAAGAAGAAGGCGCGCTGGCCGCGGTTGAAGTGCAGGCCCGCGACAATGTTCATCCTCACCGCCTCGCGGGCCGCGGCGAGCGTCTCCGGCTTGTCGGCCTCGGTATGGGGCGGGATCGCGCCGATCAGGATGGCGCAATAGTTGAACAGCCGATAGGCCCAGCCGAACTTGAAGAAGGCATAGGCGAAGATCACCGCGAGCCCGATCACCTTGATCTCCCAGGCGGCCCGGGTCGTCGTGGTCGCGAAGGGCAGGTCGGCGAAGATCTGCACGACGCGATCGGCCGATTGCAGCAGCGTCAGCGAGCCGCCGATGGCGATCAGCGAGGTCGAGGCGAAGAAGGCGGTGCCGTTCTGTAGGCCGTTCATCACCTGCGTGTCGATGATCCGGTTCTCGCGCTTGACCGATTCCATGATCCAGCGCTCGCGGCGCTCGTTCATCAGCGTGTTGAGGCTGCGCCGCGAATGCGGGCCGATCTCGACCGCGAGGAGATAGCCGATCCAGGCGGCGGCGAAGAAGGCGATCGCGATCAGGTCGAGCGGTCCGAATCCGGCCATGAGCCCCTCCGGCCGGCAGATTGGCGAGGCCGGGGCGCGGCTGCAAGTCTGTCGATTGACGCCAGCCGTCACAGCCGCCACTTTGCCGGCCTCTTAAGGGGAGGGCCGGCCATGCCGCAGACGATCACCAAGGGCTACAAGGCGCTGCTGGCCGAGGCGGAAGCTGCGGTGAAGACGCTTTCGGTCGAGGAGGCGAAAGGCCTGGTCGGGCGTGGCGACACGGTGTTCGTCGACCTGCGCGATCCGCGTGAGCTCGAGCGGGAAGGGCGGATGCCCGGCGCTTTCCACTGCCCGCGCGGCATGCTGGAGTTCTGGATCGATCCGGAAAGCCCCTATGCCAAGCCGGTCTTCCAGGAGGACAAGCAATTCGTCTTTTTCTGCGCCGGAGGCTGGCGCTCGGCGCTCGCGGCGAAGACGGCGCAGGATATGGGGCTGAAGCCGGTCGCGCATGTCGCCGGCGGTTTCGGCGCCTGGAAGAAAGCCGGTGCGCCGTTCGATGCGCCCGAGCCCAAGCAAGGCTGAGCCCGAAGCTTGTCCCATTACGTCGTCGTTTTCCTCGTCATCTGCTTCCTCTTCCGCAAGCCGCTCGGACGCCTGCTGGCGAAGCAATTCCCCGACCGTGCCAAGCGCCAGCGCGTGCTCGGCACGATCATCGCGGCGTTCCTGCTGGTGATCGGGATGAGGCTGCTGGCGCTGTTCTGGTAGGTTTTGCCCTTTAGCGTGTCGACTCGGGTCCGAAGCGATGTCTGATTCAAGTGGCGCTTCCACACGTCTCCTCACCGGCAAATGCTTGTGCGGAGCGGTCGGCTACGAGGTGGTCGATGCCTTTGAATATGCGATGAACTGTCATTGCTCGAATTGTCGGCGTACGACGGGCTCTGCATTCAAGCCCTTCGCCGGCATCAAGCGGAACCAGCTGCGACTTGTCCGCTGCGACAAGCCCGTGCTGATTTTTGGCGACGAGCAGGCCGCGCACAATGTGAACTGCAGTGCTTGCGGCTCGCTTCTCTATTCGGTGGTGCGCGAGGGGGCCTATGTCCATGTCACCATGGGCACGCTTGTCGACGAGCCGCGCATCCGGCCGTCAGAGCACATTTTCGTCGGCTCGAAAGCGCTCTGGTACGAGATTACCGACGATTTGCCGCAATACGAGGAGTTTGCGGATCGCTGATTCCGCATCGCGCGTCGTTCAACATCGTGACCGGAATGCGAAGCCCGATCGGTTTCGGTTGCAACCACCCCATGCATCCGGCGCGGCTTGCACAATAAGCGGGCATCAGGCATCTTGCCTGCCTTGGCTCCAACTCAGGAAAGGGAGGGCTGAATGAATTTCATCATCACTGCCCCTCCCGCTGTGCGGACGTTCCACCACTAGGTCGGATCCGCACGAGGCCCGCCTTCCAGGCGGCCCGAGCCATCATTTCCAAACGCGTTTTCTGAAGCCGCGGCCCTTGCTGCGCTTCGCCTGAATTTGGAGCCGGTCTCTCGGGACCGGATGCTTTCATGTCTCTTTCTCCCAAGACGGAGCGGCAGGAGCCGTTCCGGGCCGTTCTCGGCTTCACATTTTCGCATTGGGGCCGCCAGCGCTGGCGCGTCGCCGGCGTGGTCTTCACCGTGATGGCGGCGACCGCCGCCGACCTGTTCATGCCGCTCTATGCCGGGCGGCTGGTTGATGCGGTCGCTGGCGAGAAGGCGAGCGGCTTCGATGCTGCGCTCGCGGCGCTCGCGATGATGATCGCGCTCGGCGCCGGCACGGTGTTCTTCCGGCACCTGTCCTTCATCGGCATCACCGAGATGACGCTGCGCACCATGGGCGATGTGGCGCGCGAGTCCTTCGCGCGGCTGCAGCGCTTCTCGACCGACTGGCACGCCAACAACTTTGCCGGCTCTACAGTTCGCAAGATCACGCGTGGCATGTGGGCGCTCGACCTGCTCACGGACACGATCGTGATCGCGCTGCTGCCCTCGCTGATCGTGCTGCTCGGCACCACGGTCCTGCTGGCCTGGCATTGGCCGGCGATGGGCGCGATTGTTCTTGCCGGCGCGGTGATCTACTGCGCCGTCACGATCGCGCTGTCGCTGCGCTTCGTCGCGCCCGCGGCGACGCTCGCCAACAGCTGGGACACGAGGCTCGGCGGCGCGCTCGCCGACTCGATCTCGTGCAACCCGGTGGTCAAGGCCTTCGGCGCCGAAACCCGCGAGGACAGCCGCCTGACCGGCGTGCTGGCGAAGTGGGCCGGGCGGACGCGGCGGACCTGGGTGCGCGGAACCTGGTCGGGCACCGCGCAGCAGGTCGTGCTGCTGGGCTTGCGCGCTGCGGTGATCGGACTGGTGATCTGGCTCTGGGCCAATGGCCAGGCCTCACCCGGCGACGTCGCCTTCGTGCTGACCAGCTATGCTGTCGTGCATGGCTATCTGCGCGATGTCGGCCAGCACGTGCACAACCTCCAGCGTTCGGTGAACGACATGGAGGAGCTGGTGGCGATGCATTCGCTGCCCTTCGGCGTGCCGGATCGTCCGGGATCGACCGCGATGGACGTGACCGCCGGCGAGATCGCCTTCGAGCGGGTGACCTTCCACTATGGAGGCCACATCGAGCCGCTTTATCGCGATTTCTCGCTGACGATCAAAGCGGGCGAGAAGGTCGGCCTGGTCGGGCGCTCCGGCTCCGGCAAGACGACTTTCGTCAAGCTGGTGCAGCGTCTCTACGATGTCACCGGCGGGCGCATCGCCATCGATGGGCGCGACATCGCCTCGGCGACGCAGGCCTCGCTGCGTGCGCAGATCGCGATCGTGCAGCAGGAGCCGGTGCTGTTCCACCGCTCGCTGGCGGAGAACATCGCCTATGGCCGGCCCGGCGCCAGCATGGCGCAGATCGAGCAGGCGGCGATGCTCGCCAACGCGCATGAATTCATCATGCGCCTGCCCAAGGGCTACGGCACGCTCGTCGGCGAGCGCGGCGTCAAGCTCTCGGGCGGCGAGCGGCAGAGGGTGGCGCTGGCACGCGCCTTCCTGGCCGATGCGCCGATCCTGATCCTGGACGAGGCGACCTCGAGCCTCGATTCGGAATCGGAGGCGCTGATCCAGGAGGCGATGGAGCGGCTGATGGAAGGCCGCACCACCATCGTCATCGCCCACCGGCTCTCGACGGTGCGCGCCATGGATCGCATCCTGGTCTTCGACCGCGGCAAGGTCGTGGAAGAGGGCCGGCATGAGGCGCTGCTGACCCATGACGGCGGCATCTACCGGGCGCTGTTCGAGAAGCAGGTCAGCGAGCTGGCCAAGGGGCTCGTTGTCTGAACCACCAGAGCCTTGCCGCCTCCACCGGGGGTGGCAAGGCTCACCTTACCCTCGCTTTTGCTTATGGATTTAGTGCGAAACCTGCATTCCCCCACCGAAGGGGGAGCCCTAGCCTCGCAGCCGAGAGCGGGAGGGCTTCATGGATCGTCGTACATTCAGCATCGGGTTGGCTGCCGCGATGGCCGCGCCGCTGTCAGCGCGGGCGCAGTCGACCATTTTTCTCGACTATACGCAGGACGCGCTCGACAGAGCCTATGACCAGCGTGTCTGGGCCCCGAACGCGCAAGAGGTGATCGCGCGCTACGCCAGCGACAGCGCCGCGGTCCGACAAAAACATCCGCCAAAGACGGAGCGTTACGGCGAGAGCGAGGCCGAGACGCTCGATATCTTCGCGCCGGCCGGCGCCAAGGACCGGCCGGTGATGGTGTTCATCCATGGCGGCGCCTGGCGGGCGCTCGGCCGGGAGGACGCCTCGGCGCCCGCGTCGACCTTCGTCGAGAACGGCTGTCTCTATGTCGCGCTGAACTTCGCCAATATCCCGGCTGTGCGCCTGCCGGACATGGCGGCGCAGTGCCAGCGCGCGCTCATCTGGCTTCACAGGAACATTGCGCGCTTCGGCGGTGATCCGCAGCGCATCTTCGTCTCGGGCCATTCCTCAGGCGGCCATCTCTGCGGCGTCATGCTGACGAGCGACTGGTCGGCGCTGGGCGGCCCCAGGGACCTGATCAAGGGTGGAGTCGCGATGAGCGGCATGTATGAGCTCCATCCAGTGATGCTCTCGGCCCGCAGTTCCTATGTGAAGATCTCGCCGGACGAACTTGCGGCGCTGAGTCCGATGCGCCATCTCGGCAGGGTTGCCTGCGAGGTCATCGTCGTTTTCGGCGACAAGGAAAGCCCTGAATTCCAGCGGCAATCCAACGAGTTCGCGACGGCGCTCGCCGGGATGGGGCGGCTGGCGAAGCGGATCGTGCTGCCGGGTAGCAATCACTTCGTGGTGCCGGAGGATCTCAACAATGCGAAGACCGAGCTTTCCCAGGCCGTCTTGACGATGATGAAGGCTCCCCGCTAAGGGAGGGACAATCGGACCAAGAGTCAGCCCGGCTGGCAACAGCCGGACAGCAATCCATCTTTGTACCAGACCGAGATCGTCATCGGCCTGTCCTCGTCACTGTTGGTCGCTGAGCAGGCCTCGTGGCCGATGACGGCGCGGATGTCCGCCTTCGGTCCGAAGGTCACGCCCGCAATGAGCGTCGTGTTGCGGCTCTGCTGCAGGGTGAAAGGCGAGGTGGAGGCCTCGCCATTCCCATCCGAGAAGCGGGCCTTGCCGTCGATCCCGAGCTTCAGGCTCCAAAAGGGCTCGTCTCCGCCGCAGGTGAGCGGTGGTGCCGGGGTTTCCGGGGAGCGGGCGAGAGCCGAGCCGGCTATCAGCGTTGCGAGAAGCAGGAAGACGGCTCCGGTGCGGATGGGCTTCATCGCGTTTCCTCGCAAGGCGCGCTCAATCCATCATACACAACGCCTCGCACCGCCATCCTTGCAGGATAGCGGCGCAAAAGCGGGTCGACGATGGACTCAGGTGGTCTGCGGCTCGTCGTCCTGACGGCGGCGGCCGAGCAGGAAGAACAGGGCCGAGCCGACGATACCAATCGCGCCGGCGCCAGCGCCGACATAGATCATCTCGCTGTCCTGGTCGGCCTGCTTGGCGGCGTCTTCGGCGATGATCACCGCGTCCTTGCCGGGCTCTTCCGGCAGGTACTTGATCTTCAGCGTATCGACGGTGAGCTTGTCGTTGCTGATGATGCGATTGGCGAACTGGTTGGAAACCGAGATCTTCTCGGCGCTGCGGTCCTTGCCGGCAGCATCCTTCCAGGCGAGGTCGACGGAGTAGCTGGTGCCGCCGCGGCGGCGCTTGGTGCGGGTCGCCCCCTCGACCGAGGCCTGCGCTTCGATCCCCTGCGCTGCGATTTTCCTGACGCGCTCGCCGTCCTGCCAACTGAAGAAGGCGAGGACGGGTCCACCGATCGCCGCGATCAGCAGCAGCCATTTGATCTTGCCGGTGATCCAGCCGACGATTCCGCTCATTGGGGCCTCCATCGAGACAGTTCGGGAAAGGAGCCCGGAGCATTTCGCCCGGACGCCTGCCGCCTGTCCCGGCCAGCGCGGTTTTCGCGGTGAGGAAGGTCTCGCGCATGGCGTGCATGCGCCTGCGTCAAACTTTCGAAAGTCGAACTATTCTGACGGTTTGCCGGTGCGGATCGTCGAGCTGGGCGCAGCCGCTCGCGGCCTCACGCCGGAGATCGGGCCGGCCGGCAGCGGCTCTTTAAGATTCGGATTCAGCGGCTTTCCATCCTGAATCGGCTTGCTCAGAAAACGATTCATCGCGGCGAGGTAAGTCTCTGGCAAAGCCCAGCTTCTGGCGCTGGCTATGACGCTTTCCAGATAGCCGGGGCGGGGCTTTCCGACCTGCGCACTGCGCCCGACATAGATCAGTGCGCGCTTGGCGCCGCCCTCGACCACGACCGGCTGGTTGATCTTGATGTAGAGGCCGCTGGCGAGCTCCTCGAACTTGTCGAGCGTGCGGATGTCGCCGAGCGCGCAGTCCCAGAGCACACCATGGACGCTTTCACGCGGATCGCGGAGCACCGAGGCATAGCCGTCCGTGGTGATGATGAAGCGATGGCGCGGCAGGCGGGCGAGGCCGAGCGGCGTCGACCGCGGGCAGCGCTCGCGCATCGCGGCGACGTCCATGTTGGCGCCATAGGCGAAGTAGAGGGGCATAGGTGCGCGTTACCGAAGAGGCCTCCTTCTCCCCTCGGGGGAGAAGGTCCGGCAGAGGATGAGGGCGGTCCGACTGGGTGAGATGAGGGTAGGTTGGGTGCGTCCTTCCCTCATCCGTCAGCGCTTCGCGCTGCCACCTTCTCCCCCGAGGGGAGAAGGGAGAGCGTCGCGCCTCACTTCGTCTTGTTGAACAGTTCCCGGCCGATCAGCATGCGCCGGATCTCGCTGGTGCCGGCGCCGATCTCGTAGAGCTTGGCATCGCGCAGCAGGCGCCCGGTGGGGTAGTCGTTGATGTAGCCGTTGCCGCCGAGCAGCTGGATCGCGTCGAGCGCCAGCTGCGTCGCCTTCTCGGCCGCGATCAGGATGGCCCCGGCGGCGTCCTCGCGGGTGGTCTCGGCCCGGTCGCAGGCCTTGGCGACGGCGTAGACATAGGCCTTGCACGAGTTCATCGCGACATACATGTCGGCGACCTTGCCCTGGACCAGCTGGAACTCGCCGATCGACTGGCCGAACTGCTTGCGCTCGTGGATATAGGGCAGGACGATGTCCATCGCCGCCTGCATGATGCCGAGCGGGCCGGCCGAGAGCACGACGCGCTCATAGTCGAGCCCGCTCATCAGCACGTTGACGCCGCGGCCGACCGAGCCGAGCACGTTCTCCTCCGGGACCTCGCATTCCTCGAAGACGAGCTCGCAGGTGTCGGAACCGCGCATGCCGAGCTTGTCGAGCTTCTGGTGGGTCGAGAAGCCCTTCATGCCCTTCTCGATCAGGAAGGCAGTGATGCCCTTCGGACCGGCTTCCGGATCGGTCTTGGCGTAGACCACCAGCGTCTCGGCGATCGGACCGTTGGTGATCCACATCTTGTTGCCGGTCAGGACGTAGCGATCGCCCTTCTTGACCGCCTTCGTCTTCATCGAGACGACATCGGAGCCCGAGCCCGGCTCCGACATGGCGAGCGAGCCGACATGCTCGCCCGAGATCAGCTTGGGCAGGTATTTGCGCTTCTGCGCGTCGTTGCCGTTGCGGGCGATCTGGTTGACGCAGAGATTGGAGTGCGCGCCATAGGAAAGGCCGACCGAGGCGGAAGCCCGCGAGACCTCCTCGATCGCGACGCAATGCTCGAGATAGCCGAGGCCGGCGCCGCCATACTCCTCCGGGACGGTGATGCCGTGCAGGCCGAGGGCGCCCATCTCAGGCCAGAGATCGCGCGGGAACTGGTTGCTCCGGTCGATCTCCTCGGCGCGCGGGGCGATCTTCTCCTGCGCGAAGGCGTGGACGGTGTCCCGGATCGCGTCGGCTGTCTCGCCGAGATCGAAATTGAAGGGGCGGGGCGCGTTGGCGAGCATGATGTCCTCCCGGCTCGGCTGGGCTTTCGGCAGCCCCGGAGAGAGCCGCATTGCCATCAGCTTACAGATTGGCACGGACGGTGTCAGGCCGAGCGGAGGCGGACAGCGATTGCGACGTTCCGCACGATCCCGCCCGCTTTTCGAGCCGGCCCGGCATGCGGCTGCGGCGCTTTACCGGCGCTTGCGACTGCCGTAGCCGGCGAGCTGACGACCGCCGGAGACTTGCCATGCCTCAACAGCCGACCGCTTCGCCCATCTCTACGGGCGCCCTCGTCCTGCGCTATGCCGGATTCCTGATCATTGGCGTGGTCCTGCTCAATGTCGTCTTCCTGGCCCTCGAATCGTATTTCAAGTTCAGCCCGGGCAATATGGGGGCGATGGGCCTGTTCCTGATCTGGGGCGCGGCTTCATGGGTCGGCCAGCTCTGGTTCCTGCGCGAGCAGGCGCGCCCGGCATCCGGTCGGGCCTGGACCGTCGCGGCCCTGTGTGCGCTCGTGACCTATGCGGTGCAGGCTGCCTTCGTGCTGCTGGCGGCCGGAGCGGCGCTGAGTGAGTTCGGAACCCTGGGCCTGCGCAGGGGCAGCGACCAGATGGTCCTGCTCGGCGTGTTCGCTGGCGTCGCCGTGCTGGAGCTGCTCGTCATCCGCCTGGCGATCGGCGTCGGTGCAAAAGGCGCAGAGAAGAGGGCGCAGCGCCTGGCTGCCAAGGCCAGTCGCTGAGCCGACGCCATCAACCTGGCGCGCTCCACCGACATCCTGGCGTCCTTGACGAAAGGATGCCGGCGTTTCGTGAGTGTCAAAATCGGAGGTGATCGCGATGGCCACTTTTATCCTGATCCCCGGCGGTTGGCAGGGCGGCTGGGTCTACCAGACGGTCGCGGACCTGCTTGCCGCGCGCGGGCACAAGGCCTTGCCGATCACGCTGTCCGGCCTTGGTGACGAGCCTGCCCCGGCGGCCAACCTCGATACCCACATAAAAGAAGTCGTCGATGTGGTGAGGGCGGAGCGCGACGAGGTCGTCATCGTCGGACAATCCTATGGCGGGATGGTCGTAAGCGGCGCGGCCGATGCCGTGCCGTCGCGGATCCGGGCGCTGGTCTATGTCGACGCCTATGTGCCTGACGACGGCGACGCTCTCTGGTCCCTGACGACGCCGCGTTTTCGGGATCTCTTCATCGATGGTGCGCGAGGCGACGGTCTCAATTGCACGCCGCCCGCCCATCTCGACGCGCGCTGCCGGCCGCATCCGATCGGCACATTTCTCCAGTCGATCAAGCTCAGTGGGCGTTGGCGCGAGGTGCCGCGCAAAAGCTATATCGGCGCGTTCGGCTGGGAAGGAAGCCCTTTCCGCGAGCTCCATGAACGCTTGAGCCGCGATCCGGTGTGGTCGACCTTCGCCTTCGATTGCGGGCACAATGTTGCGCGGCTCAAGCCGGAAGCCCTGGTCGAGGTCTTGCTCGCACAGGTTTGACGGCCATGATCGCTCTTACCGTCCGATCACCCCGCGCCGACGCAGCAGGAACAGGGTCAGCAGCGAAGCGCCGAGACAGGCGAGGGTGACGAAGCCGGCGCCAAGGTCCCATTCAACCCAGGGCAGCCCCTTCACATTGATGCCGAACAGCCCGGTGATGAAGGTTGCCGGCAGGAACAGCGCCGTCAGGATCGAGAGCGTGTAGAGCTGCCGGTTGGTCTGGTTGGCCGAGCGGACGGCGATCTCGTCCTGGAGCAGCCGGGCGCGATCCTGCACCGACTGGATGTCCTGGCGCAGTGTGTCGACCCGCAGCAGGAGCCTGAGCGCGGCCGCGCGCACCGTTTCCGGGGCCGAGCGCCCGGACGGTGTCTCGGCGAAGCGCCGGAACAGGAGATGCAGGCCGGCGAGCTGGCGGTGCAACTGCACGGCGGAGCGGCGGACGGCGCCGACGCGCTGCGGTCCGTCTTCCAGCTTGTCGAGCAGGATCTGGTCCTCGACGCTGTCGGTCTCGTCCGAGAGCCGCACGACCGCGTCGGTGACGTCGTCGATCAGGTATTCGATGATGTGCTCGAAGAGCTCGGCCGGGGAGGCGATCTGCTCGCCAGCGTTCAAGGCCTCGACCGCCTTGCGGACCGATTGCAGCGCCTCACGCCGGCCGGTCAGCAGGAAGCGCTCGCCGACCGCCCAGGCGAGCGTGCCGACATTGTCGGTGCGGTCGACGATGTCGCGGGTCAGGTCATGGGCGATGCCCCAGACCAGGCTGGCGGAATGGTCGAGCCGCTGATGCGTCTCGCGCGAGAGCAGCAGCTCGCGCGCTGCCGGTGGCAACTCCCTGCGCTCGTCGATCCAGGCCTGGGCCCTGGTGTGGACGAGGTCGAGATGCAGCCAGACGAAGCCGTCCTCCGGCGCCAGCGTCGGCACTTCGTCGCGCGGCACCAGCGTGGGCGTGCCGTCGGCGGCGAAGCGATAGGCCCAGACGATGCCGGTCTGCGAGTGGAGGTCAGGCATCCGGAATGTGCGTCCGTCCATGCGCGACCTCGTGCCGGGATTCCTGCCGCCGCTCAGCCGGGCCAGGGCACGTTGCGGAGCGCGCTCGGCCGATTATCGCCTCGGGCGGCTTTTCGCAACTGCACAAGATCGGGACTGGGGCAGGGCGGTTCACGTGACGATGCCGCGGCGCTTGAGAAGGAGCAGCGTGAGCAGCGAGCAGGCGAAGCAGACCAGCAGCACGTAGATAAAGCCGTTGGTGTTGTCGTCCCAGGGCACCCCCTTGGCGTTGACGCCGAACATGCCGGTGATGAAGGTCGCCGGCAGGAACAGGGCGGTGATGATCGAGAGGATATAGAGCTGGCGGCTGGAGGCGTTCGCGGCCGCCGCGGCGCTTTCCTCCTGCAGCAGGCGCGTGCGCTCATGCGCGGCCTGGATGTCGTGGCGCAGGGTGTCGATGCGCTGGAGCAGCCGCATCGCGGCATTCTTGACCGGGGCCGGCGCGGCGCGCCCGATCTCGGCTTCGGCGAAGCGGCGGAACAGCAGATGCAGCCCGCTGACATGGCGCTGCAGCCGCACGACGGAGCGGCGCATGGCGCCGATGCGCTGTGGGCTGTCGCTGGCGCGGTTGGCCAGCACCTGATCCTCGAGCGTGTCGATCTCGTCGGTCAGCTGCAGCACGGCGGCGGCGATGTCCTGGATGATGAAGGCGACGATGCGCTCGAACAGGGCGATCGTGCTGTCGATGCGCTCGCCCTTCTGCAGCGCCTCGGCCATCTGGCTGATCGATTGCAAGGGTTCGCGCCGGCCGGTGACGAGAAAGCGCTCGCCGATCACCCAGCGCAGCGGATTGACGTGATGCGAGGCGCTGCTGGCGTTGAGCCCGACATCATGGGTCACGCCCCAGACGAGGTCGGCGGAGTGATCAAGGCATTGATGCTGATCATGGCTGATCAGAAGGTCGCCGGCCTGCATGGGAATGGCGGGTTCGGCCGCGATCCAGCCACGGGCGCGCTCGTCGACGAGATCGAGATGGATCCAGACGAAGCCCGTCTCGCCTCCGAGATCGGGCATCTCGCCCCGGTCGATCAGGGTGGCGGGCGTGCCCGGTTCAAAACGGAAGATCCAGAGAACGCCGCGCTGGGACTGGATATCGGTCGGCGAGAGATGCGCGATGTTCATGGAGGTTGGCGCCATCCGCGCGAAATCGGGGCAAGGTCGTCGGCGGCGCGGAGGCCGCGCCGCCGAGCTGATGCCGCTCAGAAGATCTGGCGGAAGAGGATGAACAGGGCGCCAGAGAGCGCGATGGCGCAGGGCAGGGTGAGTACCCAGGCCATCAGCATGTTGCGCACGGTCGACATCTGCAGGCCCGACTTGTTCGCCGCCATGGTGCCGGCGACGCCGGAGGACAGGACGTGCGTGGTCGAGACGGGCAGGCCGAGCACGTCGGCGGCGCCGATGGTCGCGGCCGCGACCAGCTCGGCAGAGGCTCCCTGCGCATAGGTCAGGTGCTGCTTGCCGATCTTCTCGCCGACGGTGACGACGATGCGCTTCCAGCCGACCATGGTGCCGAGGCCGAGTGCGATGGCGACCGCGACCTTGACCCAGAAGGGGATGAACTTGGTCGAGTTGTCGAGCGATTCCTTGTACTTCTTCAGCACCTTGCGGTCGGCGTCGTCGAAGACCTTCTCTTCCTTGGCCTCGTTCTTGAAGATGCGGTTCAGCGCTTCCGAGGCGAGATACATGTCGTTGCGGATGTTGCTCACCGCCTCGGCCGGCAGCCTGGCGATGCCGCCCTCGCCAAGAGCCTCGATCTCCTTGACGATATCCTTGTTCAGCAGCGCCAGCGCCGGGAAGGTGGCGTCGTCGAGCTTCCTGGCATTGATGTAGCTGGTGACGTTGCTGCGCGGATTGCCGATGATGTTGTAGCCGAAGCCCTTCTTGTCGAAGATCTCGCCGGCTGCGACTGCCTGGGCCCGGACCTGGGCGATCTCGCTGGTCGGAATGGCGCGGTTGAGCGCATAGGCGGTCGGGGCGCAGCCGATCAGGATCAGCATGATCAGGCCCATGCCCTTCTGGCCGTCATTCGAGCCATGGGCGAAGGAGACGCCGGTGCAGGTGGCGATCAGGAGGCCACGGATCCAGGCCGGCGGCGGCTTGTTGCCCTTCGGCTCGGCATAGAGTTCCGGGTTCTTCACCAGGACCTTCAACGTCAAGAACAGCAAGGCGGCGGCGCAGAAGCCGAACAGCGGCGAGAGCAGCAGCGACCAGCCGATCTCGATCGCCTTTGACCAGTCGACGCCGGCGGTCTTGCTGTCGGTGAAGAACAATTGATTGGCGAGGCCGACGCCGATGATCGAGCCGATCAGCGTGTGCGAGGAGGAGGCCGGCAGGCCGAGCGCCCAGGTGCCGAGATTCCAGATGATCGCGGCGATCAGCAGGGCGAAGACCATGGCGAAGCCGGCGCTCGAACCGACATTCAGGATCAGCTCGACCGGCAGCAGCGAGATGATGCCGAAGGCGACGGCGCCGGAGGCGAGCAGCACGCCGAGGAAGTTGAAGAAGCCGGACCAGATCACGGCGACCTGCGCCGGCATGGCATGGGTGTAGATCACGGTCGCGACCGCGTTGGCGGTGTCGTGGAAGCCGTTGACGAATTCGAAGCCGAGCGCGATCAGCAAGGCGACGCCGAGCAGGATGAAGGGCAGCCAGGTCGTTGCCGGCATGCCCGCGACGCTGATGTCCTGATAGAGCGACCAGACGGTGTAGGCGAGGCCTGCCGTCATGATCGCGACGAAGATGAGGCCGGCGATCGCGCCCTGCGGCGCGTCGAGCTTGGGTTTCCCGGCTCCCGGCTTGAGATCCTGACCTTGATCCAGCGTAACGGTGCTCATCGCGACGTCCCCACAACTCCGTTGAGATGCGCGGAAGCTGAGCGGTGTTGCCGACAGTCTGATGACGATCGAGCGTATTGTCGCGATTGCGCAAGATCTCTGCGCAAGCTGAATAAGTTTAGTATTACGACTTTAGTCTAAATTATGATGCGCCTGAGTGCGATCCCCTATGGTTCAGCTCCGTCTCGTCAGTCCTCGTCACGATTTGCCAGCGACCCTGTCGTGGCGACGTCGCGGGAGGCGTTGCGCGGAATCTTGCCGGGCGGCAGGAATTTCAGCGGCGTAGCGCCGGCTGCCTTGGGGGTGCGCAGGCCGGCCGGGGTCGCCGGTGGCTTGGGCGTCGTCGCGACCTTGGGCTCGCCGCCACGCCATTTGCGGGCGCCGATGTCGTAGCGCCCGTCGCGCCAGGCGGCGAATTCATGCTCGGTGCCGAAGAAGGCGTTGCGGTCGACGTCGCCGCCGATGCCGGGGACGCGGCCGGTGGTGGTGAACTGCCAGAACTCCCACTGCTTGCGTTCATAGCGATGGTGCAGCGGCGCGGCGGTCGAGCGCAGCCAATAGGGGTGGTCGTTGAACTGCCCCTCCAGCACGTCCTCATGGAAGGTGATGTCGGTATAGATGATCGGCTTCTTGCCGGTGTGCTCCTGCAGGCCCTTCAGCATCTCGCGGATCTTGGCGAGCGCCTTCTCGCGCGGGATCTTCTTGCCGCATTTGGCGGACTCGCCGTTCCACTCGACGTCGAGGACCGGCGGCAGAGCGTCGGGATCGCGCGGGATGTGGCGCTTGAACCAGCGGATCTGGTCCTTGGCGGGCCGGCACCAGTAGACGAAGTGATAGGCGCCGCGCGGTACGCCGGCTTTCTTGGCCTCGGCCCAGTTCTTGCGGAACATCGGGTCGAGATGGTCGCCGCCCTCGGTCGCCTTGATGAAGGCGAAGCGGGTGCCGGCATCCTTGACCTTCTGCCAGTCGATATCGTCCTGCCAGCGCGAGACGTCGATGCCCTGGATCACGCGGCGGCGTGCATCGCGCACGCCGCCATGGGGGTCTGAATCGCCCTTCTTGGGATAGAGCGCCAAAGCCGGCTCGGCACCAAACAGGCCGAGCAGGGCGCAGATCGCCAGTTGGCCGGCAGATTTCGCCATGCGCCGCGCTTCTGGTCTGGTCTCAGCGCGGGGCGCCATGCTTGTCTCCTTTTCGCGAGAAAAGGATAGGCGGCCGCCGGGTTAAGAGGTGGTTAGCATTCGAGCGACCGGCTTCAGGCTTGGTTAACCGGCGGGAGGCTGGCGATGGACGATTCCGGCGGAGAAGGGGAAGGCAAGGGCAGCCGGGTCCTGGCCTATGGCGTCCATGTGCTGACGGCGCTCGGGGCCGCGCTCGGCTTCCTGGCGCTGCAGGCGGTGTTCACGGACAACCTGACGCTGGCCTTCATCTGGCTCGGCGTGGCGCTGGTGGTCGATGCGGTCGACGGGCCGCTGGCGCGGCGCTTTTCGGTCAAGAGCCGGGCGAAGCGCTATGACGGCGCGCTGCTCGACCTGGTCGTCGATTTCGTCACCTATGTCTTCGTGCCGGCGGCGATGCTGTTGCGACCGGAGGTGATGGCGCAGCCTTACGGGTTGATCGCAGGCCTCGCCGTGACGCTGGCGAGCGCGCTCTATTTCGCCGACACCGGCATGAAGACCGACGATTGGTGGTTCCGCGGCTTCCCGGCGGTGTGGAACATCGTCGTGTTCTATGTCGTCGCCTTCGCGCCGCCGGCCTCGCTGGCGCTCGCCGTCATCTTGATCGCGACCCTGCTGATGTTCCTGCCCGTTGTGTTCGTGCATCCGGTGCGGGTGCGGCGCTGGCGCGGGTTGACGATGACGATGCTGGCGCTGTGGGGCATCGCCGCTGCCGCGACGCTGTGGCAGGACATGGCGCCCGATGTCTGGAGCAGGGCCGGGCTCGGGCTGGCGGCCTGCTATTTCGTCGGGCTTGGTCTGGCGCGGGCCAGGATGCCGCGCGGATAGAGCGCTTACTCTGAATCCGGCGCGGGCTCTTCGCTCTCCACCACCTCACCGAGCGGCGCAGGCTGGAAGGAGGCGGCTGCGACCGTTCGGCTCGCACCGGGCATCTGTGCAACGGGCGTGTGCTCCGGGCCGGGGCTCGGATTCGGCGCCGCCGGGCGCTGGCGCGTCCAGGTGCGGGTGCCGATGTCGAAGCGGCCCTCGCGCCAACCGGCGAACTCGCCCTCGTTGCCGTAGAAGGCGTTGCGGTCGACATCGCCCTTGATGCCGGGAACGCGGCCGGTGGTGGTGAACTGCCAGAAGGCCCAGGGCCGGTTGTGGTAGCGCGCCTCGGGCTTGTTCGCGGTCGAGCGGATCCAGTAGGGATAGTCGTTGAACTCGCCCTCCAGAATGTCCTTGTGGAAGGTGATGTCGGTGTAGATCACCGGCTTCTTGCCGGTGAGCTGCTCGAGCTCGGTCAGCATCAGCCGGATCTTCTCCAGCGCCAGCGAGCGCTCGACCTTCTTCGGGCAGGTCTTGGAGTGGCCGTTCCATTCGAGGTCGAGCACCGGCGGCAGCGCGTCGGGATCGTTCGGGATCTGCTGCTTGAACCAGACCGCCTGCTCATGGGCCGGGCGGCACCAGTAGACGAAGTGATAGGCACCGCGCGGCACGCCGGCGCGGCGCGCGGCTTCCCAATTGCGCTGGAAGGCCGGGTCGACATGGTCGCCGCCCTCGGTCGCCTTGATGTAGACGAAGCGGGTGCCGGCGGCCTTGACCGAAGCCCAGTCGATCTCGCCCTGCCAGCGCGAGATGTCGATGCCCTGGATCGGATAGCGCCTGGCAGCCTCGACGCCGGGATGGGGGCGGGCATCGCCCTTGGAGGGATAGTTGTCCAGCGCGACGCAGCCGCCCAGAGCCGTCAGGGCGGCGAGCAGCGCGAAGGGGGCCAGGGACAGGGATTTCATGCGGCGGGCGATCATTTCCCGGACAATTGCGGAGAAAACTTGACGCCCGGTTTACGTTACCGGTTTTTCCGTGGCTGTCGCTTCGAGATTAGGAACATTCTTGGCTCGACCCGCATCTAGGCGAGGCGCAGCAGCACCGTCGCGATGCCGAGGAAGGAGAAGAAGCCGACCACGTCGGTGATGGTGGTGACGAAGGTGCCGGACGAGATCGCGGGATCGATGCCGGCCTTGTCGAGGACCAGCGGCACGGCGACGCCGGCAAAGGCGGCGATGATCAGGGTCGCGATCATCGCAAGACCGATGACGACGCCGAGCGTGGGATTGCCGAACCAGAAGCCGGCGACCAGCGCGGTGATCAGCGCGAAGGCGACGCCGTTGAGCACGCCGACGATCATCTCGCGCCGGAAGAACCGAGCCATGTTCCAGCCGCCGAGCTCGCCGGTGCCGAGCGCGCGCACCGCGACCGTCATCGTCTGCGTCGCGGCATTGCCGCCCTGGCTGGCGACGATCGGCGCGAGCACGGCGAGCGCGACAAGCTTGCCGAGCTGCTCCTCGAACAGCGCCATGACCGAGGCGCTGAGAAAGGCGGCGACCAGGCTGATGAAGCGCCAGCGGAAGCGGCCGAGGGCGACCTGGCGCACCGAATCGGAAATCTCTTCTTCCGCGTCGACGCCGGCGAGCTGCTTGACGTCGTCGTCGCCGGCTTCCTCGATCACGTCGACGATATCGTCGATGGTCATGACGCCGACGAGCCGGCCGGCTGCGTCGATCACGGGGGCCGCGACGAGATTGTAGCGCTGGAACATCCGCGCCACGTCCTCGACGTCATCGGTGGCTTGCACGACGCGGCGGTCGTCCTCGACGAGATCGACGACGTTGACCGGGCGTTTTGTCCGTAGCAGCCGGTCGAGCGGCACCGTGCCGACGAAATGGTGGCTGGGATCGGCGACGAAGATCTCGAAGAAGCGCTCGGGCAGGTCTTCGGTGTCGCGCAGGAAATCGATGGTGTGCCCCACCGTCCAGAACGGCGGCACGGCGATCACCTCGGGCTGCATGCGCCGGCCGGCAGAGTCCTCGGGGTAGTCGAGGCCCTGCTGCAGCACCGTGCGCTCGGCCGGCGTCAGCTTGTCGAGGATCTCGCGCTTGTCGGCCTCGTCGAGGTCCTCGAGGATGTAGACCGCATCGTCGGTGTCGAGATCGCGCACACCCTCGGCGACCGTTTCCGGCGAGAGCTCCTCGAGAATCTCCTCGCGGACGGCGTCGTCGACTTCGGTCAGGGCGGTGAAGTCGAAATCGCCGCCGAGCAGCGAGATCAGCTTGGGCCGCTCCTCCGGGTCGAGCGCCTCGATCAGGTCTCCGAGATCGGCCTCATGGAGTTCAGCGACGAGCCCGCGCAAGGCGGTGACGTCGGAGAGCAGCACGGCCTGCGACACCTGCTCGACGAAGCCGGCATCGATCGCGCCGTCCTCGTCGCGGACCTTGCGCTCCAGCGTCTCGTCCGGAGCGTGCTCGGCTTCCACCATGGGTCGCTCCGCGATTCGAGGGCAGGGGGATTCGGGGCAGGGGATTCGCGCCGGAGCGCGTCAGCGCCCTTGTGTCAGCGCGACTGCTCCAAGGCAACGCACCGGAAGCGGATTCGATGCATTCACAACGAAAAACGGCGATCCCCGGGGGGATCGCCGTTTCGCGGACCTTCGTCCTAAACTGGTGCGGTCAAGAGGACTCGAACCTCCACGGGTCTCCCCGCTACCACCTCAAGGTAGTGCGTCTACCAATTCCGCCATGACCGCAGCGGCTCCTAGAGGGCGCCGCGCTGTGGCGGTGAACTCCGGAGCGGCGCGGGTCTAGCAAAAGCCGTGAGCCGGGACAAGCCCTGTTCGGGCAGTCTTGTTGACGAAGTTCGTCCGGCCGGAGATCGTCATGGCAGAACGCCGCAAGTCTGCGCTCCCGCGCCGGCCATGAGCGGGTATGGGAGGACGTCGATGCGCGCATGTTCCATTGCTCTGGCCCTGCACGCCTGCCTCATGGCGGGCGCGGCGCAGGCTGCCTGTCCCGACGCTGCCGCGATCAGCGGCTTTGTCGCCGATTGGGAGGCGAAGCGCCCGGCCAAGGCCTTGCCCGTGGCGAATCCCGAGGATGCGACCTGCGCACGTGGCAAGCTCGTCACCGAGCTTCAAGGCAAGCTCGGCAAGGTCGTCGGCTACAAGGCAGGGCTCACCGCAAAGGCGGTGCAGGAGCGCTTCAAGGCCGATGGACCGGTCAGCGGCGTGCTCTTCGACAAGATGATTCTGGCCGACGGGGCGAAGCTGCCCGCAGCCTATGGCGCCCGCCCGGTCTGGGAGGCCGACATGCTCCTCGTCGTCAAAGACGAGGGAATCAACACCGCCAGGACGCCGGAAGAGGCGCTGCGCCATATCTCCGGGATGCGCCCCTTCATCGAATTGCCGGACCTGGCTCTGGCGCCGAGCGAGACGCTCGACGGCACGCAATTGCTTGCGATCAATGTCGCTGCCCGCTTTGGCGTCGCCGGTGCCGAGGTGCCGCTGAAGGCCGATGCGGCGACGGTCGCACTGCTCGCCGAGACCAGGATCGTCGCGACCGACGCTAGCGGGGTGGTGCTGGCCGAAGGGACCGGTGCCGCAACGCTCGGCAATCCGCTGAATTCGGTGGTCTGGCTGGTGCAGGACCTGGCGAAGAGCGGCCACAAGCTCTCTGCCGGCGACCTGATCAGCGTCGGCTCGTTCTCGCCGCTGACGCCGCCGAAGCCGGGGCAGCAGATCACCGTCCGTTATGAGGGCTTCGCGGGGACGCCGAAGGTCAGCGTCCAGTTCGAGTGAGCGCCGCTCAGGCGGCGTCGGCGACGGTTTCGAGCGTGTAGACGGTCGGGCGCATCAGCATCTCGGTGATCTCGACCGAGATGCGGGTGCCGGCCACGACGACATGGCCCTTGGCGAAGGGATGGTTGTTGGCGAGGATCTGGACTTCGTCGTTCTCGGTCGCGTTGAGCTCGATGATCGCGCCGCGGCCCATGCGCAGCAGCTTGTAGATCGGCATCTGGGCCGAGCCGAGCACCACCGTGAGCTCTACCGCGACGTTGTCGAGATCGGCCTTCAAAACCTGCCTCCGCAGACTTACCTGAAAACAATTCCACGAACTTGCCAGCGACGCGGAAACCGGCGCATGAGCAGCGGCGAAGCGAGACGGGCGCGGCACCGGTTTCCAGGAGCTGGTTTCCAACAGTTGAACGGACAGGGTTAAGGCAAGGTGAAGACGCGCGAGGCGCTTTCGGTCTCGTTCCTGCCGCAGGCGGGTTCAGAGCCGGTCGAATGGGTCATCGCCGACGAGCCGGTCGGCTACGAGGCCGCCGTCGCCGAGATGGAGGCGCGGGCCGCGTTGATCGCCGATGGCGCCGCGCGCGAGCGTGTCTGGCTGGTCGAGCATCCCGCGCTCTACACCGCCGGCACCTCGGCCAAGGACGAGGACCTGCTGACGCCGGAGCGTTTTCCAGTGCACCGGACGGGGCGAGGCGGGCAGTTCACCTATCATGGCCCTGGCCAGCGCGTGGCTTACGTGATGCTCGACCTGAAGCGACGCGAGCCCGATCTGCGCCGCTTCGTCTCGGCACTGGAAGCCTGGCTGATCGGCACGCTCGCCGCCTTCAACATCCGCGGTGAGCGCCGCGAGGAGCGCGTCGGCGTCTGGGTGCGCCGGCCGGAGAAGGGAGCGGACGCCGAGGACAAGATCGCCGCGCTCGGCATCCGCGTCCGGCGCTGGGTCTCGTTCCACGGCATCTCGCTCAATGTCGAGCCGGAGCTGGCGCATTTCGACGGCATCGTGCCCTGCGGCGTCTCCGACCAGGGCGTGACCTCGCTGGTCGATCTCGGCCTGCCGGTGACCATGCCCGAGGTCGACAGCGCGCTGCGGGCTGAATTCGAGCAGATTTTCGGCCCGACGGTCGCCGTTTCCTGACGTTTACCTTGCGTTGACCATCCGCCCGGATGCTTGCCCCGTGACATCAACCATGGGGACGATGATGACGAGGTTCATCTTCGCGGGCTGCCTGGCGGCCCTGCTTTCAGCCTGCTCCACCACCGAGGAACGCATTGCCGGCGCCGCTGCCGGCGCGGGCACAGGCGCGATCATCGGCGGGCCGATCGGCGCCGTCGCGGGCGGTGCGGTCGGCGCCTTCGCGGCTCCGACCGTAACCGGTTCGGTCCGGCGGATGCGCGAATAGCATATGTCGTTCGGCGCGAATTCTGATCGTTCAGCCGAGATCGGCTGAACGGACAGCGCGCTGCAGAATCGCGCACGGCGCATCTGTGCGCCGTCGCCTGTTTGCCTTTTGGCCGCGGCGCGCCATAACCCGCACTGAAGAATTGTCGTGAGGGAGCGCGCCGTGGCGGTCATCGAGAGCAAGGTCGATCTCAATTCGGCCGAGGCGCGCACCAATGTCGCCGCCTGGAGCGCGCTGCGCGATCAGCTTCTGGAACGGCGCGCCACCGCCGCGCTCGGCGGCAATGCCCGCTCGCGCGAGCGCCATACGTCGCGCGGCAAGCTGCTGCCCAGGGAACGCGTGCTGCGCCTGCTCGATCCCGGCTCGGCCTTCCTCGAGATCGGCTCGCTCGCCGCCTACGACATGTACGACAAGGACGTGCATGGCGCCGGCATGATCGCCGGCATCGGCCGCGTCGCCGGGCGCGAGGTGATGGTCGTCTGCAACGACGCCACCATCAAGGGCGGCACCTACTACCCGATGACGGTGAAGAAGCATCTGCGCGCCCAGGAGATTGCGCGCGAGAACAAGCTGCCCTGCATTTACCTCGTCGATTCGGGTGGGGCGAACCTGCCGCACCAGACCGAGGTCTTTCCCGACCGCGAGCATTTCGGCCGGATCTTCTACAATCAGGCGACCTTGTCCGGCCTCGGCATCCCGCAGGTCGCGGTGGTGATGGGCTCCTGCACTGCCGGCGGCGCCTATGTGCCGGCGATGTCGGACGAGACCGTGATCGTCAGGAACCAGGGCACGATCTTCCTCGGCGGCCCGCCGCTGGTGAAGGCCGCGACCGGCGAGGTCGTCTCGGCCGAGGATTTGGGCGGTGCTGACGTCCATGCCCGGCTCTCGGGCGTCGCCGACCACTATGCCGGCGACGACACCCATGCGCTGGCGATCGCGCGCCGCATCGCCAGCAACTTCAACAGCGTCAAGCGTCCGGACATCGACCTCGCCGAGACGGTCGAGCCGCTCTACGACGCCGACGAGCTCGACGCCGTCGTGCCGACCGACCTCAAGAAGCAATACGACGCCCGCGAGATCATCGCCCGGCTGGTCGACGGCTCGCAGCTCGACGAGTTCAAGCCGCTCTACGGCTCGACGCTGGTCACCGGCTTTGCCCGCATCCACGGCATCCCGGTCGGCATCATCGCCAATAACGGTATCCTGTTCTCGGAGAGCGCGCTCAAGGGCGCGCATTTCATCGAGCTCTGCTGTCAGCGCCGCATCCCGCTGCTGTTCCTGCAGAACATCACCGGCTTCATGGTCGGGCGCGAGGCCGAGACGCGCGGCATCGCCAAGGACGGCGCCAAGTTGGTGACGGCGGTCGCCTCGGCCCGGGTGCCGAAGATCACCGTGCTGGTCGGCGGCTCGTTCGGCGCCGGCAATTACGGCATGTGCGGGCGCGCCTACTCGCCGCGCTTCCTGTTCGCCTGGCCGAACTCGAAGGTCTCGGTGATGGGTGCCGAGCAGGCAGCGAGCGTGCTCGCGACCGTGCGCGGCGACAATCTCGAAGCCGAGGGCAAGCCCTGGAGCGCGGAGGACGCCGAAGCCTTCAAGGCGCCGATCCGCGACAAGATCGAATCCGAGGGCTCGCCCTATTACGCCACCGCCCGGCTCTGGGACGACGGCATCATCCTGCCGTCCGAGACGCGCCGGGTGCTGGCGCTCGCCTTCTCCGCCTGCCTCAACGCCGAGGTGCCGGAGACGCGCTTCGGCGTGTTTAGGATGTGATGAAGCGCGTCATGCTCGGGCTCGGCTGCGCCCAGCCCGCTCAGGGTATGAGAGTAGGCGCTGATCGAAGTGGCATCCGCGGGGAACCCTTCTCCCGTGTGGGAGAGGAGATTCCGCGCGTGTCCGATCAGAATGAGGCTTTCAGTATCGCCAAATAATCCGCCGCGCTCGCCGGCCGCGGATTCGTCGCGCTCGAATGGTCCTGCGTCGCCGCATCGGCGATGGCCGGCAACACCTCGCGCGGCACGCCCATCTGCGACAGCGAGCCCGGCAGGCCGAGGCGCTGCGTCAGCCCGGCGACCCAGGCGGCGAGGTCGGCATCGGCGGAGAGGCCGAGCACGCGGCGGATCTCCGCATATTTCGCGCCGGAAGCCTGCTCGTTGAAGCGAAGCACCGCCGGCAGCAGCACGGCGTTGAGTGTGCCGTGATGCAGCGAGACCTGCTTCAGGCCGCCGAGCGGGTGGGAGAGGGCGTGGACGGCGCCGAGGCCCTTCTGGAAGGTCAGGCCGCCCTGCAGGGCCGCCATCAGCATCTCCTTGCGGGCCTCGCGGTCGGAGCCGTCCCTGGTGGCACGCTCGATATGGAGGGCGGCGCGCTTCAGCCCGTCGAGCGCGATCGCCTCGGCCGGCGGGTTCTCGCGCGGGCTCAGATAGGTCTCGATGCAATGGGTGAGCGCATCCATGCCGGTCGCCGCGGTCAGCATGGCCGGCAGGCCGAGCGTCAGCTCGGGGTCGCAGATGGCGAGCCTGGGGATCAGGTGCGGCGAGATGAAGCCGAGCTTGCGGCCGTCCTTCAGCGTGATCAGCGCGGCGCGGCCGACCTCGCTGCCGGTGCCGGCGGTGGTCGGCACCGCGATCACCGGCGCGACCTTGCCCGTCACCTTCGGGATGCCGCCGAGGATCGCGGCATAGGTTTCGAGCGGGCCATCATGGCCGGCGAGCAAGGCGACACCCTTGGCGAGGTCGATCGGCGAGCCGCCGCCGATGGCGACGAGGCCGTCGCAATCATGCTCCCGATAGAGCGCAAGCGCGGCCTCGACCGCTTCCTCGGTCGGGTTGGTCGGGGTTTCGACGAAGAGCGGGGCATTGCCGAGCAGCGGCGAGGCGGCGCGCAGGCGCTGGATCAGGTCGGTCGCCGCCAGGCCGCGATCGGCGACGATCAGCGGGCGCGCGATCTTCAGATCGGTCAGGCCGGGTGCGATGGTCTTGAGCTCGCCGAAGCCGAACTGGACGGTGGTCAGATAGGTGATCGTCGCCATGAAGTCCTCCCACCCGCTCAGCCGTTCGGGCGGGCCTGCCTCTTGTGGCGCGCCCGGCGCAGCGGCGCCAGCCCCAGCGCCCCGACGCCGACGCAGAACACCCCGGCACCCAGCGCGATGAAGGCGTGGCGGCGCTGCTGGGCGGCCGAGCCCGCATAGGACTGGACGATGCGGCCATCGATGGCGGCTTCGTAGATCCTCAGGCTGGCCGGGTCGATGAGGAAGCGGACCTGGCCGCGTTTCAGGCTCTCGATCTCGGGTATGAGGATCTTGGCGACCGGCCTGATCACGACCTTGCCGCGATCGGGCAGGGACGCGTCGACATACTGGGTGTAGTAACTGTCGGGGTTGCGCCCACTGAGCTCGATCAGCACCTGCCGGACCGGCAGTGGAGCTTCCAGCTCGACTGCGACGAGCCGGTCGCGCGCGATCGGCAGGATGCCGTAGCCATAGGCGAGGAAGACGAGGCCAAGAGTTGCAACCCCCGCCCACCAGAGCGGGCCCGTCTCCTTCGGCTCAGCCGCCATGGGCTTCGCCGGCGCCCTGCCGCTCGCGCCAATAGCGGGAAACGAGCGGCCAGAGGTTCCAGGCAGCGCCGGCGAGCAGCAGGAATCCGAACAGAAACGAGCGATTCGCACCGCTGGTCAGCGTCTCGGCGGTATCGTCATAGGCGAGGAAGGTCTTGCCGCGCGAGGTGGCCTCGTAGACGAGCCGGTCGCTGGGATCGACGAGGAAGCGGACCTGCTGGCCCTGGTCGAGCCGGTCGATGCCGTCGACCCAGAGGCCACGGGCAGGCCGATAGAGCTGCTGGTAGTTGATCCGCCGGTCGTTGCTGATCACGACGAGCCATAGATCCTGCGTGCGATAGGTCGCCGTCCCGCGGCGCCCAGAGCTGACGCGGATCAACGGCGTGTCGTAGCTGATCGGGCCGACATGGTCGGCGACGAAGAGGTCGCCGCGCGCCAGCGGCAAGGTGCGCCAGCCGGCGATGAGCAGCCAGAGACCGAGGACGAGTGAGATCGCGGTGCCTAGCCAGGCCCAGAAATCCGGCGGTTTCGCAGCCTCGGCCATCGCCCCTCCAGATCAGTTCTGCTCGATCGTAACACGCTCCTTGGCGGTGTCAGAGGCCGTGCTGCTCGCCCGCCGCTCGAGCACGAGCAGGGCAAGGCCCGCGGCGACGATCAGCGCGGAGCCGATCAGCATGGCGGAGGTCGGCCAATCCCCGAAGACGAGCCAGCCGAAGATCAGCGCCCAGACGATCAGCGTGTACTGATAGGGCACGACGACCGAGGCTTCTGCCAGCTTGAGCGAACGCGTCACGCAGATATGCGCGACCATGGCGACGATCCCGAGCAGGCCGAGCAGGCCGAGATCGGCCAGTGTGGGCGTCACCCAGCCGAAGGGCAGTAGCAGGACACCCATCACCAGCGCGCCGAGCGTCTGCCAGAACACCAGGGTGACATCGGGCGTGCCGCGCAATTGCCGGCCGGTGATCATCATCGCGGCGAAGGAGAAGCTGCCGGCGAGAGCGATGACTGCCGGTAGCGACAGGCTCTGCGCCGACGGGTTGAGCGTGATCAGGACGCCGACGAAACCGGCGGCCACGGCCAGCCAGCGCCCGGTGTCGACGCGCTCTCCGAGCAGCAGCGCCGCCAGCACCACCGCCCAGATCGGCGCGGCCAGCCAGAAGGTCATGGTGTCGGCAAGCGGCAGATAGGACACCGCCCAGTAGAATAGCGCGACCTCGCAGGAGCCGAGGGTGACGCGCAGCAGTTGCAGCCCCGGCCGCTCCGGCCGCAGCGTGCGACCGAGACCTTGCTTCAGCACGAAGGGGACGATCGCCACCAGGGCGACGGAGGAGCGCAGCAGCAGGACCTGGCCGACCGTATAGGTCGCGACCAGCCATTTCCCCATCACGTCATTGAGCGAGAACAGGAGGATGCCGAGCAGCATCATCAGGATGCCGGCGAAGGTGGCGTTTCGGGTGGGCATGGTCTCGTGGGAGGCGGCGGACGGGGCGCTCTTCATGGCCTGCCGCGACAAGGGCGGCAAGCGGGCCCGATGCAAGGGACAGGCGCAGCGCAGGCAGGGCATTTTATTTTCGAATTGACTTAATTAAGTTATTGACTAAATAAAGCCTATGGATCGCTTCACCGCGCTTGCCGACCCGACCCGCCGCCGCATCGTCGAGATGCTCGGCCAGCGCGCCATGGCGGCGGGCGAGATCACTGCGCAGTTCGGCATGAGCGCGCCGGCGATCTCGCAGCATCTCAAGGTGCTGAAGGAGGCAGGGCTGGTGAGCGTCGAAGTCAGCGGTCAGCGCCGGATCTACCGGCTCGACCCTGACGGGCTCGATGCCTTCGACGCCTGGGTCAGGCAGGTGCGTGGCTTCTGGAATGCCGGGCTCGACCGCCTGGAACGAGAGCTCACGAAACCCGAGGACGAGTGAGGAGAGACGTGATGAACGAGTATGGCGTGGTCCTGGAGAGCGGCGCTGTCCGCTTCGAGCGCCTTCTGCCCGGCCCGGTCGAACGGGTCTGGTCCTATCTCATTGATTCCGAGAAACGCAGCACCTGGCTGGCCGGCGGCGAGATCGAGCCGCGCGTCGGCGGCGCGGCCGACCTGCTGTTCAAGCACTCGCAGATCACCAGCGAGCGGCCGCCCGAGCGCTATCGCGAGATGAACGACAATGGCTGGCCGTCCAAGGGAACCGTGACGCGCTACGAGCCGATGAACGCGCTGGCGATGACCTGGCCGGGCGAGGGCGACGCAAGCTCCGAAGTGACCTTCGAGCTTGTCCCCGAGGGTGACAAGGTCAGACTGGTGGTGACGCATCGCAAGCTCGCCGACAAGGCGGAGATGATCAGTGTTTCCGGCGGCTGGCATGCCCATCTCGGCGTCCTGGAGGATCGGCTCACCGGCAAATCGCCGCGCGGCTTCTGGTCGGCGATCGAAGGGCTCGAGGCGGATTACGCCAAGCGCTACGTCGATCAGCCGGGGTGAAAGGGCGCTTTCCAGCCGCGGTTCGGACCGAGGGAGAGAGCTGCTCTCCCCCTCGTGACTTGGTGGGCGGTCGCCGGATCGACTAAACTTGCTCCGTTGCAACGGAGTATGTCCGTCATGTTGATCAAGCGTCGCGCCGGCTGGGAAATGCCCGAAAGCCAGGCGACACCGGAATCCACCTTCCTCGATCGCCGGCAATGGCTCGCCGGCAGCGTCGGCGCGATCGCCGGTGCCGCCTTGCCGCAAGCCGCTGCAGCGCAGGGCGCCGATCCGACGCTCGACCTCTATCCGGCCAAGCGCAACGCCGCCTATGCGCTCGACCGGCCGGTGACCGACGAGGAGCTGGCGGCGAACTACAACAACTTCTACGAGTTCGGCACCTCGAAGGAGGTGGCGGCAGCATCGAAGCGGCTGGTCGCGCGGCCCTGGACGATCACGATCGACGGGCTGGTCGAGAAACCGTTCGAGATCGGCTTCGACGACCTGATCCGGAAGGTCACCCTGCAGGAGCGGCTCTATCGTTTCCGCTGCGTCGAGGCCTGGTCGATGGCGGTGCCGTGGACCGGCTTTCCGCTGAAAGAGCTGGTCGAGTTGGCCAAGCCGCTCTCTGGCGCGAAATACGTCCAGATGCAGACGTTTCTGAACCCGAAGATGGCGCCCGGCCAGTCGCAGCGTTGGTACCCCTGGCCCTATACCGAGGGGCTGACCATGGCCGAGGCGACGCATGACATGACGCTGATGGTGACCGGCATCTACGGCAAGCCGATCCCGACCCAGCACGGCGCGCCGCTGCGCCTGATCACGCCGTGGAAATACGGCTTCAAGTCGGTGAAATCGATCAGCAAGATCAGCTTCGTCGCCGAGCGGCCCAAGACCTTCTGGGAGGGGTTGCAGGCCTCCGAATACGGCTTCTGGGCCAATGTGAATCCGGAGGTCTCGCATCCGCGCTGGAGCCAGGCGAGCGAGCAGGTGCTGGGCACCCGGGACCGCAAGCCGACGCTGCTGTTCAACGGCTATGCCGAGCAGGTCGCCGATCTCTACAAGGGGCTGGAGAAGGAGCGGCTCTGGGCCTGAGCCGCAACTTTCTCGATTTCCGACCAGAGTCGTCCCCGAGGCCATGCGCCGCCGGACGACCGCTGACATCAGGTGGCAGGAATCGGGTGCCCTACGGCGCGCGGCTGCGCTAGCGTGGCAGACATGACAAGCTTCTGCCTCTTCACCACCGCGATCGGCTCCTGCGCCCTGGTCTGGCAAGGCGAGCGCATCGTCGCGGCGCAATTGCCCGAGCGGGACGAGGACGCGGCCCGGCGTCGGCTGGGACGGCGCTTTCAGGACAGCGTCGAGGCCGAGCCGCCCGCCTTCGTCCAGCGGGCGATCGTCGATGTCGTCGCCTTGCTGGCCGGCGAGCGGCGCGATCTCGCGCATCTGCCGATCGACCTCTCGGCCACGCCGGAATTCAACCGGCGCGTCTATGCCGTTGCGCTTTCGATCCCGCCCGGCGAGACCCTGACCTATGGCGAGGTCGCGGCCCGGATCGGCGAGCCTGGCGCGGCGCGGGCCGTCGGCGTTGCGCTCGGTCAGAACCCGATCCCGATCATCGTGCCCTGCCACCGCGTGCTCGCGGCGGGCGGCAAGACCGGCGGTTTCTCGGCCGATGGCGGCGTCGAGACCAAGCTGAAGATCCTGACGATCGAAAAGGCGCGCACCAGCGCCGAACCGTCGCTGTTCGGCGACCTGCCGCTGCAGGCGAGGCTGCGGTAAGCGCGGATTTCGTAGGGCTGGGCTCGCTGCCTGGCAGCGAGCCCGCTTGATGTCGTCCTCAGTTCTTGGTCAGGCCGAGCTCCTTCAGCACGCCGTTGCCGCGCTCGGTGAAGGCCTTCACATAGGCGGCGAACTCGTCCGGCTTGTCCCAGACCGGGGTGATGCCGCGATCGGCCATGCCCTTGCGGACGTCCTCGCGCGCCATGGTGCGCTGGGCGGCGTCGAACAGGATCTTGCGCCGGTCGGCCGGGATGCCCTTGGGTGCGGCAAGTGCGAACCAGTTCTGATAGGTCCAGTCGAGCCCGGCCTCCTTGGCGCTGGGCACGTCGGGGAAGTTCGGGTGGCGCTCCTCGGTCATCAGCAGGATGGTGCGCACGCGCCCGGCTTCCAGCATCGCCTTGGCCTCGATCGGCGAGCCGGTGAAGACCTGCAGGCCGCCGGCGACAAGGTCCTGCAGGGCAGGGGCGCCGCCGTTGCTGGGAACCCAGCGCACCGCGTCAGGGGCGATGCCCGCGGCCTTCAGGATACCGCCCGAGGCGATGTGCCAGGAGCCGCCGACGCCGGTGCCCGAGGCCATGATCGAGCCTTTCGGGCTCTCCTTCACCGCCTTGAGATAGTCGGCCGCGGTCTTCCACGGGCTGTCGGCCTTGACGGTGATGCCTGCGGGAATCAGCGACACCCGCGAGAACATGTCGATGCTGTCGGGCGTGAGGTCGCCGAGGCCGAGCGATTTGAAGAAGGAAATCTCCGGGCTGGCGCCGCCGATGGTGTAGCCGTCCGGCGCTGCCGTTGCGATGGCGCTATGGCCGGTGATGCCGCCGCCGCCAGTACGGTTGATGACGTTGACCGGCTGCTTCAGCTCGGCCTCCAGCCCGTTGGCGAAGATGCGCATCACCGAATCCATGCCGCCGCCGGCCGCCCAGGGCACGATCAATTGCACCGGCCGATCCGGAAAGGCGAAGGCCGGCGCCGCGCCGATGGCGAGCGTGGCCACAGCCAGAGCGAGCTTGCGGAAACCCTTCATCTTACTCCTCCCATGCTTGTCGTTGCCAAGCTTGTCCTGGCTTCTTGCATGCAAGGAGTAGAGCGCTCTTGCCTCAACGACAAGGGTGTATGCGGAATTTTGTATGCAGGATATCGACCTCCTCGCCCGCATGGAGGTCGTCACCCGGCCGCAATGGTGGAACCGATCGGCCGGCGGTAGGACTTTCGCTCGGGGAGCAGCCATGGCAGCGGCGGTCGCGCGGGAGGAAACGATGGTTTCGGTCAGACGGCTCGTTCCGGCGGAGTGGCGCGAGGCCTTTCCGATCGTCGTGCAGTTGCGGGGTGCGCTCGACGAGGCGGAGTTCCTGCGGCGCGTGCAGCGGCAATCCTTCTCAGGCTACGAGCTGGTCGGTGCGTTTCGCGAGGGCGCGCTGGTCGGTGTGCTCGGCATGCGCCCGGTGCACACGCTGGCGCGCGGGGGGCATCTGCATGTCGACGATCTCGTGGTGGACGAGCGTGTCCGCAGCGGCGGCATCGGCCGGGCGCTGCTCGCCTTCGCCGAAGAGGATGCGCGAGCGCGCGGCCTCACCGCAGTGTTCCTCGACGCCAGGCGGGAGGCGATTCCGTTCTATGAGCGCGAGCGCTACGCCTTCCATCCGGCGCCGTCGATGAAGAAGCTGCTCGGCGGGTGACGGCCCTGCAATAGACGGCTCGGCGCCTTCTCACAGGGGGATCGCCGTCGTCTCCTTGGCGGTCTTGTTCACCACCATCGTATAGTAGCGCGTCACATTGCTGCCCTCGCCGAACAGCAGCTCACACAGCGCCGTCACCTCGTCCATGTCGGCGACGCGCAGCATCAGGATCACATCGGTCTGGCCGGTGACGCCATAGGCCTGGACGACCGCCGGCTGGCGTGCCGCCAGCTCGAGGAAACGCCGCCGGTTCGGCTCGTCATGCCGGGCGAGCTCGATGGCAAGGATCACCCTGAGGCCCTTGCCGCTCCTGGCAGGATCGAGGATCGCCACGGTGCGCAGGATCAGCCCGGCCGCTTCCAGCCGCCTGATCCTGCGCAGGCAGCTCGATGGCGCCAGCCCGACCTCGTCGGCCAGTTGCGCATTGGTTCGCGAGGCGTCCGCCTGGAGCAGGTTCAGGAGCTTTCTGTCGATTCGATCCATCGCGGCCATCCCAGCGCCCGTCATGCAATAAAATTGCACGAAGGCGACGATTTTGACCACCGCCGCGCATGCGCCGGCGCTAGTCTCCCGGCTGCCAATCGAGGATCGCCACCAATGCCGCTTCAAACCGAGCTCTACCGCAAGACACGGGAGACGCTGGCCGTTTACCGCGAGCTGGTGGTGATCATGGTGCCAATCGCAGTGGCGACGCAGGCGCTGGCGGAACTCGGCGTCATCAAGGCCGCATCGCCCTGGCTGGCGCCGGCCATGCACCTGTTCGGCCTGCCGCCGGAGCTGGCGCTGGCCTGGCTGACGGGCTTGCTGGTCGGAATGTGGGGCGGCGTCGTCGTGCTGTTCACGCTGATCCCGACGCTGGCACTCAGCAGCGCCGACATGACCGTGTTCTGCAGCCTGCTGCTGATGGCGCATGCCATCCCGGTCGAGCAGCGCATCGTCGCCAAGGCCGGGCCGAATGTTTGGGCCACCTCGATCATCCGCATCGCCGGTGCCATGGCCTTCGCTGCGTTGCTGCACCAGCTCTTTTCCTCGACCGGCTGGCTCTCGCAGCCGATCGCGCCGGTCTGGCAGCCGGCGGCGGGCGAGGGCGGCTGGCTCGGCTTCGCCTATGGCACCGCCAAGACGCTCGTCGTGATGCTCGCGGTGCTGCTCGCCTTGTCCTGGGTGATGGAGCTGCTCAGGGCTGCCGGCATCCTCGATGCGCTCTACAAGGGGCTCGCCCCGCTCTTCCGGCTGGTCGGCCTGCGGCCGGAGGCGCTGCCCTTCACCACCGTCGGCCTGCTGCTCGGCATTTCCTATGGCAGCGGGCTGATGCTGGCGGAGGTGCGCCGGCAGCCGATCGAGCCACGCCAGATCTTCCTCGCCAGCGTCTTCATGGGCTTCGCCCATAGCCTGATCGAGGACACGCTGATCGTGGTCGCGCTGGGGGCCGACCTGACGACGGTGCTGTTCGGGCGGTTGATCTTCGCGATCCTCGTGACGGCGGCGATCGCTTTCGTCCTCGACAGGTTTTCGGATGCCCCGATCGCGCCAAGCGACTCGGCGAGTCGCTCCTAGCTCAGACTAAATGCCTCGTGGATCGCGCTCTGCACGCCCCCGCCCATGACCGGGCCGCCGCCGGCGACGTGGATGGCGTCGCCGACCAGCGCCGCGCCGAGACCGTGGCGCGGCGTCAGCATCGGGGCGTATTGCTCCCAGCCGTCGCTGGCGGGGTCGTAGGCCTCCATCTGGCCGAAGACGCGGTTGGTGCCTTCGCCGCCCATGATGAAGACCTTGCCGCGATAGAGCACGGCGCCATGGCCGGAGCGGGCGGTCGGGAGCGGGTTGCGCGGTGCCCATTTGTCGGTCGCCGGGTCATAGGCGTGGTGCAGGTTCGAATTGGTGTGAAAGCTGTCGACGCGGCCGCCGATGACATGGATCAGGTTGCCGATGGCGAGCGTTCCGGTGTGGTCGCGCGCCGTCGGCAGCGGCGTGCGCTCGCTCCAGGCGTCGGCCTTGGGATCGTAGACGCGGTGCCAGTTGACCGAAGTCTTTGTGTCGGTCGTATCGCCGATGGCGCCGCCGATCGAATACAGCAGGCCGTTCAGCCCGACGATAGCGGCCGAGCCGACCGGGCGGGGCAGGGGCGCGATCTCGGCCCATTTATCCGCTTTGGGATCATAGACGAAGCAGCGCGGATGCGGCTTGCGGTTCTGTTCGAGAAAGCCGCCGATGGCATAGAGCCTGCCATCGAGGAAGGCGACGCCGACGTGGTTGGCGCCCTGGGGCAGGGGCGCGCCGTCGCTCCATTTGTCGGCCTTGGGATCGTAGACATGATGATAGGGCCGGTCGGTGCGCTGCTCGCCATAGCCGCCGACGATGTGCATGCGCTCGTCATGCGCGGCCGCCCAGGCCATTTCCGAGCGCGGCAGCGGCAGCAGCGCCTTCGTGCTCCAGCGGCCGGGATCGGCGGCCTTCGGCGCCGGTGAATCGAAGACGTTCTGCGAGGCGGCGAGCTCCGGCTTGCCGATCCGGCCGGGCTGGTTCAGCCGCTCGTAATGGCCGCCATGCTGCTCATGGCCGGGCTGCTGGGCGAGGGCGGGACCGGAGAGACCGGCGGCTCCAGCGGCGATGAAGCTTCGACGGTTCAGACTGGTCATGACGCATCCTCCCTCGCTAGAACTGTAAGGCAGGTGCAAATGCTGGCAAGCGGTCGGTCTGCGGGAAAAGCGGTTCCGTATACTGCATACGCTGCTATGCTGCGGCACCTGAAACGGTTTAAATCACGGTAAGGCGAGGAAGCGCATGTCTGGGCATAACAAGGTCGCGATCATCACCGGTGCCGGCTCGGGCGTCGGCCGGTCCGTCGCCATCGCCTTCCTGAAGGACGGCTATCGCACCGTGCTGGCCGGGCGCCGAACCGACGCCCTCGAAGAGACGATCAAGATGTCGGGTGCGCCGGCGGCGCAGGCGCTCGCCGTCTCGACCGACGTGACTGACAAGAAATCCGTCGAAGCCCTGTTCGCCGCCACCAAGGCGAAATTCGGCCGCGTCGACGTGCTGTTCAACAATGCCGGCGTCAATGCGCCGGGCGGTGTGCTGCTCGAGGACCTCTCGCTGGAGGACTGGCAGAGGGTGGTCGACACCAACCTGACCGGTCCGTTCCTGTGCACGCAGGAGGCCTTCAAGGCGATGAAGTCGCAGGAGCCGCGCGGCGGGCGCATCATCAACAACGGCTCGATCTCGGCGCAGGTGCCGCGGCCGAATTCGGCTGCCTATACCGCGACCAAGCACGCCATCTCCGGACTGACCAAGACCGCCTCGCTCGACGGGCGTAAATACGACATCGCCGTCGGCCAGGTCGATATCGGCAATGCGCTGACCGAGATGGCCAAGAAGATGACCACCGGCGTGCCGCAGCCGGACGGCTCGATCAAGGTCGAGCCGGTGATGGATGTCGACCATGTCGCCACCACCGTGCTGCACATGGCCGGCCTGCCGCTGGAAGCCAACATCCTGTTCGTCACGGTGATGGCGACCAAGGCCCCGCTCGTCGGCCGCGGCTGAGGGGCACACTACCGCAAGCCTCGGCGCCGTGAGCGGCGATCCGCTGTCGTCCTGGTCGGGTCAGTCCCGGCCAGCGACGTCTTGCGACGAGCGCTTTTTGCGCGACACTGTCCGGGGTGGCTCGGGAGTGCCGCGCTTGTCAGCCTTCGATGCGTCGCAGCGGGATGAAGACGTGGATGGTCGGCGCAAAGCCGACCATGACGGGGAGGGCGCGCGCATCCTGAGCGAGCCCGGCCATGTCGCGCCGGTCGATCCCAAGGTTGGGCGCGCCTACCGGCTGACGATCTGGGGCATCGCGCTCGGTATCCTGATCTTCGCCGGCAATGTCGTGCTCTGGGCGCTGGCGATCGGCAACAACCAGCTGTTCAAGGATGGCGTCGACTGGGTCTACGACGTCGCGCTCTACGGCATCGCCGCGCTGGTCTTCGGCCGCGACGAGCGCGCCGAGAAGCTGGCGGCGCTCGGCATCGGCGCGGTGATGGCCGTCGCCGGCCTGCACACGCTCTACGACCTCTGGGACAAGATCTTGCGGCCGCGGCCGATCGAGCTGTTCACGCTCGGCTTCTCGGCAGCGAGCGCGATCCTGATCGCCTATCTGATCATCGGCGTGCTCTGGCGCTTCCGGGCCGAGCCCAATCCGGTGATCAAGGCGACCTGGCTGTCCTCGCGCAACGATGCGATCTCGACTACCGGCTTCGCGCTGCTCGGCCTTGCTGCGCGGCTGCTGCCGGTGCGCTGGCCGGAATATCTGTTCGACGTCTTCGTCGCCTTCCTCTGCTTCCAGGCGACCTGGGCGATCTGGCGCGCGACCAGACAGTCGCAGGATCGAACCAAAGTCGAAGCAAAAGAAGAATATTCTCCCTAGACCAAGGTCGTACGACCTAGTTCTTCCGCCCTGACGGCAAACAAAAAAATCCTGTCCGGCTTCTCCGGCAGGCCGCGTGGCGAAATCATGGCAACCCCTGCAATTCATGCCGAAACGGGCCGATATCCCGGCTCTTTCGGCGCCAAGGAGCGCCAGAATGTCCGTCCTCTCCCTCATCCGCCGCGGTGCGGCCGTGCTGGCCGCGAGCCTCGCGCTCGGCGGTGCGGCATTGGCCCAGTCCGGCCCGCTGGTCTCGACCGAGTGGCTGGAGAAGAACCTCAGCGATCCCAAGGTCAGGATCGTCGAGGTCAGCGTCGAGCCGGGCATCTATGAGCGCGGCCATATCCCTGGCGCGCAGAACATCGCCTGGCACACCGACCTGGTCGAGACCGTCTCGCGCGATATTGCCGGTCCCGAGAAGTTCCAGGCGCTGGCCCGCAAGCTCGGCGTCGACAAGGACGTCACCGTCGTCCTCTACGGCGACAACAACAACTGGTTTGCCGCCTGGGGCGCCTGGGTGTTCGACATCTACGGGCTGCGCGACAACGTGAAGCTGCTCGATGGCGGCCGCAAGAAATGGGAGCTGGAGAAGCGCCCGGTCGCGACCAATCCGCTGCCGGTCAAGGCATCGAACTTCACTGTCGGCGAGCCGAACAAGAAGCTGCGCGCTCGCCTGACCGATGTCGTCGCCACTGTCGAGAAGACGTCGGAAGCACGGGTGCTCGACATCCGCTCGCCGGACGAGTTCTCCGGCAAGATCATCGCTCCGGCCGGCTTCCAGGAGCTGGCGCTGCGCGCCGGCCATATCCCCGGCTCGGTCAACGTGCCGTGGGCGCGGGCGGTCAACCAGGCCGACGGCACGCTGAAGTCGCCGGAGGAGCTGAAGAAGCTCTATGCCGAGGTCGGCATCGACGGCAGCAAGCCGGTGATCACCTCCTGCCGCATCGGCGAGCGCTCGAGCCACACCTGGTTCATCCTCTCGCGCGTGCTCGGCTACCAGGCAGCCAATTATGACGGCTCCTGGACCGAATACGGCAATGTCGTCGGCCTGCCGATCAGCAATCCGGCCGGCACCGTCTGGGGCGGCAAGTAAGGTCGGATGAGTATCTCCGACGATAGCGGCGCGCTCGACTATGAGCTGGCGCGCCGGCAGGCGGGGGCGGAGCCGATCAGGCTGCCGCCCTTGCGCTTCATCGCCTCGGCCGTCGTCGCTATCGCGATCGCAGTCTCGATCTACCTCGTCGGGCGCCATGGCGAGCCGGCGCCGCAGCTCCAGCTCTCGCTGATCCTGGGCGCCGCCTTCGGCTTCGTGCTGCAGCGGGCGCGCTTCTGCTTCTTCTGCATCTGGAAGGACTGGCTAGACCGGCGCGATCCGCGCGGGCTGCTCGGCATCTTGGCGGCGCTCGCGGTCGGGCTCGCCGGCTACACCCTGATCTATGGCGCCTGGCTGCCGGACCCGTCCGGAACACGCCTGCCGCCGACGGCGCATGTCGGGCCTGTCGGCCCGGCGCTGCTGCTGGCAGGACTCGCCTTCGGCGCTGGCATGGCGATCTCGGGCTCCTGCATCAGCGCCCATCTCTACCGGCTGGGGGAGGGTTCGCCGACATCGCCCTTCGCGCTGATAGGCGCGGGCCTCGGCTTCATTCTCGGCTTCCTGAGCTGGAACGAGCTTTATCTCCTGACGATCTCGGAATCGCCGGTGCTGTGGCTGCCGCGCCAGATCGGCTATGGCGGCGCGCTGCTGGCGGGCCTCGCCGTGTTCGGGGCCGCAGCCTGGTGGCTGCTGCGGACCGGCCGGCCGAGTGAGGAGGGCGCCTCGAACGAGGTGCAGGTCGATCCCGTCGCTGCGATCTTCCTACGGCGCTGGCCGACCTGGCTCGGGGGCCTCTTCGTCGGTCTGGTCGGCGTCGCCGCCTATCTGCGCCTGTCGCCGCTCGGCGTCACCGCCGAGCTCGGCTCGCGCTCGCGCCAGCTGGCGACCGGGCTCGACTGGCTGCCAGCTCGGCTGGAAGGGCTCGACAGCTTCCGCGGCTGCGCCACCCTGATCCGCGAGACGCTGCTGACGCCAAACGGGCTCTTCAGCGCCGGGCTGGTTGCGGCCGCCTTCGCCGCAGCGCTGGCGGCGGGTGAGTTCAAGCCAAGGCGGCCGAACGGCGGGCATGTCCTGCGCGGGCTGGCCGGCGGCGTGTTGCTCGGCTGGGGCACCGTGTTCGGGCTCGGCTGCACGGTTGGGACGCTGCTGTCGGGCATCTCGGCCGGCGCGGTCTCGGGCTGGGTGTTCGCACTGGGGCTGATCGTCGGGACGACGACGACGTTGAAGCTCGGGCGGCGGCTGCGACTGCTCGACTGAGACGCCGCGCCCATCCCGGCCTGCGCAACAAGGCGCAGACAAGGGCTTCGGCTGGGCTATAACGGGGCATCGGTCGAAGGATGCCCTCATGTCGATTGCCGCCAAACTGCCCTCCATCCTGATCGCCAATCGCGGCGAGATCGCCTGCCGGGTGATCCGCACCGCCAAGCGGCTCGGCCTCCGCACTATCGCGGTCTATTCCGACGCCGATGCCGAGGCGCTGTTCGTCGAGATGGCGGACGAAGCCTACCGGATCGGCCCGGCGCCGGCGCGCGAGAGCTATCTCGATGCTGGGAAGATCCTCGCCGTGGCGAAGCAGTCCGGCGCCGCCTGCATCCATCCCGGCTATGGCTTCCTCTCCGAGAATGTCGAGTTCGCCGAGGCCTGTGCGGCGGCTGGCATCGTCTTCGTCGGCCCGCCGGCTTCCGCGATCAGCGCCATGGGCCTGAAGGATGCCGCCAAGGCGCTGGTCGAGAAGGCCAATGTCCCGGTCGTGCCGGGCTATCACGGCGCCGAGCAGGGCGTCGATTTCCTCGCCAGGGAGGCCGAGCGCATCGGCTATCCCGTGCTGATCAAGGCGGTCGCCGGCGGCGGCGGCAAGGGGATGAAGAAGGTCGACCGGCCCGAGGATTTCGCCGACGCGCTCGCCAGCGCCCAGCGCGAGGGCAAGAATGCCTTCGGCGATGCGCACGTGCTGGTCGAGAAATACGTGCTCTCGCCGCGCCATGTCGAAATCCAGGTGTTCGGTGACAGCCACGGCAATGTCGTCCACCTCTACGAGCGCGACTGCTCGCTGCAGCGCCGCCACCAGAAGGTGATCGAGGAGGCGCCGGCGCCGGGCATGACGCCGGAGGTGCGCGCAGCCATGGGCAAGGCGGCGACGGAGGCGGCCAGGGCGGTCGGCTATGTCGGCGCCGGCACGGTCGAGTTCATCGCCGACGGGCGCGACGGCCTGCGCGCCGATCGCTTCTATTTCATGGAGATGAACACCCGCCTCCAGGTCGAGCATCCCGTCACCGAGGCGATCACCGGGCTCGACCTGGTCGAGCTTCAGCTCAAGGTCGCTGCCGGCGAGCCGCTCGGCTTCACGCAGGAGGACGTCCGTGCCGAGGGGCACGCCGTCGAGGCGCGACTCTATGCCGAAGACCCGGAGAAGGGCTTCCTGCCCTCGACCGGCAAGCTCTGGGCGCTGCAATTCCCGCAGAGCGAGGACATCCGCATCGACACCGGCGTCGAGGCCGGCGATTCGGTGACGCCGTTCTACGATCCGATGATCGCCAAGGTGATCGCGCATGGCCGCACCCGCGACGAGGCGCTCGATCATCTCGCCTTTGCGCTTGGCGAAACAGTCGTCGCCGGCCCGCGCACCAATCTCGCCTTCCTGAAGAAGCTCGCGGAGGCGGAAGGGTTTCGGAAGGGGCCGTTCGACACCGGCTTCATCGAGCGCAACATCGCGGCGCTCGGGGCCGAGCCGCAGCCGCTCGACGCGGCGGCTGTAGCCGCTGCAGCCTTGCAGTTGGAGGGGGAACGCCAGGTGGCGCTGCTCGACCTCGCCATCGAGCGGACCGGCGATGAAAGCAAGTCACCCTGGCTCGACGCCGACGCCTTCTCGATCATGCCGCGCCCGGCGCTCGGCCTGCCGCTGCTCGTCGATAGCGAGCGGATCGAGGCGAAGATCGAGTGGAACGGCGACGATGCCCGCGTCTCGCTGCCAGCCCATCCGCTGCCGGAAGGCGAGCACGAGGTCACTTTGGCCCGGGCCGAGGCCGGCACCTATCTCGCGCTGCATCGCGGCCGGCAGACTTCCGTGGCGCTGTTCGATCCCTTCAGCGTCGACCTCGATGCCGTCGCTGGCGCTGGCGGCGTGATCAAGGCGCCGATGCACGGCAAGCTGATCGCGCTCTTCGTCAAGGCGGGCGAGGCGGTGGTGAAGGGGCAGCGCCTCGCCATCGTCGAGGCCATGAAGATGGAGCATGTCCTGACTGCCCCGCGCGACGGTACCGTCACCGAGCTCGGCGCCGAGCCGGGCGCGCAGGTGGCCGAGGGCGCGAAGGTGGTCGTGCTCGGGGAGTGAGGCGGCGTTGCCGGCCTGCGACGCGTAACCCTGAATGAAGCACGCAGGGAATCCTTCTCCCGTGTGGGAGAAGGGCAGGGATGAGGGCCTGCCCTATCCAAAAAGGCGCTGCGGCAGCGGCCTCGCCCCAATAATCAGCGGCGGTCCCTCACCCCTGCCCCTCTCCCATCCGGGAGAGGGGTTCCCCGCGCATGTTCCTTCAGTTCCCATTTGCTGGAAAGCTGGGTCAGAGGCCGTCCAGCGCCACGATCGCCCGCTCCGCCACGGCGAGGTTGACCTCCGCCAGCGGATCCTCGTCGCCGAGGAACCAGGCGGCCGAGAGACCGCACCAGGCCAGGATCCATTTCAGCAGGCGCTTACGCTCCAGCCGGGATTTCGCCAGCACGATCTCCAGCCGGCGCTCGAAACGGCCCGGCACGGTCGCGACCGGCGGCTTCGGATCGGCAAGGTCTGGGTCGCAGAACAGGATCGTGTATTCGAAGGCGCGGTCGCCGATCACCGATTTCGGGTCGATGGCGAGCCAGCCCCTGGCCTCGAAGTCCAGCACATTGTCATGGTGCAGGTCGGCATGGAGCGGCACGATCTCGCGCTGTGCCGGTAGAAGCTCGTTCGCCGCTGCGGCTGCGCGGGCGAGAATGCCGCCATGTTTCTCCGCCGCCGGAAACAGGTCCTGGAACCAGGTCTCCAGCGGGATCAGGCCCGACGGCGCCGGGCCGCGCGGCTGCTGCAGGGCGGCAATGGCGTCGCAGAGGATGGCGGTCGCCTCTTCATCGCCGGCTGCGCCGCTGCGAGCCATGGCCGCGAGCGAGCGCGTGCCGGTGGCGCGCTCGATCAGCATCGCCTCGCCATGTTCGCTGCGGGCGAGGAGGCGGGCGGCGCCGTCGCCCTTCCAGTATTCGAGCGGCAGATAGCCACGCCGCTCATCCTCCGCCTCGGGCAGCTTCAGCATGGCCGGCTGGCCATCCCGCAGCACGGGCAGCAATCGGCTGGCACGCGTCCTGATCGGCTCGCCGGCCGGTTCGAGGCTCCAGCGGGTCAGCCAGGGCGAAAAGACATCGGCAGGCATGGTCGGTCGTCTGGTCCGTCATTGCGAGCGTAAGCGAAGCAATCCAGGGGGATCGCGCGAGCCATTCTGGATTGCTTCGTCGTTGCGCTCCCCGCAATGACGTCAGAGGTCAATCGGCCGCCCGGCCACGACCAATCAGCGGGAACTGCTCGACCTCGTAGATCTGGCCGGAGACATGGCCGCTCTCCTCCGAGAGCCAGAAGGCGGTGTGGGCGGCGATCTCGGCCGGCTGCATGATCTGGCCGAACGGGGCGAATTCGAGGGGCACCTCCTTCTCCCAGCCCGGCTTCTTGCCCTCGCGCTGCTGGGTTGCATCCTCATTGGCGGTGAAGGTCCAGCCGACATTGAGCTGGTTGACCCGGATATGCTCGCGCCCGAGCGTGTTGGCGAGGTTTCTCGTCATCGTCATCAGCGCGCCCTTCGACATCGAATAGACGGTGAGGTTGGAGTTGCCGCAGAATGCGTTGATCGAGCCGACGGTGAGGATCGAGCCGCCGGACTTCTGCAGGCGGAAGGCGCGGATCGCTGCCTCGGCGCAGAGCAGCGGCGCGCGGGTGTTGATCGCGATCATGTGGTCGAAGAAGGCGGCGGTGGTCTCACCGAGCACGCCGCGCGGATAGATGCCGGCATTGTTGACGAGCCCATCGATGCGGCCGAAGGCCTTGCGGGTCGCATCGACCAGCGCCTGGGCCGTCGCCGGCTCGGCGAGATCGCCGCTCGCTCCGGCGGTCGAGGGGCCGAGCTTGCGGCAGGCGGTATCGACCTCGTTCTGCTCGCGGCCATGGATCAGCACCTTGGCGCCCTCGGCGATCAGGCGTTGCGCCATCGCATAACCGATGCCAGTCGAGGAGCCGGTGACGAGAATGGCCTTGCCTTGCAGTCCGCGCATGTCGTGTCTCCGTTCGGGTCGGCAGCCTTAGTAGCTTGCGAGCGCGGCGCCGTCATGACCGCGTCGGCGCCGGCCACCCCGGCGCGGCGTGGTTGTGGAGAAAGGCCGCAGGCTCTGGCGAGGCGGACCGGCGAGGATTAGGTTGCCCGCCATGCCGCTCCATATCCTCAAGCTCTGCGTCGGCGCCGAATCGATCAGCGATCTCGAAGAGTGGATCGCCGAGCGGCAGGCGCAGCGCCGCGCCCGTGGCGAGCCAGCCGAGCAGTTGCACACCACCCGCATGGTGCCGAAGCGGATCGAGGAGATCGTCAATGGCGGCTCGCTCTACTGGGTGATCAAGGGCCAGGTCTCGGCGCGCCAGCGCCTGATCGACATCCGCCCCTTCACCGATGGCGAGGGCATCGGCCGCTGTCACCTCGTGATGGAGCCGGTGGTGGTGCCGGTGGAGCCGCGGCCGTTCCGGCCGTTCCAGGGCTGGCGCTATCTGCAGGACAAGGACGCGCCGCGCGATATCGATGGCCGCAGCGGCGATCTCGGCGTGATGCCGGAGCAGATGCGGCGCGAGCTGGCGGAGCTGGGGCTGCTGTAGCCCGAGCGTCATGAGACTCTGGGAGCGGCCACCGCAGATTGCCCCTGAGGTGTCTCTGCGGCGGCTTCCTCCTGCTGTTGGCCTGCCGGAAGCTCAGCCCGGATTGAGGGCTGCGAAGGTCGCCTCATAGCGGCCGTAGCGCTCGGCCCAGCGCCGGGCATGGTCACGCTCGAGCAACAGTTCGCCGCGAGGATGATCGGCCTGTTCGAGCAGGTCCATTACCTCGGCGACATAGGCTGCGAGAGGCATGGCGCGCGGATCGGCAGCCTGCCGGGCGCCGGTGAGTTCGGTCTGGACGTAAGGCGGGGAGAGTTCGAGTACCTCGACAGGCAGCTTGCGGAGTTGATGGCGCAGCGACTGCAGCCAGGAATGCAGGAAGGCCTTGCTCGCGCAATAGGTCGGGAAGTCGGCGCGCGGGACGAAGGCGAGCGCCGAGCTGGTCGCAAGGATCGTCGCGTTGGGCTGGCCTCTCAGGAGCGGCAGCAGTGCCGCCGTAACCCGCAGCACTCCCAGGATATTGGTCGAGACGATCGCCTCCGCATTGCCGATGTCCCAGCCGTCGCCGGTCATGTCCTCGCTGCGCGAGATGCCGGCATTGGCGATCAGCACGTTCAGGTCGGGAAAGCGCTCTCGGATGTCGTTGCCGAAACGGGGCACGTCGCGCGGATCGTCGAGATCGAGCATGACCCCGATCATGCCGGGGCGGCCCGCCGTGATTTCGTCGAGTAGGACCTGCCTTCGTCCAGCGACGATGACGCGGTTGCCGTGGTCGTGAAACGCCTCGGCGAGTGCGCGGCCGATGCCACTGGTGCCGCCGGTGACAAGGATGGTGTTGCCAGTCGTCTTCATGATTGCTGCCTTGATCAGGTTCCATTGGGAGGAAGGCCACGGCGGCCTTGGGAACGCTGACGGCAGGTGGCCTGCTGAAGACGGCTGCTATCGCAGCAGGCACGTGCCTGTCCGGAATAGCAAGCTGTCTCGAGCGGGCGTGCGGCCGCAAAGCAAGTGAATGGGGGCATACCGTGGCGCCTTGTGTATCGAGATCTCCCTGCTGGGACCTTCTCGACCAAGGACGCGTTGGATGACGGTAACGCCTACGGCAGGGCCGATGTGGCGACTGCGGAAGCTGGGGTAGTCTGGCAGCTTCCTGGCGTCAAGACGGGTGCTTGTGCTCGCCTCATGCGGCAAGAGGCGAGGCGGCTTTCCTGGAGGAACGCCTTGCATGCGAGCCTCCCCGGCTCGGCTTGTTTCACACCCCAATGTTGTCGATCAGCCTGGTCCCGCCGATCCGTGCCGCGATCAGCAGCCGGATCGGGCCGTCGGCGCGCGAGGTCACCGGCGCCAGCGTGTCGGCATGGCGGGCTTCGAGATAGTCGAGCTCGAAGCCGGCGGTGATGATTTCGTTCTGCGCATCGGCGACCGCCTGGAAGAGCGGATCGTCGTTGCGGATGCGGGCGGCGAGGGCCTGCATCACCCGATGGAGCGTCGGCGCCAAAGCGCGCTCGTCGGCGGAGAGGTAGCGGTTGCGCGAGGACATTGCGAGGCCGTCGGCCTCGCGGAAGGTCGCCAGCGGCACGATCTTGATGCCGAGATCGAGGTCTCCCGCCATCCGCGTCACCACCTTGAGCTGCTGGTAGTCCTTCTCGCCGAAGACGGCGAAATCGGCCCTGCTCTGCGTGAACAGCTTGCAGCAAACCGTTGCGACGCCTTCGAAATGCGTCGGGCGGAAGCGATCCTCCAGGCCGACGGCAGCCGGGCCGAGCAGCAGCACGCGGCTGGCGAAGCCGGGCGGATACATCTCCTCGACGGCCGGGAAATAGATCGCATCGGCATTCACCGCCTCGAGCTGGGCGCGGTCGCTGTCGAAGGTGCGGGGATACTTCTTGAAGTCCTCGTGCGGGGCGAACTGCGTCGGGTTGACGAAGATCGAGACGATGATGCGGCGGGCATGCTTCTGCGCCTCGGTTACCAGCGCGATATGGCCCTCGTGCAGCGCACCCATGGTCGGCACCAGCGCGACCTTCTCGCCGGCTGCATGCCAGGCCGCGACAGCCTCGCGCATCGCCTTGACCGTCTCGAACACCGCGACCTGCGACATAGCGCTTCTCCCTGAGCTCGAGGGACGGGTAGCAAATGCCGGCGGCGCGGCCAATATCTCTGGCATGAACGAATCCCGGCGAAGAGCATGACGCGCGAAGACGGCAAGGCAGTGGGCAAGGCGGGCGAAACGCGTCCCGCCGAAAGCGCTGCGCGCTCGAAGCCCGGCGAGATCGATCGTTTCCTCGCATCGGCCAGGCAGCTCGCGCCGCTGGCGACCGGGCAGGCGGGGCGGCTGGTCTTCGCGCTCGACGCGACGATGAGCCGGCAGCCGAGCTGGGATCTGGCGTGCTCGCTACAGGGCCAGATGTTCGAGGTCGCGGCGAAGACCGGTGGGCTTGCGGTCCAGCTCGTCTATTTTCGCGGCTTCGACGAATGCCGCGCCTCTGGCTGGGTCGGCGAGCCGCAGCGCCTGACCGGCCTGATGAACAGGATCGACTGCCGCGGCGGGCAGACCCAGATCGGCCGCGTGCTCAAGCATGTCCGCGACGAGGAGCGGCAGGTGCCGATCCGCGCCTTCGTCTATGTCGGCGATGCGATGGAGGAAGATGTCGATCGGCTCTGTGCGCTCGCCGGCGAGCTCGGCCTGCGCGGCGTCAAGGGTTTCCTGTTTCAGGAAGGGGCCGATCCGGATGCCGGCGCCGCCTTCGCCGAGATCGCGCGCCTGACCGGGGGCGCCCATGCCCGCTTCGACGTCAATGCACCGAATTCCCTGCTCGACCTGCTGCGCGGCGCGGCGGCCTATGCCAGCGGCGGCCGCGAGGCGCTGTTGAAGCTCGCCGGACAGAATGCTGCAGCACAAAGGCTGCTTACGGCGATGGAGGGCCGGACATCGTGAGCCTGCTCTACGGTATCGCCACGCTGATCCTGATCTGGTGGCTGGCCAAGCTCTTCGCCGGGTCCGATCCGAAGAAGCTGGTCCGGCTCGGAAAGGTCGTCGGCGGCACGCTGTCGCTTGGCGTCGCGGCATTGCTGATGCTGCGTGGCCGCCCGGATATGGCGATCTTCCTCGGCGGGCTCGGCGCCTGGCTGCTCGGCTGGAGCGCCTACGGCCCAGGCGGCCTCAAGATGCCGGACTGGGCGAAGGACTGGGGCGGGGCCGGCTCGGCCGGACGCTCGAAGGTCGCATCGAGCCTGCTTGAGATGGAACTCGACCATGACAGCGGTGGCATCAAGGGCAAGGTGAAGGGCGGTACCTTCGCCGGGCGCGATCTCGACGATCTCACGCCGGCCGATCTCAGCGCGCTGCTGCGCGAATGCCTCGCCGGCGATCCCGACGGGGCGCGCCTGCTAGAGGCATATCTCGACCGCCGGGCGCCCGGATGGCGTGAAGACGCTGATCGTCACCGCGACGCGGGGCAGCGCGGCCCGGCGCGCACGGGCGCGATGTCGGACGAGGAGGCCTACGAGATCCTGGGGCTTCAGCCGGGGGCGGGCCAGGAGGCGATCCGTGAGGCCCATCGGGGCCTGATGAAGCGCATCCATCCGGATGCCGGCGGCACCAGCGGGCTTGCCGCTCGTGTCAACCAGGCCAAGGATACCTTGCTGAAAAAGCATGGCTGATCTCCTTTGCCGATCGGTCAGCCGCGGGTGGCGAAGCAGGAGAAGCCGCCGCGCTTGAGCTGGGCGCAGGCCTTCTCAGCGTCCTTCGACTCCTCGAAGCCGGCGAAGCGGGCGCGGAACAGGGTGGCACCACCCTTCTCGACCTTCTCGGTGAAGGGCGAGGCGTCGGCGAGCGAGCCGGAAGCCTTGGCGCGGGCGCGGCTGAGGATGTCCTTGGCCTTCGCCTCGTCGTCGGTGGCGCCGAGCTGGATCACCCATTTCGAGGCGATTGCGATCTTCTCGGCCGGCTTGGCTTCAGGCGCCTTGGCGACATGCGCGACCTTGACCGGCGCGGGCGCCGGCTCGGGCAGGCGAGCCTCGACCTTCTTCGGCATGGGCTGGACCTCGTCCTTGGCCGCCGGCTCGGCCAGCTTGGCGATCGAGGAGGTGGTATCGACATTCGCCGGCGGACGCAGGACCTTGCCTTCAGCCGGGGCGGCGCCGATCGACCAGCGCATGGCCGACGGCGTCGTGGTCGCGGCGACCGGACGCATATTGGAGAGGGCGAGCGCCTGGGCGCTGCCGCTCAGGGCGCGCGGCGGCGGCATCTGGGCGGTTGTCGTCGTCGCGGCATAGGCGCGGGCGGCGGCCGGAACGTCGGGCTCGGCGCGCGGACGCGGAACCGGGATCGGCGCAGGAGCCGGGGCGGGCTCAGGCGCCTGGGCGACGAGAGCCGGGCGAGCCGGCGGCTCGGGAACCGGGGCCGGAGCCGGCGCACGATAACGCTCCTGCTGCGGCTCGGAGGCCTCGGCGATCATCGGGGCGCTGCGGCCACCGGCGCTGGCGCGCGGCAGGCTGGCGAGGACGAGATCGGACATGATCTTGTCGCGCGAGGCGCCGGAGCGGCCGCCGAGCACGATCGAGACGATCTGGCGGCCTTCCGACTTGGCCGAGGTCATCAGGTTGAAGCCGGAAGCGCGAGTGTAGCCGGTCTTGATGCCGTCGACGCCCTCGATCTTGCCGAGCAGGCGGTTGTGCCCGCGAATGGTGCGCGAACCGTACTGGAAGGAGCGCATCTGGAAGAGCGGGAAATAGCGCGGGAAGCGCTCCTGGATCGCCCGGGCCAGGATGGTGAGGTCGCGCGCCGTGGTGATGTTCGGCGGCGAGTTCGGCAGGCCGTGCGGGTTGTAGAAGCGGGTCGAGTCCATGCCGAGCGAGCGCGCCTTGCGCGTCATCTGCTCGGCGAAGGCCTCTTCGGAGCCGGCGATGTTCTCGGCGACCACAACGGAGGAGTCGTTGGCCGAGAGGGTGATCATGCTCTTGATCGCGTCCTCGACCTCGATGGTCGAGCCAGCGCGCAAGCCGAGCTTGGTTGGCGGCTGCGAGGCGGCATAGGCCGAGACCTTGAGCTCGGAATTCATGGTGAAGCGGCCGCGCTCCATCTGCTCGAAGAGCATGTAGAGCGTCATCACCTTGGTGAGCGAGGCCGGGATGCGCGGTGCATCCTCGTTGACGGCGTGCAGCGTGCGGCCGCTCTTCACGTCGACGACCATCGCCGCATAGGGCGGGGCGTAGCCGCCCGAGACATGGCGCCGCTTCTTGCGCGCCGCCTCGGCCGGGGAGACCGTCGCTGTCAGCACGACGGCAGCAGCACTCACCACCCCGATGAACGCAAGCCAGCGCCCGCGTCGGGACCCAACGCAACCAGAAGCCATGCAACTCGCCTCAACTAAACCCACCCGTCCGTCGCAGGCTTTGCAGCGTGGCGCGAAGGACACAGATGCAGAGGTTAGGCGGATGCGGTTACGGAGCGGTTAAGCACCCGACCGTCTTCGCACGGCCGTCATACATGGCAGTCAGGTTGCAAACCGTTGCCGGTGCACGCCGGGTGGCTCTGCGTTTGATGCATTGCAGCACGAGCTTGACTTTTATGTTGCGCTGCACAATATGCAGAAGCGCCCCGGTGATGGACCTTTTCATCTGACCTTGGGGGCACGGAACCCGGGCCATTCCGGCTCGTCAGCAGAGGCGACGCGCGAGCGTCGAAAGGGACACCATGATCCAGCAGTTCGAGACCATCCAGAAGGCTTCCAAAGAGAACGTCGACGCCGCCCTGAAGGCTTTCGGCGCCACCTCGAAGGGCGTGCAGGCTCTGGCCGTCGAGGCCACCGACTACGCCAAGAAGTCGTTCGAGGCCGGCACGGCCACGATCGAGAAGCTTGCCGGCGTGAAGACGCTCGACAAGGCCATCGAGATCCAGTCGGACTACGTCAAGACCGCTTTCGAGGGCTATGTCGCCCAGGTCACCAAGATCGGCGAGCTCTATGCCGCGATCGCCAAGGATGCCTACAAGCCGTTCGAGGGCATCGTCGCCAAGGCCGTCCCGACCCCGGCCAAGTGATTTTGGCGCGGCCGGCTTTGCCCGGCCGCAGCTGATCACCTGAGAATTTCAAGAAGCCCGGCCTCGGCCGGGCTTCTTTTCGTTTGTGCGACGTGCCTGCGAGAGCGGCGGCACGGCAATGCTGTTGCAACTGGCGGGCGGCTGCCTGCGCTCGCCGCCATTCACCGGATGGCGGCGAGGTGAGCCAGGAGCCGCAATGAGCCGTTCGACGATTGCCATGGACGCCACGGATGCCGCGGAGGCGCCGCCGGCCAGCGAGTTCCGTGAACCGCCGCGCGAGGCCTGGTACTGCGTCAAGAGTTCGGGAGGCCTGGCGACAGGCGCCATGGCGAGCGTGACTGTTCTCGGCGAGCAGATCGTGATCGGCCGCACGAAGCTCGGCGAGCTCTTCGCCTTGCGCGATCGCTGCCCGCATCGCGGCGCGCCCTTGTCCGAAGGGCGGTTCGATGGCATCGCGATCACCTGTCCCTTCCATGGCTGGCGCTTCGGAGCCGATGGCCGCTGCCGGGCGATGCCGACGCTGGTCGATGGCGACGTCACCGATCCCGGCCAGGTCAAGGTCGGCGAGTTCCCGATCCGCGAGAGCGACGGCATCATCTGGCTTTATCTCGGTGCGCGGCCGGAGCTTGCGCCGCCGGTGCCTGCCTTGGCGCTTGCAGGCAAGACGCGCTGCCGCGTCGCCGTCTCGGTCTTGGTCGAGGCCTCCTACGATCTCAGCGTGCTCAGCCTGATCGATCCCGGCCATGTCGGCTATGTCCATAATTCCTGGTGGTGGCGGCCGACTGCGACGGCGCAGGAAAAGATCAAGGACTTCGAGCCGCTGCCCTTCGGTTTCCGGATGAAGGCGCACAAGGCGGCGGCGAACTCGCGCGGCTATCGCCTGCTCGGGCGGCCGCAGACGGAGGTCGATTTCCTGCTGCCGGGCCAGCGGATCGAGCGGATTCGCCTCGGCGAGCGCGCGATCGTCAACGCGACCTTCGCCACGCCGATCGATGCGCGCCGGACGCTGCTGACCAATGTGCTGCTGTCGGACCTGCCGCAGCTCATGCCGCTCGCACGGGTGATCGGATGGGCGGGGCACGCCTTCCTGCGCCAGGACCAGCGGATTCTCGAACTCGCCCAGCAGGGGCTGGAGCGCAAGCCGACCATGCTGCTGCTCGGGCAGGCCGACCGGCTGGCGCAATGGTATTTCCGCCTGAAGCGCGACTATGCCACAGCGCGCCGCGAGGGCACGGTTTTCTCCAATGGGCTTGCTCCGGAGCGACTGCGCTGGCGAACCTGAAAGCTGGCTGCGGTTCCGCAAGGCTCTGGGAAATTTGGCTATTCCGGCCGTGCTTTTGCATTGTCCAATTCAAAAAGGGCGCTTTGCTGTGGCATGCGCTCGGAACGGGCTGGCGAAGCGGGGGAGACGACTGTAAATTCGCGAGCGACGCACTATCTTGATGTCAGCCTTCGGGACGGACACCTTGAGCCAAGCAGCCACGACGCCAATCGATCAGGACCTGCCAGCCGGCAACGCGCCGCGCGGGAACACGTTCTCCTTTGCGCCGCGTCTGGCATCGAAGCCGCGGGCGCCATCCGGCCCGACCGACAATGACCGCAGCGGAACCGGCACCGCGGTCCTGACCCGCACAAGGACGCGCAAGCCCAACCTCTATCGCGTGCTGATCCTCAACGACGATTACACGCCGATGGAGTTCGTGGTGCATGTGCTCGAACGGTTCTTCAACAAGGACCGGGCCGAAGCGACGCGCATCATGATGCATGTCCACCAGAACGGCGTCGGCGAATGCGGCGTCTTCACCTACGAGGTCGCCGAGACCAAGGTCACCCTGGTGATGGACCTCGCCCGCAAGCACATGCATCCGCTGCAATGCGTGATGGAGAAGAAGTAGCTTTGAACATCATCCTTTCGACACTGGACTGGGAGCGCTGACCTTGCCGAGCTTCTCGCGCAGCCTCGAACAGGCGCTTCACCGGGCCCTCGCGCTCGCCAATGAGCGCCACCATGAATATGCGACGCTGGAGCACCTGCTGCTGGCGCTGGTCGACGACCAGGACGCCGCCGCTGTGATGCGCGCCTGCAGCGTCGATCTCGACACGCTGCGCCGCAACCTCGTCGATTACATCGATGCGGAATTGACCAACCTCGTCACCGACGGGCGCGACGACTCCAAGCCGACCGCCGGCTTCCAGCGCGTGATCCAGCGCGCGGTGATCCATGTCCAGTCGTCCGGCCGCGAGGAGGTGACCGGGGCGAACGTGCTCGTGGCGATGTTCGCCGAGCGCGAGAGCCACGCCGCCTACTTCCTGCAGGAGCAGGACATGACCCGCTACGACGCGGTCAACTATATCAGCCATGGCATCGCCAAGCGCCCCGGCGCCAGCGAGAGCAGGCCCGTGCGCGGCGCCGAAGAGGAGCCGGAGCAGCGCGAGCAGCGCAGCGAGCAGGCCAATGACGGCGACAAGGACAAGAAGAAAAAGGAAAGCGCGCTCGAGGCTTACTGCGTCAACCTCAACCGCAAGGCGCGAGACGGGCGCATCGACCCGCTGATCGGCCGCGAGGCCGAGGTGCAGCGTACCATCCAGATCCTCTGCCGCCGGCAGAAGAACAATCCGCTGCTGGTGGGCGACCCCGGCGTCGGCAAGACCGCGATCGCCGAGGGCCTGGCGCTCAAGATCGTGCGCGGCGAGGTGCCGGAGGTGCTGGAGGACGCGACGGTCTTCTCGCTCGACATGGGCACGCTGCTCGCCGGCACGCGCTATCGCGGCGATTTCGAGGAACGCCTCAAGCAGGTGATGAAGGAGATCGAGCAGCACCCGAAGGCGGTCATGTTCATCGACGAGATCCATACGGTGATCGGCGCCGGTGCGACCTCGGGCGGTGCGATGGACGCCTCGAACCTGCTGAAGCCGGCGCTAGCCTCGGGCGGGCTGCGCTGCATCGGCTCGACCACCTACAAGGAATACCGGCAGTACTTCGAGAAGGACCGGGCGCTGGTGCGCCGCTTCCAGAAGATCGACGTCAACGAGCCGTCGGTGCCGGACACGATCGAGATCCTGAAGGGGCTGAAGCCCTATTTCGAGGAGTTCCACAAGCTCCGCTACACCAACGACGCCATCAAGGCGGCGGTGGAGCTGTCGGCGCGCTACATCCATGACCGCAAGCTGCCGGACAAGGCGATCGACGTGATCGACGAGACCGGCGCCTCGCAGATGCTGGTGACGGAGGCCAAGCGCAAGAAGACGATCGGCGTCAAGGAGATCGAGGCGGCGGTCGCGACCATGGCGCGCATCCCGGCCAAGACCGTCTCCAAGGACGATGCCGAAGTGCTGCGCAACCTCGAGACCACGCTGAAGCGCACCGTCTACGGCCAGGAGAAGGCGATCGAGGCGTTGTCCTCGTCGATCAAGCTCGCCCGCGCCGGCCTGCGTGACGGCGAGAAGCCGATCGGCTGCTACCTCTTCGCCGGCCCGACCGGCGTCGGCAAGACGGAGGTCGCGCGCCAGCTCTCGCTGTCGCTCGGTGTCGAGCTCGTGCGCTTCGACATGTCGGAGTACATGGAGCGCCACACCGTCTCGCGGCTGATCGGCGCGCCTCCGGGTTATGTCGGCTTCGACCAGGGCGGCCTCCTGACCGACCAGATCGACCAGCACCCGCATTGCGTGCTGCTGCTCGACGAGATCGAGAAGGCCCATCCCGACCTGTTCAACATCCTCCTGCAGGTGATGGACCACGGCAAGCTGACCGACAATAACGGCAAGCAGGTCGATTTCAGGAACGTCATCCTGATCATGACCACCAATGCCGGAGCGGCCGACATGGCCAGGAACGCCTATGGCTTCACCCGCCAGAAGCGCGAGGGCGACGACACCGAGGCGATCAACAAGCTGTTCGCGCCGGAATTCCGCAACCGGCTCGACGCGACGATCTCGTTCGGCCACCTGCCGAAGACGGTCGTGGCGCGCGTCGTCGACAAGTTCGTGCTGCAGCTCGAGGCGCAGCTCGCCGACCGCAACGTCACCATCGAGCTCTCGGACGAGGCGCGCGAGTGGCTGGTCGACAATGGCTATGACGAGGCGATGGGCGCTCGCCCGATGGCTCGCCTGATCCAGCAGACGATCAAGACGCCACTCGCCGACGAGGTGCTGTTCGGCCGCCTGAAGAATGGCGGCGCGGTCAAGGTCGTGGTGATCCAGTCCGAGACCGGCATCAAGGTGCTCGGCCTCGAATTCCCCGACGGGCCGGTCAAGCCCAAACCGGAGAAGGACGTCGCCGCCGCGGCCGAGAAGCGCACGCGCAAGCCGCGGGCCAAGGGGTTGACTAAGACGCCGGGTAAGGCCAAGTCGGCCGGATCGGGTGGCGCGAAGCGCGGCCCGAAGCCGGATGCTCCGGTCGAGCCGCCGAAGGCTGCACGGAGCGTCCGTACCGTTCCGAAGGTTCCGTTGACCAAGGCCTGACCCGGTGTTCTTCAAGCGCAAGTCGGAAAGCGTCTGGGCTCAAGAAGGAGAGGTCGCCGCGCAGGTGGCCACTCCTGCGCCCAAGGAAAAGCTCGGCTGGTTCGAGAAGCGGGCCCGTCGGCGCCGGCGCAGGATCATCTTCGAGGAGGTGCTGGGCTGGATCATGGTCCCGGCTTTCCTCTATCTGCTCTATCTCGGCTATCGCGCGGTCGGCGGCATCCCGAAGGAAGGCCTAGATTTCTTCCAGGAGATCATCGGCCTTGCGATGAAGAGTTTCTGATCTGACTTGCGCCAGATGCAAGGCTGGCGCGCAGTGCGGTGGCTGTCATGCGACCGGTGTCATGCGCTTTAAGCAAAAAGGCTCGCAGCTGCTGCGGGCCTTTTTCATATCCGTCGGCCCGATGATCCGATCCTCTCGTTCCTTGCCTTTCGATCGCAGCAGCGCTGTCCCGTCAGGGACCGGGCCGGCAGGCCGCGGGTGGCGTGGCATGATGGCGAGATGACAGAGGCTGTTCCCAATCAATGGCTGAGGCCATGGGCGCGCGGCTTTCGCGATGCCGCGATGCTGCCGGCCTGGGTGGTCGGCCTCTCGCTGATGGGCGTCGGTACGCTGGCGCGCGATGTCGGCTATCCCGTCGAGGCCGCCGTGCTCTCGACGATCCTGGTCTGGGCCGGCCCGTCGCAAGTGCTGTTCTTTGCCTCGATCGCGGCCGGCGCGGCCTGGAGCGCGATCGCGCTCGCCATCGGCTTCGCCTCGCTGCGCTTCCTGCCGATGACCGTGTCACTGTTGCCGCTGCTGCGCCGGCCGGGGCAGAGCGTTGCCCAGCAGATGCTGATCGCCCATTTCGTCGCCGTGACCGCCTGGGTCGAGGCGCTCAGGCGACTGCCGAACATCCCGCCCGAGCAGCGCGTCGGCTATTTCCTCGGCTTCGCCAATGCGCTGATCGCCGCCAGCGCGCTCTGCACCTATGCCGGCTTCCATCTTGCCGGCATCGTGCCCGTGCCGGTCGCGGCCGGGCTGCTCTGCCTGACGCCGATCTTCTTCCTGTCGTCGATGGTTGTCGGCATTCGCGGCCTCGGCGACATGGTCGCGATCGGGCTCGGCCTCGCGCTCGCGCCGGTGGCTAGCTGGGCGATCGGCGGCGGCTTCGACCTGATCGCCAGCGGCATCGCCGGCGGCAGCGTCGCATTCCTCGTCCAGCGCTGGCGCAAGGCCCGAAAGGCGGGCGCATGACCCAGCCGATCGCCTTCCTCGACGGACCGTGGTGGCCCTATCTCGCGCTCGCCCTGTTCGCGGTGTTGCCGACCGAGATCTGGCGCTGGCTCGCCGTCGCCTTCGCGCGGAAGCTGGACGAGAGCTCGCCCTGGCTCGAATGGGTCAGGCTGGTCGCAACCTCGCTGCTGGCGGGCGTCGTGGCCAAGCTGGTGCTGACGGCGCCGGGTGCGCTTGCCGGCGTGCCGCTCGCGGTGAGGCTGGCAGCGCTTGCCGTCGCCGTCACGGTCGTGCTCGCTTGTCGCCGCCGGGTGATGCTGGCGGTGCTTGCCGGCGAGGCGGTACTGATCGGCGGTGCCGTATGGCTGAGTTGAAGGCCGAGCTGCGCACGCTCACCTCCACATGACAACCGGCGCCTGGGAAGGCGCCGGCTCGGTCATGCTCGATTGCCGTCTGCCGCGGCCTTATGCCGGCCGCGGTGCGAAGCTCGGGCGGATCGTCTGGTTGGCCGCCGGCTGCGTCTTGTACCACTGCGTCACCGCCTCGACACGGCGGGTGTGGCGCGGATAGTGCGAGACGATCTTCAGGAAGAAACCGGCGATACCGGGCACCATCTGCTCCTGGTTCTGGAAGGCGTCGGGATTCATCTGGGCGTTCAGCCTGGCGCTTCCGCAGGCCAGCATCTGCAAGCCGGTGCGGGCGGCCTGCAGATCGCGGGCGACGAAGGCGCCGATGCGGTCGCAGGTCAGCTCGCGGCCGCGGGAATAGGCGGCGCCGAGGAACGGGATGAGGTGGCCGGGGAAGCGCAGATAGCTCCAGGGCTCGTCGAGATGGCCGGCGACATGGTGGCCGAGTTCATGGCCGATGACGAAGCGGACCTGCTCGTCATTGTCGGCGTCGATCAGGGCCGAGGTCAGCCAGATATAGCGCTGGCGGCCGACGAGGCGCAGCGCCATCGCGTTCAGCACGCCGCTCGAGTTGTAGACGAAGGTCTGCGGGATCTCGCGCAGGCCGAGCGCGCGGGCACCGTCCTCGACCATGCGGTGGATGTGCGGGAACTGGTCGGGGCCGACCATGACGAAATGGCCGATCATATAGGCGCGGGTGATGGCGCGGGCCCAATAGGAGACCAGCCAGAAGATGCCGAAATAGAAGAGCAGCACCAGACCGTGCCAAATCGAGCCGCTCAACAGAGCAACGGCAATGGCGCCGAGCACCACGGCCCAGATGGCAATTCCGACGACGAGCATGATGCTGCCGTAGAGCTTTTCCTTGGGGTGTTTGACTTGGGAAATATCGAAATTCATAGCGTAAAGGCTCCAGCATGGATGAAATCAGCTAGCTGGGGCGCCTTGTCCACATTTGAGCCATAATCGCGTTCGGAACGAAGCCTGTCATCGATGGTTTGAACTGATGTCGACCTGACGTATCGTCATTCTAGACAAGGGCGTACGCCGTGTCGTTCCGAAATCAGTCGTCGATTGGCGTCGGCATCACCACAACTTGGTTGCTGTGAGCGGCTCGCGCTTGTTCCAAATCCCGCTCATGTTCTGGTTGTTGGCCCGGTCGAACTCTTCCAAGGAGCCGCTTGCGTTCCAGCGGATGCTGATTTTCGAGCCCATCGCGACGCAGGTGCCATTGTCGCCGACCGATGCCATGGAACGAGCATCGCTGAGCGGACGAATCCCGGACCACTTCACGCGGCCATTGGGTTCGAACAAATAATAGTAGACATCGTTACGCCAACGAACCTGCCACCAGCCGAGCAGCCAGGGAGGCGTGGGCCAGCCACATCGGGGGTCATCTACGGCTGGGTCGGCGCTGCCGCCGCCTCCGGTTTCCCAGAAGAAGATGCCGGTGGCTTTGACACTCGGGCGTGTCCAGATGACCACCGGAGGTTGGCCTTTGGCCCAGTTGTCCGGCAGCGAGGGACCGGCCTCCTGATGAAAACGGTCGCCCTCCCAGAGGTCGATATGCGCCTCGCCAAAGCGGATGATGCCTTTGCGGCCGGCGATCTTGGCCTTCATCTGTGCCTCGGTGCCGCGATAATTTTCTGCCGGGCCGTATTTGCCGTTCAAGTAAGCGCCGAAGTCGCAGACCTCAATCAAATAAAGGCGGCCGCGCTTATCCGGATAAAAGCGCGAATTTCGACCTCTTTCGGGTACTTTGTACGTGCCAGTTTCGATAGGAGCGCCGGATAGGTTGAGCGCGTAGCTGACCTGGATGCAACAGGGTGGGTGGTATGCGGCGACTTCGCCGTCGACCATGGAATAAATTTGGTAATGGAAGGGATGGTTGTCGAGCAGTTTACTGAAGTCGACGGGTATCTTTGCCATCTTTCAGGCCCTCAGAGCGAGTAAGAGGCGTGCCCTATCGAGGCTTTTATGGCAGGTTTCTGTGCGTCAGTCGACGTGTTCGTCGGTACATGCAGAGTAATGAGGTGAGGATTTCGACCTAGCTTCCGGTCAAGGAGATGTGCCGGAGCTTGTCGGGGTTGCGCACGACATAGATCGCATGGACGCGGCCGTCGCGGATGTCGAGGGCGGTCGCCTGCAGGGTCTCGCCGCGTTCGAGGCTGAGATAACCGGGCAGGCCGTTGATCAGCACCGGCCTGTACACGGTGGTCGATTGCCCGAGGCTCATCACCTTGCGGGCGATGCCGGCGAAGAAGCGCTGGACGCGGTCGATGCCGTGCAGCACGTTCGCGACCGCCAGCACCTTGCCGCCGCCATCGCTGTGGAAGGCGACATCCTGCGCAAGCAGGGCCTGCAGGTCGCTGGTGTCGGCCTTGTGGGCGGCCTTGAAGAAAGCCTCGACGAAGCGCTTCGCCTCGGCCGGGTCGATCGTGTTGCGCGGCGGCATGTCGATGCGGACATGCTCGCGGGCGCGCTTGGCGAGCTGGCGGCAGGCGCTCTCGCTGCGATCGATGGTGCGGGCGATCTCGGCGAAATCCAGCTCGAAGACGTCGTGCAGCAGGAAGGCTGCGCGCTCCAGTGGCGAAAGCCGTTCGAGCGCCAGCATCAGCGCGATCGGCGCGTCGAGCTGGGTGTCGACATCGGATTCGGCCGCGCCGATCTCCTCGACCAAGGGCTCCGGCAGCCAGGCGCCGACATAGAATTCCCGCTTGCTGCGGGCCGATTTCATCTGGTCGAGGCAGAGCCGCGTGACGGTGCGGGCGAGGTAGGCGCGCGGCGCCTCGACCTCGCCCTGTGCGACGTCACGCCAACGCAGCCAGGCTTCCTGGACGATGTCCTCGGCATCGCTGACCGAGCCGAGCATGCGATAGGCGAGGCGGGTCAGGAAACGGCGATGCGTCTCGAAGATATCGTCCGGGGTGGTCACGGGATGCGTCTCACGCGGAGGTCCTGGCCGGCCGGTCGCCCGGATGGCTCGTGCGGAAGCCGATGGCGATACGGTTCCAGGTGTTGATCGTGCCGATCAGGAGGGTGAGCTTCACGGTTTCCTCCGGGCTGAAATGGCGGAGCACTTCCTCGTAAGCCTCGTCGGGGGCGTGGGTTTGCGAGATCAAGGTCAGCGCATCGGTCCAAGCGAGGGCGGCGCGCTCGCGCGGCGTATAGAGCGCCGACTCGTGCCAGGCGTCGAGCAGGAAGAGGCGGGCCGGGCTCTCGCCCTCCTTGATCGCATCGGCGGAATGCATGTGCAGGCAATAGGCGCAGCCATTGATCTGCGAGGCCCGCATCTTCACCAGATGGATCAGGCTGTGTTCGAGGCCGCTCTCCTTGATCGAGGCTTCGAGCGCGATCATCGGCTTCATGGTGTCGGGGGCGGTGGTGTAGGGGTTGAGGCGCTTGCTCATGATGGGGCTTTCGGACTGAAGCATTTCTGGCCCGGCGACTACCGGGCCAGCAGGCTGGTTCGCGCCGCGTCAGGCCGCGGCCGGTTCGCGGCGGCGATCGTTCGGGTGCCGGGTGCGGAAGCCGCAATTGATCCGGTTCCAGACATTGATCATGCCGATGGCGACCGAGAGGTCGACGGCTTCCTGCTCGCCGAAATGCTCGCGCAGTTCGGCGAAGGCCTCGTCGCTCGGGCTGCGCTCGGTCAGCCGGGTCAATTCCTCGGTCCAACGCAGGGCGGCACGCTCGCGCGGGGTATAGAGCTCGGATTCCTCCCAGGCGCTGAGCAGGGCGATGCGAGCCTCGCTCTCACCGGCCTTTCGGGCATCGGCAATGTGCATGTGCAGGCAATAGGCGCAGCGGTTGAGCTGCGAGGCCCGGATCTTCACCAGTTCCTGCAGGCTGTGCTCCAGCTTCGACTGGTTCACATACTCCTGCAGGCCGAGCATGGCCTTGTAGGCGTCGGGGGCGGTCTGGAAAGCATTGAGGCGCTGGGTCATCGTCGTCTCCATCAGGTGGTGATGAAGACAGGACGAAGCAGCCAGCGCCCGTGTGACATGCGTCTCAAAGATTTTTCAGCGCGATCCGAATTTTTTCCGCGGCGGCCGCCAGATCCTCGGGCTTGGCCATCTCGCTGGCCGGGGGCTTCATCGCGACGCCGTCATGGCGCGGGATGACATGGACGTGCAGGTGGAAGACGACCTGGCCGCCAGCGGTCTCATTGAACTGCTGCACGGTGATGCCGTCGGCGGCGAAGGCCTTCATGCCGGCGCGGGCGATGCGCTGGGCGATTCCCGCGACATAGCCGAGATCGTCCGCATCGATGTCGAGGATGTTGCGCGCCGGGTTCTTCGGGATCACCAGCGTGTGGCCGGTGGCGCGCGGCATGATGTCGAGGAAGGCGAGGGCTCGGTCGTCCTCGTAGACGCGGTGGGCCGGCAATTCGCCGCGCAGGATCTTGGCGAAGATGTTGTTCGGATCATAGGCGGTCATCAGCGCAGGTCCCGATGGTTCGAAGAGGTCACTCAGGTGTCGCCAACCTTGCGGAAGGGGCTCTCCTGCGCAAGCGCAGCCACTGCAGAGCTGATCTCACGCCGTTCGCCGGGCAGATAGGCGGCGACGGCGCGGGCGAGGCCGGGGTCGGCAAGGAGATGGGCCGAGCGGGTGATCACCGGGCGATAGCCGCGCGCGAGCTTGTGCTCGCCCTGGGCGCCGGCCTCGACGCGGGCGAGCCTGTGCGCGATCGCGTAGTCGATGGCCTGGTGGTAGCAGAGCTCGAAATGCAGGAAGGGATGGTCCTCGATGCAGCCCCAGTTGCGGCCATAGAGCGTGTTGCCGCCGCGGAAATTGATGGCGCCGGCGATATTGCGGCCGGCACGGCGGGCCAGCACCAGCACGACGCGCTCGCCCATGCGCTGGCCGATCTCCGAGAAGAAGCGGCGGTTGAGATAGGGGCGGCCCCATTTGCGCGAGCCGGTGTCCTCATAGAAACTGAAGAAGTCGTCCCAGACGCTTTCGGTGAGATCGGAGCCGGAGAGAACGGCGACCTCGATGCCCGCAGAGAGCGCCTCGCGCCGCTCGCGTTTCAAAGCCTTGCGCTTGCGCGAGGCCAGCGTGGCGAGGAAGTCGTCATAGCTGGCGAAGCCTTCGTTGCGCCAATGGAACTGGATGTCGTGACGCTCGAGGAAGCCGGCTTCCAGCAGCGCCGCCATGTCCGGCTCCTGCGCGAAAGTGACATGGATCGACGAGCCACGGACCTGCTCGCGTAAAGCGTCGAGCCCAGCGATCAGGGCTTCGCGCGCCTCAACCGCATGTGAGCCTTCGGCGACGAGCAAACGCGGGCCGGTCGCGGGGGTGAACGGGGCCGCGACCTGGATCTTCGGGTAGTAGCGGCCGCCGGCGCGCATATAGGCTTCGGCCCAGCTATGGTCGAAGACGTATTCGCCCTGGCTGTGGCCCTTCACGAAGGAGGGCGCGGCGGCGATCAGGCGGTCGTCGGCATCCTCGACCAGGAGATAGGCCGGCGACCAGCCGGTGCGGCCGCCGACGCAGCCACTCTCTTCCAGCGCGCGCAGAAAAGCGTGGGAAACGAAGGGGTTGTCGGGGTCTGCTTGAGAGATTGAATCCGCTTGTTCGCAGGCTGATTCAAATGGCCAGCCGGCGCCGGAATTGGCGCAGGCATCCCAAGCCGCGGCCGGGACGCCCTTCAGGGAGGTCGCGACGCGGACTCTGAGGCCCTCGCGCAGACCGGTTTCGCTCAAGGCAGGAAACCCTCGAAGACCATCTGGTCGGCATGCTCGGCGGCGCGGGCGCGGTCCTCCGGCGTGCGCACGGTCCAGCTCATCAGCGGCAGCCCCAGCGCCTTGCGGCAGAGGAAGGGCGCCGCACTCGGCAGATCGCCGACCTTCCAGGAGACGAAGTCGGGCCGGCTCTCCTCGAAATGCAGGAGGTTGGCGAGGGCGTGCTTCTCACCGGGAGAAAGCCGGTCGTAGTCACCATAGTTGTATTCGTTCATGGCGACGATGCCGCGGGCGAAGCCGGGCGCGAGCTCGCGCAGGGCGGCGACGATCACAGGATCGAAGGATTTCAGCACGATCGGCTGGCTCTTGTGAGCTTCGAGGATCTGCGCAGTGCGTCTGGCCAGCCGCAGGTCGCCGTCGAAGCGGCTCTTGATCTCGATCACCAGCGGCGTCTGCCCGCCGATGGCATCGAGGAAGCTGCTCAGCGTCGGGATGCGGTCGCTGGCGCCTTTCAGGCCGATCTGTGCGAGGTCTGCCACCTTACGAGCATCGACGCGTCCGCTCTGCGCGGTCAGCCGGTCGAGGACGAAGTCGTGGAAGACGACCGCATCCTCGTCGGCGCTGAGCTGGACGTCGCACTCGATCGCGAAATTACCGGCGATCGCGCCTGCGGCGGCCGAGAGCGAGTTCTCGATCACGCCGCCGGCGGCATCGTGCAGGCCACGATGCGCGATCGGGCGGGCGGTGAGCCAGGCTTCGGCTGCCATCAGGCGATCTCGAACATGGCTTCGACCTCGACGGCGGCGTCGGCCGGCAGGTTGGCGACACCGACGGTGGAGCGGGCATGACGCCCGGCATCGCCGAGCACCTCGACCATGAAGTCGGAGGCGCCGTTCATGATCGCTGGCAGGGCGGCGAAATGCGGGGCGGCGTTGATGAAGCCGCCGAGGCGCACGCAGCGCCTGATCCTGCCGAGATCGCCGCCGAGCGCCGCCTTGGCCTGGGCCAGCACGTTGATGGCGCAGAGCTTGGCCGCCTCGAGCCCGGCTTCGTTGAAGATCTCGCCGCCGAGCTTGCCCTTGTGCGCGTCGGAAAGCTTGCCATCGAGGCCGAAGCAGAGCTGGCCGGAGATGATGAGCAGGTTGCCGGTGATGACATAGGGAACGTAGTTGGCGACCGGCGCGGCCGGAGCAGGCAGGGTGATGCCGAGGGCAGCGAGCTTGGTGTCGATGGCGTTCATGATGAGAGGCTCCCGGCCTGTGCTGGACAGGAGCCTTTCATCGCCGATGGCAGGCAAGGTCGCAAGCGCGGTGCGGCTTGGCCGATGCGCCTGCCGGGCAGGGCGGGTCAGGCGGCGTTGGGGCGCTTCGCCAGATAGCGCTCGGCAGGCCGGTTGCGCGAGAGATTGGGGCCGAGCGCCAGCCGTGCTGCCGTATAGCCCTCGAAATCCGCAGGGTTCGGCAGCGAGGGAATTGTGACGAGCTCGCCTTGGTCGAAGCCGGCCAGCGCCGCATCGACCATGTCGTCGACCTCCATCACCATTTCGGGCGGGAATCCATCGACATCGACGCCGGCCCGAGCCCAGATCTCGGTGCGGGTGGCGCCGGGCAACACGGCCTGGACCTGGACGCCTGCCTGCTCCAGTTCCTTCTGCAGGGAGATGCTGAGGTTCAGCACATAGGCCTTGGTGCCGCTGTAGCTGCCGTTGAACAGCTCCGGCGCCAGGGCCAGCACCGAGGCGATGTTGACGATCGCCCCAGTCTTGCGGGTCACGAAGTTGCGAGCTGCGGCGGCCGCGAGGCGGGTCGGGGCGATGACGTTGAGCTCCAGCATGGCCTGGAAGCGGTCGATGTCGCCGTCGACCAGCGTGCCGGAGACGGACATGCCGGCATTGTTGACCAGCAAGGTCAGGCTCTTGTCCTCGCGCAGGCGTCGCTCGACCTCGGCGAGGTCCGCCTTTGCCGTCAGGTCTGCCTTGAGCCATTCGACCTTGCGGCCGGTCTCGCTGCGAAGGCGTTCGGCCAGTGCTTCGAGCCGCGCCGCATCGCGGGCGACAAGGACGAGATCATAGCCACGGCGGGCCAATCTATCGGCGTAGACGGCGCCGATCCCGGTCGAGGCGCCGGTGATGAGGGCGGTGCCGAGCTGCTGCGTGGCCATGTTCAACTCCTGTGTTGGCTCTGTGTTTTTCATGATGATCATCATGATTGAATTTACATGATCATCATCATATAACGAGTCAAGAGGCTGGATGGCCGATTTTCGAGGGAGCGGATCGATGCGGGTGAGCCGCGAACAGATGGCGGAGAATCGCGAGCGCATTCTCGACACGGCGGCGACGCTGTTCCGCGAGCGCGGCTTCGACGGAGTTGGCGTCGCCGATGTGATGAAGGCGGTCGGCCTGACCCATGGCGGCTTTTATGGGCACTTTTCGTCGAAGGATGATCTCGCGGCCCAGGCGCTCGAGCGCGCCTTCGTCCACTCCGGTCAATGGGCTGCCGAGGCGAGGGCCGCGGAACCACAGGCGCCACTGCAGGCGATCGTCGATCGCTATCTGTCACCGTCGCATCGCGATGATCCCGGCCATGGCTGTCCTGTCGCGGCGCTCGGCAGCGACACTGCGCGCCAAAGCGAGGCGTCGCGCCTTGCCGCGACGGAGGGCGTGCGGGCGGCGATCAAGGGCCTTTCCGCCATCACGCCGGGTGCAACCGCAGACGAGCGTAGGGCGAGCGCCATTGCGGGGTACGCCACATTGGTCGGCGCGCTCGTCCTCTCTCGCATGGTCGACGATGCGGCGCTGTCGGACGAGATCCTGGCGGCGGCCAAGGCGGCGCTTCGCCCTGCCGAGGCGTGAGGGGCGCAAGCCGCGTTGCCCGCCTTGTTTGCGCCATTGCCGCAATGCACCTAGATTTGAAGGGCTGCAGTTCGCCCCGGCTAAGAGCGCGAATCGAGGATCGGCATGAAGACGTATCGCGGCGGGATCGCAGGCCTGGCGGTGATGGCGGCGACGGGGGTCTGGGCACAAACTCCGGCTTCGGCCGAGCGCGTCGTGCTGGTGCCGCACCGGGCGGTCTATGACCTCGTGCTCGACGACGGCAAGCCCTCGCGCGACATCACCACGGCGCGCGGTCGCATCGCCTTCGACTTCTCCGGCGATGCCTGCGACGGCTATGCGCTCTCCTTCCGGCAGGTCACCGAGCTCACCAGCGAGGGCGGGCCGCGGGTGATCGATGCGCGCACCACGAGCTTCGAGGAGGGCGATGCCAAGAGCTATCGCTTCAAGACCGAAAGCTCGGCCGCCGGCGCACCGGCCGATATCGTCGACGGCACGGCGAAGAAGGGCGATGCCGGCTACGAGGTGCAACTGCGCGCGCCCAAGGCCGAGACGCATCGCGAGCCGAGCGCCGCGATGTTCCCGAACGAGCAGATGAAGGCGGTGATCCAGGCGGCACGCGAGGGCAAGAACACCCTCAATGTCCGCCTCTATGACGGCGCCAATTCCGGCAAGGACGTCTACGACACGCTCTCTGTGATCGGCCGGAAGATCACCACGCCCGCCGCTGAGGCGCCGCTGCGCAAGCCGGAATTCGAGAAGCTCGCACGCTGGCCGGTGACGGTCTCCTATTTCAAGGTCGGTTCCGGAGAGAGCACACCGGCTTACACCGTGTCCTTCGAGCTCTATGAGAATGGCGTCACCGGCGCGATCCGGCTCGATTACGGCTCGTTCGCGCTGCGCGGCACGCTCACGCGTCTGGATCTGCTTCCGGCGAGCGAGTGCGCGAAGTAGCCCGGCGCGTATCGCGTAGCGACAGGCCCTTCTCGATCGCAGCATCGCCGAATTTGGCGCGGACCTTGTCGAGGGCGCTTTCCATCGCCTTCAGCTTCGGCGTCTGCAGATCAGCGAGATCGCCGCGATCGGCCTGCGCCGGATCGGAGAAGTCGCTCATGCCGATCCCGATCAGCCGGTAGCGTGGCCCGGTGCATTCGCGTTTCAGCAGGTCGCGCCCGGCGGAAAAGAGACGCGCTGCGAGCTGACTCGGCTCGGGCAAGCGGGCGGCGCGGGTGATGATGTGGAAGTCGTGGGTCTTGAGCTTGAGCGTGACGGTGCGCCCGGCAAGCTCCTGTGCCTTCAGCCGCTGCGAGGTCCTTTCACAGAGCCGCCAGAGGATCGGCTCCAGCTCCTCGAAGCGGGCAAGGTCGACGTCGAGCGTCGTTTCGGATGAGACGGTCTTGGCCTCATGCTCGACCGTGACCTTGCGCGGGTCGATGCCGAGGGCGAGGTTGCGCAGGCGCGGCCCGTCCTTGCCTACCAGGCGATAGAGCGTCGCGATCTCGGCCGTGGCGAGATCGCCGATGACGCGGAAGCCCGATTGCGCCAGCTTCGCCGCGCCGGCCTTGCCGATGCCGGGGATCATCCCGACCGGCTTGCGGGCCAGGAAAGCGACGGCCTCGGCTTGGCCGATGATCGAGAAACCGCGCGGCTTGTCGAGATCGGAGGCGACCTTGGCGAGGATCTCTACAGCCTAATCGGATATGTAAATATATCTCATAATCGACTGATAGAAAATGACTTTCTGATATATGCTGTGGATAAATGTAAACAGTTGGGTTTTTTGAACACGTTTCGGCCGTGGTTTTGGGGCTCGACGGCGAGGGCTGTGCACAGGCTGGCCCGGCGCGCCCCCAAATAGCGCTGTAGCCGGGCCAGCCTGTGTGCAGGCCGGATTATTGTTGCGAGCGAATGTTCTTCGACAACTAAACGCGCACGAGGCGAACAGCTCCGCCGGAATTGGGAGGCAGAATTTTTTACGGCCGTTTCGTCTTGCGCTACCAGAACGGTGGCCGCAGCCGGCGCTGAGCTCGATCGGTGGATTGTACCCTTCGTAGCCGTCGGGGGGGCGAGAAAGTTTGACTGCACTCTCACCGGAGATCAGATTGTCATCAAAATAACCTCCACATGGGAGGGGCGCGGTGACAATCGGACGGGACCGACCGTCGGGGCCGGCTCGAGGGAACTGGGCACCGACGCGTCGCACTGTTCTTGTTGGCGGGGCTGCCTTTATGGGAGCTCCCGCGATTGCGCGCGCCCAGCAGCCGTTTCGGTTCGGCTTGACACCAGTTTTCCTGACATCAGATCTCGAGCTACTTGAAGCGCTACAGCACTATCTCTCCGTCGCGATGGGTGCCGAGGTGCAGCTTGTACTGAAGCGGACCTATCAGGAGATCACCTCCCAACTACTCTCAGGACTTCTCGACGCAGCTTGGATCTGTGGGTTTCCGTTCGTGGCATATCGGCGCGAACTCGAATTGGTCGCGGTCCCCGTCTGGCGCGGCAAGCCTACCTATCAGTCCTATCTGCTCGTCGGCGCTGATCGGGCCGATGCCAGTTCGATCCGGGACTTGCGCGGGGATATCCACGCTTTCTCCGATCCCGATTCGAACTCGGGATATCTCGTGACGCGCGCATTGCTCGCGGAGAACGGAACCAAGCCTCAGGACTTCTTCCGACGAACCTTCTTCACCTACGGGCATCGCAATGTGGTCAGGGCCGTGGCTGCCGGCCTGGCCCAATCGGGCAGTGTCGATGGCTATGTCTGGGAAGTCCTGACCGAAACCGAACCAGAGCTAACCAAGCTGACCAGGCCAGCCTGGCGCTCGGAGAAGATGGGATTTCCCCCGATCGCGACATCTGCGGGGAACGCAGCCAGCGAAGGCGTCCGGCGTTTCCGGCGGGCTGTGATCGACATGCCCAATGATCCGACGGGCCGAAGCGTCCTGACCCTTCTGCGCCTCGACGGTTTTGCGAAGGAAGAACCCTCGCTTTTCGACAGCATTGCCCGGCGCGTCGACCTCGTGAGGGCGCTCGGATGAAACGCGCTTCGCTTGATCCGCGGCGCTGGCCGCTCGCCTTCAAAGCTCCGGCCCTGGTGGCCGTGTTCATGCTGATCGTGAGCATCGTCATGACCAACGCCGTTCTGTCGAGGCTTCGCGAAACGCAAGAGCGGCAGCTCGCGGCGATGTCGATGATCTACCTTAATGGTCTCGCTTCAGCGCTCATTCCGCATGTTCTCCGGGAAGATATCTGGGAGATATTCGACACGATCGAGCGCGGGGCAAATCTCGAAGGTGGCTTTGGCCGCGCCAGCGTTGTCGTTGTCGACAGCAAAGGGGACACGCTCGCCGCGAGCGACCCCAAGCAGGCACCTGTGCTCAGTCGCCAATCCGGTCGGGATGGGCATTTCGAGGGTGACGCCATGCTCACCGTCGATAGTGACAAGGCACGCGCTTTTGCCCGGAAACCGCTGATCTACCAGGATCGACGCATCGGCGAGATCTATGCCGACTACGATATCAGCCACCTCCTGCGCGAACGCGGCGAGGTCCTGCGAACCCTGATCGCCACCAATGCCGGGATTGCCCTGCTTCTGGCAGCGTTCGGATACTGGATCATCCGGCGTATGCTCGGTCCGCTCGCTACGCTGTCCCGGCACCTCGATCTTAGTGTCTCCGGTCCGGTGCAGCCAATCCCGCAAGACCAGATCACGGCCTCGACGCGTGAGTTCAGGCGCCTCTTTGTGCGCTTCAATGCGATGGCCGATGCCGTCAATGAGCGCGAGGCCATCGCGAAGGAATTGGCGAACGAGGAGCGGCTCGCCAGCCTCGGTCGGCTTGCTTCCGGCATGGCGCACGAAATCAACAACCCGCTTGGCGGTCTGTTCAACGCGATCGACACGCTGAAGCGTCACGGCGACAAGCCATCGGTCCGCGCGACCTCGCTCAACTTGATCGAGCGCGGCCTCAAGGGCATCCGCGATGTCGTGCGGTCGACGTTGACGGCGTATCGAGCGGATCGCGGTCCAAGCCGGCTCGCGGCGGCTGACCTCGACGACATTCGCCTTCTGGTCGGTCCTGAACTTGTGCGGCACGCTCTTTCAGTCGATTGGCGGAACATGCTCGAAGGCGAGTTGCCGACGGACGCATCAGCTCTCCGGCAGGTCGTTCTAAATTTGCTGCTGAATGCGATCCAGGCCAGTCCGGACGGCGGGCAACTCATCTTCCTCGCAACGGTCGAGGCGGAGGAACTGCTGCTTGAGGTTCATGACGAAGGCCCGGGCTTTAATGACGAGGCCGAGGCGGTCCTCTCCGGAGAGAGCCAACGGCCAGCTCCAATTGGCGAAGGCTCTGGTCTCGGGCTCTGGGTGACCCGGCGCTTGCTCCAAGACCTGCGCGGGCGCGCTATCGTTGGTGTCTCTCATCTCGGCGGGGCACTGGTCCAGGTTCGGGTGCCGTTGGCACCCGTGGAGGAGCTTCGCGATGTCGCTTGAACGGTGTGCGATTGGCTTGGTCGAGGATGATACAATCATGGGCGAATCCCTTGCCCAGCGGCTTGCCCTCGAGGGAGCCGACGTAACCTGGTGGAAGACCAAGGCCGAGGCGATGCAGGGGCTTTCGAAGCGCCGTCCTCAAGCCGTGATCTGCGATCTTAAGCTGCCGGACGGCAATGGCGAGGAGATCTTCCTCGAGACCGTGAAATCGGAGCGAGCTCCTCCATTCCTGTTCATGACCGCCTTTGGTGAGATCGATCAGGCGGTCCGGTTGATGCGCTGCGGCGCGGGCGACTACGTCACAAAGCCCTTTGAAATGTCTTCATTCCTCGAACGGCTGGAAACCCTGGTAGATTCTCCCGAACCGGAGAGCGAAGAAATCCTCGGTGTATCGCCAGCTATGCACGCGCTCGAAGCCACGCTGGTGCGACTGGCCAAGGTCGGCGCGCCGGTCCTGCTGACAGGTGAGACCGGGAGTGGCAAGGAAGTCTGCGCCCGCCTGCTCCATGCCTCGCGCGGCAAGTCGGGTCCGTTCATGGCCGTCAACTGTGCGGCGATTCCGGCTGAGTTGATGGAGAGCGAGCTCTTCGGCCATGAGAAGGGTGCCTTCTCGGGCGCTCATGCGCGTCATCTCGGCTACGCCGAGCGTGCCGGGGCGGGGACGCTGTTTCTCGATGAGATTGGCGACTTGGCGCCCAAGCTCCAGGCCAAACTCCTGCGGCTTCTCGAAGAGCGCAGCTTCACGCGGGTCGGCGGTGAGCAGGTCGTGCCGTTCAAGGCTAGGGTAGTTTGCGCAACCAACGTCGACCTCCCGCAGAAGGTTAGGGAAGGCTCGTTCCGGGAAGATCTGCTCTACCGGATCAACGTCGTGCATGTTCCGGTTCCACCGCTGCGCCACCGCGGAGAGGACATCGCCTGGCTGATCGATCGCTTCGTCACCGAGCTGGCCGGGGATGCGGCTGAGCGTATCCAGGGGGCGAGCGCCTTGGCTCTTGAGGCCGCCTTGGCTCATGACTGGCCCGGCAATGTGCGCGAGCTCCGCAATCGGGTGGAGCGCGCGATCGCCTTGAGCAATGGCCCATTACTGATGCCAGGCGATCTGTTTCCCGATCTTGGACCTGCCTTCAAACCTTCTCAGCGGGAAGGTTTGGATGGAATTCGCGACGAAGCCGAGCGGCGCCACATCGCACGCGTACTCGCCGAGAACGGCGGGACGGTATTGGCTACCGCCAAGGCTCTCGGCATTTCCCGGACGACCTTGTGGGAGAAGATGAAGCGCTACGGGATTACCCCGGCCCGGGAGTAGGGAGAGATCGCTTCTCAGCCGCAGCGAGCATCTCCGCAGCAGGATGTGTTTTGCCCAGCCGCTTTCGCCTGCTGGATCGGCGGGCATGGCACATCGCCATGGGAGCAGAACACGCAGCAATCGCCAGATTTCGGCCTGAGTCGCTTGCCGCAATCCTTGCACTCGTAGAAGAACTGGCAGGCGTCGGTCGGCATACGCTCTGACGCTTTGTGCCCGCAGTTGGGGCAAGTGATGACCGAGATGAGTTGTGTCATGCGGATCGTATCAGCCTGAGCAGAGCGTAATCGAGATAGTTCCAGTAGACCACCACCACAGCGGTTAGCCGGCAGTCGATTTTCCGAACCTTCGCGCCCGCAGCATGTTCAGAAACTCGAACATGCCCGGAAGGGGCTTATTTCCAAGGGACTGATTTCAATAGATTTTTATAGAATACCTAGTTCGGCACGCTGCCTGCAATCACCTCCTACCGCTCACGAGAAGCTGGCTGGAGGAATCCCAATGAAGAAGTGCGATCTGATGGTCGATCTCGGCCGCCGCCGTTTCCTGTCAGGAGCGGGGCTGGCCGCGGCTGGTGCTGCCGCAACGACGATCGTTTCCGCGCCCGCTCAGGCGAAGCCCGCTGCCGCGCTGGTCGAGTATCCCGCCAACAAGCTCGGAACCGTGGCGGAGCTCAAGGTCAACGAGCCGAAGGACGTAGCCTATCCCGATAATGAAGCGCCGGGCGTGCTGATCAAGCTCGGCAAGCGCGTTCCGGGAGGCGTCGGTCCTGACGGAGATATCGTCGGCTTTTCGACTGTCTGCCCGCACAAGGGCTTCCCGCTCGCGTTCAACGCGGCCGACAAGACGCTGAACTGCCCCGGGCACTACTCCCGCTTCGATTGCGAGGCCGGCGGCCAGCAGGTTTGGGGGCAGTCGACCCAGAACCTGCCGCAATACGCGCTGCGGGTCGAAGCCAATGGCGACATCGTTGCCGAGGGGCTCGACGAGCTTCTCTACGGCCGCTTGTCCAACGTGCTCTGAGGGATAAGACCATGACCTACAAGCGTCAGATCGATCGCCTCCCGATCATCCCTGCGGATGCCAAGGAGCACAACGTCACCTGCCACTTCTGCATCGTCGGGTGCGGCTACAAGGCCTATACCTGGGACATCAATCGGCAGGGCGGCACGGATCCGAGCCAGAACAAGTTCAAGGTCGATCTCGCCCAGCAGCAAGGGGCCGACAGCGGCGCCTGGTATTCGCCGTCGATGTACAACATCGTCAAACAGGACGGTAAAGACGTCCACCTGGTCATCATGCCGGACAAGAACTGCGTGGTGAATTCAGGCCTCGGCTCGGTCCGTGGCGCCCGCATGGCGGAGACCTCTTTCTCGGAGGCGCGTTCGACGCAGCAGCAGCGCCTCACTCACCCGATGGTCTGGCGCTACGGAGCGATGTCGCCGACGTCCTGGGATGATGCGCTCGATCTCGTGGCCCGGGTCACCTGCCAGATCGTCAAGGACCAGGGCGAGGATGGGCTTTTCGTCTCCGCTTTCGACCATGGCGGCGCCGGCGGCGGCTACGAGAACACCTGGGGCACCGGCAAGCTCTATTTCGGCGCCATGAAGGTGAAGAACATCCGGATCCACAACCGGCCTGCCTACAATTCCGAGGTCCACGCCACGCGCGACATGGGCATCGGCGAGCTCAATAACTGCTACGAGGATGCCGAGCTTGCCGACACCATCGTGGTGGTAGGCGCCAATCCGCTGGAGACCCAGACCAACTATTTCCTGAACCATTGGGTGCCGAACCTGCGTGGCACGTCGATGGACAAGAAGCGCGCAGAGCTTCCGAATGAGGCTCATCCACCCGCTCGAATCGTCATCATCGATCCGCGGCGCACCGTCACGGTCAACGCCTGCGAGGTGGAGGCCGGCAAGGACCGGGTAATGCACCTGGCCATCAACTCGGGCAGTGATCTTGCGCTGTTCAATGCCTGGATGACGTACATCGCCGAGAAGGGCTGGGTCGACAGGGCGCTGATTGCCGCTTCGACCAACGGCTTCGACAAGATGGTTGCGGCCAACAAGACGACCCTGGAGCAAGCTGCCGCTCTGACGGGCCTCACCATCGACCAGATCCGCCAATCCGCGGAGTGGATCGCGTCGCCGAAGGACGGCAATGCGCGGCGCCGCACCATGTTCGCCTATGAGAAGGGCCTGATCTGGGGCAACGACAACTACCGCACCAACGGCGCGCTCGTGAATGTCGCTCTCGCTACCGGCAACATCGGTCGGCCGGGAGGTGGCTGCGTGCGCCTGGGCGGCCACCAGGAGGGATACTCGCGCCCGTCCGACGCCCATGTCGGCCGCCCGGCGGCGTATGTCGACAAGCTCCTGATCGAGGGTAAGGGCGGCGTCCACCACATCTGGGGGTGCGACCACTACAAGACGACGCTCAACGCCTACCAGTTCAAGCGAACCTACAAGAAGCGCACTGACCTGGTGAAGGAGGCCATGGACTCGGTCCCGTTCGGTGACCGTACGGCGCTGGTCAACGCGATCGTCGAGGCCATCAAGAAGGGCGGCCTGTTCTCGGTCGATATGGACATCATACCGAGCCAGATCGGGCAGGCGTCGCATGTCTGGCTCCCGGCTGCGACCTCCGGCGAGATGAACCTGACCTCCATGAACGGCGAGCGCCGGATGCGCCTCGTCGAGCGCTACATGGACCCGCCTGGGCAGGCGATGCCCGATTGCCTGATTGCGGCCCGCATCGCCAACAATATGGAGCGCGTCTTCCGGGAGATCGGCATGGCCCAGGTCGCTGACAACTTCAAAGGCTTCGATTGGAAGACCGAGGAAGACGCCTTCATGGACGGCTACCATGCTCATGAGAAAGGCGGCGAACACGTTACCTATGCTCGCCTGAAAGCGATGGGCCCGAATGGCTTCCAAGAGCCGGCTACCGGCTTCGCGGACGGCAAGATCATTGGCACGAAGCGGCTGTTCTCCGATGGCAAATTCGGCGGCAAGGACGGCAAGGCAACCTTCATGGAGACGCAGTGGCGTGGTCTCCAGGCTGCCGGCAAGCAGGCCGAGAAGGACAAGTTCCCGTTCCTGATAAACAATGGGCGGGCCAACCTGATCTGGCAGAGCGCCTATCTCGACCAGAAGAACGACTTCGTCATGGACGCCCAGCCGTATCCCTTCATCGAGCTGAACCCAGCCGACATGACCGAGCTCGGTCTCAAGGACGGGGATCTCGTCGAGGTCTACAACGACAATGGCTCGACGCAGGCCATGGCCTATCCGACGCCTTCGGCGAAGCGAAAGCAGGCCTTCATGCTGTTCGCCTTTCCCACTGGCGTCCAAGGCAATGTCGTCTCGCCAGGCGTCAATGAGTTCGTGATCCCGAACTACAAGCAGACTTGGGGCAACATCCGGAAGATCGCCAGCGCGCCGGAGAATACCAGGCATCTGTCCTTCAAGAGCCGCGAATACGCGGTCTGACGCCGTCACGATGAGCGGGCCGCAGGCATGCGCAGTCCGCTCATTTCCCGTCGCTTCCAGCTCGCAGGATGCCCATGACTGCTCCCGTTGCGGCCGAAGCAACGCACGCGGCTTCAGCCGTCGAGCATGCTTCCGTCACTCTCTCGGTTCCGGAAGCATGCGCTCGCGCATCAGCCTACGCCGCGCCGTTGATCGGGACCGACATCGTCCCAGTGGCGCAAGGGAACGGTCGCACGCTTGCCGAACCCGTAGTCGCGCTGATCGCGACGCCGCCCTTCAGCCAATCCGCAATGGACGGCTATGCCGTGGTTGCGTGGGACGGGCTCGCGGTCGGAGTCCGCCTTCAGGTAGTCGGCCGTGTTCCCGCGGGCGGTCGCGGGGGCAAGATCGCTCCAGGCCAGGCAGCCCGGCTGTTCACCGGAGCTCCGATTCCCGAGGGGGCCGACGCCGTGGTCATGCAAGAGCATGTCGACCGCGATGGTGATTCCATCGTCCTGCGTCGCCCGATCCGGGCGGGAGATAATATCCGGATCAAGGGAGAGGACGTTCAACCGCTTGAGATCCTGCTTCAGGTGGGTGAGCGTCTCGATGCGCGCCATGTCGCTCTTGCCGCCGCGCAGGGCATCGGCACCTTCGAGGTACGCGCACGGCCGCGCGTAGCCGTGATCTCGACGGGGGACGAGCTCCGACAGGCTGGTGACGCGCTTGAGCCCAGCGCGATCTATGATTCCAACCGGCCAATGCTGCTCGCCCTGATCGAGCAATCAGGCCTGGTTCCGATCGACGGCGGCTGGGTTCCTGATCGGTCGGAAATGATCGCCGATCGCCTGCGGTGCGTGGCCGAGCGAGCCGACCTCGTAATTACCAGCGGGGGTGCTTCCCTCGGCGAGAAGGACCATGCGCTTGAAGCGCTGGAGCGGGCAGGCGGCAGCGGTGAGACCCTCAAGATCGCCTTGAAGCCGGGCAAGCCCGCCGTCGTCGGCCGCATCGGTTCCGCGGCTTATCTCGGCCTCCCGGGGAACCCCGTTTCGAGCCTGGTGTGCTGGCTGCTGCTGGGTCGAATGATGACCAACTCCCTGGAGGGGCGGGAGCCTCCACGGCGGCTCGGCTTTCCGCTCCCGAGCAAGTCGGCCTTTGCTCGCCGCGCAGGCCGAACCGAGTTCGTTCCGGTCAAGCTCGTCGACGGCCACGAGGGCCTTGGTGTCGAAATCCTTGGCCGCGGCGGTTCTGCCCGGCTGCAACCCCTCGCCGAAGCCGATGGCCTGGCCGAGATCGCTGCGGAGAACGCCGGCGTTCGCCCAGGTGACGTGGTTCTGTTTCACCCGCTTCGGGGCGGCTTCGCCATCTGACCCTTTCATCATTGGAGATCCATCGAACATGAATCGCCTGTGGCCTGTGCTTGTCTTGCTCGTAGCTTCGCCGTCCGTTGCCTTCGCCCAGGACATCTCCGCGGGCGAGCGCTCCTGGAACAAATGCCGGGCCTGCCACCAGATAGGTGAAACCGCGAAAAACGGCGTCGGGCCGGAACTCAATGGCCTGTTCGGGCGGCATTCCGGATCAGTCGAGGGCTACAGCTATTCGAGCGCCAACAAGAACTCGGGCATCACCTGGGACGAGGCGACATTCGCCGTCTACATCAAGGATCCGAAGGCCAGGATCCCCGGAACCAAGATGGTATTCGCGGGGATCAAGAACGAGCAGGAGATCAAGGACCTGACGGCCTTCCTCAAGCAGTTCGACAAGGATGGAAAGAAGGCTCCGTGAGCGAATATCACGTTCGCTCGCGGCCCTTGGCTGACATTCAGAGCATCAGCCCCCGGGCAGTCGAAGAAAGGATACGCTTCTCGCGATAATTTGTGCCTGTGGACATTTGCGACAGCATGTTGCCGGGCGACGCAGGGGCAGCCTAAATAATGAGCATTCGCCCCTGTCTGTTCGTCACTGGACCTCTCATGGTCGCCTATCCACTTTTCGTCTACAGCAAGAAGGATGTCGGCCGAGCAGGCAGAAAGCTCGCCGGTGATCTTGTCTGGAATACTGAAACACAGGACGAAATTCGTCATGCCTTTGCGGTCGCGAATAGTTGGCGCGACTCACATGCCGCGCCGATGCGCCGCGTACACGCTGAGTTAATCGCGAAGGTTAGGAAGCTCGGTCTCAAACAGACCTCTGGAATCAGCGCAGCCCGACTAAAGCGCATGACGTCCATCCGGAAGAAGCTGCGGAAAATCAATATCGGACTGGAAGCGATTCAGGACCTGGGTGGTTGCCGAGCGATCCTGCCGCGGATGGAGGACGTGCAACGCCTCGTGAACGCCTACGGTGACAGTTGCCGGCACACAATTTTCGACCAGAATGACTACATCGCAGAACCGAAGCCAGGCGGTTACCGCAGCCATCACCTCAAGCTCAAATTCACCGGCAGCGGGGAGGTAGAGCACTTCTCGGGGCGCCGGATCGAAGTGCAGGTTAGAACGCAACTTCAGCACACTTGGGCGACGGCCGTCGAGGCTGTCGGTTTAATCCGAGGTGAGGATCTCAAGGGGGGCGCCGGTAACGGAGATTGGCTGCGCCTGTTCGAGTTGGTGTCATCGGAGTTTGCAGAGCACGAGAATTGCTCGCCCGTCCCAGGTGCGCCAGCCGGCAGGCCGCGCCGCCAAGAGATTCTTGATCTCGATCGCCGGCTTGGAGCCGCTGCGACGTTAGACAATCTGAGCCAAGCGTTCCGAGCCGCCGAACGTCACATTTTTGATCGCGATACCAAGTATTTCCTGATTCGCTATGACACGGCGACAAATGAAGTGTCTGTCACGGCCTATCGAGAGCCGATGAAAGGTATTGAGTCTTACGAACGGGAAGAAATAGAAACCATTATTGACCCCCAACGACCAAGCTTTGATACCGTTTTGGTCGAGGTAGATAAGGTCAAAAATCTAAAAGAGGCGTATCCGAATTATTTCGGCGACGTCCATCTATTCAGGAGGCAGCTTCGGCGTATCGGTAAGGCGAAAGACTCTGATGAGTTTCAGCTCATGCCACAGGAGATTGTTCCGCCTCGGCCGCGGGAGGCCCCGGATCTTTCATGGTTCACGAGAAATCGCTTCCTGCGCCGCTGACTTCGCCTCCAGGACGCGATCACCTCGTGCGATCATTTGCTGCCAGGGCAAAGGTCCCGTGATTCGTCAGCGGATTTTCGAGAAAGGGCAATTCCACGAGTTTCGCGCGCAGAATTGACGTCCTCACTTGCGCGGCTTCTGATTTCCAGCCCTGATGATATTGCTACGAACGGCCCGGGGGGGTGTGATGGCATACCGCAACAAAACATACATCTGCTTCGATGGTGATACAGATATGAAGTATTACCGCTTGATGCAGGCTTGGTCAGCTAATGAAAGATTCTCCTTTGAATTCTACAACGCGCACGACTTAAACTCGGCGCGCGACACAAGTGAGGTCGAAAGCATCAAGCGCCAGCTACGTGTGCGCTTCGCTAATTCGAAACTTCTCGTGGTGCTCATCGGCGAGAACACCGCGCGCCTCACGAAATTCGTAAAATGGGAAATGGAAGTTGCCCTCAAGCTGGGCCTTCCAATTATCGGCGTGAATCTCAACGGGTCTCGAAAAAGAGATGCTCTGTGTCCACCGACCATTCGCGACGAGCTTGCGGTGTATGTTCCCTTCGGAATGAAGATAGTGGAACACGCGATGGCAAATTGGCCAGCGTCACACGCCAAATATAAATCAGAAGGTAAGACAGATTATTATCAATATACGGATGCAACCTACACGAGCTTGGGTCTGTAGAGTGAGGTACTTTTTCGATTCAATATGCACGTGGTCATACTGGCGCTACGCGATTTTCTCGAGCGAGGCAGTTGCTCGTTTTTTTGCGGCTGTCGGCGTCATGTGGCTGTTCATTGAGTTGTTCGAATTTTTTAACATATATACGAAAGATAAGTACAGCGTATTTGCCTTTCCCATCATAATGCTGGTTGCCTTTGTTTACGTTCTGGCGACTAGGCGGCCGGTCTCACGTGTCCGGTACAAAATTCCTAAACGTGATTTCAGCGTGGAAGTGCGAATTGGAAATATTTTGGACTCTCCCGGAGAGGTAGTTATCAGTACGAACACAACATTTGATACTGACATCACCAACGGTCTTATCGCGCCAGAAAGTTTGCAAGGGCAATTCCTTCTGAAATATTTCCCTGGAAACTATGGAGATCTTGAGAAGCAAATAGAAGAATCTCTCAACGGCGAAAAGAGCCGTACGGATAATAGCAGGAAGGGGAAGAAGAAAGTATATAAGATCGGAACGGTAGCAAGGATAAAGGCGCACGGAAGGAATTTCTACTTCCTAGCTATGTCAGAATTAAATGAACATGGAACCGCGAGCTCTACTCCGCGAATGATCGATGACGCATTGGAAGAGCTCTGGAATTATATGGCAACGCGTGGCGAGCTTGGTGAGATCGCTATTCCGGTTCTTGGCACAGGCCGTGGCCGTGTCTCACTGTCACGCAAGAAGATTATCGAGAGAATTGCCCAATCATTTGCTGACGCTTCGACAGATACCGTGTTCTCAAGCAAGTTGAGTATAATTATCCACCCTGGCGATGTGCCAAAACACAAAATCAATCTGTTTGAGATCCGGGATTACTTAATGTCGAGCCTGCATATTTGACTCGGCTTCGCCGCTTCTAGACGTTAGGGCTTGCCGCGTGTGAGCTCTAACGCGGCAAAGCCTTGTTTTCGGTCAAGGCGGGGGCGCTGAAGACATAAGCTACTGGTTAAGAAGCCAGGCCCGGGATCACTGAGTGTTCAGCTTTTTGCTGGGACTAACGCGCCCCGCGTCGGTAACGCCAGCGTCGCAGCGAAGCATGCGGCCAGCATCAGACACGATCCGATCAGGCATGCGTAAATGCCGCCCCATTGGTAGAGCAGGCCAGACAGCAGGGTGCCGGTGAAGCGTCCCAGCGCGTTGGCGGCGTAGTAGAAACCGACATCCTCGGCTGCCTTCTCGGATCCGGCATAGGCGAGGATCAGATAGGAATGGACCGAGGAATTGACGGCGAAGGCGAAGCCGAACAATCCCAGCCCCACGACCAGGACGATATCCGGTCTCAATCCCGAGTTGCTCGCGAGAACGGCGGAGATGGCGGCGGGAATGATGGCGAGGATCAGGGACCAGAGCCTCGCGGCTCTCACCTCCTGCGTCAGCCCGTCGGGGCTGCGCCTGACCACGGCGGGTGCCGCCGCCTGCACGAGTCCGTAGCCGATGGTCCAGAGCGCGACGAAGCTGCCGACCATCGTGAAGGTCCAGCCTGCTGCATAGAGGAAGACGGGCACGCCGACGACGAACCAGACGTCCCTGGCTCCGAACAAGGCGACGCGCGCGATTGCAAGCAGATTGACGCCACGATTCTTGCCGAAGAGTTCGCGTGCGCTCTTGCTCGCCTTGGCCTTTCCGAGCATGGGCGGCAGCGATGCCACGACCCCGAACAGCACCACGCTGAGCGCCGCCGCCATCGCCCACAGCGCGCCCCGGAAGCCGAGGAGTTCCAGCAGCAGGCCGCCGAGGAAGAAGCCGAAGCCCTTCATCGCGTTCTTCGAGCCGGTGAACCAGGCAACCCACCGGAACAGCCGGCCTTCCGAATCCTCTGCCTTGGCTGCGGTCTCGGCGATCTTGATGGCCGATTTCGAGGCGGTCTTCGTGAGATCCTTGGCGACGCCGCAGATGCCTTGGGCGACTACCACCCAGATCACGGAGGCAACGGCCGACCAATCCGGCGAAAGAGCCGAAAGCACCAGGAAGCCGGTGATCTGCGTCGTCAGGCCGACCGTGAGCATCCTGGTGATACCGTAGCGTGCTGCGAGCCAGCCGCCGATGAAGTTCGCCAGCACTCCGGCGGCCTCATAGAGGAGGAAGAGGAAGGCGAGCGTGAAGGGCGAGTATCCGAGCCGGAAGAAGTGCAGCAACACGAGCATGCGCAGAGCGCCGTCCGTGAGTGTGAAGCCCCAGTATGCGGCCGTCACGATGGCGTAGTTGCGCGTGCCCTCATTCATCGCGTCAGATTCCCGCCGCTTCGAGATGGCAGGCGAGATCGACCATGCGACAGGCATAGCCCATCTCGTTGTCGTACCAGGCGTAGACCTTGAGCATCGTGCCGTTCGTGACGAGCGTCGAAAGGCCGTTGACGATGCTGGAGCGGGTATCCCGCTGATAATCGATCGAGACGAGGGGGCGCCCTTCGAAACCGAGGATTCCGGCGAGTGGTCCCGCTGCTGCGCTCTTGAAGAGTTCATTGACCTCAGCGGCGGTCGTCGACCGTTCGAGTTCAAAGACGCAATCGGTCAGCGAGGCATTGAGCACGGGCGCGCGGACCGCGTGGCCATCGAGCTTTCCCTTGAGCTCCGGATAGATCAACGCGATCGCTGTTGCGCTGCCCGTCGTTGTTGGCTGGAGCGAGAGCATCGCCGAGCGGGCCCGGCGCAGGTCCTTATGCGGGGCATCGACCACGACATTCGTGTTGGTGGGGTCGTGGATCGTGGTGATCTGGCCGTGCCGGATCCCGAGGTTCTCGTGGATGACCTTCACGACCGGCGCCAGGCAGTTCGTCGTGCACGAGGCAGCCGTCACGATCGGGTGCAGGGCGGGGTCGTAGAGGTGCTCGTTGATGCCGACCACAACGTTCAGGACGGACGGATCCTTCACCGGCGCGGCGACGATCACTCGCTTGGCCCCGCGCTTCAGATGTCCCTCCAGTACCGCGGGGGTCAGGAACTTGCCGGTGCATTCGAGAACGACATCGACGCCAAGATCACCCCAGGGCAGCTCGGCAGGGGATACCTCGGATGAGAAGCTGAGCTTGCGTTCGCCGATGTGGATCGTCCCGTCACCATCATGGCCGATCGCGGTTCGCCAGCGGCCCTGCATGCTGTCGAACTCCAGCAGGTGAGCCGTCGCCGCGGCGCCTCCCTTGATCTCGTTCAGATGCACGATCTCGAGGCGGTTTCCGCGCCGGGGATCATCACTTGGTCGCTCCGCCGCGCCCAGCGCCGCTCGGAGGGCCAGGCGTCCGATTCGCCCCATGCCGTTGATCCCGACCCTCATTCCCATCGCCTTTCAATTCCGATCCGGAGTACATTATTCGATATGTCGCTTGACATCGAAATTACAGCAGAGTCAATCATGTCGAAACCTACCGACATAATGAGATGACAGACATGACCCGCGCCCCGCTCAACGTGCTTTTTGTCTGCACCGGCAATTCGGCACGGTCGATCATGGCGGAGGCGATCATCAGTCGCGTCGCGCCGGGCAAGTTCAAAGGATTCAGCGCCGGAAGCGATCCCCGGGAGGAGATCAATCCGTTCGCTGCACGCCTGCTGAAGTCGTTGAACTACGACATCACCCAGTTTCGCCCGAAGAACTGGGAGGAGTTCGCGAGGCCGGACGCGCCGCCGCTCGATTTCGTTTTCACGCTCTGCGATGACGCCGCGAACGAGCCGTGCCCTCACTGGCCGGGGCAGCCGATGAGCGCGCATTGGGGCCTGCCTGACCCGGCGGCCTTCGTGGGCGAGGATGTCCAGAAGGCGCTTGCCTTCGCCGATGCCTATCGCATGTTGAACAATCGGATATCGATCTTCACCAATTTGCCGCTAGCCTCGCTGGAGAGTGTCGCTCTACAGCATCGGCTGGATGCGATCGGCACCGATCTGGGAAGGAAGGACGACGCAGCTTGACCACCCGCCTTGAAGCCGCCAGCGCGGTCGACTTGTTGGGAGCGCTTGCCCAGTCGACCCGGCTGGAAATCTTCCGCCTGTTGATGCGCTATCGGCCTCATGGCCTGGCGGCGGGCGATATCGGTCGGCTGCTGGCTGTTCCGCACAACACCCTCTCGACCCATCTTGGAGCGTTGGAGCAGGTTGGATTGCTGGCGTCGCGCCGTGAAGGGCGACACATCATCTTCGCGGCGGTTCCGGATCGCGCGGACGCCTTGCTCGGTTTCTTGTCCGAGGCCTGCTGCTCGCAGAGCCTGCCGGCCTGCGAGACGCCTGCAACTCCCTATCTTTCGCGCAGGGAGATACAGGCAACCGACACACCCTTGCGGGTGCTCATCGTCTGCACGGGGAACTCCGCCAGATCGATCATGGCGGAGGCGGTCATGAACCGGGAAGGGCTAGGCCGCATCCAGGCCTACTCTGCCGGCAGCCGCCCACATGAGGCGCCGCACCCGCTCGCGCTCCAACTCCTCAGGGAGCTCGGCTACGCGACCGCCGACTTCCGCTCGAAATCCTGGGACGAATTCCTGGCGGCGGACGCGCCCGAAATCGACCTCGTCATCACCGTCTGCGATTCGGCGGCCGACGAAGCCTGCCCGTCCTTCCCGGGTGCACCGATGCGAGTGCATTGGGGATTGGACGATCCCGCAGAGGTCGGCGGTCCGGTTGAGGCGCGCCGTGCCGCTTTCCGTAAAAGCTATCGAGACCTGACCGCTCGGGTCACGGCCCTCGTCAACTTGCCACTGGAGAGCATGACCCTGGCCGAACTGGCGCCGGCGCTTGAGGCGATTGGCCGGATGGATGGGGCGACACCCAGATCTTTGGAAGCTGCGTAGAGGCGATGACCGCTTGGCAAATTGTCGCGGCAAGCCTTAGATGGCTCGTGCCCCACGGTACGCCGTAAGCCTGCCGTGAAGCGCACCGCCACGTCGGTTTCACGGGCCTGATCTAGATCACGACGCAGGCGTGCGTCGAAGGCTCGCGCTCATGAAAACTCTCCGCGATAAATCGACCGCATTCGGCGGCGGTGCACTGATAGGCACGCTTGGTGGTCTCATCGGTCTCGGAGGTGCCGAGTTTCGATTGCCTCTCCTCATCGGAGCATTCGGCTTTCGCGCCCTGGATGCGGTCATCCTGAACAAGGCGATGAGCCTGGTCGTGGTGGCGACCGCTCTGCCGTTCCGGACGGCCACCGTGCCGTTCGCCGGAATCGCCAACCACTGGCAGGTGATCGTGAACCTGCTTGCCGGAAGCTTGCTTGGCGCCTGGTTCGGTGCCGGGTGGGCGACACGGTTGAAGTCTGAAACCCTCTACAAAGTCATCTCGGTCCTGCTCGTCATCATCGCGACCGTCCTGATCTTCGGGCATGAGATCAGCTCAGCCGGTGCATTCGTTACTGGATCCACCCAGCTTGTTGCCGGAGTCATCGCAGGCTTCGCCATCGGCGTCGTCGCGTCCCTGATGGGGGTTGCAGGCGGAGAGTTGCTGATCCCGACGCTGGTCCTGCTGTTCGGCGCCGACATTAAGCTGGCAGGTAGCCTATCGCTTGCCGTCAGCTTGCCGACCATGATCGTCGGCTTTGCGCGCTACAGTCAGGACCAGGCACTCTCCGTCTTGCGGCGCAACGGAGCGTTCGTCCTGACCATGGCGATCGGATCGATCGTCGGGACCTTCATCGGCGGCCTCTTGCTCGGCATCGTGCCGAGTAATTTGTTTTTGCCAGCCTTGGCATTGATCCTCGTTGTGTCGGCCGTAAAGGTCTGGAGACACAAATGAGACGACGGCTGTCAGAGTGCGCTGGCAAGATTATCCGGCAAGACAGCGGAAATTATAGCACCGACGGTAACGTCGACGGATGGGAGGAGGCCGCCGACACCCCTTTGTAGCCCGTGCAAAGTTGCCAAGCTTCACATTTCCCTCGTGGCGGTCGGGTTCAACCCGCCACAAGAACAACGCCAAGTCTTTGCGTCCGTGCCGCCGATCAAATTCGGCCCTGGCACAAACTGCGTATCGGTTGGTCACAGCAGCCGCTTATGGTCTCGTAGGATTCGGAACCGATTGCTTCAAGGAAGTGCGGTTGAGGGGCGGGGCAGCATGAATCGATTGAAATGCGGTTTGACCGAGGCTGCCGCGATTGCCTGCATCGGGTTGTCGAGCCCGGCCGCATATGCAACCGAAGGTGGCGCCAGCCTCTTCATCCCCGGGCTTCATGGGCCGATGGCCGGGTTCGTGCCGCCTCCGGGCTTCTATTTCGAGACTGACCTTTACAGCTATTCCGGCAGGCTCACGGCTGACGCGCGCACGCAGATCGGCGGGGCCGTGCTCGGCCAGGTCCGTGTTGAGGCACGCGCTGGATTCCTGACACCGACCTGGGTGACGCCAGTCGAGATTTTCGGCGGCAATCTCGCCTTCGCCGCGACGCTGCCGGTCGGCATTCCGCGCGTCAGTGCCGGCGCGGTGATCGCTGCTCCGCGTCTGGGCCGGGCATTCGGCCTCTCCGCGCGCGATGCCACCTTCAACATCGGCGATCCTGTGCTCACCGCGTTGATCGGCTGGCATTCCGGAAAGTTCCATTGGTCGACCAGCGCCGCGGTCAACATCCCCGCCGGGGCCTATCAGGACGGGGAGCTCTCCAACCTCGCCTTCAACCGCTGGATCGGCGACCTGTCCGCCGCGATCACCTATCTCGACACCGATACCGGGCTCGACATTTCGGGCAGCGCCGGCTTCGAGATCAACGGCGTGAACGAGGCCACGGACTACAGAAGCGGAAACGCTTTCCACGCCGACTTCGCCGTCACGCAGAACTTCAGCAAGGCGTTCTCGCTCGGCGCGCAGATCAGCCATTACCAGCAGTTCACCAATGACGGCGGTAGTGGCGCATCCGTCGGTGGGCACAAGGGGCGCGTCACCGCGGTCGGCGGTTCGATCGGCTACAATTTCGAGGTCGGCGGCCTGCCGATCCAGACCCGGCTGAAGGTCATGCGCGAGATCGCGGTCGAGAACCGCACGCGCGGCACCATCGCACTTCTCAGCATCGCCATCCCGCTCGGCGGACAGACGCCAGCAGCGGCTGCGACGAAGCCGACTGTCGTGAAGCACTGAGCTGATCGTCCCGACCTGAACCCGGAGTGGTTTCGATGAGCGGTCTCGATATCTTCGCCTGGATCGTGCTGATCGTGCTGGTTGCCAGCACGGCGACGGTCGTCATCGCCATGGCCATGCTTCCGGGGATCATCGCCAAGCGCCGGAACCACCCCTGGGCCGAGGCCGTGACGGTCGGAGGCTGGGTCACGCTCTTCCTCGGCTTCGTGCTCTGGCCGATCGTGATGATCTGGGCCTATGTCGACGTGCCGGCGAATCCGGCGCGCCGCGTGAACGACGCGGAGGCGGCGCGATGATCGTCGTCCTGCTCAATGTCTACCTCGCCCTGCTCTTTGTCCTGGTGAAGCTCAGGATCGTCCCCTTCAACCTGTTCTGGAAGGTCTCGCCGGTCCTGGTCTTCCTGCTCCTGATGATCGGCCTTTTCATCCCGATGAACTGGGGCGCGCCGCAGGGGCCGGTGCTGGTCGTGCGCAATTCGGTGGCGATCGTTCCCGATGTCGCCGGCGAGGTGATCGACGTACCCGTCAAGGCCAACCAGCCGCTCAAGATCGGCGACGTCCTGTTCAAGATCGATCCGGTGCCGTTCCAGTCGCAGGTCGAGGCGATCGAGGCGCAGCTCAAGTTCCAGGAGACCCGCCTCGCGGAGATGTCGCAATTGCAGGCGCGCGGGACCGGGCGGACCTTCGATGTCGAGGAGCGTCAGGCCTCGGTCGACCAGCTCGAGGCTCAGCTCGCCGGGGCGAAATGGAACCTCGAGAAGACAACGATCCGCGCTCCGACGGACGGCTATGCCACCAATGTCGCGCTGCGCAAGGGCGCCCGGGTTTCCACCGCGCCGGTCATGGCCTTCATCGACACCGCCGACACGATCATCGGCGTCGAGATCAACCAGATCGATGCGCGCTATGTCGCGCCCGGCCAGCCGATCGAGGTGACGTTCAAATACGCCCCCGGCCAGGTCTTCACCGGCAAGGTCGAGAGCGTGCTCCAGGCAATCGCGAGTGGCCAGACGCAGGTCTCGGGCGCGGCGGTGACGCCCGTCTCCATTCAGGCCGCGCCGTTCGTGGCGCGGGTGAAGCTGGATGATCAGGCTTTCGCAGCGTCCCTGCCGGCCGGCGCCGCGGGCGTCGCCGCGATCTTTACCGATCGCGTCAAGGCCGCCCATCTCATCCGCAAGGTGCTGCTCCGGCAGATCGCCATCACGAACTACGTCAACCCGTTCTGAACGACCGGCCGCGGCTCGCTCCCGCGCCGCCAGAAGACTGATCGGAGGAGAGCAGACATGCAGACGACGTGGCTCAAGACCGCATGCATCGCGGCAAGGCGAACTGATCCCAGTCATCGGCAATGCCGCTGACGACTTCAACGATAAAGCCACCGAACGAGGATCACGCAATGAAACATTGGCTTGTAACCATCAGCGCAGCGGCAATCCTGGCGGCCGCCTCCATCCATGGAGCCTACGCGCAAATTCAGGGCAAACCGGCCACGGCCTCGACAAGCACGCAAGCCGATGCGGCTTCGGAGAAGCTGCGCGACCTCGTGCACGACGTCTATACCTATGCCTACCCAATCGTCCTCATGGACGTGACGATGCGGCAGTCGACCGCCGTTCCGACCGCGACCGCCGTGCACGGGCGCGCGCCGATCAATCAATTCGCCTATTTCCGCAGCTATCCGCCGGCGGACGCCAAGGACGTCGTTCGCTTCAACTTCGATACCTTGTACTCGTTCGCCTGGGTCGATCTGAGCAAGGGGCCCGTGGTGCTGTCGGTTCCCGATACCGCGGGCCGATACTACCTCGTGCCTACGCTCGATATGTGGACCGACGTCTTCTCGTCGCTCGGCTCCCGCACGACGGGCACGAAGGCCGGCCACTTCGCCTATGTCCCTCCGGGCTGGAAGGGCAAGCTGCCGCCTGGCGTCCAGCGTATCGAGACGCCGACCTCGATGTTCTGGATCATGGCGCGCGTTCAGACCAATGGTCCGTCCGACTACGACAATGTCCATAAGGTTCAGGACGGCTTGAAGCTGACGCCGCTCGCGCGCTGGGGCAAGAATTATACCCCGCCAGCGACATCGCCGGTGGCGGCGGATGTCGACACGAAAACGCCCCCGCTCGTACAGGTCCATAACATGAGCGGCGTGGAGTTCTTCACGCGCTTCGGCGAGATGCTGAAGAAGTTCCCGCCCCATGCGAACGACTACCCGATCCTGTTCCGGATGAAGGCGCTGGGGCTCGAGCCCGGCAAGGGCTGGGACAAGAGCAAACTCGACAAGGCCACGCTCGATGCGGTGAACGCGGGAGCGAAGGAGGCCATGGAGAACCTGATCGCCGGGGTCAAGACCGCGGGCAATCACATCAATGGCTGGAACATCACCGTCGACAACATCGGCGCCTACGGCACCTCCTACCGCCAACGCGCCCTCACCGCGCTGGCAGGCCTCGGAGCCAACCTCCCGGCCGACGCGATCTATCCCACGGCCTTTCTCGACGGCGAGGGGAAGCCGATGGATGGCGCGAACAAGTACGTCCTGCACTTCGACAAGGGCAAGACGCCGCCCGCCGGAGCGTTCTGGTCCCTGACCATGTACGACAATCAGGGCTTCCAGGTCCCGAATCCGCTCAACCGCTTCGCGATCGGCGACAGGGACAAGCTCAAGTTTAACGATGACGGCTCGCTGGACATCTATGTCCAGGCCGAGTCTCCCGGCCCTGACAAGGAAGCCAATTGGCTGCCGGCTCCCAAGACGGGGCTGATCGGGCCGACGCTGCGGATCTACGCCCCGAAAGCCGAAGCGCTCGATGGCCGTTGGGTTCCGCCGGGCGTCAGGAAGGTGAACTGAGGATAATTGGCGATCTCCAGCGGCGGCTGGAGATCGCGTCCCTCCACATCAACTGAAAGAGCGCCCGGTTCCCCACGCGCTCCACCTCGCGATTCTTTTCATAGCCTGACGGAGGAGTTTCCATGCGAAAGCGCACATGCATCATGACGGCCATTCTGGTCGTGGCCCTGGCGCAGCAGCCCGCTCTTGCGCTTCCCATCGGCACTCACGCTTCGGCATTCGCGCAGCAGCAGAACGATCTGATCGAGCCAGTGGTTGTCGTGCGGCGTGGCTTCGTCGCCCGGGGACCTCGGGGTGGCGTCGTCGCTGGCCGTAGCACCGTCGTGCGTCCGCCTTATATCAGGCCGGCGGTGCCGGTCCGTCCGGCCTGGGTCCGGCCGCCCAATTATTACTGGCATCCGGGAATGGCCATTGCCGCAGGTGTCGCGATCGGCGCCGTCTCCGCGACGGCAGCGCGGGCTTGGGCGGGACCGCCGCCGGCTCCGGGTTACTGCTGGTATTACACCGACGCGAGCAAGCGTCAGGGCTTTTGGGACGTATGTCCTTGAACGTCGCGAGGCTTCCGCTACGTGATTCGAAGCCGGCCTTGAGGGGGCCGATGAAGCAAAGCGAACCCACCTCCTGCATATCGCAAGATTCTGTTCGCGCGACCTTGCCGCATCTGGAGAGCTGGCCATGAAATCACGATCGCTGCTGGGCCGCCTGCTGTATGGATCGGCCCTCCTGCTCTTGCCCTTCGTAGCCGCGGGTGGCCCGGCGCAAGCCGGTTGCAGTGCGACCACGGGAGGCAACGACGTCGTCGTCTGCGATGCTGGCACGGCACCCAATCCAACCACCGCGCCGGTCGACCTCCAGGCTGGCGACGACACGCTGACGGTCAACAGCGGCACGTACAGCGGCGGCATCACCGGCGGGGCGGGTACCAAGACGATCACTTTCGCCGGCGGTAGCATCGCGAGCTACATGAATACCGTCGGGACCAGCCTGATCACGCTGCCCGGCGGCAGCACCGCCACCGTGACCGGCGGCGTCACGACCGGCGCAGGGGCCGACCGTTTCGAGATCAATGCCGGAACGGTCAACGGCGCCGTCAGCCAGGGCGACGGCATCGACAGCTTCGTCATGACCGGCGGCACCATCGGCTCGCTGGCGCAGGGCGATAACCGCGACACTTTCCTGATGACGGGCGGAACCATCATCGGCGCCTTCGAGGATGGCGACGTCGCGACGATGACCGGCGGCACCATCGGCCGCGTCGACATGAAGCTCGACAACAACGTCTTCACCATGTCGGGCGGGCGGATCATCGGCAATCTGGTCACCGGCTTCGGCAATGACACGATCACGATCTCGGGCGGCTCGATCGGCGGTAATGTCAGCGTCAGCGGCGGCACCGACAGCGTCACCGTAACCGGCGGGGCGATCGGCGGCGAAATCCGCATGGGCGCCGGCAACGACAGCTTCCTCTGGCAGGGGGGCGGCACGATCGGCGGGTTGATCGACATGGGCGATGGCGACGATACCGCCACGCTCCGCAATCTCGGTGACGCGCAGATTCCGACGACGCAGCGGATCAGCGGCGGCAATGGTACCGACCTACTGGTCCTCGCCGGATTCGGGCCCTCGACGATGAATGCAGGCCTCATCACCGGCTTCGAGCGCCTGAACAAGACCGAGGCCGGGACCTGGACACTGAGCGGATCGCTGACGGATTTCCTGCTCGTCAATGTGCAGCAGGGGACGTTGCGGCTGACGGGCGACAATTCCGCCTTTGCCGGGCAGACGATCATCGACCCGGCCGGCATTCTCGAAGGGCCGGCCCTGGGCATCACGCCGGCCGTCACCAACAATGGCCTGGTCCGCTTCGCCCAACCCGAAATCGGCACCTATGCAGGCACGATCAGCGGCACGGGCGCGGTCGAGAAGACCGGTGCGGGCACAACGATCCTGACCGGCATCAACAGCTATACGGGCGCGACAACCGTCACTGCGGGCACGCTCGCGATCGGCGATGCGGCCAATCGCGGTGCGGCCCTGACGGGCGGCGGCCCGGTCACGGTCGCGGCCGGCGCGACCTTCGGCGGCTATGGCCGCGTCGCCGGCTCGGTGACGAACAACGGCACCATCTCGGTGGCCGACGCCGTGGCTGCCTTCGCCGGCAACGGCAAGGGCAGTTTCACGATCGGGGGAACACTGACCAATGCCGGTCTCGCGAAGGTCGGTGGCGCCGGCATCGGCAATACCCTGACAGTCTCCAGCTATGTCGGTCAGGGCGGCACCGTCGCGCTCAACACCTATCTCGGCGACGATGGCTCGCCTTCCGATCTCCTGGTGATCAATGGCGGCACCGCGAGCGGAACCTCGCGGCTCGCGATCACCAATGTCGGCGGCCCCGGAGGCGCCACGGCCGGCGATGGCATTCTCGTCGTCGAGGCGACCAATGGCGGGACGACGAACGCGGGCGCCTTCTCGCTGGCGGGGCCGGTCGCGGCCGGCGCCTACGAATATCTCCTGTTCCATGGCAGCACGACCGGCGGCTCGAGCCAGAACTGGTATCTGCGCAACACGGTCGTTGCGGAGACCGGAGGCTCGGTCACGGAGGCCGCGCCTGGCTCGCCGGTGCTACCCGAAGTGCCCGCCGGTGCGGACCCTATTCCGCTCTACCGGCCCGAGGTTGCTGCCTATGCCACCACGCCAGCAATGGTGCGCCGCCTCGGTGTCGCGACGCTGGGCACCTTCCATCAGCGGCGCGGTGAGCAGAGCCTGCTGGACGCGCAAGGCAGCTTCGCCGCCGGCTGGGGACGGGTCTTCGGCGAGCGGACCGAGCAGCGCTGGTCGGGAGCCGTCGATCCAGAGTTCGACGGCCGCATCTGGGGTCTTCAGACTGGCCTCGACCTCTACGGGGTCGACTGGCCGAGCGGCCATCGCGACCGGTTCGGCCTGTTCTTCGGCTATGGCCGCGCCGAGGGCGACATCCGCGGCTTCGCCATCGGCCAGCAGCGCAGCCCGACCGGCAAGCTCACCCTCGATTCCAAGAGCCTCGGCGCCTACTGGACGCATCTCGGGCCGACGGGCTGGTATGTCGACGCCGTGCTGATGCAGAGCTGGCACGATGGCGACGCCCGCTCCGATCGCGGCGTACGTGGCGATATCGGCGGCACCTCGCTGACGGCTTCGCTGGAAGGCGGCTACCCGATCGCGCTCGGCTCGGGGCTAACGCTGGAACCGCAGGCGCAATTGATCTGGCAGCATCTGTCGCTGGACCGGACCCGCGACAGGTTCTCGACGGTGAGCTTCGACAACGGTGACAGCTTGACCGGTCGGGTCGGTGTCCGCCTGCAAACCAGCCTCATGCTCGGCGGTGCGGAACTCCAGCCCTATCTGATGGCGAACCTCTGGCACAATTTCAGCCGCACCGACAAAGTTCTGTTCGACGCGACCGACGCCATCCCGACGCGCTTCAGGGGAAGCTCGCTGGAGGTAGGCGGTGGCGTGATCGCAAAGCTCTCCACCAATGTCAGCCTTTACGCGACCGGCGGCTATGTGACCGCGCTCGGCGACGACAAGGGCAACAGCGTCCGCGGCAATCTCGGACTGCGCGTTACCTGGTAGCCAAGGGGTAGACTGGCGCCCATTCCGGGAGCAGAAGGTCGGGAGGAATGGCCCGGAGTGAATGGGTGTGGAGACGGTCGCGCTGATCCTGTTTGTGCATTTCGAGAACGGCAAGGGGACCAACCGGATCCGGGAGCGCGACATCGATCTCCACCCGCTTCGAAGTTTGGTCAGCGGGAAGCTTTCCTCCTCCGCATCGTCGCCGAAGGAAGCTCTCCGAAGAGCTGGCGATAATAGCCGGCGAACCGCCCGACATCGTCAAAGCCGAAATTCAACGCCAACTCAGTGACCGAGCGCGTCGCAGATCCGCCATCCAAAAGTGCCCTGCGGACCTGGTTCAATCGTTGCCGTCGTAGATAGGTGACCGGGCCGATGCCGAGCGTCTCGTCGAAAGCGCGATGGAGCGTTCGGCGTGACACATCGAGAGCTTGGCACAGTTCCGAAATATGAACGGGAGCGTTCCCATGCTCCCAGAGGAAATCGTCGACTTTTCGGACAATGAGCGCCGATCTGACCGGACTGCTATTGCCGTCCCAGGGAACGCCCCCGGACGCAGAGCTCACGAAAGCCTCGACCAACGCTCTCATCCAGAACGCGGAGCCCGCCGGCGATAGTCCCGCGGCATGCTCGTCAAGCCTCCGGACGACTGCGCTGAAGCGGCTGGAAACTGCCGCGCCTAACGCGGCTTCCGGGCGAATCTGTGTACGGCGTTGCCAGAAATCGAGATCGGCCATCGCGGCTTCGCCAGCCATCAGGCCGGTCAGCTCGGCGGAGCTCAGAGCGATACCGGCAAAGCGGGCGCCGCCCTTGTAGATGGCATCGTGAGCGGTGCCGACTCCATCGAAGACGACGTCCCCGGGGCGCATGTCGAACGACCAATACGACACGGCGTCATCGCGCCCGAGCAGCATGCCGATGACATGACGATCGCGGCTCATGATCCCTTGCGAGCGCACGGCTTTCGAGAAACGGCCCACGGTGACCGATATGCCATCCAGTATTCCGTGCGTGACCGAACCGGTAAGGCGCCCGCCCTGGATCTGGCTGACGGTCAGCTCAGCCCCCTTCACCGGCTGCCGAACATCCTCGATGTCGTGGATCAGCTTTGTCTGGATGAGCGTGGATCCAGGGCGTCTCATCCCATTGGGACTGGCTGCTCGCATGAAACTGGACCTGCCACAACGATCCTGTAGCGCTTTTTTCAGAGTAGATTTTGCACGCGGCAGGATAGTTCGATCAAGATAGTTTGGTAGGGCCGCTTTCAGACGTCGAGCCAATTTCCGCAAGTGGCGTGAACTGAAACTGTCAACTGTCGTTGATGGAACGGCTGAACAGCCACCTAATCCCGGCCTTCGCCGCTTATTGGTTGACGGCCTGGCGGTGCTTTGCTTCCGCCCGCGCGACGGCCGGATGACGCTCGTACCAATCTTTGCTCCGGTTGACGATCGCGACCACCGACAGCATCACCGGGACCTCAATGAGAACCCCGACGACGGTCGCGAGCGCGGCTCCGGAGTTGAAGCCGAACAGGCTGATAGCCGCGGCGACGGCGAGTTCGAAAAAGTTGCTCGCGCCGATCAAAGCTGAAGGTCCGGCGACGCAATGCGCTTCGCCGGTCATCCGGTTGAGCAGGTAGGCCAGGCCCGAGTTGAAATACACCTGGATCAGGATCGGCACAGCGAGCATCGCGATGATGAGCGGTTGCGCCAGGATCTGCTCGCCTTGGAAGCCGAAGAGCAGCACCAGCGTCGCCAGCAGTGCAACCAGCGAGATTGGGGCAAGAACGCCGAGCACGCGGTCAAGCGCGGCCGGGCCGCCGCTCGCGAGAAGCTGACGCCGCATGAGTTGGGCCACGATCACCGGGATGACGATATAGAGCACCACCGACAGCAGCAGCGTGTCCCAGGGCACGGTGATGGCCGAAAGGCCGAGCAGCAGGGCCACGATCGGCGCGAAGGCGACCACCATGATCGCGTCGTTGAGGGCGACCTGGCTGAGCGTAAACAGAGGTTCGCCCTTCGTCAGGTTCGACCATACGAAGACCATCGCGGTGCACGGCGCCGCCGCGAGGATGATCAGCCCTGCGATGTAGCTGTTGATCTGATCCGCCGGCAGGTACGGCCGGAACAGATAGGAGATGAAGAACCAGCCAAGCGCGGCCATCGAGAATGGCTTGACTGCCCAGTTGACGAAGAGGGTGACGCCGATGCCGCGCCAATGCCGCCCGACCTCGCCGAGCGCCGCGAAATCGATCTTCAGGAGCATCGGCACGATCATCAGCCAGATCAGGACCGCCACCGGCAGGTTGACCTTGGCGACCTCAGCCGCGCCGATCGCCTGGAAGACGCCGGGCGCAATGTGGCCGAGCGCGATGCCCGCGACGATGCACAGGGCGACCCAAAGGGTCAGGTAGCGTTCGAAGGTCGACATGGCTGTCAGGCTCCCGCGAGGACACGGCCGGATGAATCAACGACAAGCTCGCCGTCTTCCTTGCGGAACTCACCCCACTGCGGCGGCAACAAGTCGAGTACCCGCTCGGACGGGCGACACAGCCGGACGCCCTCCGGCGTCACGACGAAGGGGCGATTCAGGAGAATGGGATGAGCCTCGATCGCGTCGAGCAGGGCTTCATCGCTGAGCGAGAGATCGTCCAGGCCAAGCTCGGCGTAAGGCGTCCCCTTTTCGCGTAGCGCCTCGCGCAGCGAAAGACCGGCGCGATCGACGAGTTCGCGCACCATCCTGCGTGAGGGTGGCGTTTTCAGATACTCGATGACATGCGGTTCGACCGCAGCATTCCGGATCATGGCAAGCGTGTTCCGGGAGGTCCCGCAATCGGGGTTGTGGTAGATGACGACGTCCATCTGAAGTCTCTTCGGCACAGAGGTTTCGTGCTTCGGCGGCAGGGCGGGAGCCGCCTATCGAGAGGCGCAGCGCCTGTCGGTGGCTAGGCGTTTTCCTCAATCTCGGTTGCGACCGATGAGGAGGCGCAGCAAGCCGAGAGCGCCGCGACCACCGGAGCGCAGATCTCCGTCCGCCCGCCGCAGCAATCGTTCAGCAGAAAGGTGACGAGGTGCTGCACCGCCTCCAGGTTCGTCCGATAGATGATGGAGCGGCTCTGGCGTTCGGTTTGGACCAGCTTGGCGCGTGACAGGATGCCCAGGTGTGACGACATGGTGTTCTGCGGTACGGCAAGGCGGCGGGCTATTTCGCCTGCGGGCAGACCTTCCGGCTCATGCTTCACCAACAGGCGAAACACGTCGAGGCGGGTCTGCTGCGCGAGAGCTGCGAGGGCCAGAATGGTTTGCTCTGATTCCATATATCCAAATTAGTGGATATATGGATGCGTCGCAAGCTGAATGGCCCCGAATGTCGGACATTCCTGCTCGGCGTTGCAGCGGCCGTCAGGCCGATCGGCGACGCTGGTGATCGATGGCGATAGCCGACATGTCCGTCGTCGGATCGACGACGATCTGCTTCTGCTTCCGTTCGGAATAACGGTCGACCAGCATCTCCGCGTGCGGCCGCAGCAGGATGGTGAAGCGGACCAGCTCCTCCATCACGTCGGCGATGCGGTCGTAGTAGGACGACGGCTTCATCCGTCCCGCCTCATCGAATTCCTTGTAGGCCATTGCGACGCTCGACTGATTGGGGATCGTGAACATCCGCATCCAGCGCCCGAGCAGGCGAAGCGTGTTGACGGCATTGAAGGACTGAGAGCCGCCCGAGACCTGCATCACCGCGAGTGTGCGTCCCTGGGTCGGACGCATGCCGCCCAGCTCCAGCGGCAGATGATCAATCTGCGCTTTCATCACGCCGGTGATCTGTCCGTGGCGTTCGGGGCTGCACCAAACCTGACCTTCCGACCAGAGCGCGTGCTCGCGCAGTTCCCGAACTGCGGGGTGGTCGTCGCCCTTGACCTGGTCCGGCAGGGGAAGGTCGGACGGATCGAAGATACGCGCCTCGGCCCCGAATAGCGTCAGAAGGCGCGCAGCCTCCTCGACGGCGAGCCGAGAGTATGAGCGTTCGCGCAGGGACCCGTAGAGCAACAGGATGCGCGGCGGGTGACCGAGCGGATCAGGCAGCCCTTCGGCGGGGCGCCTCATCGCGAACTCGGGCTTGAGGGCTGGAAGCGAGGAAAGATCGGTCAGCTCCCGCAATGGCATGAGGGTTCTCCTTGATATCCGGAACAGAGCTCAGCGCAGCTTGCGCGCCAGAGCGTACATTGCAGCCGCTGCCAGCCCGGACAGGGCGACCAGGAGCAGCGTGCTCGGCATCAATCCGGCACGTTCGAGCAGCATGGCGAAGAGGAGCGGCGCGGCAGCCTTTACGACGAGCCCGGGTGCGGAGAGCTTGCCCAGCATCGCCCCATAGCCGGCTGGGCCGAAGAGCTTCAGGGGGACCGTGCCGCGTACGATCGAGCTCAGTCCCATGCTGATGCCATAGGCAATCGCGAACAGACCCGCGAGGCCGGCCGCGGAACCGCCGATTGTCAGCAGAACGAATCCGACTGGCATCAATGCGGCGGAGGTCCAGGCAGTCGTGACGGGATCGATCGAGGTTCCGAAGAGCATTTCGATCAGGCGCCCCGCAACCTGGGAGGGACCGACCATGGCGCCGATGCCGACAGCGACAGCCGCGCTCAGCCCCAGCCCTTGCAGCATCGTCAGCATGTGGACCGACATTGCCGATACCACGAAGCCTTGAAGCGAGAATGCCAATGCCAGCAGGGCGAAGGCGCTCCGTCGATCGTTCCCTTCAAGATACCTGACCTGCGAGGCATCTGCGGCGTCGGCGCTGGGCACGGAACTCGCCGTGCGATGGATCGGACCCGGCAGCAGCAACAGATGCAGCGGCGCGCACAGAGCGATCTGGACGACCGCATAGATCAGGTAGATGTCGCGCCAGTCGAAGGAGTTGAGCAGGGCAGTCGTTAACGGCCAGAACAGTGTCGATGCGAAGCCCCCGATCAAGGTGAGCTGGCTGATCGCGCGCCTTGCGCCCGGGCCGCGTGCCTGCGTCAGCGCCGTGAACGCTGCATCATAGAGGACGAGGGTCGAAACGATCTCCAGAGCGATCATGGCCGCGAAATAGCCAACCGGACCGCGCGCTTCCGCCAAGCCGAGAAGCGAGAGGCCGGCAAGCACTGACCCGAGGGTCATCATCAGCCGGGTGCCGTAATGATCAATCAATCGCCCAGCGACGGGCGCGATAAGTCCGCCGATCAGCAGCCCGGCCGCGAACCCGCCATATGTCCACTCCGGAGACCAGCCGAAGCTTTCGGTCATCTTCGGAGCCAGTACGGCGAAGGCGTAGTACAGGCCGCCATAGCCAGCGACCTGAGTGACGCCGAGCGCCGTGATCAACGCGAGACCACGCCCTCCGGTGGGAGCGGGTATAGGTAGCGACAGACTGGACATCAGACTTCGGCCGTCTCACGGGTGGTTTCGCGGGAGCTGGACGAGCATCCGCATCCTGCCTTCCCGGATTGCTTGGCAACCGCGTCATCGGCGCAGCAGGCATCGACGGCCACAGGCGCGGGCCCTCCGCAGCAGCTCGACGTCGAAGCCGACGGCCCGCCGGGCGTCGCGCTGCAAACACCGGTCTCAGGCAAGACGAGCTCGACGCGCCGGGCCGCGGCGTGATCGCCGGCGAGTTCAGCCACGATCGAACGGACCTGCTCATGCCCTGTCGCGAGCAGGAAGGTCGGCGCTCGGCCATAGGACTTCATGCCTGCGATGTAGAAGCCAGGTTCCGGATGGGCGAGCTCGGCGGCGCCATGCGGGCGCACCGTTCCGCAGGAGTGGACGTTGGGGTCGATCAAGGGCGCCAGGCTCGGCGGGCATTCGAGCGCCGGATGGAGCTCGACGCGCAGCTCGCGCAGGAGAGCCAGTTCCGGGCGGAAGCCGGTCGCGACGATGAGTTCGTCGACGGTGACGGCCTGCTTGCTTTCGTCGTTTGAGATCAGGCGCAGACCGGAGGCATCGCGCCCGACTTGTTCCAGACGAAAGCCGGTATGGGTCCTGATGCGGCCTTGCTTGACGAGATCCGCGATCTGGAGACCGAGTTCGCCGCGGGCGGAGAGCTGATCGGCGGCGCCGCCACCGAATGCCTTCGCCAGGATCGGACCCCGATAGAGCCAAGTGATCTTGGTTGCGGGATTCTCGGCCTGAAGCTCGGATAGCGCGATGAGGGTGCCGATGGCCGAATGGCCTCCGCCGAGCACCGCGACCTGCTTTTCGGCATAACGCGATCGGGCTTCTCCGGCGATGTTTGGCATCCCGTATGCAATATGCTCGCTCACCTCGATCTCGCCGATCGCCGGCAAACCGCCCACGCCAGCCGGGTTCGGCGAGAACCAGGTACCGGACGCGTCGATGACCGCATCGACGGCCAAGCTCACGAGCGTACCACCGTCGCGATAGCGCACCAGCAGTGGCGCTGCCACACGGCCATCTGTCTTGACCTTGTCGAATCCCGCCCGGGAGACAGAGATCACCTCGGCATTGAGCTTGATCCGATCCCGCAGCCGTTCGGCAAGAGGGGAGACGTAATGCGAAAGAAGGTCGCCGCCCGTCGGGTAACGATCCGGATCGGGGCGTGTCCAGCCTGACGCCTCGAGGAGACGTGCGGCCGCCTTGTCGATGTTGAAGGCCCAGGGTGAGAACATCGGAACATGAGCCCATTGCCGGATGGCATGTCCGGCCACCGGGCCGCGCTCCAGAACAATCGGGATGAGGCCGCGTTCCAGGGCATGGGCTGCCGCGGCGAGACCCACCGGGCCGGCTCCAATGATCGCGATCGTCTTGGTTGCCATCTTCGCATCCTCCCGTTGAACCGGAAATACTGAAATATGGTCGAAAAAATTTATGCGGCAGTCTGCTCGGAGGCACACCCGGCGTCGGCGCAGCATTCGGCGATGAGGAACTGAACCAGCTCGCTCATGCGGTCGAAATTCGCCCGGCAGATCAGCGTGGTGCCATCGCGTTCCTGACTGACCAGGCCGACGATGATCAGCGCCTTCAGGTGGTGCGATAACGTGGACGCTGCGATCTCAAGCCGTTGCTGACACTGGCCCACCGACAATCCGGGATGTCCCGCTCTTACCAAGAGACGGTAGAGCGACAACCTGGTTGGGTTGCCGAGGGCCTCCAGCTTTGCTGCCGCATCTTGTGTGTCCATCATGATCGGAACCATGAGACCGGCTGATCGAGGAGTCAATCGGTATTTCCGAAAATATGGAAATAGCGTTCGGCCTTGAAGCCCGCGCGACCCTTCAATCCCATCCATGTTGAGAGCGTTCGCGGCTCAAAGCTGATGGGATCGATACGGACGCTCGTGGTGAGCGCCCGGATCACGGGCGCTTGAATGACCGGCTCCAGCCTCCCGTGTCGAGAAATTGGTCACTTGCGGGCGGAGTCGGATTCCGAGTCCGTAGGGGGCAGGGGCAATCGAAAGCCTTCCCCTTTGGTTGCGAGGGCTTTGAGGAATTCCACGCCCCGATCTTCGAGCGCCTTCTGAGCCATCGCGGCGCCCTTCAGATAGCGGTCGGGTCGCGGATGGGTTTCGACCCGCCCGAGGGTCCGTCGGCTGATGCCTGCTTGCTTGGCCAGTTCGTCCGGGCTCAATCCGAGCGCAATTCTTGCCGCTTTCAATACGTTAGCGCCAGGGACCATGCCCATGGCATCGCACGCGCGGGTCCCAGAATCCAGCTTGTCAACAATTGTCCGATGTAGGACTCATGTGTCCTAAATAGGACTTATGTGGCCAATATTGGCCATAAATTATGGACGGAACTCGCGCGCTCCGATAGGGTGCAGCGAATCGCCAAGGCTCCCGAACTGGAAGGCAAGGTATGGAAGTCTTTGTTTTTGCGGGTTCCGGGCAGGGCATCGGGCGGACGACGGCCAGTTTGTTGCTCGCCTGCGGCTTCTTCGAGATGGGATTGGAGCCTCTGCTGATCCAGGTGTTGGCATCCGGGGAGCCCCCGGCGCTGCGGGAGGACGAAGAGGCTCCCTTCGAGACGGCTCGGCTCGTTCTTGCCGATGCGTCCTCGATCGGGAGCGCAATCAAGGATCTTGCCGGTCGGCATGCCGAACTCGGTCCGGTCATCGTTGATCTACCGGCCCAGCTCTTTCCCGAGGAACTTCTTTGCGATCCTAGGTCTCGGTTTCTGCTGCCGATGATGACGGATAAGGCCGCGATTCAGGGCGTTGTTGGCGACATGCTCGATGTCTTCGGAAGAGCCGAGGCGGAAGGTTACGTTAGAACGTGGATCCTGCCGACTCGATGGCCCTCAATTCTGAGGCGGGAGGAGTACGTGGCGGTGCTGAACCGAGCTCTCGCACGGTGCGGACGGCGGAGTTCAGTGACGTTTCGCATCATCCAACCCGGCGGAATCCCGGAACTTTATCTCGGGTTTGAGCCAATCCTCGTCGAAGGGCGGATCGTGCTCTCCCCACTGCTGATGAAGGCGGTGGCGATGATTGCTTACTCGGTCCTCAGGGCGACGGGCAGCTCGCTGATCGAATTCCCCGAGAACGCATTTCCGCAATGAAAGTGGCTACGATGGACACGGATCAGGTCTGGGCGGAACGGCGGGCGGGAATTGAACTTGAAATCGAGCGGCTGCTACGGCTTGTCGCGGATTTGAAGGCGTTCTGCGTCGCGAAGGAGCCAACCGACACGCAGCTCGCGGAAGCGCCCGTAATCGAGCGATGGCGGGTGACGTCAAGGCCCGCATATTGCCTGATCGGCGAGGTCACCGGACACCCGCTGCTGACCGGCGCGGGGCGCAGGATAGTTACGTCGGACGTCGTTCTCATCGATGGAGAACGTGGATGGGCGAGAACGAAGTCTCGCTGGTATCGGCTCGGAATTCACGCCACGGCAAAACTTGACGGCTGAGGTTCCTGTCCGGCCACGCTCATCGAGGCGGACTCTGGATTCTTCCGTAGCTTTCAAATCATCGGCATGGGCCCTTCGTGCTCGATCGCGGCCACCAGGAGCGATGCATGCGTGTATATGTCATTTCCGACATCCATCTCGAGTTCGAGCCATTCTCACTTCCCGACGACATCGGAGAGTTCGATGTCGCCGTGTTAGCCGGAGATATTGGGCGACCTATCGCCGACGCGATTGGGTGGATCGAACGGCAACGGAGCGGCCCGCTCAAGGAGCGGCCCGTTGTTTTTGTGCCCGGGAACCACGAGTTCTATGGAGCTGAAATCGGCGAAGCCACGAGCACAGCCCGGATTTTGGCGCAGCAGGCCGGAATCCACATGCTGGCGCCAGGAATGGTCATCATCGGTGATACTCGCTTCATCGGCTGCACGCTCTGGACCGACTACGCCGTGCTTGGAGACCCCAAAGGTGCGCGACAGGCGGCGCTCTTAAGAATGAACGACCACCGCTTGATCGAGATCGTCGAAGACCATCGAAAAATGCGTTTTCTGCCGACGCACGCTGCGGCGCTCCACGCGCTCGATCTCAACTTCCTCGTCGATTGCCTTAAGGAGCCGTTCAGCGGGAGCACGGTCGTGGTCACGCACCACGCTCCTCATCCTGGCTCCATTCAACCACGATACCGAGGTGATGCACTATCGCCTGCTTTCGCCTCCGATCTCACCGACGTGCTTGAACTTTTTCGACCCGAGCTCTGGATCCACGGTCACGATCACGCTTCTCACGACTATTTTGTCGGCCAGACGCGTATCCTTTCGAACCAGGCTGGCTATCCGCGCCCCGGAGGAGGACGCGAGAATCCCGAGTTCAATCCGCGCCTCGTTGTGGAACTCCTTCCATTTCGCAATTCTCGCTGACGGGCCCCCATCCGATGAGAAAACGGAATGGCAGTGCCTTGCGGGATCGGGGCCGGATGGGGCAGAGCGTCGGGAGGGGGATGATTGTCGTCGGTGCGTGCAATTATCCGGAGAGGATGGATGCTGCTCTCGTTCGGCCAGGACGTCTCGATCGTCATCTGCGGATTCCACTGCCCGATGGCCCGGCTCGCGAGGGCATCATCCGCTGGCATCTGGCTGGGTCACTTCAAAGCCACGATCTTTCCGCCACCGTAGAGCGCACCGAAGGCTGGAGCGGCGCCGCCTTGGAGCAACTCGTCCGCGATGCCCGTCGATCTGCTCGCTGGGCCCGACGGATGATCTCCGCCTCCGATCTCGAAGCAACGCTTCCGCCGACCGTCTCGATGGGGAGTCAGCGTCGGCCGGGATCGTCGGTATCGGTGGTGTTGGACACATGGGCGTGAAGATCGCGCATGCCATGGGGCGCCCATGTCGTCGCATTCACGACGTCGGAATCGAAGCGCGACGATGCCGTGGTGCTGGGCGCGGACGAGGTCATCGCCTCCCGGAAGGCCGCGGAGAAGCACCTCGGATAGAAGGTTGATGCCGCTCCCGGCCGAAGTGAGGATCTACGGCAGCGAGCGACCCCTTAAAAAATGCGGGGAGCGCTTCCGGGCGATGGGCGAGTGCCTGCGGATCAGGATCACCAACCAACGGGTGAGTTGATCCGACTGATGGCCGTCCCCCGGTGCACGTCGATCCGCGCCGCAAAGGAAAATCACTCTGGATCCAGGCGTGATACCTCCTGAGCTCCCCACGTCAGGGGAAGGACTCGAAGACAGCGTCTGTCGTGGGCGACCAATCCGCAGTGCCGGGGAGAGGGGAAGGATTAAATCCTTTCGAAGAAGCATTCAATCCAGATATTGGCACCTGAATTCATCCCAACTGAGTCCTTGATAAACAAATACGCGATGATGAGACAATGAGATAGTGCATGGGATTCGCGGGAAGGGTATATTGTGCTGTTGTGTGCCTTGTTGATTTGACAGAGGCAGCGGATATTGTCATTTATGTATTTATTGATATTAGCAATGATTCTTATGAGGCGGGCGGTGTGACGGGGATTCTTGAGCAGGGTGTGTGCGTGCCGCCTCGTGACGGGGCCGTTGCCGAAGAGGGGCAGGCGTGCTGTCGGGCAACCATGCTGTGCCATTCGTGTGGGCCTCTCATGCCGACGGACAGGCGCGTTTCGGAGAGAGGGCGCGGAGAGAGGTTCCAACGCAGGAACCGGCGGGGGAGGTCGTGACGCGCTTTCGCTCGAGATGCCGCTGCTGGTTAGCGGGCGGGAGCCCCAGTGCGGCCGATGCCACGAGCAACGTATCGAGTTCGCTCGATGTCGACCCGAAGGGTGACGGTTCCGCGGCGGCGAGGGCGGCCATTGTCTGATCCGACGCGCGGCACGCCAGATTCACATGCCAGCTATGACCTTCCGGAACGCGCAGAAACTCGCGACGGGCATCTCTTCCATCCGAGGGAAGATGATTGGCGGATCGTAACGGCTACCGGGAGCTCAATATTTCGCTTTGCGACGCTCCCGGTGACCGAGATTCTCAAGCTCTGCTTCAAACGTTTCGTGATGGCGAGGCTGAGGAGCGAGAATGCCGTGTCCGCGCATACTTACTATCAAAACGCACGAAATCTTCTCCTTCATATCGGCACCTATGATGACGAAGCCGAAGTCATCACATCGGCCCACCTCATCAACTACCAGTCGGCGCTCGAACCCAAGCATCTTCACCGCTCGACCGACGCAAACGATGTCGTCAGAGCCTGGGCGAGGCTGGGCCTGCCGGGGGTCGACCGGAATGCCTTCGCCACGGCAATGGAATTGCCCCGGCACAACAGGGTCAGGGGGATGGCCGTCCGCCTTCGGTGTCCGGTTCAAGGCGCCTACTCCAGCCTCGAGTTCGATGGGTTGAACCGGGCTCTCCATGCGGCTTTCTCAAGATGCGAGGTGAGTCTCGACAATTACGCGCTTTGCTTGCTCAGCAGCGCCCTCAGTCCTCGCCCCGTCCAACTCGCCAGCATTTGGGTCGGCGACCTGAAAGTCAGCCGAAGCGCCTCAGGAAAGCAGTACGTTCTTGCGGTGCCGCGCGCGAAGCAGCACGGCGGGGGGTACCGAACCGAGTTCACCGATAGACCGCTCGTGGAGGAGATCGGTATGGTGATCGAGGCTCAGGCGCTCTTGGTGCGCGAGCGCGCGCGTGCGTCCGGCATGCACGATCCGGATAAGGCACCCCTTTTTCCTGGTCAGCGCTCGTGCGCCCTTCATTACGAGGGCGACCTGATCCCGGCACGATCATCCGCTGCATCGATCTCGGTGCGCATCAAGGCCGTGATGCAAGCCTTGGGCGTCAAGTCGGAACGAACCGGGCAGCCGATCAATATCAATGCGACGCGAGCGCGTCGAACCGCGGGTACGCGAGCGGCGCAGGAGGGGCGATCGCTGGCCGAGATAGCTGCCGTTCTCGACCATTCAAGCCTGACGGCAGCCAAGTTCTACATCGAGATGCGCTCCGACCTACTGAAGCAGTTGGATCGAAAGATCGCCATGTTCCTGGCGCCATTGGCGCAACGCTTTGCAGGAATGCTCGCTCCACGAGGAGATGATGTGGGACACGGGATCGAGCGCCACGTTCTCGGCTCTTACGAGGGGGGTGGCTCGGCCCCCGACATCGGCGGATGCGGCAAGCAAAGCTTCTGCGGCCTTGCCAAGCCCACCGCCTGCTACACTTGCAGAGTGTTTCATCCTTGGCTCGACGGTCCGCACGAGGCAATGCTGGATTACCTCTTGTCGCGGCGGCGTAGAATGGCCGCCGAGGGCTCGCTGACCGTGGCCGCTACCCTGGACGAAACGATCCTGGCGTGCGCCGAAGTCGTTCTCTTGTGCGCGACTGCGGCTTCGACATTGGGGGGCGACCGCAATGGCTGAAGTGATCCCGTTCGTTCCGAAAACATCCCTGGATGCCGCAGCGAACATGGAGGAATTCATCCGCTTGTGCCGCGAAAAGCTGACGGTGCTCGGTCCGGATCTCGATTTCGATTCCGCGAGTTGGGATGTCACGGATCACTATGAGCGCCGAGGTCAGCATCACCGCCTTGTCCTGAATTTCGTCGAGCGCAGTGGTGCCGGGAGATCGCTCGGCCCTCGCATGCCGGAACCCTTCGCAATGCAGGCGAAGGCATATGTGAGATATGCGGCCGGTCTGAAGGCCAAGCGCATACCCCCACAGTACACGGTCATCGCATTGCGCGTCCTGCTGGAGGCATTCAAGGACAAGGGCGTCGAGCCGAACCTCTGTTCCCTGGATACGCATATGCTGGATCACGCCATGCACCTGGCCCATCGGATGAAGTCCGGCAACTTCGCCGCAGCAATCGGTGTAGAACTGGCGCTCCTGTCGACATTCCTGAGGAAGAGGAACCTTGCTCCGTATGCGCCTCTCGACTGGCGACATGGCGCGGAGTGGCGGCATAGATCAACCATGACGAACAGGGCCACGGATGAGCGACGAAAGGCGCTGTTGCCTTCGACCGACGCACTTCGTGCACTTCCGGAGGCGTTCCGCTTGGCCAGGGAGCCGCGCGATGTCATCGCATCATCGGTGGTTGCGCTGCTGTCATGCGCTCCGAGCCGGATCAACGAAGTCCTATCGCTGCGATCGAACTGCGAAATCCAGCCACTTACGGAAAACGAGGACGGTTGTCTGCTTCGATGGGCCGGATCGAAGGGCCATCCTGATTTTGCCAAGGCGATCCCTGCCGTGATGGCGGACGTGGCTGCCGAAGCGATCGCTCGCCTAAAGAAGCATACGAGTGAGGCTCGAACGATCGCTGCATGGTATGAGAATAATCCAAACGATCTTTACTTGACCGAGGATTGTTACGACCTCCGAGGTAGGAATCTTAAAATCAAGGATATTGCAAGAATAATCGGATTCAATGAAGAATATAACGCTGGAGATTGGGTGAAGCAAATCAAGTTGGAGCCGGTCGGCTCGTATCTTTCATCGAGAAGCGTTACCAGATACATATATTCCTTCAAGGATTTTCAGTCAGCGGTTCTATCCAATCTTCCGAGAGGGTTTCCCGTGATCGACAGGAAGTCCGGCCTTCGTTTTAGCGAAGCCTTGATGGTCTGCCGTCGAAACGAATTTGCCTTACGCAGGGTCGCGCGTTGGCGGTGTATGATTTCGCCGGTTACTTACAGCCAGATTCAACACCGGTTTTCCGACGATACATACGGAATTTTCGCACAACTCGGGTTGTCCAGTGCGGATCAACCGATAACCTTGAGTTCCAATCAATTGCGCCACTATCTCAATACGATCGCACAGCGGGGAGGCCTCTCGGAGGTGGAAATCGCCGCATGGAGCGGGCGCCAGGATATTCGCCAGAATGCGGCCTACGACCATCGTACCCAAGAGGAAAGGTTGGAACGAAAGCGCCGCCGGGACAACGAGTTGGCCGCCATCGCGGGTAAGAAGGCTTCCGTCAACAAGCCCGTTTCGCGCGAGGACGCCGCCGCTCGATCGATCCACGGTCACGCGACCGAGCTTGGTTTCTGCGAGCACGACTTCGCATCCTCTCCTTGCGTCATGTTCATGGAGTGCCTCCATTGTACGAAGCAGGTCTGCGTGAAAGGAGCCGATCCGCGCCATGGCGAAAGGGTGGCTCACTCCCTGGACAGTGCACGCAGGAGCTTGCGGGAAGCCGAAGAAGCGCTGTCGAAGGAATACGAGGGGGCGCAGGAGTGGGTCGACGCCCACAGGGCAACCGTCGACAGGCTTGAGCAGCTCAGTGCGATCCTGGCCGATCCCGGCACGCCGGACGGGTCGATCATCCGGCTGGCCAAATCCGGCCAATACTCTTTGGTCGAACAAGCCATGCACGATCACCACGAAGCGAGCGGAACACTTCTGCGCTGGCAATCGGATATGCAGAGCGCGATCCCCGGAGCCGCTGGTGATGGGTAAGGTTCAGCTTCGCAAGGGCGCCGGCAAGCGTCTACGCGCTCCGCCGAAGCGTAGACGCGCTCCACCGATGACGGCGGAGCGCGTTGAGCGCATTACCGCGATGATTCATGCTTGGGAGGGGCGCCTGACCTGGGATGCTCTTTGCGAAGCGGTCAAGCGTGAGACGAAGGCGGGTTATACGCGGCAGGCCCTGAACCGATACGTTGAAATCAAAGCAGCTTATAGCGCGTACAATGCCAATCCGGCGCCCGGCGACGAAAAGCATCTGAGTGCATCCGCGCGGAGGATACTGAAGCTGGAGAGGAGGGTTGCCGAGCTCGAGACCGTGCGTAGTCTGCTTCTGGAGAAATTCGCGCGGTGGGCATTCAATGCAAGTACGCGGAACCTGGGTGAGGATTTCCTGGATCGACCGCTGTCGCCGATCAATCGTTCGGGAAATCGTTGAAGCGCGACGCCTCCCTGGCCCTTCGACGAACGGTACGGCGCGATCGATGTCGACGCGAACGGGAAGCGGATGCGGCCTCACCGGGGTGGCCATTTTTCGTTCCCCGATGGACTTCGGCGCGATCGGGGTCCTTGCCGGATCGCGGGTGGTGGGGAGGGGGGGGTCATCCCCGGGATGCCGCGCTCACGTCGCACGGGGTCGGCAGGGGATCGCCCCTCCGGCTCTCACAATCCGAGTGAGAGCTGGCGCTCGCCCGACGTCGGCGGATCATCGTGATCGTTCCGCAGGTTCGACAACGAGACGCCCAGCAGTCGAACGGCTTTCGGCAGCGGAAACGTTCCTTCCAAGAGAGCCCGTGTCATCGATCCTAGGTCCTCTCGGCTCTCGACCTCGCGTGAAGCGGACTGGCTCCGCGTTATCTGCTGAAAGTCCGCATATTTCATTTTCAACGTCACGCATCTGCCGCGCACTCCCGTGCGTTCACAGTAACTCCAGACCTTATCGATGATCGGGCCAAGGCACGTTATCAATTCATCGATATCCGAGAGATCGCTCGCGAACGTATTCTCCGCTCCGATGGATTTTCTGATCCGGTCGGGCTGAACCGGGCGCTCGTCGACCCCGCGAGAGATCCAGTAATAATGATGTCCCGCCTTTCCGAAGTGCTCTTGAAGAAAGTCGGCGGATCTGGATTTGAGATCAAGGCCCGTGAAGATGCCGAGGCGGTTCATCTTCCGTTCGGTCTTTTCGCCGATGCCATGGAATTTCCCGACCCTGAGACCTTCCACAAACTCCTGCGCCATTTCAGGGGTGATGACGTATTGACCGTTCGGCTTGTTGATATCGGAGGCCATCTTGCTCAGGAATTTGTTGGGTCCGATACCGCCGGATGCCGTTAGGTGTGTCTCTTCCCAGATGCGCTTCCTGATTTCCTTTGCTATTTGTGACGCGTATTCAATTCCCTTAAGGTTTTCAGTGACGTCGAGATAGGCCTCGTCGAGGGAAAGCGGCTCGATCAAAGGGGTGTAATCCAAGAAAATCTCGCGAATCTGGAGGGAGACCTCGCGGTACACTTCGAATCTGGGTTTGACGAATATCAGGTCCGGGCACAGGCGCTTCGCCGTAATGGAGGGCATCGCCGAGTGAACTCCGAACCGACGGGATTCGTAGCTGGCTGCTGCGACCACGCCTCGCTCTCGCGATCCTCCGACGGCAACCGGCCTGCCTCGGAGCTCCGGATGATCTCTCTGCTCAACGCTTGCATAAAAGGCATCCATATCGATGTGGATGACCTTGCGCTGACGCCCGCCGACACGCATGCCCGGCACGCCGTTCATTTCGCAGCCTTCGGGGAGCATCATCCTGAACCAGGCTGATATCGGGGGAGCACTACGCGCCTCCTTGTTCGCGAAACGTACTCCACCCTTGGGCGAGCCTCAACCGAGAACGGCTAGAGCGTACCTGCGGCTGGCTCGTGAATAGGGAGTGCGCCTCGTGCTCGGCGGGATCGATGATCATCTCCCTTTTCAGCCGGCTCGCTCTACCAATGGACCATCGTCGATGCCGGTTACGAGGGCCGGGGGGCAGCGCACGCTTCGCGCTTCCCGGAGTTGAGCGGAGCGGGGGCAGCGCTGCATGCCGGTCGCATAAGCAGCCATGCGAACCGATCGCTTCCAGGCGTTATTTCCGGGCTCGCAGGGCGACGCGGCGCATTGGCCGAGCCTCCTAATGATCAGGCTCGTTCAACACCGTGCGGATCCTGCGGCGGATCTCATCGGCATGTGACATGAGGCGACGCTGCATCGCCTTGCTATGTTCGTCTGCCTTCTTCTTCGTTCGCCGCTTGAGGTACCAGGACGGCATCGCGGAAGCCACGCTCCACCCCATCAGCCATGACCGTTCCCGAACTTCCTCTTCAGCGTCCATACCGATTCTGTCGGCGTAGGCGGAAAAATCCTCATTCCATTGGTGTCGTAGAACGTGCGCGGTTACGGGACCGAGCTCCGGGAACTGCTGCCGGAGCAAGGCGAACATTGCGGAGATGGAGCTTACCGAAAGCGGAGCGCCGTCGTCCGCAACGATGAGGAAGCCATGCTTGCGAGCCGCTTCGATACCTCGGCGAGCCTTGAGGTACTCCTCGCCGAGGCGAACGAGCGGCTCGTCGAGTGGGGCGAAGCGTTCAAGGGTTTTGGCGTTTGGCTGTCTCCGGCGCTTGTCACGCTTATCATCGTGTCGGCGTTTAATTTCACAGTAGGCTCTGCCACGATCGAAATCCCGAACGTGCATGCCCAGCAGTTCGCCTCGACGCATCCCCGTACCAAGAAGCCACCGCACGATCAGCGAGTTCCGCACGCGCACGAATGGATCAGTCCACGGGTTCAAAGGACTGTCGAGATCGGTCACCTCAAGTAGCTTGGCGACCTGTGCGGGTTCGAGGCTCATGCGGCTATTGCCGGATCCGGAAGGGCTTCGCTCCTCGATCTGCTCGATCATCTCGAGCAGCCTCAATCCATACTCATGGGTCTTGATGTATGTATCGGTGCTCGTAGTGGCTCCGAAGGTCTTCCGGGACTTTTCGCGCTCGCCCAACCAATTCAGATACCTCGTCGCGTAATGCAGGCGAACCCGAGTGGTTGGAGAGCTTACGGTCTTCACGGCCGTCTGGGGCGGCAGGGTCCGAAGCGGCATCTGGATTGTCGTAGAATTGAGCCGTCGAGTTCGCCGTCGAGGTGAAGCCGGGGGCAGCGGCTTGTGCAGTTCAGCGAACTGCTTGGACGCGTCCACGGCCAACGCCTCAAGCTCATCGGAGCTGAAAAAGGTTCCCGCGGAGAAGCGCTCGTTCAGATCGATCTGATGCCGCAAGCAGAAGAGATGGACGAGCATCGCTCCCCGTAAAGCCTGCTCCATGGTAGCTGAGCTGCTCGATCTATACCGCGCGACCGACCAGACCGTCGGATCGAAGATCGGGATGCCCGTCTCGCTCAAGAGCATTGGGCACCGTTCCCCGTCGCCGAAGGTCACCTCTTTGATTCTGAGCCGCCTCGTTTCTCTCGACGTTCCTGATCGCATGGGTGCCCAGCCTGTGCGGATTTATGTCAATAGCCGATTATCGAAGCTGCCATAAGGGCTTATTCAAAATTGTTGTCAACTTGGGAAGCTATTGTGCCTTAGAACTTGGCGTAGGAGAGCCCGACCGAGATGGTGATGCCGATCTCGTCCTCGATCCGGCGCTGGAAGCGGGCGAGGGTGAGGGCCGGGCTGGCATGGTGGAGCCGTTCGGTCCCACCGAGATCGAGGAAGGCCTCGTCGATCGAGAGCGGCTCGACCAATGGCGTCAGCTCCTGCATCAATCTGCGGACCTGGCGGCCGACCGCGACGTATTTCGCCATGTCCGGCTTGATCACGGTCGCCTCGGGGCACGCCTTCAGCGCCTGGAACATCGGCATGGCCGAGCGCACGCCGGACATGCGGGCGATGTAGCAGCAGGTCGAGACCACGCCGCGCTTGCCGCCGCCGACGATCACCGGCTTGTCGAGCAGGGAAGGATCGTCGCGCTTCTCGATCGTGGCATAGAAGGCGTCGCAATCGATATGGGCGAGGTGCAGGCTGTCGCGCTCGACATGGCGCAGCAGGCGCGGCGAGCCGCAGGATGGGCAACGGCGCACCGGCGCGCGTGCCTCGTCATGGTCGTGCATGCAGTCGCGGCAGAGCGCCCGGGAGGAGACGGCGATGCCGGCCGCGTCGCTCACGGCTCGTAGGCTTCGGGCGGGCCGGCGAGGACTTCTCGCGCCTGCGCCACCATTTCGGGCTTCAGGTGCAGATTTCCGGCAAACTCGAGCAGCAGCGAATCGCTGGCGCAGAGATGGTCGAGTACGCCGAGGAGGAAGCCGGGCTCCTGCGCTGCGCTGCGCAGGGTGGCGGGGCCGAGACCGGTGGTGGCCAGGAAGGGCTCCAGGCGCTCCGGCTCGGACGCCAGGAAGGCGAGGGCCTTGAGCGCCAGCGTCTGCGCTTCCTCGCTGGTGATCGGGTGAGGCATGGCCATCTATCTATGATCGACGAGTCGGGTTTCAGGTTTGCGTTTCGTCAACTGCTCGCGTGTTAAGCCTAGCACTGAACGCGGCCGACAGCCCGGAGAATCCGGGGCACTGTACGGACTGGGGGACAGATGAAGAAGACGGTTCTGATCGTCGAGGACAACGAGCTCAACATGAAGCTCTTCAACGACCTGTTGGAGGCTCATGGCTATGCGACGCTCAAGACGGCCGACGGCATCGAGGCGATCGAGCTGGCGCGCACGCATCATCCCGACCTGATCCTGATGGACATCCAGCTGCCGGAGGTTTCCGGGCTGGAGGTGACGAAATGGATCAAGGAGGACGATGCGCTGAAGTCGATCCCCGTGATCGCTGTCACCGCCTTCGCGATGAAGGGTGACGAGGAGCGCATCCGTGAGGGCGGCTGCGAGGCCTATATCTCGAAGCCGATCTCGGTGGGCAAGTTCCTCGAGACCGTGCGCGCCTATGTCGGCACGGCCTGAGGGGAAGCGCTGAGCCATGTCTGCCCGGGTCCTGGTCGTCGACGACATTCCCGCGAATGTGAAGCTGCTCGAAGCCAAGCTTGGCGCCGAGTATTTTGACGTCGTCACTGCGACGAACGGCATCGATGCGCTGGCGATCTGTGAGCGCGGCGAAGCGGACATCGTCCTGCTCGACGTGATGATGCCCGGCATGAACGGATTCGAGGTCTGCCGTCGGCTGAAGCACAGCGCGACCACCGCCCATATCCCGGTGGTGATCGTGACGGCGCTCGACCAGCCGAGCGATCGGCTGAAGGGGCTCGATGCCGGCGCAGACGACTTCCTGACCAAGCCGATCGACGACACGGCCCTGTTTGCGCGGGTGCGCAGCCTGGTCCGGCTCAAATCGGTGACCGACGAGCTGCGCCAGCGCGCGCTCGCCTCGCGCCAGCTCGGCATTGCCGACCCACTGGCCGCCGCCGCCGCAGAGACCGGGCTCAATGGCCGCGTCCTCCTGATCGAGGACCGGCCGCTGATCGCCGAGCGCCTGACCCAGGCGCTCTCGGCCTTCCACTCGATCGAGACGGAAGCCGATGCGCAGGCCGCGCTCGCGCGCGCTGCCGAAGGCGATTTCGAGATCGTCCTGGTGAGCCTGGACCTGCAGAACTATGACGGCCTGAGGCTGTGCAGCCAGCTGCGTTCGCTGGAGCGCACGCGCAACCTCTCCGTGCTGCTACTCGGCGAGGCCGAGGACAAGTCTCGCGTGCTCCGCGGCCTGGAGATCGGCGCGCACGACTTCCTGGTCCGCCCGATCGATCGCAACGAATTGCTGGCGCGCGCCCGGACGCTGGTCCGCCGCAAGCGCTTCGCCGAGCGGCTGCGCGACAGCGTGCAGTCCTCGATGGAAATGGCGGTGATGGACCAGCTCACGGGCCTTCACAACCGCCGCTATCTCGACAGCCGGCTGGCGGCCCTGTTCGACGAGTCGGCGCTCAGGGCGCGGGCGCTGTCGCTGCTGGTGCTCGACGTCGATCGCTTCAAGATCGTCAACGACAGCTGGGGCCATGACGCCGGCGACGAGGTGCTGCGCGAATTCGCCGACCGGATCCGCGCCTGCACGCGCGGCATCGACCTGGTGGCGCGCATGGGTGGCGAGGAGATCGTCGTCGTGCTGCCCGACACCGCGATCGAGGCGGCGCGGGCCGTTGCCGAACGCATTCGGGAACGGGTCGAGGGCGAGGCCTTTCAGATTCAGCGCGGGCAGCGCGCGATCACGGTGACAGTGTCGATCGGCGTCGCGAGCCGGCGAGCGGGCGATGCCGGGCCGGTCGAGATGATGAAGCGGGCCGACGAGGCGGTCTACCGGGCCAAGGCGGCCGGTCGCAACCGCGTCATCGTCGCCAGCGCCGCCTGACGTGCCGCAGCGGGCGAGGTAAGGTTTCCAAGTAGGGTTAAGTTTCGATGAATATTGGTGAATCAATCGTCTCCGATTGATTCGGGAAGGCTTCCGCGTAGGGTGATTTCCAAGAGAACGGCTGCCGAGCAGCCGTCCGGAACGCCCTTCGGAAGCCCAGGTTCCGCCGCATCTCCTGGGTCACCGCTGGGCTCGGCCGGTCGATGACGGGATCCTGGCCTCCTCAGCCCCGTCGTCGGCCGGCCACCTCGTTTTCAGGGGCACTCCTCAGCGCAGATGGCGCTCGACGATCTCCGGTATCCAGTAGCCGAGCACACCGAAGCCGGCGAGCAGCAGCAGCAGGAGCAGGGCGGCCCGCAGCCGGTGCGTCCAGCGGCGCGATTCGTCGACTTCGACGATCAGGCGCAGGAAGCTGCGCACCAACCCGCCCGGTCGCGGCGGCGGTTCGGCTGAATTGGGGCCGTTGCTCAAAGGGCGCTCCTGCGGATGGCGCGGGCCGTGTCGCACCGGCAAGCTAGAAGATCGGTGCTGCCGGCGCCAGCGAGTCCGCGGGAGAACTGGACCGAACTGCTCGCGGTGAAGGCGTCTGGCGAGTCCATCGGCGAATACTGGCCAAGAACTAGGCGCCGAGAGTGATGCAAGGCTGCATTAACCATCGTGGTCTCATGCTAGTCTGATGACGATTCGCATGCCCTGCTATCCGGCTGCGAAGCTGCTGGCCTACATCTAGCAAGAGCCGAAGCCGATCCGGCCGGCGTGGCCTCATCGGTAAAGCGGACTCCAAGGAGCGACCCATGCGTCTCATCGCATCGGCGCTCTGCCTCGCATTGCTGCCGTGGGGCGGAGGGCCTGTTCACGCGCATAGCTGGTACCCTTACGATTGCTGCAGCGACCGCGATTGCTGGCCGATGGGGCTCGATGCCGATGCACGCGAGCCCGAGCCGCGCATCGTTCCCGGCGGATACCTCACCCATGACGGGCATTTCGTGGCCGAGCAGAACACGCGCGTCTCAAAGGACGGGCGCTTCCATATCTGCCGCAGCGGCGGGATGCTGACCGGCACGGTGATCGCGCCGTCGCAGCGGCCGATCTGCCTGTTCGTGCCCAAGCCGGCCTTCTGACGGCAGGCAGCCGGTCGATGGCGGGACGCGCCGGTGCGATCTCGGCGCGCTGAAGCGCGCCGCCATGAGCCGATGGGTGGCGCGGGCGGTGTCGGTGCCCGATTTGCCACAGCAGAACGATTTGGCGTGTTGTGAACGGCTGTTCATTGCCTTGCGTGCCGTGTTGCCGGAGCCTGCCCCTGGGTGAGAGGGCAGGATTGGTGTCGGAGACGATCGTTCAGACGCTTGCGGTGAGCAGGCTGGCCCGGCCTGTGCCGGGCGTGATGTCGTCCACCGTCTCCCTGCGCGCGCTCATGCTCGCGGCGGGGCTCACGCTGCTCACTGCCGCGCCCGCCGCTCTCGCCCAGTCGGTGACAGGCACCGGCGACATTGTGCCGGGCCTGCCCACTTCGCCGCTGGCGAGCTGGGACCTCGGTGGCGGGCAGCTTCTCGTCGGCTACGGCCACTACAGCACCGGCACGCTGACCATCGAGAATGGCGGCACGGTCTCGAATGCCAGAGGCTATCTCGGCGTTGGCTATGCCAGCGTCGGTGCGGTGACGGTGACCGGTACCGGCTCGACCTGGTCGAACAGCGACGTGCTCTATATCGGCTATGGCGGCACCGGCACGCTGACGATCGCAGACGGTGGCCTGGTCACGAGCAGCACGCACGTCTATCTGGGCGACTCTTCTGACTTCACCGGCACAGTGACGGTAACGGGCAGCGGCTCGACCTGGGCCAACAGCGGCACGCTCTCTGTCGGCAACTACGGCACCGGCACACTGACCATCGAGAATGGCGGCAGCGTCAGCAACGCCGCAGCCGCTGTCGGCGACAGGTCTGGCAGCACCGGCACGGTGACGGTGACCGGCGCGGGCTCGACCTGGACCAGTAGCGGTACCCTCTATGTCGGCAACTCCGGCACCGGGACGCTGACCATCGCGAATGGCGGAACGGTCTCGAACATCAATGTTCGCGTCGGCTCCGTCTCTGGCTCCACCGGCACGGTGACGGTGACGGGGGCTGGCTCGACCTGGACCAATAGCGCCTCGTTGACTGTTGGTCTTGAGGGCACCGGCACGCTGGCCATTGAGAATGGCGGCACGGTCTCGAGCGCCAATAGTCAGGTCGGCTCCGTCGCCGGCTCCTCCGGCACAGTGACGGTGACGGGTGCCGGCTCGAGCTGGGCCAGCAGCGGCCTGCTCTATGTCGGTCAGGCCGGCAGCGGCACGCTGACGATTGCAGATGGCGGCCGGGTCACGAACACGATCGCCTATTTGGGCTCGTCTTCCGGCGGCAGTGGTACGGTGAAGGTCACCGGCGCCGGCTCGACCTGGGCCAATGCCGGTCTTCTTCGTGTCGGTTTACGCGGCACTGGCAAGCTGATCATCGAGAACGGCGGCACGGTCTCGAACACGGCTACCTTTGTCGGTTACCTGGCCGGCAGCACCGGCACGGTGACGGTGACCGGCGCCGGCTCGACCTGGACCAACAGCGGCGAGCTCCATGTCGGCTCTGCGGGCACCGGCACGCTGACCATCGCCGATGGCGGCAAGGTTTCGAGCACCGTCGGAGTTGTCGGGCTTGAGACCAGCGGCACTGGCACGGTGACGGTGACCGGCGCCGGCTCGACCTGGACCAACAGCGCCGAACTCTATGTCGGCCATCAAGGCAGCGGCACGCTGACCATCGAGAATGGCGGCACGGTCTCCAATACCAACGGCTATGTCGGCGTTGGCCCCGCGAGCATCGGCACGGTGACGGTGACCGGTGCGGGCTCGACCTGGACCAACAATGGCACGCTCAATGTCGGCTATGAGGGCACGGGAACGCTGACCATCGCCGCTGGTGGTACGGTTACGAGTGCTGGTGCGGGCGGCCCCGCCGGCTCGATCGGCGTCATGGCCGGCAGCACCGGCACGGTGAAGGTGACCGGTGCCGGCTCGACCTGGACCAATATCGGCTCGTTCGGCGTAGGCGATCTTTATATCGGCGCGGCCGGTACCGGCACGCTGATCGTCGAGAATGGCGGCACGATCACGAACGCCTCCGGCTATATCGGCTTTGCCTCCAGCGGCAGCGGCACGGTGACGGTGACTGGAGCTGGCTCGCTCTGGCAATCTACCGCCTTCATCGATGTTGGCCGCGATGGCACCGGCACGTTGGCGATCACCGATGGTGGCACGGTCCGGACGGGCGGAAGCTATATCGGAGGCGGCTTGACCAGCTCCGCCAGTGGCACTGGCACGGTGACGGTGACGGGCGCCGGCTCGGCCTGGTACAGCGGCTCCACCATCGAAATGGGCGATGGCGGCACGGTGACCATCGAGAAGGGCGGCTATGTCCAAACCGCCCGGCTGGCGATTTGGAGCGGTGGCGGCACGCTGAACCTGCTCGGCGATGCCATCAATGGCCGCGGCGTCCTGGAAGCCAACTACGTGGTCGGCGGCTACGGGACGGTCAATCTGAACGGCGGGATCCTGCGCGCGCGCAGGAACACCACGACGTTCTTCGACAGTGCCGGCGTGGTGACCATCGGTGCGAACGGCGCCTTCTTCGACAGCAACGGCTACGATATCGGCATCTACTCCAGCTTCGACGGCGCGGGCGGGCTGACCAAGCTCGGCGCCGGCACGCTGACGCTGACCGGCACGAGCAGCTATACCGGCGGGACGAGCATCCTGGGCGGTACGCTCTCGATCTCGTCGGACGCCAATCTCGGTGCGGCCTCGGGTGGGTTGACGCTGGATGGCGGCACCTTGCAAGTGACGGGCAGCTTTTCCTCGTCGCGCGCGGTGACCCTGGGCAGCGCCGGCGGCGGCATCGATGTGCTGAGCGGCCAGAACTTCGCCAACAGCGGCACGATCTCGGGCACGGGCGGGCTG